>Ga0318514_10000300_pt1 | contig 13463 bp, 11 predicted proteins | sample GRESIP176b2f18_FD_203684 | JGI IMG/M metagenome (GOLD analysis project Ga0318514, IMG submission 203684) | Tropical soil microbial communities from Luquillo Experimental Forest, Puerto Rico - GRE.SIPMG.176b2f18 | ecosystem: Environmental > Terrestrial > Soil > Tropical forest > Bulk soil...
ACGTATACCCGGGCCAGGTCGCCCAGCGGCGCCTGGGAGTGCTGGAACGCGGACACCCCCGCCGCGCCGGTGCCGAACCCCAGCGTCTGGGTAGCGACGCAGGTCACGTAGAAGACGGCGCCGAAGGCGACCGTGGCGATGATCGCCCGCGGGATCATCCGGGTCGGCAGCAGGGACTCCTCGCCCAGCGAGCCCGCGGACTCAAAGCCGGCGAAGGCCAGGAAGCCCGAGGTCGCCGCCAGCGCCAGGGCGGAGATGCCCACCCCGGGCGGCAGCACGAACGCCTGCCCGGACGGGCGCTGGCCGCCTGGTGCGGTCCCGGCCGCCAGGCGCCACCAGATCACGCCCATGAGCACGAGGATCAGGCAGACCGACACGACCTCGAACGCCAGGACCGAGCGGGTTGTCGGCCGGACCCCGCGGGCAGCCAGGATCCAGATGACCGCCCACGCGGCGAGCGCGAGCGGGTACCAGTCGGCGCCACGAGCGAGCCCCGTGGTGTCCAGGAAGGCCCGCCCGAAGGTGGCCACCCCTATGATCGACACCGGCGGGAACACCAGGTAGGTGAGCAGCAGCGCCCATCCGGCGAGAAACCCGGCCCGGGGCCCCAAGGTATTGCCGACGAAGGCGTAGACCGAGCCGGCATGGCTGAACTCCCCGGCCAGCCGGACGAACCCGTAGGCCACCAGGCCGACGCCCAGGGCCGCGACGGCGAACGCCAGCGGCGCGGCCCGGCCCAGCACGGCGGCGGCCGCCACCCCGGTGACCGACATCGCGAGGGTGGGGGCCATGACCCCGACCGAGACCGCCGCCGTCTCCATGAACCGGAGCTCACGGCGCAACGCCGGCGGGGAGGCCGGCTCGGCTGAGTGCGGCTGGGCCATGCTGTCTTGAGAATTCATGCGTCCCCCCCGAGCTATCCCGCCGCTTCGCGGTCCCTGCCACCTGGCACGCGTAATCCAGCGTAATACCCGGCCAGGGCCGCGCGCAGGACGGCGCGGGCGCGATGCAGGAGGATCCGCTGGTTGGTCGGCGAGATCTCCAAGGCAGCGCAGACCTCCGCGGAGGACATCCCGCAGACGTCGCGCATGGTGACCACCTGCCGCTGCCGGGCTGGCAGCCCGGACAGGGCCCGGTCCAGCTCGAGCAGCGTCTCCTTGGACAGCACCACGTTCTCCGGGGCGGTGTCCCACCGGGACGGGGCGTCGATGGAGGACCAGGCCCGCGCGGGCTCACCGTCCGGACCAGCCAGCCAGTCATCGGCGGGCGCTTCGTCGTGGCCGGCCAGCGGTGACCGGGGCAATGTCCTGGCCTCACGGGCACCACGGGTTCTGGCCCGGTTGACCAGTATCGTGAACGTCCAGGCCCGCAGCGAGGAGCGGCCTTCGAACGCGGCCAGCCCGCTCAGCATGCCGAGCCAGGTGTCCTGGACGACGTCCTCGGCGGACTGCGGGCTGCCCACGAAGGACCGCGCGACCCGGAGCATGGCCGGGGACCACCGGTTCACGAGCTGGGCCATCGCGGTCTCGTCTCCCGCGCGGAGCTGTGCGACGAGGTCCGCCTCGGCGTAGGTGATGTCATCGGCCTGCGGGCCTGCTGAGCAAGTGACCTGGGACATCGCGGTCGCCTCCTGATCTCGGATGACCTCAGCCTCGCCCGGTAACCCCGCGGTGCACCTCCCCCCTCACCCCATCTCACCCAGGTGAGAAACCCGGACCGTAACGTCTGTGCGTCCGGCGAGACGCAACGGGCATGACAGCTTTCACCGGCAGCACTGACTGCTCACCCGCACGCCTGGCGGTGACCAGGGCCGGGCTGCACCGGGTCGCCGAGCACGTGCTGGCAGCCGCGCGGTACGCGGAGACCGGCAGGATCGGACTGATGCCGTCGCCCGGCGGCTTCCGCACCCCGCCGTTCGGGACGGAGGGCAAATTCCTCGCCGTCGACGGGACCGAGTTCGTCGTCGGCGGCGCCGCGGGCACGCGGCGGACCGCCCTGACCACCATCCGGGCGGCCGCGGAGTTCGCCGGCGTCACGCCGGGCGCTCCGGCCCAGGTGTACAAGCCCGCGACCCCAGTCAACCTGGACGAGCCACTGATGATCGACCTTGACGCCGCCCGGCTGCTGGCGGGGTGGTACCGGCTCGGCGCCCAGGCCATGAGCCGCCTGGCCGCGGAGATCCCCGGCGACCAGCCGGGGGCCGTGGTGCTGTGGCCCGAGCACTTCGACGTCGGCATGACCGCCGCAGCGATCAGCTACGGCGCCTCACCCGGCGATGACCAGATTCCCGAGCCGTATCTGTACGTGGGCCCGCACGACGGCCCGCCGCCGGGCGACCCGGCGTTCTGGAACGCTCCGTTCGGGGCCGCCCGCACCTTCCGCCAGATCGGCACCGTGGCCGAAGCGGCGGCGTTCTTCCGCGACGCCCGGGATCGGACCCGCGCCGCGGCCACACCAATCAGGAGGACATCATGAAAGGACTGCGGGACAAGGTCGCGCTCGTCACCGGCGGGAGCTCCGGGATCGGCCAGGCCATCGCCATCCGCCTCGGCGAGGAGGGCGTCAACGTGGCCATCAACTACGTGGGCCGCCCCGAAGGCGCCGAAGAGACCCGGGACGCCATCGAGCACGGCGTCGAGATCTGTATGAAGAAGATGGCCGAGGCCGGCGGCCGGCCGATCCTGGTGGCCGCGGACGTGTCCGACGAGCAGGCCGTGAACGAGATGTTCGACCAGGTCATGGACGAGTACGGACGGCTGGACATCCTGGTGAACAACGCGGGCATCCAGGTCGCCGAGGACTCCCACGAGCTGTCCGCCGCCGACTTCGACAAGGTCCTGGCCGTGAACCTGCGGGGCGCGTTCCTATGCGCCCGCCGGGCCGTGCGGTGCTTCCTGGCCCAGGGGAACGGGGGCGCGATCATCAACGTGTCCAGCGTGCACCAGATGATCCCCAAACCGCGGTTCCTGGGCTACTCGGTGTCCAAGGGCGGCATGCAGAACCTCACCCGGTCACTTGCGCTGGAGTACGCCGCGCGCGGCATCCGGGTCAACAGCATCGGCCCGGGCGCGACCGTCACCCCGATCAACCGGTCCTGGATCGACGACCCGGTCAAGCGGGCCATGGTGGAAGCGCACATCCCGATGCGGCGGGCGGGCGGCTCGGAGGAAATGGCGGCGGCGGCGGCGTTCCTGTGCTCGGACGAGGCCGCCTACATCACCGGCCAGACGCTGTTCATCGACGGCGGCCTCACCCTGTACCCCTCGTTCGAGACCACCTGGTCCTCGGAATAAGCCTCACGCGGCAGCGGAGCGGGCGGTAGCGCAGGAACAGGAAGCCGTCCTGCTCGCACAGCGAGTGGAGCCGCCACCCCGGCCCGCCCGCCAGGGCTGGCCCGCCCGCCAGGGCTGGCCCGGCCAGAATCCGCTTGGCCTCGCCCCCGGCGAGCAGCGGTGAGACGGTCAGGCACAGCTCATCCAGCAGGCCGGCCGCCGCGAGCTGTCCGTTCAGGCTCGGGCCGCCCTCGGCGAGCACCCGGGCATATCCCCGTTCGGACAGCGCGGTGAGCGCGGCCGCCAGGTCCACGTCCTGTTCCCCGGCGATGATCACGTCAGCCAGGCTTGCGGCCTTCGCGCGCTCGGGCGCCGGGGCTTCGGCCACGGTGATCACGATCGGCGGCGCGATCGCCGCGGTGAAGAAGGGCGAGTCCCAGTCGAGCCGGCAGGAACGTGAGATAACCGCCACGGGCACCTTCGACGGCCCGTAGCGCTCCGCGCGGACGGTTCCGGCCGCGACCAGCACGACATCGGCGTGCGAGCGCAGCACCGCGAACAGCGCCTGGTCGGCGGGGCCGCCAAGGCCTCCGGACAGGCCGGCTACCGCGGTGGCGCCGTCGATGCTGGCGATCATGTTGAGCCGCACGGCCGGGCGCGTCCCGGCCAGCGGCAGATCGCCGTACAGCACGGCCGGGTCGACAGGGTCACAGGGAACCGGCAGGAGCTGCCGCATGATCACACCTCCGGTGAGCGGGTCCCGCGGAGCGGGCCCTGATGCCCCATGGTCTCAGCGGCGGCGCCCGCCGTTACGCCGCCGCGGTGTAACAGATGCCGGGTTGCCGAGACTCCCTGGCAACGGGGGATTGACAACGAACGTGACGCACAGGAGGGATCACCTCATGGCCGACACATATGACGTGCTGGTGATCGGGGCCGGCCCGGCCGGCGAGCACGCGGCCGGGCGGCTGGCCGACGCCGGCCTGCGGGTGGCCATCGTGGAACGGGAACTGGCCGGCGGGGAGTGCTCCTACTGGGGGTGCATCCCGTCCAAGACGCTGCTGCGTCCCGGCGACGTGCTGGCCGCGGCCCGGCGGGCGCCGGGCGCCGCCGAGGCCGTGACCGGACCGCTGGACGCGGCGGCCGCGTTCGCCCAGCGCGACTACATGACCTCGGGCTGGCGCGACGACGGGCAGGCCGCCTGGCTGGACAGCAACGGCATCACGCTGATCCGCGGGACCGGGCGGCTGGCCGGGGAGCAGACGGTAGAGGTCAATACCGCTGACGGCGCCGTGCGGCGGCTGCGGGCGGACCGCGCGGTGGTACTGGCCACCGGCAGCAGCCCAGTGATGCCGCCCGTTCCCGGCCTGGCCGAGGCCCGCCCGTGGGACAACCGGGCGGCGACCAGCGCCAAGGAGGTGCCCTTGCGGCTGCTGGTGCTGGGCGGCGGCGCCGTCGGGGTCGAGATGGCCCAGGCGTTCCGGCGGCTGGGGTCGGAACAGGTGGTGGTGCTCGAAGGCGCCGAACGGCTCCTCGCGCGCGAGGAGCCGTTCGCGGGCGAGGAGCTGCGCGCCGCGTTCGAGGCCGAGGGCATCACCGTGGTCACCGGCGTCCGGATGACCGCGGCCCGGCGGGTGGGCAGCGACGGCCCAGTGGTGGCTTCGCTGTCCGATGGGCGGGAGTTCGCCGGCGACGAGATCCTGGTCGCGGTGGGCCGCAGGCCCGCCACCGGCGATCTCGGCCTAGAGCGCGTCGGGCTCGAGCCCGGGCGGCCCGTCCCGGTGGACCGGGCGCTGCGGGCCGTCGGCATTCCCGGCGGGTGGCTGTATGCCATCGGTGACTGCAACGGGATGGCCCCGCTCACCCACATGGGCAAGTACCATGGCCGCATCGCGGCAGCGGCCATTCTGGGCGCCGACGTCGCCGCATCGGACGTGGTGCCCCGGGTGACGTTCACCGACCCGCAGGTGTGCGCCGTCGGCCGCACCGCCGCGCAGGCCCGCGCGGACGGGCTGCGGGTCACCGTGGTCAGCACCCCGACGGGGGAGGTCCCCGGCGCGTATACCCAGGGCAATGGCATCCATGGCACCAGCCAGCTGGTCATCGACGACCGCCGCCGGACCATCGTCGGCGCCACCTTCACCGGCCCGGGGATCCAGGAGCTGCTGCACTCGGCCACCGTCGCCATCTGCGGCGGCATGACCGTGGACCAGCTGCAGCATGCCGTGCCGTCGTTCCCGACGCTCAGCGAAGTGTGGCTGCATCTGCTCGAAGCCTACGGCCGTTAACCCTCAGCGAAAGGAAACCCGCGATGAACGCGATGGATGGCCTGCCGATCGGCGACTATGCCCTGCTGTCGGACTGCCGGACGGCGGCCCTGGTGAGCCGGGCCGGGTCGGTGGACTGGCTCTGCTTCCCGCGGTTCGACGCGCCCGCCGTGTTCGCCCGTATCCTCGACCCGGCCGGCGGGCACTTCGCGATCCGGCCCGCGGGCGAATTCGAGGCCCGCCGCCGCTATGTCGACCAGACCATGGCGCTGGAGACCACCTTCCGGACCACCGCCGGGACCGCGGTGCTGACCGACGCGATGGCGATCGGCCGCAACGAGCGGGGTCACGACCTTGGCGCCGAATCCCCGGGGGTGCTGCTGCGCCAGCTGACCTGCACCGACGGGGAGGTGGACATGGAGGTCAGCTACGCCCCGCGCCCCGAATTCGGCCTCATCCACCCGATCCTCGAGGAAGTTCCCGGCGGGCTGGCCGCCCGGGGCGGCGCCGGACGGCTGTTCCTTTCCGGGCCGGCCGGTTTCGAGATCGAGGGGGCCACCGCCACCGCCCGGCTGCACCTGACCGCGGGCGACGCGGTGACGTTCGCGCTGCAGCACGCGCAGCTGGCCGATCCGCCGCTGGCCGCCTGGGATCCGGGTCAGGTCGCCGTCAGGCTGTCGGACACGCTGGAGGGGTGGCGATCCTGGTCGGCGATCCACCAGACCTATGAGGGCCCGTGGCGGGACCTGGTCCACCATTCGGGGCGGGTGCTGCAGGCGCTGACGTTCGCGCCGACCGGCGCCATCGTCGCCGCGCCCACCACCTCGCTGCCCGAGACGGTCGGCGGGGAGCGGAACTGGGATTACCGCTACACCTGGGTCCGCGACGCCAGCCTGACCATGGAGGCGCTGTGGGTGGCGGCGTGCCCGGACGAGGCGAACAAGTTCTTCGGTTTCCTGGCCGACGCCGCGGCATCCCAGCTGCAGCGGGGTGTGGACCTGCAGATCATGTTCGGCATCGGCGGTGAGCGCGACCTGTCCGAGCGGGAACTGCCGCACCTGGCCGGGTGGCGGGACAGCCGCCCGGTCCGGGTCGGCAACGGCGCCTGGACCCAGCGGCAGCTAGACGTGTACGGCGAACTGCTCGGCGCGGCCGAGCGGCTGGTCGAGCAGCTCGGCGTGCTGGACCCGGTCACGCGGCGGTTCCTGGCCGCCGCCGCGGACACCGCCGCGGCCCGGTGGAAGGAGAAGGACCAGGGCATCTGGGAGATCAGGGGCGAGCCGCGCGACTTCTTGTACTCCAAGCTGATGTGCTGGGTCGCGCTGGACCGCGCCATCACGCTGGCCCCGCGGCTCGGCGCCGCGGATAAGGTCCCCGGCTGGACCGCGGCGCGGGCGGAGATCCGTGCCGCCATCCTGGAAAACGGCTGGAGCGAGAAGGCGGGCGCGTTCACCCAGGCGTTCGGCGGCGAGGACCTGGACGCCAGCAACCTGATGCTGGCGTGCACCGGGTTCCTGCCGGGGGACGACCCGCGGATGAAGGCCACCATCGACGCGACCGCCGAGCGGCTGACCGATGACCGCGGGCTGGTGTACCGGTACCTGTCGCACGACGGGCTGGCCGGGGAGGAGGGCACGTTCCTGCTGTGCACCTTCTGGCTGGCGCACGCGCAGGCACTGGCCGGGGAAGTGGACGCCGCGATGGCGACGTTCGAGCGGGCGGTTGCGGCCGTCAACGACGTCGGCCTGCTGGCCGAGGAGGTGGACGCGGGCAGCGGCGAGATGATCGGCAACTTCCCGCAGGCGTTCAGCCACATCGGGCTGGTCAACGCCGCCTGGGCCATCGCCCAGGCCCAGCAGCGCGCCGCCGCTCCGGCGCTGGCTTCGGCACCGGGTCCGGCCCCGGCTTCGGCACCGGCAGGCCTCGGGCGGGACGAGGGCTGACCTATGACCGCGAGCAGGTACCGCATCGTGCTGCGGGGGCGGCTGAGCGAGCGGTTCGAGTCCGCCTTTGAGGGGATGGCGCTGGAACCCGGCCCCAACCAGACGGTGCTGGTCGGTGACGTCCGTGACCAAGCGCACCTGTACGGGCTGCTCGACCGGCTGCGGGACTTCGGGATCGACCTGCTCGCAGTGGAACGGGTCGGCAGCAATGATGGCAGTCCCGAAGCTGCCCCGCCGGATCCTGGTCCGGATCCTGGTTGAGATTGGCTGGCGGGAGCGGGCAGCGGTCATCCGCGGGGGTCATCCGCGGGCTAGGCTGGCCGAGCCTGTCGCGGCGCTGTCACTCGGCGGGGACCTGGGCTTCTGGGCTTCTGGTCGCACGCAGCATGTCCAGTCGCACATGTCCAGTTGCACGCAGCATGTCCAGTCGCACGCAGCATGTCCAACAGGCAGATCGCCAAGCGGCCGGCCATCACGCCGAAGACGGCGGACCGGAATCGCGGATGTGTTCCTGGTTCTGCTGCTATACCCGCTGTTTCCTTAGTGCGGGGCCTCCACCGCCCTGCCCGTATACCCCGCTGGGTATGCCGTGCTCCGAGTTTCATGATCCCGTAAATTTGTGCGCGCCATACGGCGAAACGCCTTCGCCGTAAACAAAGTCTTCGCCATAATCCTGTTACCGGCGTGGCTGCTGATGTCTTAATCCGGAAATATCTGGACTTGATACCCTTATGTCTGTCGGCGGCCTCGCGGGCAACCGCGGCGAGGGGCACGCAATCCCGGGGGCCTCGTCCGTTTGTTCCTGTTTCCGCCGTGATAGCAGCAGAAACCCGGAACAAATCGAGCCGTCCTGGCCGATCGGGTGCCTGAGTGAAAAGCCTTTACTTAAAGTGACGTGAGAGATCCGCGCTTACGCGGCTCGTCCGCATTGATTGCGATTTCCCGTGTCATAACACGGGAAATCGCAATCAAAGGGCGGAAGCCGGGCAGGCAAGCGCGCCAAGCCGCCGCAGGCGCAGGCACTCCGCCGGCTCCAGCCACGATCGGCGCCCGTGGTTATTCAGGGCGTTAAAACACTCTCGATCTTGCGCGGCGGCAGGGCCAGGTGCCAGTCGCCGATCGCAGCGAAGTCCCCGGCGCGGCCAGGTGGGTGATGCCGCGGCTGGGGCGTTCCCGTTCACATCAGGTGCGGTTGCGGCTCGGGCTGTACCGCAGTGGTGGCTGCGTCCACAGCCGAGGCCGGGGCTGGCTCGCCCTGGCGTAGCAGCGCCAGCGCTATCAGCGGGAAGATGAGCACGGACAGCAATCCGGCGCAGACCAGCGCGGCGGCGGTCACCGAGCTGATCTTGCCCAGCGCTACCCCGATCTGGGTGGCGGTGACGATGAACGGCAGCGAGGTCGCCTGGAGCAGCCCCAGGGCCAGGGTCGGCTTGGTGCCGTTGGCTCGCAGGCCGATGAAGGCGGGCAGGCCGCGCACGACCAGCAGCGCGAGCAGGAACAACGGGACCCGGGCCAGCGCGGACGGGCTGTGCAGCAGGCCGGTCAGGTTGAGCCGGATTCCGCTGGCGACGAAAAACACCGGCACCAGGAACCCGTAGCCGATCGCCTCCAGCTTGACGCGGAAGTTCGGGTGGGAGGAGGAGTCGCGGTCGACCAGGCCCACGATGGCCCCGGCCAGAAATGCGCCCAGGATGGATTCCAGGCCGAACCGTTCGGCCAGCACGGTGAACGCCACCAGCAGCAAGACGGCGAACCTGACCCTGATCTCCGCGGTGGTGTCCTGCAGCCGGACAAGAACCCGGCCCAGCCGCATCGACCGGGCCGCGCCGGACACCACGATGCCGGTGATGGCGACAAGCCCGGCGAACGCGCCGAGGACCACCACCCTGGCGCCGGTGCTCCCGCCTGAGGAGGAAAAGAACAGCGACAGCAGCACGATCGCCGTGAAGTCGGCGACGCTGGCGGCGGCCAGCGCGGTCTGCCCTACCTGGCTATGCACCTGGCCGGCGTCCTTGAGCACCGGGACGACCAGGCCGAGCGCCGTGGCCGACAGTATGATCGCGATGAGCAGCGGCTGTGTCACCCAGCCGGCCGCCGTGAACGTGGCGCCGGCGCCATAGCCCAGGATGAGGCTCACCAGGTAGCCGAGGACGGCGAAGCGGAGCAGGCGGCCGCGCAGCTGGTGCACGTCGATCTCCAGGCCGGCCAGGAACAGCAGGAACGCCAGGCCGAACAGGGCCAGGATCTGCACCGGCAGGTCGACATGCACCCAGCCGAACCCCGAAGGCCCGATAATGATGCCGCCGATGATCTCCAGCACCACCGCCGGGACGCGCAGCCGTGGGGCGAAGCCGACGGTCAGCGGGGCCAGGACGGCGACGGCGGCGACCAGGAGCAGGTTGGTGAACGACACGTCAGGCATGGCTGGTCGCCCCGGCGGGCTCTGGCACCGGCGCCGCGTCTGGAGCCGACCGGGCCTGCTGCTGGCCGGTGGCGCCGAGCCGGCCCGCGATGTGGTCGGCGACGCGGAGCGCGTTGGCGATGATGGTCAGCGTCGGGTTGACCGCGGTGCTGGATACGAAGAAGCTCGAGTCCACCACGTACAGGTTGTCCAGTTCGTGCATCTTGCAGTTCAGATCGAGCGCGGAGGTGGCCGGGTCGGTGCCGAACCGCACGGTGCCGTTCTGGTGCGCCACCGCGGAGATGCCTAGCCGGCCGCCTCGGTAGGAGTAGCCGGGCAGCACGTCCTCGCGACACTGCATGGCGCTGAGCAGGCTCCTGAACTTCCCGATGAGCCGCCGGTGGGCCTCGGCGTTGGTCTGGGCGTACCGCAGCAGGATCCGGCCGTCCCGATCGAGTGTCACCCTGTTGCCTGGGAGCGGCAGGTCCTCGGTGGTCAGCCAGAAGTCCATCGCGTGCCGGGCCAGCTCCGCCGGGTTCTCGGCCTCGGGCGCGTCGAAGCCGATCAGCACCGCGTCGCTCTTGCCGAGCATCTGCATCGCGCCCAGCGGGTAGGGCCAGCTGCCGTCCGGGTCGCCGGAGTAGAAGTCGTTCACGCCCAGCGTCTTCTGGAACTTCGTCGGGTTCGGGATCTTGGAGAACGCGATCAGCGAGGAGTTGTTGTGCATCATCAGATGGCGGCCCACCACGCCGGAGGAGTTTCCGAGGCCGTCCGGATGACGCTCGCTCGCCGAGGCCAGCAGCAGCGCGGCCGAGTTGATCGCGCCCGCGGACAGCACCACCAGGTCCGCGGAATACTCCTCGGCCTGCCCGTCGCGCTCGGCGACTACCCGGCTGATCGCACGGCCCGTGCCGTCGGTGTCTAGCCGGACGACCTTGGTCCGGGTGCGCAGCGTGACGTTGGGGTACCGCAGCGCCGGTTCGACGCAGACGACGTGGGCGTCGGCCTTGCCGTTGACCAGGCAGGGGTACCCGTCGCAGGTGGCGCACCGGATGCAGGGCGAGAACTGCGGAGCTGACTCGTCGTAGATGAGTCCCACGGGCAGCGGGAACGGATGCAGACCCGCCTTGGCGAGGTCGGCCTCCAGCTGGGCGATGCGCGGCTCGTGGCTCAGCGGCGGGTACCGGTATGCCGCCGCCGACGGCGGCTCGTCCGGGTCTGCGCCGCGCTGGCCATGCACGTGGTACAGGTGCTCTGCGCGCGTGTACCAGGGCTCGAAGTCCGTGTATTCCATCGGCCAGGCGGGGGAGACGCCGTCCACGTGCTGGATCGGGCCGAAGTCGCGCTCGCGGAACCGGAACAGGATCGCCCCGTAGAACTTGGTGTTTCCGCCCACATAGTAGTGCTGCTTGGGGGTGAATTCCGTCCCTGTGTCGGCGTCGGTCCATTTGCCTGGGTTGCGGTAGCGCAGGTCGACCCAGACCGATTTGGAGTCCCAGTTCTGGGGTTCGCGGGGCAGGAAGTCGCCTCGTTCCAGCAGCAGGATGCGCTTGCCGGTGGGGGCCAGCGCGTGGGTAAGCGTCCCACCGCCGGCGCCGGATCCGATGACTATGACGTCGTAATGATCGGTCATGGCTGTTCCTCTCAGACGATGGCCAGCGGCGCCACCCAGGCGCCGGTGGCCCCGCGCAGTTTGGCGTGGGAGATGACGAGCAGGAATTCATGGACATGGGCGCGTGCCGCATCGGCTAGGTGAAGGTTCTCCACGACCACCACCCCGTGGCGGATGTTGAGCAGCTGCGGGACCGCGAAGGGCTCGTCGGGGTCTTCGGGCGGGTAAGGCCCGTAGCTCCAGGTGTCACAGCCGGTCAGCGCGACCCGGTGATCGGCGAGCCAGGTGGCTAGGGCCAGGCCGGGTCCAGGCTCGCCTGAGGCGTACCGGTCGTTGTCGGTGCCCCACAGCTCGCCCCAGCCGGTGCAGAAGAACACCGCGTCGCCGGGCCGCACGTCAAGTCCATCGGCGGCCAGGGCCGCCTCGGCGTCGGCCACGGTGATCACCTCACCGGGCTGCAGGCGCTCCCGCCCGCGCGCGGCCGCTACGTCCAGCAGCAGCCCGCGGGTCACCACCTGGGGCAGGGTGTCGATGCCGAGCCGGTTGGTGCCGTAGTCCTCGACGATGTCAGCCAGCCGGAACCCGTTGTAGGTCCGGTCGCCCGCCTGCAGGTGGTTCAGCCCGTCCATGTGGGTCCCCATCTGCTGGGTGGCCGTGACCTGCTCGACGATCCAGTTGACGCTGTTGCGCCCGAGTCCGTCCGGGCCGGCCTCCGGGCGGCGCCGGTTGATGTGGTGATAGTTCGTGGTCAGGTACTGGCGGAACGTCCGGCCCGGGAACGCCGGGATGTCCTGATCCAGCACGTGCGCCAGGTCATAGACCCGCCCCTGGCGGACCAGGCGGATCGCCTCGAGCACCTTGGCAGGCGTGATCTCGTTCAGGGCGCCGGCCTGGTCATCGGCACCGTACTTCGACGGCCACCACCCGGACTGTGCTTCCCTGGCGGCTGCGGGCTGCGTTAGCGTCATCATGCCCGTAACGTCCCGGAACAGCGCAGAACGTTTCACCGGAACTGCCGCTGCCTTCGTGACAGCCTGAGCGGTACTACCGTGGATGATCCGGAAAGCCTGAAGAGGTGGCATGTGGCGGCTGACCTGTCCGGACGCGTGGCGCTGATCACTGGGGCCGCCTCCGGCATCGGCCGGGCCAGCGCCCAGGCTTTCGCGTCCGCCGGGGCCGCGGTAGCGCTGGTGGACATCGACGCCAACGGCCTGGCCGAGACCGCCGCCGCGGCGCGGAAGGCGGGGTCGCGTGCCGAGGTGCTGGTGGCCGACGTCACCGACCTCCGGGCCGTCACGGCCGCCGTCGGCCGCGCGGTGCAGGTTTTCGGCAGGCTCGACGCGGCGCATAACAACGCCGGGGTCCCCGGGCCGTATGTCCCGCTGGATGAGTACTCCGAGGAAGACTTCCTGCGCGTCCTCCAGGTGGACCTAGCCGGAGTCTGGCGGTGCATGCGCGCTGAGATCCGGCAGATGCGCAGCCAGGGGTCCGGTGCCATCGTCAACACGTCCTCGATGCTCGGCGCGGCCGCGATGCCGGACAACGGCGCCTATGTCGCGGCCAAGCACGGGGTGCACGGGCTGACTCGTGCCGCGGCGCTGGAACTCGGCGGCACCGGGATCCGCGTCAACGCTATCGCCCCCGGTGTGACCCGCACGGGCATGACCTCGGCGGTCAGTGATGAGCTGCTCCGCGCGGTGCCGCTAGGCCGCATCGCCGAGCCAGCAGAGATCGCCGCGGCCGCGGTGTGGCTGTGCTCGCCCGAAGCCTCGTACATCACCGGATCCGTGCTGGTCGCCGACGGCGGCTGGCTCGCCGGGTGAGCGCGGGTGGCGGAAGGCTAGACCTTCACAGGAGGCCGCGGTCGCGGGCGCGGATCACCGCTTCTTCACGGGATTCGGCCCCGAGCTTGCGGTAGATCGCCCGCAGATGGGTCTTCAGCGTGTTGGGCGTGACGAACAACGTTGA
>Ga0318514_10000303_pt1 | contig 13443 bp, 14 predicted proteins | sample GRESIP176b2f18_FD_203684 | JGI IMG/M metagenome (GOLD analysis project Ga0318514, IMG submission 203684) | Tropical soil microbial communities from Luquillo Experimental Forest, Puerto Rico - GRE.SIPMG.176b2f18 | ecosystem: Environmental > Terrestrial > Soil > Tropical forest > Bulk soil...
GTGGCGCGCTCCGTGGCGATGCAACCGTCGGTGGCGTGCTCGACGCACCGGCCTTGACGCACCGCGGAGCGGTCCGGCCGACGTCGCGGGAGGGGCGCGCGCGGTGTGGCGCGACGCGCATAGCGTGTGAGCTCGCGGCGAGCTCTGGGTACGTCGGCCCCGTGCGCTCGAGGCGTCGAGCACAATTCCGACTAGATCACTGGCAATTGACAAGAAAATTGGTCTCGGCAAGGCTTGAGCGAGCGACGGGCCGATGAGGAGGAGCACGGTGCGCACGGCCAGCCCTGCGCTTCTGTCGGACTACCTAGGTGACGCGGCAGGGCACGGATCGGTCCGCACGACGGCCTCGCCCGCCCGCACGGCGCCGACGATCTCTGTCGTCATCCCGACGCTCAACGAGGCGGGGAACCTCCCCTACGTCCTCAACACGATCCCGCGATGGGTCGACGAGATCGTCATCGTCGACGGACGATCGAGCGACGACACCGCGCGCGTCGCACGGGTGCTGCGACCCGACGCGAGGATCGTGCACCAGGTCCGCAAGGGCAAGGGCGCGGCGCTTCGCTCCGGGCTCGAGTCCGCGCGGGGCGACCTCCTCATCATCATGGACGCGGACGGCTCGATGGACGGGGCCGACATCGAGAAGTTCCGCGACGCGTTGCTCGAGGGCGCCGAGTATGTGAAGGGCAGCCGATTCCGCGACGGTGGCGGATCGACCGACATCACCCGTCTGCGGAGGGTTGGCGACGCGGGCATCTGCCTGCTCGTGTGGCTCTTCTTCGGGGCTCGGTACACCGATGGGACCTACGGGTTCAAGGGGATGTGGCGGAGCTCGCTGGACACGATCCAGATCGACACCGACGGGTTCGAGGTCGAGCTCCTCATCGACATCCGCGCACACCGCGGCGGCTTGCGCACCGCCGAGGTCGCCTGCTTCGAGACCGACCGCATCCACGGCCGGAGCAACCTGAACGCGCTCAGTGACGGCCTCCGCTGCTTCCGCGTGATCCTCCGCGAGCGACTTCGGAGGTACCGTGTTCCGCCGGGCTGAGGAGCCCGTCGGTGTCCAGGCCCGACTCGACAGCGATCGCACCGCGGTCGTCGTCGCCGGTCCCGGACGGCACACGACGATCCCTGGGATCATCGTCTCGGAGATCGTGCACGCGGTCTCCACGTTCGCACCGGTCACGAGGGTCGAGGTCGACCTCGGCCTCGACTACACCGTCGGGCTGCACCGTGCGCCGTCGCTCGCCGTCGCGCACCGCGCCGACGGCGCGTCCCGGGTCGCATCGTTGCGCGCGCCCGACAGCGCGAGGTTCCGCGTCCAGGCGTTCCGCGAGTGGTTGGGCGGTGACGTGCGAACCGCCATCGCGTACGCGTGGCCCGGCATCGACAACTCGTGGGTGAAGCCGTTCGTCCAGATCGCCCGCAACGCCGGGATCACGACGGTCGTCGCGATCGCGAGCCTGCCGCGGACGAGCGTCGGGCGGCCGGCCGGCCTCGCGGACACCGTCGCGCGTGCGGACCTCGTGCTCGTGGGCGACGAGGCGGACGCCGTCGCACTCTCCCGGGCGCTCGGGCGGAACGGGCCGACCGTGGAGGCCCACCCGGCGCTCTCGCTCTCCAACCGCGACGGCCGCGGAGCGCACCACCAGATCACCGCGTTCCTTCGGCGCGGGAGCACCAGCACCCTCTCCTCGGTGCTGGCGGCGTTCGATGCCATCCCCGAGGCCTGGATCGACGAGTACCACCTGCAGATCGTGATGCGCCACGCCGGGCAGGTCTTCCCCGAGATGGTCGCGAACAGCTACCACGCCGACCACGTGCGGCTGATCGGCGAGGACCTCACAAAGGCGAGCCTCGACGACCTGTGCGCGTCATCGTCGGTGCTCGGCGTCGCCGACCCGACGGCCGACTCCCGTGCGTTCTCCGCCGCGATCGACTTCGGCATCGCCACGGTCGTGCTCTCGTCGTCCGCGGTCCCCGAGGTCGGCAAGGGGTACGTGGGCGGGCTGCTCGCGGACCTCGGCCACCCCGCGTCGGTCCACGTCGCGCTGCGCCACGCCCTGCGCCTCGCCGAGCTGAGCTTCCCCAACCCCGAGGCATGGGACGAGCTCGCCGCCCGGCTCGCCGACCCGACGCACACGGGCGCCCGGATCCTCGTCCTCGAGCCGACCGCGACAGCCCGATGAACGTCACCGTCGTCATCTGTGCGTACACGCTCGAGCGGTGGGACCAGCTGTGCGAGGCCGTGGGCTCGTGCGCCGACCAGACGCTCGTCCCCGACGAGGTCGTGGTGGTCATCGACCACAACGAGGAGCTCTTCGAGCGCGCGCACGCGACGTTCACCGGCGCGCGCGTGATCCGGAACCGCTCGACCAAGGGCCTCTCAGGCGCGAGGAACACCGGGGTCGCGTCGACGAGCGGAGAGGCGATCGCGTTCCTCGACGACGACGCCCGAGCCGAGCCGGACTGGCTCGCGCAGCTGTGCGTCCCGCTCAAGGACGACGACGTCGCCGGCGTCGGCGGGTGGATCGTCCCGGACTGGCCCGGCGAGCCCGCGTCGTGGTTCCCGCAGACCTACTACTGGATCCTCGGCTGCAGCTACGCGGGGCTCCCGGAGACCGGCGCGACGCTGCGCAACCCGATCGGTGCGAACATGGTGCTGCGGCGCTCGGTCTTCGACGAGGTCGGCGGGTTCACGTCGGGGATCGGCCGGATCGGCAAGGTGCCGCTCGGGTGCGAGGAGACGGAGCTGTGCATCCGATACACGTCGGCGCGTCCCGAGCAGCGCTTCGTGCTCACCCACGAGGCCGTCGTGCACCACCGGGTCCCGATGTCGCGGCTCAGCTGGCGGTACTTCCGCACGCGTTGCTGGGCCGAGGGCGTCTCGAAGGCGGCGGTGTCCTCGCTCGTCGGGTCGCGCAACGGGCTCTCCTCGGAGCGCCGGCACCTCCTGCGCGCGATGCCGAGCGAGATCGGGGAGTCGCTGCGCGCGCTCCCGCGCCACCCGCGGCGATCCGCGACGACGATCGCGCTGATCGTCACCGGCGGCGCCATCGCGGCGTCCGGGCTCGTCCGCGGTCGGGCGGCGGTGCGGCGCACCCCGATCGTGCCAGGCGGCGACGAGCTCCGACAGCTGCTCTCGACGAAGGGGGACGAGGGCGGGCCGAGCCCGTCCGACGCCTGACCCGCCGGATAGGTTGGGTCGATGCCCAAGCGGCGCACGGAGGTCGCTGCGCCACGCCCCGACGCGGGTGATCCAGAGGCGTTCCGCCCGGTCCGCGTCATCCGGGTCGACGTCGACTCGCCGGTGCTGGAGACCGGGGCGCACCTGGAGCCCGGCGATGTCGTCTGGGCCGAGGCGATCCGCAAGGGGCGCATCATCGGCCGCTTGGAGACCCACCTGACCGACGGGCACGACGCGGCGGCCGTGCTCGACGAGGTGGCGCGCGCGTTCCCCCTCGCCGACGACGACGGCGAGCCGCCGCGGGTCCCCGACTCGGCGCTGCCCGCGGTCTCGGTGGTCGTCTCCACGCTCGGCGAGCGTCCCGTGCCGCTCGCGCGCACGCTCGCATCCCTCGAGGCCCTCGACTACCCGCGGTTCGAGGTCGTGCTCGTCGACAACCGTCCGGGTGCGGCCGGCCCGCCGCTCGCGTTCCCCGGGTGCGCCCACGTCCGGGTCGTGCAGGAGCCGGTCCAGGGGATCGCGCGGGGCCGGAACCGGGGCATCGTCGACTCGACCTCGGAGGTCGTCGCGTTCACCGACGACGACGTCGTCGTCGACCCCGGGTGGCTCCGGGCGCTCGCGTCCCGGTTCGTCGTCGAGCCCGACCTCGACGCCGTGGCGGGGCTGGTCCTTCCGACCGAGCTCGCGACCGAGGCGCAGCTGTGGTTCGAGCAGTACTACGGCGGGTACAGCCAGTCGTTCCGCCGCTCGTCGATGAGCCTCGCGACCGAGCGCGACCCCCTCTTCCCGTACGCGCCGGGGCGGTTCGGGGCCGGGTGCAACATGGCGTTCCGCCGGACGATCCTCGAGCGGGTGCACGGGTTCGACCCCGTGCTCGGCACGGGCACCCCGGCGCGCGGCGGGGAGGACCTCGGGATCTTCATCACCGTGATCCGCAACGGCGGGGCGCTCGGGTTCGAGCCCGCGGCGCTCGTCCGCCACACGCACCGCCGCACCCACGACGAGTTCTTGGGCCAGGTGCGGATGTACGGGACCGGCCTCGCGGCGATGTACACCTCGCTCATCGCCGAGGACCCGCGCACCCTCGGGGAGCTCCTGCGGCGGGTGCCGGCGGGGTTCCGGCTGCTCGTGCGGCCGCGCGAGAAGCGCTCACCGAGCGCGATGCCGACCTACCCGCGGCGCGCCCTGCTCTACCAGGTCCTCGGGATGATCGTCGGCCCGCTCGCCTACGCGCGGAGCCGGCTCGCCGCCCGACGCGTCCCGACGGTGCGCCCATGACCGACCTCGTCGCGCGCGGCAGCCGGCCGCGCGCCCCCGAGCGCTCGCGGGCCCGCCGCGCGTCGCGCGCGCAGCGCGCCCGCGCGACGTTCTCGGGCGTCCTCGTCGTGGCCGACGTCGCGATGGCAGGCCTCGTCCTCCTCGCCGTCCACGGCGACCTGCGGATGGTCGCCGGCCTCGCGTTCTGCCTCGTGGTGCCCGGGTGGGCGATCGTCGGGCTGCTGCGGCTCGAAAACCCGCCGCTCGAAGCCGGCCTCACGATGGCGGTGGGGCTCTCGGCGCTCGTGATCGTCGCCCAGCTCGCGATCTCGCTCGGCGCCTGGCACGTCGAGGCCCTGCAGGTCCTCGTCTGCGCGCTCTGCCTGCCGTCGCTCGGCTACCAGGCGCTCAGCCGACCCCGCGAGCGGGCCGGGCGGTGACCCCCGTCCTCGCGGCATCGGCGGCCGCGCTCGCGACGGCCCCCGCGGTGCTCGTGACCCTCGTCGCGGCGCTGCTGCTGCTCACCCTGCGTGCCTGGACGCAGATCACCGGCCTGGTGCTGACGCGGCACGTGACGCTGCTGCTCGATGGCGCGATCGGTGCGCTCGCGATCATGTTCGTGGCGCTGGTCGCGGTGAGGTTCATCACCGTTGGCTGATCTGGCGCTCGCGCTGCCGACGGCCCGTCGGACGACCGCCACCGCGAAGGTGCGCGAGTGGGTGCCCGCGGTGTGCACTGCCGCCGCCGCCGTGCTCTGGATCGTGACGGTCCGGCGCACGGACTTTGCGGCCATGCGCCCGCTCGGCCTCGTGACGATCCTCGGGCCGTCGTACTTCCTCGGCCTCGCGGTCATCAGCGTGGGCCTCGCGGTCGAGCTCGTCCGGGGCAGGCCGCGCGAGGCGTGGCTCTGCACGCTCGTGGTCGCGCTCGTGGTCTACCTCTTCGGCACCCCGTGCGCCGTGGAGCCGGTCGCCGCCCTCACGAGCGCCTGGGTCCACGCTGGGTTCGTCCGGTACGTGTTCCTCCACGGCAACGTCCTGAACGGGTTCACGGCCGAGTTCTCCTGGCCCGGCACGTTCTCGATGTTCGCGCTGCTGGTCGGGTTCACGGGGAAGACCACCGCCATCCCGCTGCTCAGGTGGTTCCCCCTCGGGATCGAGCTCGCGTACCTCCCGGCGCTCGTCGCGATCGCACGGGCGAGCGGCGTCTCGAAGCGCGTCGGATGGCTCGGCATCGCCATCTTCTACGGGACCGACTGGATCTACCAGGACTACTTCAGCCCGCAGGCCGTCAACTTCCTCATGTACCTCGTGGTCGTCGCCGTGGTGCTCACGTGCTGGCGCCCGCTCGCGACCGCGGCCGCCGGCACCGCGCCGGCGCTGCGCGCGCGGTTCGGGTCCTTGCGCGACGCGGTACGGCCCCGGCGACTGCTCGGGTATGAGTCCGTCGCGGTGTGGTCGCCCGGGACCGTGCTCGCCACGTTCTTCGTGGTCGTGCTCATCTCCCTCGCCACGGCCATGAGCCACCAGCTCACCCCGTACGCGATCGTGCTCGCGCTCGTCGCGTGCCTCGTGACGCGGCGGCTCGGGCGGCCCGAGCTCCCGGCCATCGCGTTCCTGCTCGCGGTCGGGTGGCTGAGCCTCGGCGCGAGCAACTACTGGCTCGGGCACCTCTCGCAGATCTTCGGGAACATCTTCCAGATCGGCTCGACGCTGAGCGGGAACGTCTCGAGCCGCGTGACCGGCAGCGCGAGCCACCGGCTCGTCGTCGACGCTCGGATCCTGCTCACGCTCGCGCTCTTCGGGCTCGCCGCGGTCGGCGCGGTGCGACGCGCGACGGCCTCACGGACCCTCGAGCTGCTGACCGTCGCGCCGTTCCTCGTGCTCGCGGGTCAGAGCTACGGCGGCGAGGGGCTGCTCCGCGTGGCGCTGCTCTCCGGGCCGTTCGCCTCGCTGCTCGTGGCCTCGGCGGTCATGCCGCGGCGGACCGGGGCGATCCGACCGATCGTGCGCCCGTTCAGGCTCGGCCGGCACGGGAGGGCGCTGCTCGCCCTGGCGATCACCGTCGGGCTGCTCGGGGCGGCCACCACGATGACCGTCGTCCGGGGCGGCAACGACTACTACGAGTCGTTCGCGGCCGGCGAGCTCGACGCGGTGAACCTGACGTACCTGCACGTCCACGCGGGTCAGACGGTCGGGCTCGTCGCCCCGTACGCGCCGATCGGCCAGTGGGCCGTCGGCTCCGTGCGCGCCTACGCCGTGGCGGGGGCCGGGACCGTGCCGACGCTGCGCCAGATGCGCCGGAACCTGCTCCACGTGCGCCCGTCGTACGTGATCCTCAGCCGCGCCCAGGGGAACTGGGGCGAGGTGCTCGGGGGGCTCCCGACCGGGTGGCAGCACCAGCTCGCGCTCTTCCTCGTCGCGAACGGGTACGTCGTATTTGGGCGGACCCCGACCGCGGTCGTGCTCTACACCGCGCACGGGTTCTGAGCTTCCCACGACGCCGAGTGGCTGCGCGCCTCCCGGGGCGCGTCGTTTCGGTCCGTCAGGCGCGCACGAACTCAGCGACCCAGTCGACGAGCATCGACTGGTTCTGGTTCGGGCACCCCGCACCCGGCGGGCACTGCGGCCGCTGCTGCAGGTCGAGCGTCATCGGGAGCTGCGGGATCGTCCCCGGCGTGCGCAGCGTCGTGCCCCACTGGTACCCGTCGACGGTGTAGGTGACCGAGGTCGGGGTCCAGACCACGCCCCACGTGTGCCAGCGCTTGAGGTCGATGGGGTAGTAGTTCTGCTGGATGAAGTGCTCGGCCGTCGGCGGGCCGAAGTGCACGGTGCCCGAGGTGGCCGCCCACCGCGAGCCCGACTCGTTGAAGTCGATCTCGGGCGGCCACTGGTTGTTCGCGGGCCAGAGCAGCTCGACCTCGTTCGGCCCCGCGCCGGTGATGCGCGAGCGCACGAAGAACGCGCCGAAGCGCATCGGGCGCGCGCACTGGCAGAGCCCGCCGGCGTGCCAGTGCCGGTACCCCGCTGGCGTCGTCACGAGCCGGAGCATCCCGCCGCCGACGCGCACGTTGCGCACGACGAAGTGCGCCTCCGGGTCACCACCGGGTACGCCGGTGAACGCCGTCCACCCGGGTGGGAGCCGCGTGCCCGAGAAGTCCTGGGTGTAGACGCGCCGGTACCCGGGGAGCGAGCTCGGGAGGGGCGGGCCCATCCCCGACGGCTCGAGCAGCTCGACGTTCCCGACGGGGAAGTTGGGCGGGCCCGTGTGCGGGGCGATCGTGGCTCGCGTGATGCTCGTCCCGAGCGTCGCCTTGCTCTCGAGCGCGAAGAGCAGCACCGCCGAGAGCGCGATGCCGAAGACGAGCACGGTCGCGATCGCGACGCGCGCCTCCCACCGGCTGTGCGCGCGTTGCGCGTGCACCGCGGAGCGAGTGTGGTGCTGAGGTGCGATGACGTCGGTCTGCACGCTGTCCCAAATCCTCCGGCCGGGCACGTCGCAGCGGCGTCGGCCCGGTGCAGCCTACCGTCGCGTGCCCCGGAATCCGCGGCTTCCAGAGGTGACGCACCGCCGATATCGTCGCGACGTGGCACACCCGCTGCCGGCTGTCGGCTCCGTCTCCGTCGGCGTGACCGCGACGCCCGAGGCGCTCTGGCCGCTCGTCTCGGACCCGTCGGTCCCCGCGCGGTTCTCCACCGAGCTCGAGGAGGCAGCCTTCCTCGAGGGGAGCGGCGCCGAGGTCGGCGCGGTCATCGAGGGCCGGAACGTGAACGGCGGGTTCGAGTGGACGACGCACTCCACCGTCGTGGTCTGCGACCCGCCGCGGTGCTTCGCCTGGGCGACCGGCGGCGCCGAAGCGCCGGCCGCGACGTGGACGTTCCTCGTCGAGGACGCCGTCGGCGGCGCGACGCTCACGCACTCCGTCGTCCTCCACGAGGGCCAGCAGCCGCTCGCGAGCGCGATCGAGGCCGAGCCGGACCGGGCAGCGGCCATCGTGCAGGACCGCCTCGCGGTGCTGCTGGCGAGCATGGAGCGGACGGTCTCTGGGATCGCCGGGTTGGCCGAGTCGGCCGAGGCGGCCGACGGCTGAGGGCTGAGGGCCGGCTACCAGGTGGTGCCGGGGTTCGCCAGCGACTCGAGGACGGTCGTCCCTGCGCTCGTCGTCACCCTGATCCCCGTGATCGCGTCCATCGGGACCGCGCACGCCATCTGTGGGGGGACCCGCCCGCTCGGGGCCAGGAACGACCCGGTCGCCCACCAGCTGGCGACGCCGGTCCGCATGGCGACGTTGTAGACGGCGCCCTTCGGCAGCCCCCGCTCGGCGACGATCGCGACCGAGGTCCCCCACGAGCGGCTGGTGAGGACGGCGGTCGCCGTCGCCCCGGCGGCGCCGCGGAGGACCTCGGTCCGGCTGCGTGCCGGGGTGGCGATCCCGCCGGGCAGCGCGAGCGCGAGGACGAGCGCCACCGACGCGGCGAGCGCGACGACGGCCCCACCGACCGCCGCGACGCGGCGCCGACGGTGGGCGACCACGACGTCGTCGTGGAGCGTGCCGAGCACGCGCGCGGCGAGCACCGGCGGGACCGACGCGGTCTGGTGGACCGTGTCGTGGTCGACGGCGGCGAGCGCCTCGGCGGTCGTCGCGAGCTCGGCGGCGACCTCGCGGCACGCCGCGCACCCGTCGAGGTGAGCGAGGAGCCCGGCCCGCTCGTCGTCCTCGAGGCCGCCGAGGGCGTCGAGGGCGGCGGCGTGCCGCCACTGCTCGCAGCTGCGCGCGCTCATGCGTTCCATCCGAGCGCCTCGAGGTGGCCGCGCATCGTCCGCAGCGCGTAGAACGCGCGGCTTCGCACGGTCCCCTCCGGGATCCCGAACAGGGTCGAGACCTCGCGGGAGGTCCGGCCGTTGAAGTAGAGCTCCGTGATCACGTGGCGGTGGTCAGGGTCGAGGCGGTCCAGCACCGTCGCCACCTGCCAGCCGAGCAGCGCCGCGTCGACCCGGTCCTCGACCGGCACGCCGTCCGCGTCGTCGAGCGGCTCGGTCCTGTGCTTCGTCTGGCGCGTGACGGTGTCGATCAGCACGCGGCGCTCGATGGCGAAGAGCCAGGTCCGGAGCGTCCCGAGCGACGGGTCGAACCGGCGACGGGACCGCCACGCCCGGGTGAACGTCTCCTGGACCACGTCCTCAGCGAGCGACTGGTTGGCGAGCGAGCGACGCGCCAGCCCCAGCAGCTCGCTGCCGTGGGCGAGGAAGGCGGCCCGGAGCCCGGCCTCGTCGGCGAGTGCATCGCCGGCGGGGCCAGGCCCGGTGCGGCCCCGGGAGCGAGCCGGCGCCACGGCTCGCTCCCGTTGGGTCGCGTCTGCGTCGCGGTCCACGGCGGCGACGAGCTCAGCGGTGCGGACGGCGTCCACGTACCACCTCAGCGCCACCCGTGCCGCGTCATCGGGCCCCGATGTAGCCCCATGGGCCGTTGCAGGCGGTGCCGCTGACCTGGGTCGTGCCGGACGTCGTGGCGCTCGCGTTGATCAGCGTCCATGTGCCGCCGTCGGCCACGATGTGCTGGCCGTTGCACTGGGCTGCTCCGGTGTCGCCTGAGTACGTGTACACAGGATACGAGTTGATCGTGACCTGCTTGCCGGTCCCGCGGGTGATGAACCCGACGGTGCCAGCCACTCCCTGGCCCATCGCGATCGACGTCGTCGTGCTCGTCACCATGAGCGGCGGCCAGATCGAGAGGCACCCGGCCGAGCAGTGGATCGAGCCGCCGTTCTCCGCGGAGAGCACGTAGAGCGAGCGCGAGGCCGTGTTCTGGACGACGCCCGCGTAGGTGGCGGCGGTTCCCTTGGAGGTCCCCTTGTTCAGGATCGGCAGGTACGGCGTCGCGGCGGCCGTCCTCGCGTTGGCGTGGACCATCCGCCAGATGCCGCCGTCGGCGACGATCTGCTCACCCATCGACTGGTTGGGGCCGGTGTCGCCCGCGTAGGTGTAGACGGGGTAGCTGTTGAACGTCACCTGCTTCGTGGTGGCGGAGCGCTTGACGAACCCGATCTTGCCCTTCACGCCCTTGCCGAGGGTGATGGTCGTGACCGACGACTTCACGAGGAGCGGCGGCCAGATCGAGAGGCAGGCGGTCTTGCAGTGGATCTTCGCCCCGCGCTCGATCGAGAGCGCGTAGAGGGTGCGGGACATGGCGTTCTCGAGGACGCCGGTGTAGTTGGGGATGTTGGCCGACTTGAGCGTCGGCCCCGCGGCGCCGGCGCTCGTGGCCGCGACGATCGGGACCGCGGCCAGCGCGGCGGCGCCGACACAGGCGGTCACGCGGAGGCCGAGCCGTCGTGGGGCGGAGTGGGGGGATCGGTCGCGCATTGGCAGCTCCTCAGGATCGTGCTCGGCTCGGTCGTGCGCCGAGGCTCCATTGGAGTACCCAGCGCCCGGCCAGGGCGTTCACCCCGCGGGCGGGCGGCCAGGTCCCCGCGAGGCCGCAGTCCGCTCCGGGGTACGCTCACGTCGTGGGCGCGTCCGTGATGGTCTTCCGTGGCCGCCCAGCCGAGGCGCTGGGGGTGGCACCGGCTCGATAGCCGCTGGGCCGCGACGCTGGTCGACGAGGCCGGCGTCGCAGCCGGGGACCTGGTGGTCGACGTCGGGGCGGGGACGGGTGCGATCACCGTGCCGCTCCTCTCCCGCGGCGCCAGGGTGGTGGCCGTCGAGCTCCACGCCGCCCGGGCCGCCGCGCTGCGCGAGCGGCTCGGGCGCGACGGCGTGACCGTCGTCGTCTGCGACGCAGCGGACCTCCGGCTCCCGCGCCGGCCGTTCCGCGTGGTGGCCAACCCGCCGTTCGCGATCACGACCGCGGTGCTCCGGCGGCTGACCGCGCCGGGGAGCCGGCTCGTCCGCGCCGACCTCGTCGTGCCTCGGCACGTGGCCGAGCGCTGGGCGAGCGGGCGTGCGCCCGGGTCCGGCAGGTGGCGCCACGCCTTCGACGCGCGCGTCGGTCGCGCCGTCCCCGCCCGCGCGTTCAGCCCGCCTGCGACCGGGCCGGTGGCGGTGCTGGTGGTGACGCGGCGCTAGAGGCCGAGGTTCGGCGCGGGCAGCGCCCAGAGCCCGGACATCCACGCCTCGATCTCGTCGGGGTCGCGGGGGAGGGCGATCGAGAGCACGCGGCACCCGTCCTCGGTGACGACGACGTCGTCCTCGATGCGCACGCCGATGCCTCGGTACCGCTCGGGCACCGTGAGGTCGTCGGGCTGGAAGTAGAGCCCCGGCTCCACGGTGAGCACGAACCCGACCTCGAGCGTCCCCTTGAAGTACGAGGTCTCTCGCGCGTGGGCGCAGTCGTGGACGTCGAGGCCGAGCATGTGCGAGACGCCGTGCAGCGTGTACCGGGCGTGCAGCGGCAGCTCGGTGCGCATCGCCACGTCGGGCTCGACGTCGAGGATCCCGAGGTCGAACAGCCCCTGGGCCATCACGCGCTTGGCCGCGGCGTCCGGGTCGCGGAACCCCGCACCAGGCCGCACCGCCTCGAACCCTGCCTCCTGCGCGGCGAGCACGAGCTCGTAGATCTCGCGCTGCGCCTCGCTGAACCGTCCGCTCACCGGGATCGTGCGGGTGACGTCGGCGGTGTAGAGGTCGTGGCCCTCGACACCCGCGTCGAGCAGGAGGAGGTCGCCCGCGCGGACCTCGCCGTCGTTGCGCGTCCAGTGCAGGATCGTGGCGTGCGCGCCGGCCGCGGCGATCGTGCTGTACCCGATGTCGTTGCCCTCGTGGCGTGCCCGGAGGTTGAAGATCCCCTCGACGACGCGCTCGGTGCGGCCGACGGCTGACGGGAGCGCGCGGACGACGTCCTCGAACCCGAGGATCGTCATGTCGACGGCCTCCTGGAGCCGCGCGAGCTCGTACTCGTCCTTCACCAGCCGCAGCTCGCTGAGCTCGGTCGCGAGCTCCTCGTCGTCGTCGCCCTCTGGGACGGCCGCGTCGACCCGGAAGTCGTACCCGCGGAGCGTCACGACCGCGGTCGGGTCGAGCGCCACGAGGTCCTTCTCCAGCTGCTCGCGCGGGGCGGTCGGGATCCCCCAGCGGTGCGCCGCCTCGTCGAGCCCGCGCCGGGGCCCGACCCAGACCTCGCCGTAGCGGGCGTCGCTGAAGAACCGGTGCGAGCTCGGGTCGCGGCGCTCCTCGACGTAGAGGGTGGCGTCCGGATCGTCGCCGTCGGGGTGGACGACCACGACCGCGTCGTCGTCGTCGCACGCGGTCAGCCAGAAGAAGTCAGACCCCGGGCGGAACCGGTAGTCGGTGTCGTTCGCCCGGACCTTCAGCCCGCCGCTCGGCACAACCACCGTCTTGCCGGGGAAGGCCGCGCGCACCGCCCCGCGACGCGCGGCGGTGCGCTGCACCGCCGGGTGCGGGGGCTCGTCGAGCGGTCGCGGCCCCCAGCCCCCGGTCATGTACTCGACGAACGGACGGGGCAGCGGCGGTCGGTGCTGGCCCGCCCAGATCCAGTGCTCCGACTCGGGGTGCTCCGCGGAGACGTCGGGCTCTGGGTACTCGGAGGTGTCGGGTGCGGTCACGTTGGAAGGGTACCGGCTCGGTTCGTCGTCGCGCGTCCGGTCGAGCAGGCGCTGGGATCCCAGGGCGCAAGCGCCGATCGCCCGGTCATGCTCGCAATCCGCGCACCGCGGTCAGCGACCTCGCGCCGCCGCTGACCGCCGGCGTCGCCGACAGCTCGCCACCGGCGTCGACGACAGCTCGCCCCGGCGTCGACGACCGCGGTCGCGACGGCGCCGCAACGCGACGCACCGCTCGCACGCGACGTGGCGTGCGGCCGCACATCGCGTTGCACGGCGGCCGTCGTCGCGTGGCACGGCCGCACATGACGCATCCAGCAGCACGCATCCAGCGGCGACACCACACCGGATCCCCAAGAAGTGCCCAACAAAGCCGGTGGTACCGTGTCGCGAGGCTCAACAGATGCAGCGCTGGAAACACGCCGGACGGGGCCCCAA
>Ga0318514_10000311_pt1 | contig 13376 bp, 10 predicted proteins | sample GRESIP176b2f18_FD_203684 | JGI IMG/M metagenome (GOLD analysis project Ga0318514, IMG submission 203684) | Tropical soil microbial communities from Luquillo Experimental Forest, Puerto Rico - GRE.SIPMG.176b2f18 | ecosystem: Environmental > Terrestrial > Soil > Tropical forest > Bulk soil...
TCGAGTCCAAGACGAACGGCGCGTCGAACTGGTACCGGATCTCGGAGAGGCCCCGAAGGGAGGGCGCCACCGCCGACGCAGCGCGGAGCACGCCCCACGGGATGCGCCGAACCGGGGGGGCATCCAGCCCCGCCGCCTCGGCGAGCGCGCCGACCGCGGCGCGTGACGAGCGCGGCGCGCTCGTCGGGGCGTGCCAGGCGCGTCCCCACGCGCGCTGGTCGCGACCGGCGACCTCGAGCGCGCGGACGAGGTCGTCCACATAGGTCCAGGAGTGGGGGGCGTCGACGTCACCGACGAGCGAGATCGTCTCGTGGTCGAGGATCTTCGGCACCACGCGCACGCCGAGGTGGCCGGTCGTGGTGACGCCGGGTCCGAAGAAGTCAGACGCACGGATCTCGGTGGCGCGGACCGAGCCGGCGTCGTGCGCAACCTTGGCGGTGAGCCACATCGCCGCGCGGATCCTGCCCTTCGTCGACGTCGCAGCGAGCGGGTCGGTCTCGTGCATCGCGTGGGCGACGGGTCCGTACCCGTAGAGGTTCGAGAGCGTGACGAGGACCGCCCCGCTGCTCGCCGCCGCCCCGAGCAGCGAGGTCGCGAGCGGTGGCCACTCGCGCTCCCACCGCCGGTAGCTCGACGGGTTCGCGCAGTTGTAGAGCACCGAGGCCCTCGTGGCCACCTGGTGGAGGGCCGCGGCGTCCGACGCGTCGAGCGCCACGACCGCAGCCCCCTCGGCCGCGGGCGCTCCCCGGCGGGACACCACCACGACCTCCTCGCCGGCTCCGGCGAGGCGCGCCGCCAGCGCGCTGCCGATCGTCCCGGCCCCCACGATCACGTGCCGTCCCATGGCTCCTCCTGTGAGCGCTGCTCCTGTTTGCGAGCACTGTACTCACATCCGCACCAGGTTGCAAGCACTGCTCGCATACGCGCGCAGTGCTCCGTGATGGGGTACCGTCCGGGCTGTGATCCAGCCCGTCCGCACGACCCCGCGTGCCCGTGCCCGGGCCGCGGTGGTCGCCGAGATCAAGGGCGCGGCACGGGCGCAGCTCGCTGAGCGGGGCGCTGCGGCCCTCAGCGTCCGCCACGTGGCGCGGGAGCTCGGGATGTCGTCGTCGGGCATGTACCGGTACTTCGCCAGCCGCGACGAGCTGCTGACCACGCTCATCATCGACGCGTACGACTCGATCGGCGAGGCCGTGGAGCGTGCCGAGGCGGCGATCGACCGCGCCGATCTCTACGGGCGGTGGTGGGCGGCGGCCTCGGCGGTCCGTGCCTGGGGGCAGGCACGCCCCCAGGAGTACGGCCTCGTCTACGGCTCGCCGGTCCCGGGGTACGAGGCGCCGCAGGCGACCGTCGCCCCCGCATCGAGGGTCCCGTTGGTGCTCGCGGGGATCCTTCGGGACGCGTGGCTGGCGCACGGCGACGCGCCGCTCCCCGCCGTCGCCTCCGAGGAGGGGGACCTCGAGGGCGTCGTCGCCCCCCTGCTCGGCCTGCCGGCCGGGGTCGTCGCGACCGGGGTGCTCGCCTTCGTCCAGCTCTTCGGGCTCGTCACGTTCGAGCTCTTCGGCCACCTCGTGGGGACCGTGCGCGACCGCGACGCGTTCTTCCGGCTCAGCTGCGACGGCATCGCGCGGTCGATGGGCGTCGATCCGCCGGGACCTAGCGCGTCGCGCTGACCGCGTCGCGCGCTCCGGCCGCCTGGTCGGCGGCCTTCCGCCACCACGCCTCGAACGCGTCAGCCGGGAGGGGCTCGCTCCAGAAGAACCCCTGCGCGAGCTCGCAGCCCATCGCGGCGACCGCGTCGTTGAGGGAGGCGGCGCTCACGCCCTCGGCGATGACGCGCAGCCCCATGGCGTGGCTGAGGTCGAGGATCGCGTTCACGACCGGGCGCGACCCGTCCGGGGCGTCGAGCCGCTCGATGAAGGACCTGTCGACCTTGACGGTGGAGACGGGCAGCGTGTGCAGGTACGCGAGCGAGGAGTAGCCGGTGCCGAAGTCGTCGATCGAGACCTGGACGCCGAGCTCCCGGAACCCCTCGAGCGACGCGCGGGTCGCCGGGCGGTCGGCCATCGCGACCGTCTCGGTGACCTCGACGGTGACGCGGCCCGGCGCGATCCCGAGCCGCGTGAGCACGTCGCCGACCCGCTGGACGTCCTCGGCGTCGTCGAGCTGGCGCGCCGAGCAGTTGATCGAGAGGAGCTCGAGGCGCGGGCCGGTCGGGTCGGCGTCCCACCGCGCGAGCTGCGTGAGCGCCTCCTCGAAGACCCAGGCGCCGATCGTGCGGATGAGCCCGGACTCCTCGGCGATGGGGATGAACTCGAGCGGCGGGACCGAGCCGTGCACCGGGTGCCGCCAGCGGAGCAGCGCCTCGGCGCCGACCGGTCGGCCGTCCCGCGGGTCGACGATCGGCTGGTAGTGGAGCTCGAACTGGTTCCGCTCGATCGCGTTGCGCAGGTCGCCCTCGCGCTCGAGCCGCGAGACCGAGCGGTGGTGCAGGACCTCGTCGAACACCTCGAACCGGTTCCGCCCCGCCGCCTTGGCCTGGTACATCGCGGTGTCGGCGTCCCGCAGGACCGCGTCGGCGTCGGCCCCGGGGCCGGGGATCACGATCCCGATGGACCCGGTGACGAGCAGGTTCTGTCCCTCGTACGGGATGGGCGAGTTGAGGGAGTCGAGGAGCCTCCGCGCCGCGCTGATCGCGTCGTCGAGCTCCCGGACGTTGCGGATGATGAACATGAACTCGTCGCCGCCGAAGCGCGCGGCGGTCTCGGCGCCGCGGATCGTGGCGAGGAACCGCTGGCTGACCTCGCGGAGCACGGCGTCGCCCGCGTCGTGGCCGAGGCTGTCGTTCACGAGCTTGAAGAGGTCGAGGTCGAGGAAGAGGACCGCGATGTTCGCCTGCTCCCGCTCGCTCCAGGCGAGCTCCTGGCGCAGCCGGAGCAGGAAGAGCGCGCGGTTCGGGAGGTCGGTCAGCGGGTCGTAGAGCGCCTGGTGGGTGAGCTCCTCGTGGGCGTGGACCTCCTCTGACTCGTCGACGACGGTCACCACCCAGTCGCTGTCGACGGTCGTGTCCTTCGCGGCGGCGGACATCAGCACGTGGCGGACCTCACCGTCGGGGCGGCGCACCCGGAACCGGCTGGAGAACGCCTGGGTGCCGTCGCCGATCGCGTCGATCTCCTCGAGCAGCCGGCCCTGGTCGTCGGGGTGGACCACGTCGATCCAGTGCGAGCCGAGGAGGCCGTCCGGCGCGACGCCGGCGATCTCGCACGCGCGCGGGTTGGCGTACCGCACGTCGCTCGCCTCGCCCACCTCGAGGATGCCGATCGGCGAGGTGCTGGCGAGGCTGCGGTACCGCTCCTCGCTCGCGGTGAGCGAGAGCGCGTCGCGGATGCGGCCGACCCCGTAGGCGAGGGACTCGGCCAGCTCGGCGAGGAAGGCCACCTCCTCGTCACCGAACGCGTCCGGCCCGGCCGAGCAGATCTCGAGGGCGCCGACGATCGAGCCGCCGACGTCGAGCGGGAGGATGCAGCTCGCGTACAGACCCTGGGACCCGGCCGCGTCACGGCTGGCGGTGGGTGCGGTCGTCGTCGCGATGTCCGGGGTCACCAGGACGCCCCTCGTCCTGAGCGCGACGCCGATCGGCCCCGCCGGGGCGCCGTCGCGCTCGGTGATCACCGGCTCGGTGTCGAGGTGCGCGACGTTGCCGGCGGTCGCGACCGGACGGAGCGTGCGCTGGTCGTCGTCTTCCAGGTACCCGACCCACGCCATGGCGTACCCACCGACACCGACGATCGTGCGGCAGATGTCCGTCAGCAGCTTCTGCTCGTCGTGCGCGCGGACGAGCGAGCGGTTGACCGCGCCGAGCATCGTGAGCCACCGCTCCTGCTTCGCCGACTCGGTGACGTCGCGTCCGATGATCACGACGCCCGCGATCGCGGGGTCGTCGAGGCAGTTCGTCGCGCGGACCTGGAAGAGCCGGTGCTCCGACGGGCCGACCATGAGGCGGTACGTCGACGCGGGGTGCGGGCCGGGCTCGGTCAGGTCGCGCATGAGCGCGGTCGCCGCGCGTTCACGGTCGTCGGGGTGCACCACGTCGAGCGCGGGCCGGCCGAGGAACTGCCGCTCGGGGTACCCGAACAGCCGCTCGGCAACCGGGTTCGCGTACGTGAGCACGCCGCCCTCGCCGATGATCGCGATGAGGTCGGGTGAGTTCGCCACGAGCCGTCGGAATCGGCGGTCGATCTCCGCCCGCGCGGTGTCGGACGCGGCCGGGTTGCGCTGGTGCTCGGCGTCGCTCATGGATGACCTGCCACCACAGCCGCTCCGGCCGTCGCGTGTGTCGCGGGAGGTTCGTCGTCGTCACACCGCGCGGGCTCGAACTCAGCATGTCCCTCGCACCACACACTCGCAACGAATTGTGCAGACGTTGAGATCGCGTCCGAGCCGTGCTCCTCCCGCGCTGCCGTCCGGCGCGTCGCCCGCAGGCGACAGAGCCGCCGGGCGCCCGATGGGTGCTCGTGGCCCGCTGATCGTGCAGGATCATGCGTCGTGGTGGCCTACGCAGCGGTGTGCCCGACCCGGGTGGGCCGGGACGACGAGGTGGCGGCGCTTCGGCACAACGCCGCAACACGTCGGCTGACGCTCATCTCGGGCCCCGCCGGCATCGGCAAGTCCCGGCTCGTCGCCGAGGCGGTGGCCATCGGCGTCGAGCGCGGGTACGCGACCCTCAGCGGGTACTGCACACCGGAGCAGTCGGTGCCGTTCGCGCCGTTCGTGCGCGCGCTCCGGCGCCGCACGCGGACCATGAGCGCCGTCGAGCTCGACGCCCTCTTCGACGGCGGAGCGGCCCTGGCGGCCGCGCTCGTGCCCGAGGTCGCGAGCGCGGCGCCAAAGGAGATCCCGCCGCAGGCCGACCTGTTCGCGGCGATGTGGCTCGTCCTCGCGAGGCTCGCCGGCGACGGCGGCGCGGTGCTCGTCCTCGAGGACCTGCACTGGGCTGACGCGGACACCCTGGGGCTGCTCGCCTACCTCGCGCGCGAGTCGGACGACCTCCCGGTCTGGATCGTCGGGACGTTCCGGGGCGACGAGCTGCACCGCCGCCACCTGCTCTCGCCGTTGCTGGCCGACCTCGGCCGGGAGCGTCGCTTCGACGAGCTCGCGCTGCACGCGCTCCACCGTGAGGAGCTCCGGACGATGATCGAGCGGATCCTCGACGGAGCCACGGTCGGCGACGAGTTCCTGGACGCGATGCACGAGCGGACCGGCGGCAACCCGTTCTTCGTCGAGGAGCTGCTCAAGGTCCTCATCGAGCGCGGCGACGTCTACCACCGAGAAGGGGTGGGATGGGACCGCCGCGACCTCTCGGAGATCGAGCTGCCGTCGAGCGTGCGCGAGACGCTTCTCGCGCGCGTCCGCACGATGGCGCCCGCCGACCAGGAGGTGCTCCACCTCGCCGCGCTGCAGGGGGAGCGGGTCGACGCCTCGGTCCTCGCCGAGGCGACCGGCGCCGACCGCGACGCCGTGGACGCGGTGATCGCCGACGGGCTGCGGCTCCAGCTCCTCGTCGAGCGGGACGAACACGGCCACGCTGCGTACGCGTTCCGCCACTCGCTCACGCGCGAAGCGCTGGGCGACGAGCTGGTCGGGCCGGAGCGCCGCTCGGGGCACCTCCGCCTCGCGCACGCCATCGAGCGCGTGCACGGCGACGCCGTCGAGCCGCTCGCCGCCGAGCTCGCGGACCACTACGCCGGGGGCGGCGACGTGGCGCGGGCGGTCGAGTGGGGCCGGCTGGCGGCGAGGGCGGCGGCGCAGAGCTTCGCGCTCGAGGAGGCGAGCCGTCGGTACGAGGCGGTGCTCTCGCAGATGTCGCCCGACGCTCCCGACCGGCTCGCGCTGCTGCACGAGGCGTACACCGCCACCATCGAGTCGAGCGATCGACGCGTGAGCGTCGCCCTCGCGACCGAGGCGAGGCGGCTCGCCCGCGCCCGAGGCGACCGTGCCCAGGAGGCGCGGGCGGTCGCGGCCCTCGCCGAGGACCTCGCAGAGTCCGGGGCCACCCCGCAGTCGGTCGACCGCCTGCGCGAGGCCCTGGAGCTCGTCCACGGCGTCGACGACGCCTACGAGGCGACGGTCCTCGCCTCCCTGTGCCGGCAGCTCACGAGGACGGACCACGTCGAGGAGGCGACCGAGCGGATGGCTGGCGCCCTCGAGCTCGCGCGCGCGACGGGCAACGCCCAGGCGGTGACGTCGCTCAACGTCACCGCGATGATGAACGCGTCCACCGAGGGCGGGTTCGACGCAGCGCTCGAGCAGGCGCGCGGTGCAGCTCGCTCGATCCAAGACGAGCTCGGTGAGTTCCAGCTCAGCCAGACCGCGGGGTACATCTGCCTCTGGCGGGGACGGTTCGAGCTGGGCTCGGCGCTCTTCGAGCGGGCGCTCGAGCTCAAGCAGCGCGTCCGGCCGATCGAGCGGTACACCGACGCCGGGTACGCGTGGCTGCTCTCGCTTCGTGGCGAGTACGACCACGCGCGTGCGCTCGCGGAGGACGCGATCGGCCGAGGGTCGGTCCCGACACGGATCGTGGGGCTGACCGCGCTCGCGGAGGTCGCCGATCGCGAGGGTGGCGACGTGGCCTCGCTCCTCGAGGAGCTGATGGAGGTGAGCGCGAGGACCGGCGAGTCACAGCGGTCCGTGCCGGTCCTCGCGGTACGCGCGCGGCGTGCGATGCGCGCCGACGGCGCGGCCTCGGCGGCGCCGCTGTTCTGGGAGGTGCTCGACCGGACGACGTCCGCCAGGGGCCGCGGGAGCCACTGGCCGTTCTCCATGGACCTCGCCGCGGGGCTCTTGGCCGAGGAGCGCCACGACGAGCTCGCACGGTGGGCCGCCGCGGTCGGGGCCGTGACCGCATCGGACGCGCACGCCCACAACCTCGCGGCCGGCGCCGCGGTCACGGGGCTCGACGCCACCGCGCGAGGCGAGTGGCAGGAGGCGGGGATCGCGCTCGACGACGCCGCCGCGCGGTTCGCCGCCATGCCGTGCCCCGCCCGGCTCGCGGAGGTGCGGCTCTTCGCGGCCGACCTCGCCGCGCGGCGCGGGGACGCCGAGGCGGCGACCGCGCACGCCCAGGGCTCGCTCGACGTGGCTGCGGCCGCCGGCGCGAGCGCGCTCGCCGACGCCGCGCGACGGTTCCTCGCCCGCGCGGCTGCCCGGACCGTCTTCGCGACCATGCTGTTCACCGACATCGTCGGCTCCACGGCCAAGCTGGCCGACGTGGGCGACGTCTCCTGGCGCTCGCTGCGAGACCGCCACGACGGCGTCGTGCGACGTGAGGTCGCGCGGTTCGGCGGGCGGGAGGTCGCGACGACGGGCGACGGGTTCCTCACGGCGTTCGACAGCCCCTCGGCGGCGGTGCGCACCGCCCTCGCGTTGCGCGACGCCATGGAGGGGGTCGGGGTCGAGGTGCGCCTCGGCCTGCACTCAGGTGAGTGCCAGGCGGTGGGCGAGGACCTCGTCGGGATCGCGGTGCACGTCGCCGCGCGGGTCTGCGCCGCGGCGGGACCGGGTGAGATCCTCGCCACGTCCACGGTCAGAGAGCTCACGATGGGGGGCGGGTTCGTGTTCGAGGACCGTGGCACCCACGAGCTGAAGGGCGTCCCCGAGCCGTGGCACCTCTTCGCGCTGTGAGCCGCGCGAGGCTGCTCAGTACCGGCCGTGGTGGACGACGGACCCGGGCTGGCGGCGTCGGCCCGGGATCGAGGGCGACGGCGCGTCGTGCGCGCGATGCCCGATCGAGACGGCGCCGATCGGCGTGAGGGCGTCGGGGACGCCGAACGCGGCGCGGAAGCCGGCGATCCGCCCCGGTGCGATCCCGAAGAAGCAGGCGCCGAGCCCCTCGTCGACGACCGTCAGGAGCATGAGCAGCGCCGCGAACCCGGTGTCGATGTCCCAGTAGGGGACGGGCCAGCGCGCCTCGTCACGGTCCGTCCACCCCTTGTCCGCCTCGGCGTACCGGTCGAGGTACGCGCCCTTGTGGGAGAGCGGCACGACGATGAGCGGGGCCCGCCGCATCCCGGCGAGGTGCGGCAGCCCGTCGTCCTCCTCGGGCGGCCACGTGACCGACCAGAACAGCGCCAGGTCCGACGGTGCCTCCGCCACCAGCAGCTCGAAGCCCTGGGAGAACCCGGCCGAGGGCCCCTTGAGCGCGTTGCTGAGGATGCGGTCGCGCACCTCTGGGTCGACCGCCCGGTCGGGGTCGTAGTTGCGGACCATCCGTCGGCGCCGCACGACGGCCTCGAACTCCACGGCCGCATCATGCCCGGCCGGCGTCATGGTCGCGAGAGGCGCTCGCCGAACCGGGAGAGCGAGAACGCCGCGAGGTCCTGGGTCGGGGCGCGACCGAGCGCCATCTGTGCCACCGCCTCGCCCACCGCGGGCGCGTGCTTGAAGCCGTGGCCCGAGCACGCGGACGCGATCACCACCTGCGGCGCACCGGGGAGGGTGTCGACCACGAACCCGAAGTCGGGCGTGACGGTGTAGAGGCACACCTCGCGGCGGTGGCACCGCGGCGAGAGCCCGCGCAGCCGTCCCCGCACGTGCGCCGCGTGCACCGCGGCGGCCTCGGCGTCGGTGACGGTCCGGTCGACGGCCGCGGGGGTCGTGGGCTCGCCGTAGACCTCCGTCGCGACCTTGACACCCCCGGACGGGCCGGCGACCGCCGGGAACCCGTAGCACAGGTCGGCCGGTCCGGGGCCGTGCAGCCAGATGAAGATCGGGAGCCGCGCGTACGCGTCGGCATGGTTCTCGATCTCGAACCAGCACATGGCCTCGCGCTGCACCGAGAGCAGCGGGGCGAGCGTCGGCTCAAGCGCCGGAAGCCACGGGCCCACGGCCACCACGGCTGCGGCTGCGTCGATCTCGCCGCGGTCGGTCTCCACCCGGACGCCGGCGCGGCGGGGGACGACCCGTCGAGCCGTCTCGCCCAGCCGCAGGTCCGCGCCGTGCCGCTCGGCCAGGCGGAGCTGGGCGGCGACGCACGCCTCGGCTCGCAGGTAGCCCGCCTCCGGCTCGAGGTACCCGACCTCGTCGGTGACCTGCAGGACCGGGAACCGCGCGCGGACCTCCTCGGCGTCCAGCACCTCGTGGGCGATGCCGAACCGCCGCGCGAGGTCCATGGTCGCCTGCGCGAAGGCCGGGACGCCGTGCTGCCCGGTCGCGCCGTGCGCGGCGAGGACGAGCCCGCCGCACTGGACGAGGCACCGCTCCCCGGTCTCGGCCTCGAGCGCCCGCCACAGCTCGTGGGACCGACGGACGAGGGGGACGTAGGCGGCCCCCTCGCCGGTGGCGAGCCGGGTGATGCGCGTCTCGCCGTGCGACGACCCGTGCGGGTGCGGGGGCCTGGAGCGGTCGACACCGACCACCGCGACCCCGTCCGCCGCGAGGTGACGGGCGGCAGCGCCGCCGACGACGCCGAGACCGACGACCACCACGTCGCAGCTCGTAGCCACGCGTCTACCAGGTCGCGGGGAGCACGAGCGCGAGCTCGAGCTCGTCGCGGATCTCGATCCCGTACCGACCGACCTCGGGGATCGTCGGCTTCAGACGACGGGACACGGCGGCGCCGCCCGGGTGGACCGCGACGAGCCGAAGGCCGCGGCGCTGGTAGAAGCGCAGCGCGTCCAGGTTGTCGTTCGTCGTGACGAGCCAGAGCCTGCGCGCCCCGGCGGCCGCCTCCTGCCGGGCGATGGCGCGCAGCAGCCTCGTCCCGATGCCGCGACCCGTCGGGTCCGCATCGATTGTCACGAGCTCGGTCGCCGCGCCGTCGCGGCGGTAGGTGGCGAGCCCGCACCGGCGCTCGCCGTCGAGCGCGACGAGCGCCGGGAGCGAGGAGGCGTCGATCAGCTGCCCGAGCCGCGCGACGTGGCTCGAGCCCCAGGACGCGGCGAGCAGCGACGCCGCCCACGCCGAGTCCTGCGGGCCGGCGGGTCGGATCGCGACGCGCGCTGCGTCCTCGTCGTCCACGCCGCAAGGATGTCCCAACGGCACCCCCGGTCGCCTCGGAGCGCACGTCGTAGGCTCCGGCCCGTGCACGACTCCCATGTGATGGACCTCCCCGACGGCAGGCGGCTCGGGTGGCTGGAGCTGGGCGACCCGGACGCGTGGCCGACCTTCGGGTTCCACGGCACCCCTGGCTCGCGGCTGCAGTTCGCGCTCCCCGACGCGCTCCAGCCCGCCGGGGTCCGGCTCATCTTCCCGGACCGGCCCGGGTACGGGCTGAGCACCTACCAGTCGGGGCGGCGGCTCACCGACTGGCCCGGCGACGTCGCGCAGCTCGCCGACCACCTCGGCGTCGCCGAGTTCTCCGTCTTCGGCGTCTCGGGCGGCGGGCCGCACAGCGCCGCGTGCGCGGCGGTCCTCGGGGACCGCGTCGCGGCGGCGGCGATCGTGAGCGGGGTGGGGCCGCTCAGCCACCCCGACGCAACCGAGGGGATGATGCCCGCGAACCGCGTCGTCACCGTCCTCGCACGACGACGTTCCCGGCTGCTGCGGGGCGTCATGCGCCTCCAGGTCGCGGGACTGCACCGCTGGCCCGAGCAGTCGCTCAAGATGATGACGAAGCAGCTCCCGCCCGCGGACGTCGCGATCCTCGAGCGCCCGGAGATCCGGTCCCTCTTCCTCGACGACGCGCGGAACATCTCTCGGGACGCCGGTCGGGCGTGTGCGCAGGACTTCGAGCTCTTCGTGGCCGACTGGGGGTTCGACCTCGGCGCGATCACGGTGCCGGTGCACATCTGGCAGGGGGACGCCGACCGCAACGTGCCGCCTGGACACGGCAGGCTTCTCCACGACGCGATCCCCGGCTCGGTTTTCCACGAGTGCCCAGGGGAGGGACACTTCCTGGGCATCGATCGGATCGCGGAGATCGCTGCGGCGATCACCCCAGCGCAGCCCGCCCGCGCGACGACCTGACCGGTGATCGTGGACCACCGCCGGTAGGTTGCGCCCGTGCGCGGCGCCCGATCGGTCTCGTGCGCGGTCGCGTGCGCCCTCCTTCTGGCGGTGAGCGCGGCGGTCGCCGTGGCGGCCACGCCTCCGCGTGCGCTCTCGCCCGGCGACCACGTCGAGACGCTCACCGTCGGCCACCTCGAGCGCACCTTCATCCTGCACGTGCCGCCGGGCCGGTCGTTGGCGCGTCGGCCGCTGATCCTCGTGTTCCATGGTCGGGACACCACCGCGCTCGCCACGGAGCGGGGAACGGACCTGGCCGCGATCGGCGACCGGACCGGCGAGGTGGTCGCGTTCCTCCAGGGCGTCGACGACTCGTGGAACGAGCAGGCCTCCGGGAGCACGACGCCGGCGGCGCGGGGTCGCGTCAACGACGTCGGCTACACCGTCGCGGTGATCGCGAGGATCGAGCGGACGATCGGCTTCGACCACCGGCGGATCATCGCGGTCGGGTTCTCGAACGGCGCCGAGATGGTGGAGGACCTCGGCTGCAAGCTCGCCGGGACGCTCGCGCAGGTCGTGCCGGTCGAGGGCCAGCTCCCGAGGACCACGGCTGCCACCTGTCGCCCCACGAGGGCCATCTCCGTCTACGAGATCCACGGCACGGCCGACACGGCCATCCCGTACGGCGGCGGGCCGATCAACGGGCGCGGCATCGTGGTGCTCTCCGCACCGAGGTCGATCGCGAGGTGGGCGCAGCTCGACCGCTGTGCGCCGACGCCTTCCACCTCCCGGCAGGGCGCCACGATCCGCCTGACGCGCTACGCCCCGTGCGGGCGGCGCGTCGGCGTCACGCTCCGCACGATCGTCGGCGGCGTGCACGAGTGGCCGAGCGACATCGGCGAGGTCGTGACCGCCGCCCTGCCTCCGCCGTGACGGCGCGCCGCCTCGGCGCGCTGACACCGAGGCGCGCCGCAACGCTCGCCGCCGGCGTCGCGATGATCGTGGCGGGACGGTTCGTCGGCGGGTACGGCGGCGCGGTCGTGATCGGGGCGGGGATCGGCCTCGCGGTGATCGGCATCGGCCGCAGGGAGCCGCACCTGCTGCGGCGCCGCGCGACGGACGAGGACGACGGCGCAGAGCCCGAGGAGGAGTGGTGAGCTACGCGACCTCGAGCGGGCGCTCGTAGGCCATCAGGTGCAGCGGGGGGTCCCCGTCGAGCTGCTCGGACGGGATCAGCACGTCGCGCTCAGGCACCCGGCGGAACCCGAGGCGGCCGTAGAGCCCGCGTGCGACGGCCATCGCGGGGGTCGACCAGAGCAGCACGCGCAGCCGGCCCGCCTCCCTCCCGCGTGCGAGGCACGCCTCGGTGAGCGCGCGACCGGCGCCCTCACCCCTCCTGGTCGGGTCGACGGCCAGCATCCGCATCCCGCACGCGTCGGCGTCGTCGAACTCGCTCATCGCTGTCCCCGGACCCGCGACGTACCCGACGGACCCCACGATCGCGCCCGCATCGTCGACTGCCACGAGCACCTGGCCGGCAGCCGCGCGGGACTCGACGTCCTCGAGGAGGGTGCGGTACGCGTGCAGGTGCTCGCGGCCGAAGAGCGCCTCATAGGCAGCAACCGTGAGCGCGGCGATCGTCGCGTACTCCGAGGCCGACGCCTCTCGCACCCGCAGCGGCATCGCTCGCCCCCTTCGACGCGCGCCCGCGCAACGTCACCGCACGGACGCTGCCCGGGTGCGGATCGTACGCGGCAACCCCGGCAGCGCGACTCAGCGCACCAGGGATGCATGGGCCGCCCGCTCGAAGGTCCGAGCAAGGGCGTCGACCACCGTCGAGTTCCCAGCGGCCATGACCCGGTGACGAGGTAGCACGCCGAGCCCGCGTCGCCCACGCGCGGATGCGCTCACGCGACCGCCCGCGCGCTGTCCCGCCTCGGTCAGGCGGCGGCGGCCACAGGGGGCTGCCAGCGCTTCAGCACCTCGAGGTCGAGGTCAAACGCGCGCAGCCATCTTGCGTGGAAGTTGCGCTCCGGGGCCGGCAGGACGCGCTCGCGGCGGTGCAGCAGGAGCGGCTCGTACGAGGAGAGGAGGCCGTCCCACTCGCCGCCGTGCGGCTTGACGAGCTCCCACCCGAGCCGCTTGAGCGAGAGGACGCCCTTCTGCGCGACGCAGCCGACGCACGACGTGACCGCCTCGTCGACGCCGTCGCCCTCGATGGGGGACGCCGAGGTCGGGTCGACGACGTCGATCGTGGCGGCGTTCGCCCCGAAGATCGCGTGGGTCGGGTGCCCCTTCGCGTCAGCGCCGAACGCGTCGGGGAACGCGAGCGCCGCAGCCCGCAGGACCGCGACCGGCACGACCTTCGCGCCGCAGTAGCGGCAGCAGAACCCGTCGCGCCCGAGCACGGCGGCGACCAGCGCCGGCTGTGGGGG
>Ga0318514_10000331_pt1 | contig 13119 bp, 10 predicted proteins | sample GRESIP176b2f18_FD_203684 | JGI IMG/M metagenome (GOLD analysis project Ga0318514, IMG submission 203684) | Tropical soil microbial communities from Luquillo Experimental Forest, Puerto Rico - GRE.SIPMG.176b2f18 | ecosystem: Environmental > Terrestrial > Soil > Tropical forest > Bulk soil...
GAAGATCGGGGTAGACCTCGCTGCCCGAGAGTTTCTCGACCTGGGTGCGCATGGCGGTGCTCGGCAGCCGGTTTCCGTGCGCGACGCACCTGCATGCACGGGCCCCCTCTGCGGCCAAAAGAGTTCTCCAAAAAGTGTCCGGGTTCGGGGCGGTCGGTGCTCCTACCTATGAACGCGGCCCACACGGGGCCTCGACCACACCAATGAGGAGACGTCATGAACACCAACCCCAGCAAGCTGGCCCTCCGTCGGCAGAGCATCCGCACGCTGACCGCGGACGAGCTGCGCATCGCACGCGGTGGCGAAGGCGGCAACGGCACCGGCGGTGGCAACGGCACCGGCACCCACACCAAGCACACGACGGTGCCCACAACGGGGACCCACACGGGTACGGGTACCACCCGCACTCCGACGCTGACCAAGACGGACTTGCCGCCCCAGACGCAGACCGTCGCCTGACGTCGTCACGCACCAAACCGCCCCATAACCGCCGCAAAATCGGTTGTGGGGCGGTTTCCGTTGCGGAATGAGGGGCTCCATGCCAGAACATTGACAGTGTCATGATGACAGTGTCAATGTGTAGGTATGACCGAGCAGGCGTCGTGGACGCTTGACGAGCTGGTGCGACGGGTTGCCGCTGCGCTGGCCGGTTCCGCCTACCCAGGGGCGCCCAACGGGCGAGTCCGAGAGCTGCCCGATCGGCGGGTTGTGCGGTGGTACACGACGACCGGACTCGTCGACCGGCCCGTCATGCAGGGGCGCACGGCGCAATATGGCCGACGGCACCTGCAGCAGATCGTCGCCGTCAAACGCCGCCAGGCCGCGGGCCGCTCGCTCGCTGAAATCCAGGCAGAACTTGCTGGCGCGACAGACGAAACGCTGCGCCGGGTCGCCGCCGTGCCCGACGAGCTCGTCGTTGCGGAGCATCGGCCTGAGGAGCCGTCGCCGAGCTCTAGCCGCCGAAACCGGTTCTGGGCCGATCCGCCTGCAGCCGCGCAACCGACCGCGTTGGCTAGCGGCGGGGGAGCTGACACTGTCGCAAGGCTGACCGCGGTGAGCCTTCCCGGAGGGGCACAGCTACTGCTGCCCGCCCAACCCGATCAGGGCGGGCGACCCGACGAAGACGACATCCACGCGATCCATGCGGCCGCTCGGCCGCTCCTCGACCTGCTCGCCAACCGCGGCTTGCTATCCCTCGATGAACGGAGCCCATCATGACCGTCCGCATCACGCCGATGACCGACGCGGAGACGACGTGCATGGCCGCCCCGGACGACGAGGCGGGCCTGGGCGCTCTGCGCACCGAGCGGGGAAATCTGCCGCTCGACCGCATCGACGTGCGAGCCGAGATCACCGGGCTCACGAGCCGCGTCGAGCTGACGCAGGACTTTGTCAACGCCTTTGACGTGCCTCTGGAAGCCACCTACGTGTTTCCGCTGCCGGACCGGGGCGCCGTCACACGAATGCGGATGACCGCCGACGGGCGGGTCGTCGAGGCTGAGCTAGGTGAGCGAGAGGCCGCCCGCCAGGCCTATGACGAGGCCATCGCCTCGGGCCGGCGAGCCTCCATCGCCGAGGAGGAGCGGCCGGACGTTTTCACCATGCGGGTTGGCAACATCTTGCCGGGTGAACGGGTCAGCGTCGCACTCACGCTCGTCTACCCACTGTCCTACGAGGGCGGCGAGGCGACGTTCCGCTTCCCGCTCGTCGTTGCGCCGCGGTACATCCCGGGCGACCCGCTTACGGATCTCGCCGTCGGCGACGGCTACGCCGACGACACGGACGCCGTCCCCGACGCGTCGCGCATCACCCCGCCCGTGCTGTTGCCTGGTTTCCCCCACCCGGTTCCGCTGGCCATCGACGTCGGTATCGATCCCGCCGGTCTGACACTGTCCGAGGTGCGGTCGAGCCTGCACGCGGTGTCCACCGAAGACGGCCGGATACGGATACATCCCGGCGAGCGGGCCAACCGTGACTTCGTCCTGCGGCTGCGCTACGGCGCTGAAGACCTCACCAACGCGCTCGTGCTGGTTCCCGATGTGGAGGGCGACGCGGGGACATATCAGCTCACCGTGCTGCCGCCGGTGTCAAGCGCGCCGCCGCGCCCTCGGGACGTGGTGCTGGTGCTGGACCGCTCTGGCAGCATGGGGGGCTGGAAGATGGTGGCCGCCCGCCGCGCCGCGGCGCGCATCGTCGACACGCTCACCACTGCTGACCGGTTCGCGGTTCTGACCTTCGACGACGAAATCGACTGCCCCGCTGGTCTTTCCGAAGGGTTGGTCGAGGCCAACGACCGGCACCGGTACCGCGCGGTCGAACACCTCGCCCGCGTCGACGCACGGGGCGGCACCGAGATGCTCGCGCCGTTGCGGCGGGCGCTCGCGCTTTTGCGCACCAGGAACACCCGCGATGCCGTGGTCATCCTGGTCACCGACGGGCAGGTCGGTAACGAGGACCAGCTACTGCGCGAGTTGTCCAATGACCTGCAGCGGGTACGGGTGCACACGGTTGGCATCGACCAGGCCGTCAACGCCGGATTCCTGGGCCGCCTCGCCAGTGTCGGCGGCGGCCGCTGCGAGCTGGTGGAAAGTGAGGACCGCCTCGACGAGGCAATGGCCGACATCCACCGTCGCATCGGCGCGCCGCTCGCATACTCGCTGGCGCTGCGCGCCGAGGGGCTGGCGACCATCGAGGACACCGCGAGCCCGGCTCGGCTACCCGACCTGTTCCCGGGCGTGCCGCTGGTGCTGAGTGGGCGGTATCGGGGAAGCGCGACCGGCTCGCTCGCCTTGCACGGCACGACCCGCGACGGCGGGGACTGGTCGACCACCGCCGCCGGAGAGCGCCGCGAGGCGCCGGCGGTGACTGCCCATTGGGCGAGGGCCCACTTGCGCGACCTCGAGGACCGCTACGCGTCGGCATCGCCCGGTTCCAGGGAGGCCTTGCAGAAGCGGATCGTCGAAACCTCGTTGCGCTTCGGTGTGTTGTGCCGGTTCACGGCATACGTCGCGGTCGACAGCCGGGTGGTTGCGGAGGGCACGTTGCAGCACCGCGTGATGCAACCCGTGGAGGTGCCGGACGGATGGGACCTGACGACGGTCATGCCCAGCCTCGTCGGGGGACTTATGGCCGCGCCGCTGGCCCAACGTGCGATCGATGGCGGGCGGGCTACTCCGGCCGAGCTGATAGCGCCGGCCCCGGCCGACGCGCTGGGCGCGATGCCCGCTCAACCCGCGCCGCCCGTCGCCCAGCGGGCGCAGGGTGGAAAGCCGGCGGCACGAACAGTCAAGCTACGCAACGTGATTGCGGTGGGGTTGGTCGGCATGTTGCTGCTCGGCTCCGGCTGGGCGTGGTCGCTCAACCGAAGCGGCTTCTCCACCTCGACGCGCGATGGCGCACCGATGAACGGCGTCATCGCCGGCCGCCCTCCCACGGGGAACTACAAGACTCCCAGCGACTCAACGATTTCCGGCGGCGTTGCCGAAAGCCCGCCCGTACCACCACAGGCCCCTGCTGCCACCGTCCCTCGGGACATTGTCACCAACGGGTCGCTGCAGATGGTCGTCGCCGAGCCCGCCCAGGTGGCCGACAGGCTCGTCTCCGCGGTCACGGATGCCGGGGGGCGCGTGGACTCGCGGTCGGAGCAGTCCGCGTCGTCTTCGCCGACGGTTGATCTCGTGTTGCGCATTCCTTCGGACAAGGTCGACGCCGTCCTGGCCGAAGCCAAAAAGCTTGGCGCGGTTCAGTCGATGTCGATCGGCCGCACCGACGTCACTTCGAAACGCGTCGACCTCGATGCCCGCATCGAGGCGTTGCAGACCTCGGTCAATCGTCTACTGGAACTGATGGGCCGGGCGGGCAACGTGGCCGACCTGCTTGCCGCGGAGTCAACGCTGACCCAACGGCAGGCCGAGCTGGACTCGCTGAGGGCGCAGCGCACCGCACTCCACGACGAGATCGACTATGCGACGCTCAACGTCAACCTGTCGGTCAAATCGACGGTGCCCCGCGTTGGTTTCCTTGGCGCGCTCCAACAGGGTTGGCATTCCTTGATCGCTGTGGCCCATGGTGTCATGGTTGCGGTTGGGTTCCTCATCCCGTGGATTCCGGTGCTGGCCGCGCTGGCGCTAGTTGTCGTACTGGTCTTGCGTCGCAAGCCTTTCCGGCGAGCGTCCAGCACTGAGGCAAGCCAGGCGTCAACCTTGATTGACGGTGACGTCGACACCTGACTTGGTGATTTTCGGTGTGCCGGAGTGGTAGATCGTCACGGTGTGGACGCCTCTTAGGATTCGTCACTAAGCCAACGAAACCGAGGTAGGGAAACACGAATAGCAACATCGACATATGCCAGGCGGCTTTGCCTGCGCCGGCCGCATGAACGATGTAAGCCATGAGGAACATCGCGGCCACCGAGCCGAGGACCACGACTACCACCCACATAGGACGGATCCGCTGGGCCGACGCCACGAAACGGCGCGACCCAGCGGATTCTTTGCTGGCGGGCATCAAGACATCCTAGTGGCCGACCCACATGCCCGACCGACCGTGATCTCGAATAGGTCGATCGCTTGACGGTTCGCCTACCATCGAGCCTGCGGTGAGCGAATCGACTCTGCGTGTAGCGTCACCCGAAGCCGGAAATCACGCTCTCATCGCAGACTCGGCGCCGGCAACGGCTAGAGGCGCTGCCTTGCAAGCGATTTGAGTCTGACGGAACGCTGAGTTAGGCCAGTAGCGATGCAAGTTCGGTGCGGGGCACCGTGACCTGTTTTGACCCGCTGTTGTCCTGCACCACTTGGTCTTGGCCGAAGAAGAAGATCACCGCGTCGTCGGTCAACGCGAAGTTTTGGTATTTCTTTTCGTCGAGTTCGGCATTCGGTGCGTCCAATTCGCGCTTGACGATGGGATCGAGCACCTCCAGCGGCTTTGACCCCGGCTTGAACAGCGTGCCGAAGGTGATCGGCGCGCGCTTGCCGAGGTCGAAGTTGAACGCCCGGAATGTGGTGTTCGGGTGGCCTTCATGCGCGAACCCGGTGTCGTCGTCGATTGCGAGCACCAGACTTTGGGTGCCTAAGTCCCGCGACCCCGAACGGTAAGTCTCGGCAGAGACGTCAAACAGATAAGTCCGTCCGCGCCTATCAGTCGGCCCGAACTTGGCGACCCAATCGAGGAATTCGTCGCGGTCGTGTTTCAGGAAGTCGGTCACCGCCCGCATATCCGGATAGTCGAGGGGAAAGCTCATATCGATCGTGTAAGCGGAGGTGGCGCTGTGGACGTGGCAGTTCTGGTCGCGGCCGACGGTTCCGTTGAGGTCGGCGCACGCCGATTGACCTTGCGCAGCGGGCGACGTGGTCATTTGATCGGACGCCACCCTCGATGTGGTCTGGTGCCTGTTATTTGACGTGCCGCACCCTGCCGCGAGGGCGATCACGGCCGCGGCCATGATGGCGCTCAGTGCGCTCCGCCTGACAAAACGCGACATGGTCATCACGGGGCCGGCAGCTTGAGAATGCGAACGGAGAGGTCGCTGAGGTACACGTTTCCCTTGCTGTCGACCGCCAGCCCGCAGGGGCCGTAAAGGCCGTTGAACGGTAGGGTGGTTGAGCTACTCGCGCCCGCATCCAACTTCAACACGCGGTCAGCATTCTGGTCGGTGACGTAGACATTGCCTCGGGTGTCCACCGCCACGGCGGTGGGTCGCTTGAGGTGGGTGAACGGCAGCACCGTTGGGCTATCGGCGCCAGGCGCCAGCTTCATTACTCGCTGGCCGCCCTCGTCGGCCACGTAGACGTTGCCGCCGGTGTCCACCGCCAGGGCGCGGGGATGAATGTGGTTGAACGGCAACTCTATCGGACTCGTCGCCCCGGGCGCGAGCCTCAATATCCGATTGTTGCCCGCGTCGCCGACGTAGACGTTGCCCGCGGTGTCCACCGCAACGCCGGCGATTCGATTGAGGTCGGTGAACGGCAGCACGGTTGGGGTCGAGGTCCTCGGTGCTAGCTTCAGTACCCGGTTCTGCGAAACGTCGGTGACGTAGAGGTTGCCCGCCGCGTCTGTGGCCGCATCAACGGGTCGGCCGAGGTCGGTGAACACCAGCTTTGGTTTATCCGCGCCAGCCGCCATCTGCCAAGCCTGGCCGTAAAAGTCGAGGACGTACAAGTTGTCCGCGGCGTCCACCGTAATGCCGGCGAGCATGATGACGTTGTGATTGTCGAACGGCAGCTCGACTTGAGACGAATGGGTCACTCCACGCGACGGCTGGGCTGCGCTCAGCGACGTCGCGGCCGTCGGGGTGCCCGGGATGGTTGCAGAACAACCCGCCGTAGCGACCCCAGCCGCCACGGCTAGGGCGATAAATGCGCTGCGTTTCATCACGGGTCCTTATGGTTACATGGCCGGTCACATAAAGGCTGCGGCAAACACCTTGCGCGATTCTTGCGCGAGCCTTGCGTCGTGTCAGCGGTAGTGGAGATCGAGCGGATCGCTGCGCTTGGATGGTATGGGGCTGTCGAACACTCGGTGGTCGTGTGCCGAATTCACTTGCTACTGGTTCGGTTTCGCCAGTCAGTAAGGTGCCTCGACTCCGTCCCGCGCCATGGTCAGGTCGCCGCAGCTGATGCCGCCGACTCTGGACATTGCGGGGACGGTATCGGAACGGCCAATCGTTGCCGTTGCACCGTTCAAGTCGATCTCGGTGCGCCGCACGGTCGGCAGTCGTCTGTTCTGTTCGTCCCGCAGCTGCAGCAACCCGACCAGGTGACGGCCGTCGCCGAGGTCGGCGCAGCCGACGCCGTCGCCGTTGCCCCTCCGGTCCTCAATGTCGAACCGGAAGGACTCGCCGCGCCGATCGACAACCGGGGTGATGGTGCAGCCGGACACCGCGTAGAGGATTGCCTCCCGCCCGGCATCAACGATGATCTGGTGGTTGCCGTCCTGTTGGGCGTCGATCAGCAGCGCGGAGCGCTGAAGTGGGCTGGGGCTGAGTATGTCTGCCTCGCCGTAGCCCTGGGCGGTAGTGATGCCGACGGTGGTGTTGGTGATCCATAGTGTGGCGGGCTGGCCGTACGTGTCGCTGACGTCCTTGCTTGCCGCGCGTGGGGGTGGCCCACCGGGCCCGCACCCCGCGTCCGCAACTGCGGGCGGCGCGATGACCACACCGAACGACGGGATCACGATGGCAAGTAGAACCGACAGCGTCGCACCACGTCCGCATTGAACGCCGTTTTTTCGTTTCATTTCTGACTTCCTATCTGCAACGAAAAGGCCTGGTATGCAACACGTTAGGCCGCCGCGAGTTTTAGCACGCTGCGGCTGCCGATGTCGGTGACGTAGACATTGGCCGCGGCGTCCACCGCTACCTTGACGGGGTGCTTGAGGCCGGTGAACGGCAGCACGGTAGGCGCATTCGCCCCGGCCGCCAACTTCAGCACCTGCATGCGGTCGGCATCGACCACGTACACATTCCCGGCCGAGTCCACCGCCACATCGACGACGCCGCGGCCAATGTCGAAAGGCAACACCGTCTGGGTGTCCGCCCCCGCTGCTAACTTCAGCACCCCCCCGGGGTCGCCAACGTATACATTGCCGGCGGCGTCCACCGCCATTCCGCCGAGGCCGCCGCCGAGGATGGAGACGGTGATCGGCAACACCGTCGGCGCGTTCGATCCCGCCTCCGACTTCACGACGTGGACAGGCACGCAACACCCGCCCCCTGGGTACACGCCGCCGCCGTTGGTGCCGTAGGCGTTGCCGGCGGCATCCACTGCCTGCACGTAACCGTGGACGCCGAGGTGGGGAAACGGCAGCGCGGTCTGGGTGTCCGACCCGGCCGCCAGCTTCACCAGGCGGTCGTTTCCCGCGTCGACTACCCACACGGCATTTGCGGGGCCCGCCACCAGTTCGGCATGAACGAACTGCGGCAACGTCGTTTGGGTGTTCGACCCCACTGGCAATTTGATCACCCGGGTCGTCACGTCGGGGAACCCCTTGTCGTCCTTGAAGTGATGCAGGTCGGCGACGTACACGTTGCCGGCGGCGTCAACCGCCAGATCGTGGGGATCTTCGAGGCCCGTGAACGGCAGCACGGTTTGTCGGGAGGTCGGCGTTGGCGTCGGTGCCGTTGCATGCGGGGACTGCGACGTTGCGGTGCATCCGCTGACGCCGAAGGCCGCTACCGCGAGCGCAAGCAAAGCGCGCTTCATAAGTCGTTGGCGGCGTGCGGTTTTGGTCATATTGGTCTCCTACTTCTGGCCCCGGTAGGGCAGCGCATTGATGACGCCGCCGCCGTTGACCGGCGGCCCGAGCAGCACGGTTGAGGTGCCGGAAGCTGGGTTGTAGTCGATGAGTGACTGGCCGGCCCCGCACCCTGCCTTGGCTTGGAGGTCGAGGTCGTCCCCGTTGACGCCGATCACGACGACGGTGGCGCTGTTCACATTCGGGACCGAGACCTGTGACGTCGTGCCGTCGCCGTTGAGCTTGGCGAGGAAAACGACCCCGCACGCGCCTGCGGCCTGCAGGTAGGTCCCGGCCGGGAGCTGCCATGCGTTCAGGTCGCCGTAATCGGGACCATTCTTCCCGTTGTTCGGTGCGGTGAGAGCGGTCGGCGTCCCCCCGTCGATCGGCACCAGCCACAGCTGGGACCCGGCGGAGTTACGGCAGTTGGCGAGGGCGATCCTCGAGCCCGTGTCCCACCACCGCATCGGTGCGCAGTCCTTCTGCCCGGCGATCGGCAGCGCCCTGCCGACCACCCCGTCGTTGCCCATGACGGCGAGGTCGGAGGCCGTCCCCACCACCAGCCGCGTGCCGTCCGGCGTGGCGAGATACCCCCGAAAGTCCTTCCCCACCGGGTATGTCATCTGGTGGTTGCCGGCAAGGTCGACCCGTTCGAGGCCCTGCTGCGTGGTCAGCAGTACCGCCTTGCCGTCGGGGCGCGTGTAGCGAGGTCTGGTAAGGGGCTCACTGACCGTGAACGTCGTCTTCGTGCCGCTGCGCAGGTCGACCTGTGTGACGACGGTCTTGCCGTCCTCATCGGAAGAGAACAGGGCGCGTGTGCCGTCGCCCGACCAGTCGACCAAGCTCGGGCTCGGACGGTCGCCCGGCGGCGCGAACGTCGTGATCGGGTAGCGGCCACCCGCCGGGTCGACCAGGTACAGCGTTCTGGTGGCCGTCTGGTATGTCGGCGAGCCGGGGGGCGGCAACACACCGGTATGCGAGCCGGGAACCGGGCTCCACATGGCGAGCATCCAACCCGGACCGACCTGCGACCAGGGGACGGTACCGAGTGGGGCCTCGACGCCATGGGCCGCCATTGTCGGAGAAGTGTCGGGCTCGGCGTTTGGGATTGGCGGGCGGGTGATCGTCGCCGCGACCGTCGCCGTTGCCAACAGCGCGAGCGTCGTCATCTTCACGCGTCGTCCCATCAGGGTGCGGTGGCGCGAGGTCGTCGTCATATCGGTGTCCTTTGGCAAACATGTCCGGATATGGGTGCCGTGAAGGCAGGTCCTCTTGAGGCTGCGGCAAACACCTTGCGCGATTCTTGCGCGAGTCTTGTGACGGGTTAGGCTGCCAGCCAGATACTGCGTCGGTACCTGAGGAAATCAAGGGGATGGCGGTGGACTCGCGCGTCGGTACGACGTTCGGCAAGTACAGGATCACGCGCCTGCTCGGCAGGGGCGGGGGCGGGACGGTGTACGAGGCATATGACACCGGCAAAGGGCGAACTGTCGCGCTGAAGATACTCGCCGAGGAGCTTTCAAACAACGCCTCTTTTCGGACAAGGTTTCAGCGAGAGTCCCAGGCGGCGGCAGTCCTGCAGGAACCGCACGTCATTCCGATCCACGACTGGGGCGAGATCGACGGCAGCCTCTACATCGACATGCGCCTGGTGCAGGGGGAGACGCTTCTTGACCTGATCGCGGAGGGTCCCCTCGAACCCGCGCGCGCGGTGGCCATCATCGGACAGGTCGGCGACGCTCTGGATGCGGCACACGCCGCGGGATTGATCCATCGCGACGTCAAGCCGCAGAACATCATCGTCACCCCTGCCGATTTTGTGTATCTGGTCGACTTCGGAATCGCCGAGGCCAAGGGTGATGCGCGGCTGACAACGGCCGGGACTCGGATCGGCACCTTGAATTACATGGCGCCCGAACGGTTTAAAGACTCGGTAAGCACGCCCGCTGTCGATGTCTACTCGCTGGCGTGCGTGTTGTACGAGGCGCTGACTGGAGACGCGCCGTTTGACGGGGACAATCTCGAGCACCTGGTGGCGGCGCACATCGCCTCGCCACCGCCGCGCCCGAGCCTGGCGAATCCGCGCGTTCCCGCCGCGCTCGACGACGTCGTCGCACGCGGCATGGCAAAGCACCCCGACGACCGGTACGGAACGGCGGGCGCCCTGGGCCGCGCGGCACATCGCGCCCTTGGGACCGGCGGACACTCGTCGCCCGTCGCGGACGCCACTCGACCGTTTGCGGCGGACGTCTCGTCAACGACTTCGGGGCGTGCGGGCACGAGCTTTCCGAACGGTGTCACCGCAGCGGAGCCTCGTGACCGCGACTCGAGTCGACCCAGGCGCAGGTGGGTGCTGCCGACCGTGATCGCGGTGGGGGCTCTGGTTCTCGGAGGCGTCGGTGTGGTCATCGGCCTGCTCGTCCATGGACGGACCGCGCAGCAGCCGACCCCGCCCCCGCGCGCCGCGACGCCTCCACTGGTGACGGGACCCGACCTGAGTAGCCTGCATCAGTCCTGCGATCACGGCTTCACTTTGCCGAACGCCACGGGGTTCGGAACCCACGCCGGACGTGGGACTCCCGAAACGTCATGCCTTTTCGCCAACAGCGTGCTGACGTCGTACTGGGCTGAGTACGGCAACGCCAGCCCTCTACCGCGGGCGGTTTCGGCGCCGGGGGCCGTTGACTGCAAGGCCGTGCCCGGCGCGTTGTGCAACGGTTCGAACTTCCTCATGCACTGCCAGCAGTTGCCGGGAGACAGCTGGATCACCTGCATCGGTGGAAGCAGCGCGCGCGTGTACCTGTGGTGAGTGCCCTGCGCTCCCGCGGTCAGGGACCGCATTGGCCGGCCGGAAGTGCGCCTAAGTGGGCGGTCAGCCATGAGGCCATCTCGTCGAGGGCGGCCGTGCCGTCATCGAACTTCCCGGAGGCCGGCTGTGCGGCGAGCGCGACGGCGATCCTCCCGTTGGGGGCGGGCAGCACGCCCAACTGCCGTACCAGATAGCTACCGGTCGGTGATGGACCCCAGCCGCCTTTGAACTGGGCCCCGGGTACGGTGCCGATGCCCCATCTCTGATCCGGTTGGACCCGGCCCATGAGCGCGAAGACCGGCGCGTTTGCGCTGTCGCACACCGCAACTGAGGTGAACCGCGCCTGGTCCGTCAACGACCAGTCCGTCTGCCCGAACGCGGTGAACTCCGGGCGCACTTTTTGCGACTGGACGGTCGTCGAGTCGCCCGTTTGCCTCAGGACGGCTTCGACCTTGCGCGCTGCGGTGACCGGATCTCCCAGACTCGCCCAGATCGATTCGGCTGCCGCGTTGTCGGATTCTGTGATGGCAGCGGTCATAGCGTCGGTGACTGTGGGCGGGTTCTCTTGACGCAGTGCCGCGATGATCAACGGAACCTTGATCGTTGACCAGGCGGGTCCATGTTCCCAGTCTCCCAACATGATTGGCGCCTGCCCGTTGCCCACGGCGCTGACCGCGATGCCCGCCACCGCGTGCAGCTTCGTTTCCAATCGGGCGAAGTCCGCGGCCAGCGTGGCTCCCTGCGTGGGTGGCGCCGTCTTGTATTTGCCGAGACGGTATCCGACGACCACCCCCGCCGCCAGCACGATCGTCGCAAGCACTGCGACGCCGGCAATCAGCCGGATATCCCGGCTCGAGCGTTGCGGCTTCACCTGTTGACCATAACGAGATATTCGTTAACTACCGCAAACGTCGGCTGACGCCTCACAATAGGTCTTAAAGCATTGCTGGACTGAAGGGATTGCTAACGCGATGGCCCACAGCGCTCTCCGGTTTGGGGTGTTGGGACCGTTGCAGATGAGCGCCAACGGCACCGACCTGCCCCTGGGCGCGGCAAAGCAGCGGGCGGTGCTGGCCCTGCTGCTTATCAATCGAAATCGCATCGTTCCGAGCGACTCGGTGATCGATGCGGTGTGGCAGCAGCGGCCACCGCCGGAGGCGCGGGGAAGCCTGCACGCACACATATCGAGACTCCGCCGACTGGTGAGCAGCGCTGGGGTAGATCCCGCCGCCGTCGTGGTCAGCACCGGGCCGGGGTATCGGCTCAACGTGCCCGACGAGGCTTGCGACCTCGGTCGCTTCGCGATCGAACAAAAAGCGGGACTTGAGGCTGCGGCCGCCGGCCGATTCGAGGAGGCTAGCCGCCATCTGTCGGCCGCGCTTTCCGAATGGCGTGGCCCGGTGCTCGAGGATTTGTGGGACTTTCAATTCGTCGACGCCTTCGCCGCGGCGCTGGCGGAAGACAAGCTGGTGGCACTGACAGTGCGGGCAGAGGCCGAGATAGCTTGTGGGCGAACCCATTCCATAATCAGCGAACTCGAAGCGCTGGTGGTCCAGCACCCCTACCGGGAACCGTTGTGGGCACAGCTGATAACTGCTTACTACATTGCGGAGCGCCAATACGATGCACTCGACGCGTACGGGCGGCTGAAGACCGCGCTCGCCGACGATCTCGGAATCGACCCCGGTCCCACCTTGCGAAGTCTTCACCAGCGGATCCTTCGCCAGGAGCCGCTGGACATCAAACACGCCGCTCGCGCCACGGCAAAACATGTCGTCGCGACCCTGCAGCGCCGCCCCAAAGTTGCCCAGGAGTCCGCGGTCGCACAGCTGCGCGACGCCGCCGGACGCCGTTATCCGCTGCGCGGAGTCGCCACCCGGATCGGTCGCCTCGCCGACAATGACATCGTTCTGGACGATGACAGTGTCAGTCGACACCACGCGGTGATCGTCGACACCGGAAACAGCTTTGTCATCACCGATCTGCAGTCAGCCAACGGAGTCGATGTCGCGGATCGGCGGATCCGCACCAGCGAGACGCTGGCCGACGGTGACCGCATTCGCATCTGCGGCCACGAG
>Ga0318514_10000351_pt1 | contig 12954 bp, 7 predicted proteins | sample GRESIP176b2f18_FD_203684 | JGI IMG/M metagenome (GOLD analysis project Ga0318514, IMG submission 203684) | Tropical soil microbial communities from Luquillo Experimental Forest, Puerto Rico - GRE.SIPMG.176b2f18 | ecosystem: Environmental > Terrestrial > Soil > Tropical forest > Bulk soil...
ATATTGAATATGTATGCATCAACGAATGCGGTCGCCCAAAGCTACAGATTCGATAGGCAGATCTTACAGAGTCCTGGGGAGCCGACCGGCGAAAAGGGTCGGGTCGGAGGCGGGCGCTCTAGTCCCAGAACCGCCAGACGCTCTTGCGCGACTCGTCGACGGTTTCGATCACGACGTCGTGAACCGGAAGGTCGGGGAGCGACGCGGCGACGGCTTGCCGGAACTCGACGGGGTCGGCGTCCGGCCCCGACGGGTTCATCGGGTTCGTCGCCATCGCGAGCACGCGGAGCGGGCGGACCGCCTGGATCCGGCCGCGTCCCTTTAGCCAAGCCTTGTAGTAGACCGGCGACACGTTGATGCGGGTCGCGTCGCGCACCACGAGCGTGCACCGCAGCGTCGAGCGGACGAGCGGGATCATGAACTCGTCGTTGAGGCCGAACGGAAGCACGACCGTGCTGATCGGCGCCCCCTCCGGCGTCTTGAGCGCGACGACCGGGTCCTCGAGGCCGGGAGGCATGACGCCGACCTGGCGTCCCCGCGCATCGAGGAGGGCCGTGGCGCCCTTGGACCCGGTCTCCTCCCAGGCGTGCCGGGCGCTTTCGTCGCACGGCGGCGCCGCGAGCGTCTCGACCAGATACCGCGCCGCCGCCGCCGAGCGCTCCGCCGTGGCGGAGTACCCGGCCCCGAGCACGAGAACGACTCCGTCCGTGACCCCCGGGGCCGCGAACGCGCGCCGGTCCCACCCGCCGTCGACCAGGACGAGGCCGCCGGAGAGCTCCGACAGCCGCGCGAGCGTCGCCTTCATCGCGTCGGTCTCGCCGGGCCCGTGGAGGTCGACCTGACCGGCCGACGTCGTCCGGCTGATCGACACCGGCCCGATCGCCGAGCTCCACGACGTCGGCTCCACCACCGCGAGCCCCGCGGCGCCCTCCGCGGGTGCCGGCGCCGAGGAGGCTATCCAGGCGCCTTCCGGGAGCTCGACGCGGGTCACCGGCTGCGTGTCGGCGCCCTCCTCCTGCTCGAGCGGGAGGCGCGGCGCGGAGGTGAGCGCCATCGGTCCACCCGCGCGGTGGATCTCCCGGACGAGCGAGGTCAGGACGGTCCGGGTGCCCGCCTGGGCGTGGAGCCCCAGGACCGCGACGCGCCGGCAGCCGGCCCTGGCGATGCGCTCCAGGAGCGTCGGACCGTCGGACGACTTGGACTTGCGCTCGAACATCAGATCACGCTCGTGCGAGAGCCCCATAGCCCGCATTGGAGGCGGCGACCGGATTTGAACCGGTGAATGACGGTTTTGCAGACCGTTGCCTTACCACTTGGCTACGCCGCCGTCGTCCGATTCGGAAGGAGATCGAGCTTCCACGCCGAAGGGAAGCGGAATATACCGGCGGTCGCCGGAGCGGTCAATCTTGACGGGCGGCGGAGGGCGGCGTACGGTTGCGGCGGTTCCGTTAGGGGTGCCCGGCGAGAGCCGGGCTGAGAGTAAACCCTCGAACCTGAACTGGGTCATACCAGCGTAGGGAAACGGGACGATCGATCGAAGCCCGCGTTCTTCCTTCCATCGTCCATTTCCCTTCGCCTTGCCGGTCGACGCGGTGGGAGGCGGATGTGACGTGGAAGCCGTTCGGGGCCGCCCTCGCGGTGGCGCTTGTTCTCGCATCGGGGGTCCGGGGGGCCGAGGACGCAGCCGCGCCCGCCGATAAGACCCCTGCGCCGTCTCCGTCGCCCTCCCCCTCGCCGGCCCCTCTGGCCACCACGCTCGAGGAGCGGGTCGTGGTGTCGGGCCAGGTCGCCAAGGAGCGCCAGGACCCGGCGAGCTTCACCGACCTCGACCGGGACGCGATCACCTGGTCGAACCAGGGGCAGGATCTCTCGGTCTTCCTCGGCGAGTCGATGAACGCGTACGCGTACAGCGACGCGGGCAACGGGTACGGCTACGGGTACCTCCGGATCCGCGGATTCGACCAGTCGCGCATCGCCGTCAACATCAACGGCGTGCCGCTCAACACGCCCGAGTCGCACCAGGTCTACACGATCGACCTCGGCGACTTCGCCGGGGGGCTCGACCGGATCCAGATCCAGCGCGGCCCGGGGACCTCGCTGTACGGGTCCCCCGCCGTCGGAGGCGTCGTCAATCTCGAGACGGCTCCGCTCGCCACGACCGCCGGCGGGCAGGTCGACGCGGCGTACGGGTCGTTCGGAACGTCGCGCTTCATGTTCCGGTACGGCGGCCCGGTCGGCACGACGCACTGGGCCTGGATGGTCCGCGCCGCCCACGTGCAGAGCGACGGGTACCGGATCCCGTCCTGGTCCCGGCAGACGTACCTGCACCTCGCCTTCGAACGGTTCGATCCCGGCTCGATCTGGCGGATCGAGATGTTCGGCGGTCCGGAGCGGACGCAGCTGTCGTACCTCGGCATCCCGTTCGAGGACCTGTCGGACTCGTACCTGCGCCGGCTGAACACCGCCCTCCAGCCGGGAGAGACCGACAACTTCGTGCAACCTCAGCTCCAGGTGATCAACTCGCGCCGGATCAAGGACGGGCTGTTCCTGGACAACACCTGGTACGCGATCCTCGGAAACGGGAGCTACCGCCAGTTCTCGGCGGTCCTCCCCTACGATCCGCTCGGCTCGCTCCCGCCGACGAGCCAGTACCCCGAGGCGACGATCGAGAACGCCTGGCTCGACCGCGCCCTGGCGAACCGGCAGGTCGGCTGGATCCCGCGCGTGACGTGGAATCACCCGGGAGGGCAGCTGATGGGTGGTCTCGAGCTGCTCTTCCATAGAGGCCGGCACCGCGGCGAGGTCACGCAGGGGGACGAGTGCACCGACGCCTCCTGCACCGGCACAACCCCGGTGGTCGGGCACCCCGCCCTCTACGACTTCACCAACGGGAAGGACACGACGAACCTGTTCGTCCGGGAAGCCCTGCGAGTCGCTCCGACCGCCACGCTGAACCTGGAGCTGCAGGCGAGCCGGCATCGCTTCACGATGCGCCAGGACGAGGTGCGGGGCATCTCCTGGGACGCGACCTACAAGTTCCTCACGCCGCGCGTCGGCGTGAACTGGAACGTCACCGACCGCTGGAACGTCTACGCCCAGGCCGTGAAGACCGAGAGCGAGCCTCCGTTCGAGAACGTGTGGAACCCGGAGGACCCCACCGACGACCCGGCGACGCATTTCGACCGGTACGATCCGGCCCTGAACCGGTGGTCCGATCCGACGGCACGGCCCGAGCGCCTGGTGAGCACCGAGGCGGGCGCCGGGTACCGCTACGGCGCCACGCACGCGAAGCTGAACCTGTACCGCATGGACTTCCGCGACGAGCTTGTCTACGCGGGAGGCATCGACCGGGACGGGGTCCCGCTCACGACGAACGCAGGGCGGTCGATCCACCAGGGGATCGAGATCGACGCGGGCGGCCGGATCCCCGGCGAGGTGGACCTCTCCGGATACCTCGCCGTCAGCAGCGACGTCCTCAAGGAGTACACGATCTACTCCCCGCTGGCGGCCGGGGGCGTCGCGACCATCGACTACTCCGGGAACCGGATCGCCCTCTTCCCGGACTCCCTCGCGCGCCTCGCGGTGGGCCGGCAGTTCGGCCCGGTGCGGACGGAGCTGTCGGCGCGGCGCATCGGCCGGATCTACCTCGACAACAGCCAAGACGAGCGCAAGACGCCGGCGAACCGCGACGTGCCGGGGTACGTGCCCAAGACGATCGACCCGTACACGCTCGTCGCGGCCCAGGCGGTCGCGGATCTCTCGCGCTTCCTCGGGAACAAGAGCCGGTCGCTGTCGCTGCGCCTGCGCGTCGACAACGTGCTCGACGCCAAGGTCGCGCAGTTCGGGTACTCCTACCCGGTCGACGACGCCTACACGCAGTTCACCAGCGAGTTCTTCCCCGCCGCGACGCGCAGCGTGATGGGCGGCGTGACCTTCGGCTTCTAGAGCCCGGTGGGAACGCTCGGCGCGCTCGATCTCGCGGTGGTCGGAGCGTACCTGCTCGCGACCTTCGTCCTGGGCGTCCGCGCGTCCCGGCGCGCGCGCTCCGGCACGGAGGACTTCCTGCTCGCGGGCCGGACGCTGACGCTCCCCGCGTTCGTGATGACGCTGGTGGCGACCTGGTACGGCGGAGTCCTGGGCGTCGGCGAGTACTCCTACGTCCACGGGATCTCGAACTGGCTCGTGCTCGGCGTCCCTTACTACGTCGGCGCGGCGCTGTTCGCGCTGCTGTTCGCGGAGAAGGCGCGCACGCTCGGGGACGCGACGCTGCCGGACATCCTGTACGGCACCTACGGCCGCGCGGCGGGAGTGCTCGGCGCCCTCACGGTGCTGGCACTGTCGATCCCCGCGCCCTACGTCCTGATGCTCGGGGTGCTCACGCGGCGCGCGACGGGGATCTCGCAGGGGGTCGCGATCGCCGGCTGCACCGCGTTCTGCGTCCTCTACATCGGGGCGCGCGGATTCCGGTCGGTCGTGCAGACCAAGGGCCTCCAGTTCGTGTTCATGTACGGCGGCTTCCTGCTGCTGCTGCCGATCGCCGTGCACGGGTTGGGGGGCTTTTCCACGCTGACGGCGAAGCTCCCGCCCGTCTGCCTCACCGCCCTCGGCGGACAGCGGCTCGGCTACGTGATCGCCTGGTACTTCATCGCGCTCCAGACGCTCGTCGAGCCCACCTTCTTCCAGAGGTGCTTCGCCGCGCGCACTCCCGCCACCGCCCGGCCCGGGATGTACGCGCGAGCGCTGCTTCCGGATCTGCCCTCCGGCGTCGACGCGTTCCCCGCGCTCGGCGAGAAACTGCTCCCGGCCGGCCTTCTCGGGATCTTCTACGCGGGGATGCTCGCGACCGTGATGTCCACCGTCGATTCCTACCTGTTCAATGCCGGGATCACGCTCTCCCGGGACCTCGTCGCGCGGGCGGGAAATCGACGGGCGGGCACGCTCTCCGGCGAGCGCGTGGGACTCGCGGCCGGGGCGCTGCTCTCCGCCGGGATCGCGCTCGGGTCGGATTCGGTCGTGAACCTGTGGTACGGGTTCGGGACCGTCGGGACGTCGGTCCTGCTGGCGCCCCTGCTCGGCGCGTTCTTCCCGGCGCTGCGGCCGACCGCGCGCTGGGCCGCGTCGGGCATGGCGGTCGCCGGCGCCGTCTCGATCGCGTGGACGCTCGGGGGTCTTGGTCCCGGAGGACCGTGGCTCGGGGTCGAGCCGATCTATCCGGGACTCGCGGTCGCGGGGGCCGCGCTTTGCGGCGGAATCGCGCACAGGAGGCGGATCGAGGCTCGCGCCTCGGGCCAGCCGGGGTGATACTCTCGCCGCATGAGCACGTCCGAGGATCCGAGATCGCTGGCGCCCGGCTTCCTGATCGCCGTGCCGCAGCTTCTCGATCCGAATTTCCGCCAGTCGGTCGTCCTGCTCTTGCAGCAGAACGAGGAGGGCGCTCTCGGACTGGTGATCAACCGCGAATCGACGCTGACGCTCGGAGAGCTCTGCCGCGACCACAAGATCGCCTTCGCCGGCGACCCCGCGAAGAAGATCCGGGTCGGGGGCCCGGTCCAGCCGGAGCAGGGGCTCGTGCTCTACGGCTCCGAGTTCGAGGATCCGGAGGGGCGCGAGGTCGTGATGGGATTGAAGGTCTCCGCGTCGACGCAGACGCTCTCGCGGCTGTGCGATCGGACCGACGTCCCGTTCCACTGCTTCTCGGGGTACGCGGGATGGGGGCCCGGGCAACTCGAGCGGGAGATCCACGAAGGCTCCTGGATCCTCGCTCCCGCCGACGTCGGTCTCGTGCTCGCCTCGTCTCCCGACGACGTCTGGATCGGAGCGCTGCACGCGAACGGAATCGACCCCGCGTCGATCGTTCCGGGCGGCGGCGAAGTCAGCTGACCCGGGACATTCTGCTTTTTTCCTTCAAACACACCTTCCGGGTTTCGAGAATCAATTCCCGCGGCACGCGTCGGCGGCATGCGGCGGGAAGAGCGGAATGTCCCCTACGGCAGGAACTTCGCCGTCGCCTTGAGCTTCTTCGGCAGATACTCGTCGATGACGTAGTTGAGTCCCCAGCGCGCGAGCGCCTGCTGCTCCGCGCGAACGCCCATCTTGATGAGCTGCTCCATCGCTTGCGCCCACGGCTTGTGGATCTTGAAGAAGGGATCGTTCTTCAGGGCGTCCTTCGCGCGCTTGACGTCGACGTCCTTGAGCGGGTGGGTCGGCAGCTTGTAGTCGACGATGTCCTGCGGCGTCACGCCGAGGAAGCTCGCCTGCGGCACGCAGAAGAACCGGTTGATGTGCGCCGCGTTTCCGGAGCCGACCTTGAGCGTCCGGTAGATGTTCGAGATCCCGTACGGATCGCAATCGACGAACGCGTACACGGGGAGCTTGCACTGGTCGGAGAGCAGCCGGACGAACCGGCGCGTCGCCCTCGTGGGGACGCCGGCCATCGAGATCAGGATGCACCCGGCCTTCTGCCAGAACTTGTGGCTCTGGAGGCGCTGGAACATGCCGCCGGTCTCGATGCACAGGATGAACTTGGCCTTCGTCTCGAACGTCAGCTGCTCGACGAGGGACGGGATCGAGTACGCCCCCGAGCCGAACTTGGTGCAGTCGATCCGCTCCGTGTTCCCCGTCTCGAGGTCGGTGTCGTTCACGATGAGCTGGCCGGCCACCGCCCCTCCGTGCTCGTCGGGGATGTAGCGGAGCTGCTCGCGCGACACCCCCTCGACCGAGAACATCGCCTCGATGTCGTCCATCACCATGTCGGATTCCGACTGCTCGTCGAACTTGGCCTCGCCCCAGTTCTTCGACTGGTAGTAGGCGTCTCGCTTCGTGGCGAAGTCGTTGGTCTGGACCAGCTCCTTCGAGAGCGCCATCATCTTGAGGGTTTGCGCGAAGGTCTTCGCGGTGGTCACGGTCAGCGTCCGGGTCGACTTCCCCTTCCCGATCTCGAACCACCCCTTCTTCGGGTCGTACCGGACGTTTCCGAGCGAGCGCACCGGAAACGCCACCTCGGGCTTCCCGTGCTTCTCGATCTTCGCCTCGATGGCGCCGGCGGCCCCGACGATCGCGCCGATCGTGATCTTGTCGAGTCGGGCCTTCTCGGCTTGCGGGGACTTGGGCATCGCCACCTCCGGGATGGGCTCGCGGCCGCGAAAGAATAGCAGCCGGGTCCGCTGGAGGTACGATCACCCACCCGATGACGCCGCAGCGCGCGACCCACTCCGCCGTCGCCTTCGCCGCGATCGTGCGCGCGGCGTACGTGATCGCCGACCTGGCGAGATCCCCGCTCGCCGCGGTCCCCCTCCACGATGCCGCGCGCTACGACGCGTGGGCGCAAGCGCTCGCCGCCGGGACGCGGTTCGACGCGGGCGCGTTCTCCCAGGCCCCGCTCTATCCCTACGTTCTCGGCGGCGTCTACGCGGTCGCGGGACGGGGGGGCGCGCTCGTGTTCGCGCTGCAAGCCGCTCTCGGAGTCGCCACGGTCCTCCTCGCCGCGACGGTGGCGCGCCGGGCGCGCGGCGAGCGGGCGGCCGCGTGGGCCGCGTGGCTCGTCGCGCTCTACCAGCCGCTCGCGTTCTTCGAGACAAAGCGCCTTCCCGCGGCCCTCGTCGCCCTGCTCGCCGTCCTTGCCGTCGAGCGCGCGCAGGCCGCCGATGCGGCGAACCGCTCTCGCGGGTGGGGCCTCGCCGGCGCCGTCCTCGGCCTGCTGTGCCTCGCGAGCGCCGGGTTCCTGCTGGCGCTTCCCGCGACCCTCGTCTGGATCGCGTGGGACCGGAGCCGGTCCGGGGGGACCCGCGCGGCGCGCGCGGCCTTGTGTCTTGGAGCCGCCGCGGCGGTGATCGCTCCCGCGACGCTCCACAACCGCGCCGCGTCGGGCGACTGGGTTCCGATCACGACCAACGCCGGGATCACGTTCTGGCAGGGGAACAACCCAAACGCGGAAGGCGTGTTCTCGATCCCCGAGGGATTCACCGGCTCGATCACGACCCAGCGCGAGGAGGCGCGACGCATCGCGAGCGAGGGCGCGGGCCGGCCTCTCGACGACGCGGCGGCCTCGTCGTACTGGATGGGGAAGGGACTGTCCTTCCTGGCCGCCAACCCCGGGCGGACGCTCGTCCTGGTCGGGCGGAAGGCGCTGCTCGCGCTCTCGAGCGTCGAGCAGCCGCTCGAGTACTCTCCACGCCTCGACGCCAACCCGTTCCGCCGCCTCATGCCGCTACCGTTCGGCCTCCTGCTGGCCTTGGCCCTCGCCGGAGCTCTCGGTCCGGGAGCCGCGCGCGCGGAGGCGCCCTCGTGGATCGTCGGCGGCGTCTGCGCCGCGACGCTCCTCGCCTTCTTCGTCGCCTGCCGGTACCGCCTCCCCGCGATCGCCCCGCTCGGTGCGCTCGCCGGCGGAGGTGCGGCGTGGCTGGTCGACGCGGCCCGCGCGGGAGGCCGCGCGATCCGGGTCCCGGCGATCGCCGCCGCCCTCGTGCTCGCGGTCTCGCTCGCCTGGTACCCGGCGACGCAAGGGCCGCTGCGGCGCGCGCAGGACGCGACGAGCCTCGACGATCTCGGGAACGCGCAGCGGGATTCCGGCCGTGCCGAGGAGGCGCTCACGACGTACGACCGGTCGATCGCACTCGACCCGGGCTCGCCGTTTCCGTGGATCGACCGCGGCAAGGCCGCGGCTGCGCTCGGCCGCCGGGACGACGCCGAGCGCTCCTTCCGCGAGGCGATCCGGATCGCCCCCGATCTCTCCGAGGCCCGGTTCGAGCTGGGCGTGCTGCTCTTCGAGGCCGGGCGTCTCGACGAGGCGGCTGACAGCTTCGCGCGGGCGACGGCGCTCGATCCGTACGGCTCGGACCCGGCCAACAATTACGCCGGTACGCTGTTGCGGCTCGGCCGCGTGGACGAGGCGCGCACGGTGATCCGCGGGATGCGCTCGCGGGGCCTTCCGGTCGATCCGCCGCTCGCCCGCGCGGTGGGCGAGTGAGCAGGCTCCTCAGGCGAGCGCGCGCGCCGGAGCGTGGACGGGCAGCTCGACCCGGAAGCGGGTGAACTCCCCCGGCGTGCTCTCGACCGTCATCACGCCCTCGTGCTCGCGCACGATGCCGTAACTGATCGACAGGCCCAGGCCCGTTCCCTTCCCGCGCCCCTTGGTCGTGAAGAAAGGATCGAAGATCCGCGCGAGATCCTCCTCGGCGATCCCGACCCCGTCGTCCTCGACCTCGAGCACCACGCGCTCTCCCGCCGCGACCGTCCGCACCGCGATCCGGCCGCCGCCCTCGACCGCGTCGCGGGCGTTCGACAGGAGGTTCAGCAGGACCTGCTGCAGCTTCCCGCGGTGGCCGCGCACCTGGGGAAGGTCGTCGGCCAGGAGCGCGTCGAGCGCGATCCCCTCGTCGCGGATCTGCGGCTCGAAGAGCTTGAGGACCTCCCGCACCGCGTCGTTGATCGACAGGGCCTCGAACGTGGCCCGCTCGGGACGGGCGAGATTCAGGAGCGAGTTCGCGATGCGGGAGGCGCGGCGGGACTGCGCCTCGATCTTCTCGAGCGTGTCGCGGCGCGGGTCGTCGGGGCCGAGCTCCTCGAGCAGCATCTGCGTGTAGCTCGAGATCCCGGTCAGCGGCGTGTTCACCTCGTGCGCGACCCCCGCGGCCAGCAGGCCGAGCGAGGCGAGGCGGTCGCGCTGGTGCATCTGCTCCTCGAGCTTCACCCGCGCCGTGATGTCGTCAAAGGTCACGACGCGGGACCCATCGCCCCCCTCGGCGGCCAGCGGCGACAGCGCCAGGTTGACCACGATCCGTTCCCCCGCCCGGTTGACGAGGGCGTGGCGGTAGATGCGCGCCTCGACGTTGGGGCCGACGGCGGCGATCTCCCGCGCGATCCGCCGGATCGTGTGGAGCGGGAAGACGTCGCGCAGCCGGTGGCCGAGCGCTTGCCCGCGCGGGAGCGCGTAGATCTCCTCGAGCGTGCGGTTCCAGGCCAGGATCGTCTCGTCCGCGCTCATCAGGAGCAGCCCGACGCCGCTCGACTCGAGGATGCTCTCCTGGAGCGCCTTGAGGCTCTCCACCTCGGCGGCGTGCTGGCGGACCTCGAGGACGAGGCGCGCGGACTCGACCGCGGCGCCCGCGTTTCCGCACAGCGTCGCGAGGAGGCCGAAATCCTCGCTCGACAGGGGCGGCTCGAGCGGGCCGCGGCCGCCGATGGCGAGCACCGCCGACAGGCGCCCCTTGACCTTCATGCCGAACAGGTGACGGGCATCGGGAAGCGTCCCGAGCGCGCCGGGGTCGACCGTCCGGCTCGGGTTGCGCTCGAGGTGCTCGATCACCGCGCGGTCGAGCTCGACCACCGCGCCGCGGCCGGTCGTGGCCAGGCGCTCGAAGCGGCGGCCGGACCCGCGCACGAGGACGGCGGCCGATCCGATCGCGAGCGTCTCCTTGACGCGCAGCTCGAGCTGCTCCAGGAGCGCCGCGAGGTCGGTCTCGGCGTTGAGCTCGCGGCTCCAGTCGAGCAGCGTGGCGCGATCGCTGTACCGCGCGCGGTAGAACCCCCGGTCGACCGCGGCGCGCACCCAGGTGCGCACGGTCGGGTACGTCACGGCCGCGACGAGCGCCGCGAGGAACCCGAGGATCGCCTCGGGAAGGCTCAGGTCGAACGCGAGCAGCCGCACCCCGCGCAGCGCGAGGACGTAGATCCCGATCGTGAGCGCGCCGAGGACCACCGCGGCGAGGCCGCGCCGGAGCACCAGGTCGAGATCGTGGAGGCGGTACCGCGCCATGGCGGTCGTGAACGCGGCGGGCACCGCGACGAGCGGGAGGACCGCGAGGTCCGCCCAGCCCGGCGCGTAGGAGCCGACGCTCCACGGGATCGCGCAAAGCGCGGTGAACGGCCCGAAGCCGATCGCGAGCCCCCAGAGCATCCAGCGGAGCTGGCTGCGGTGGAGCGCGGAGGAGGTCCTCCGGAAGGCGAGGGCCATCGTGACCGCCGCGAAGAGGATCGCCGCGGCGAGGAACGCCGACTCGAGGCGGTCGAGCAGGACGATCGCGGCCACCGGATCTGCGAACCGGTACGCGCCGCCCAGGCCCCCGACCCAGATCTCCGCCGCGACCAGCATCGCCGCGGGGGCGTACGTCGCGACGAGCGCCGTGCGGCGCGCCACGGGCGTCGCGCGCGAGAGCGTCCAGGCGAGGTGCAGCAGGAGGGCCGGAGCCAGCGCCCCGGAGATCGCGTCGGTCCAGTGGATCACCCAGTCGAGCGTGTCGGCGGCACCGGTGCTGCTCATGATCAGGTGCGCGAAGAAGGCGAAGCCGAGCGCGCCGTAGATCGAGGCGCCGCGCACCGAGGGCCAGCGGAACACGATGAGGAGCCCCGACGCCAGGCACGCGACTCCGACGAGCGAGAGGTAGCCGTAGGACGCCGGGACCATCCGGCGCCTGACGACCGGAAGCTCGGCGGTAAAGCGCGTCTCCCCGCGGCCCACGCTCAGCCGCAGCGTGGCGCCCGGCGCCGCGCGCCAGGGCGCGTCGGCCGCGGCGATCGCGCTCGTCACGGGGCGGCCGTCGATCGCCAGGAGCACGTCTCCCGGGAGCAGTCCGGCGGCGGCCGCGGGGCTTCCCGGCTCGACGTCGACGGCCGTGGGGCCGCCCGAGGCCTGGACCCACTCCACCCCGCTCCAGGGCTCGCTCTGCGCGATCCGCCGTCCGAAGGCGACGAGCCCGAAGCCGGCGAGCAGGATGCCCGCGACGCCGAACGTCAGCCACTTGACCCTGTGGGATCTACGGCTCACGAATCCTCGAATCCCCGCGCCACGCGCCCCGCTGGGGCGCCTTCACGCATCAGAACGAAAGCTGCAGTCCTGCGAGATACCGCTCGTGCGACGCCGCGAAGCGCCGCGCGGCCTCGGCCGCCGTGTCCGCGGCCGGAAGGCTCGGATCGACGACCGTCCGGCCCGACAGCAGCAGGCGGCAGGTCGCCCGTCCCGCCCCGAGTCGAACCAGCTCCTGGGTGATCGACAGCTCGACCGTGCGCAGCGGCGCGCCCTGCATCGGGTCGGCCCACGCCGCGACGTCCTCCCGGGTCGACCGGTACTCGAGCGCGACCGCCGTCCCGGAGCGCGCCGCGTTGGTCGCGAGGCGCGCCGAGTCGTAGGTCAGGCTCCCGTCGTTGAGCACGACGATCGGGAGCTCCGCGTCGAGCGCCGGCGCCAGGATTCCCTCGGCCCTCCCGTGCGCCACGCGGAAGCTGACGGCGACGGAGGTCGCGGCACGCTCGATCGCGAGCGCGACGTTCTGGTCCGAGGCGATTCCGTCGGTGACGTAGATGTCCGTCGCGCCCGGCGTCGCCGTGCCGTCGCTCCAGCTTTCCGCGCGCAGCGGCGTGTACGTCGCCGAGCCGCGCACGACGGCCGTCGGGCTGACCGGTGTTTCGACCAGCACGTCGTACCCGACCGGGGACCAGGTCGGAGACGTCGTGCGGGCCGCCGCGGCTCCGGTTCCCGCGGTCGACAGGTACGACACCTCCGCGTGCGCCTTGAGATGCGGGGCCGTCCACGTCCCGCCGACGCGCGGCGAGAGCAGGGTCTCGGACCGGCCGTCGTACGACTGCCGCACGGCGACGCCGTACGTCAGCGCCCACGGCGCCGACAAGGACCACTGATCCTCGCCGTCCATCAGGACGCTCCACCCTTCCGACCCGACCACCGGGAACGCGTCCGCCGCCTGTCCGAAGTGCGCGTCCGGCGTCGAGAGGAACAGCCGCTGCGCCCGGAGCCCGACGCGCAACAGGTGCCCGTCCCCGGCGAGGCTCTCGTACGATCCCGACGCGGCGATCGCCCGGTTCGACGCGTCGCGGACGCTCGTGGGCCACAGATCCGCCGCGGTGTCCGCGACGTCCAGGCTGGCGTCGTGGTAGCCGACCTGCACCGCCAGGCGCGACGACGCGTCCATCTGCTTCTTCCACGACGCGTCGTATCCCCAGGAG
>Ga0318514_10000353_pt1 | contig 12948 bp, 6 predicted proteins | sample GRESIP176b2f18_FD_203684 | JGI IMG/M metagenome (GOLD analysis project Ga0318514, IMG submission 203684) | Tropical soil microbial communities from Luquillo Experimental Forest, Puerto Rico - GRE.SIPMG.176b2f18 | ecosystem: Environmental > Terrestrial > Soil > Tropical forest > Bulk soil...
TGCCCGCCCTCGACATCAACCAGATCCTGATGGCCAGTGCGCAGCAGCCGGAGGTCGACGCCGGGACGCTACCCGACAACCACTGGGGCGCCGGGCGGGTGAACGCGCTGGGCGCCGTCGACGGCGTCACTCCGCCGCCCACGCCGCCCGGCCCGTCGCCGAGCCCGCAGCTAGCGGTAGTGAGTGGCAGCCCACTGCCCCCCGCGGCAGGTGACGGCGCCGGCGGTGGCAGCGGGCCGCGTGCGACCGTCGACCTGCGCCTGCTTGCGCGCACCGCGCTGGACACGCCGCAGGGCCAGTACTGGGCGTCGGTGGTGAGCCGGCACTTCTCTGAGGTGCGGGGCCTGATCAACTCGAACAAGCGGGTGGCGACCTACTGGCACCGGATGCAGGGCCCGCAACTGGTGCACCTGCTGTGGCTGATCACGGCCGGCGATCAGCGGGTGCGGCTCGTCGAGGACCCGGCTGCGCTCGCCGAGTGGCGGCCCTATGCCGAGCGCTTCCTCGACATGCTCGAGTGCTTCGGCTCGGCCCGGTTGCAGCAGGACGTCCGCGCCCACCGCCAGGCGTTGCTGGGTGATGGGCTGACCGACCTGCTCGAGCTCCTTGCGCAAAACAAGTCCGTGGCCTGAGGCCATGGGGGTCAACGACGGCACTCTCCAGGCGCTCGCCCGGCAAATCGGGCTGGCGCTCGGCTTGCTCGAGGACGAGCTCACCCGGTCCGGCCTGCAAGGGCTGCTGGCCAAGCTGGGCCTGCGCCTGCCAGACGACCTTGCCGCAGCCGGCCAGGTGGACACCGCGGCGCAGGCGGCCGCGTCCGAGGCCGCCGCGCTCGGCCCGCTGGTGGGCGCGTTGGCAACAGCGGCCGAGGCTGACGACCTGGCGGCGATCCTCACTGCGTCGGCGCAGTTGCTGGACAAAATCACGGCCACGCTGTCGGCCGTGGACGCATTGAGCACCGCGCTGCACGCCGCCGCCGCCACCACCGCGTTGACGGAGGCGCAGCGGGCGCAGCTCACCGCATTCGTGGACGCCCTGCCTGCCCGCGTGCTCGACTACCTCGTTGTCCGCCGGCTGGCCGAGTCGGCGCCGACGGTACTGGCCACGCTCGACCTCGCCGGGCTCGTGGATCATGCCCCGGTTGACGTGCCGCTCGACGACCCGCTCGCTATCGGGCATACGCGCAGCGAGCTGCACTTCGACCGGGCCGGTGCGGCGCTGTCCGCCCCGGCCGAGCACCTGCGTTCGGTCTATGGGTGGGGCGAGCCGACCTTCGACGCGCTGGAACTGTTCTCCCGGCTGCAGCGCGTCCTGCTCGCCACCGGGCAGGTGCAGGCCGACCTGTTCGCCCCGCCGGGCGAGTCTCCGGTGCTGGAGGCGTACCTCTTCGGCTTCCAGACCGACGACTCGGTCAGCCCGCCGCGGCTGCTGGTGGACATCCGGTTCCCCGGCGCCGCGCACTATACGGGGACGTACCCGCTGACCCCGCCGTGGTCGATCGAGGTCGACGCGGCCGGCACGTTCGTGGCCGACGTACGGGCGACGATCACGCCGCCGTTCACCGCCGGCTTGGTGCCTCCGTCCGGGACCGTCGCCGCCGACGTCACGGCTGGGATCGTGGCCCGCCGGACAACGACCCGGTGGTCGTGCTGCTCGGTGCGCCGGGTGGCACGCGGCTGCAGGCACGCAAAGCGAGCTTCGAGGCAGGCTTCGCCGTCTCGTGGGATGCGGCGAACAACCAGGCGAGCGGCGAGCCGACGCTGTCGCTGCAGCTGACCGACGGACACCTGATCTTGACGCTCGACGGCGCGGACGGGTTCCTCGCCTCGGTGCTGCCGGGGACGCTCGACATGGCGGTCAACGTCGACGCCGAGTGGCGGCCGAGCACCGGGCTGGTCTTCCACGGCGGCGCCGCACTGGTCGTTACCATCCCGGTCAACCTGCACGCCGGCCCGGCGCACCTGTCCCAGCTCGACCTGTCGCTCGAGGTCGACAGCGCCGCGCTGGCGCTCAAGCTGCGGCTCAGCGGCGACATAGCACTGGGCCCGGTCACTGCCACCGCGAGCGGCCTCGGCGCCGGCGTCCTGCTGCGGTTCCAGCGTGGCAACCTCGGCCCGGTCGATCTCGGCTTCGAATTCCTGCCGCCCACCGGACTGGGCCTGGCGATCGGCGCGGGCCCGATCTCCGGCGGGGGATTCCTGGGCTACGACCCGGCCACCGGGCGCTATTCCGGCCTGTTCCAGGTCAGGGCCGGGACGATCGGGATCGGCGCGACAGGCCTGCTCGACACGCGGCTGCCGAGCGGGCCCGGGTACTCGCTGCTCGTCCTGCTGCGCGCGACCTTCCCCGCCATCGAGGTCGGGTTCGGGTTCGCGCTCACCTCGGTCGGGGGGCTGCTCGCACTGAACCGGAGCGTCGACGTGGACGCGCTGCGCGCGCGGCTCGCGTCCGGCACCGCCGGGCGGATCCTCGCTCCCGAGGACCCGGTCCGCAACGCGCCGGTCCTGCTCGCCGACCTCGGCACGGTGTTCCCGGCGACGCCCGGCGTGGTCGTCGTCGGCCCTACGATGCAGCTGGTCTGGGCCGAGCTGGTGCGCTTTGACGTCGGCGTGTTCATCGAGCTGCCCGGCCCGCGCCGGGTCGTGCTGCTGGGCACGGCGCTCGCGGTGATCGACAACCCCGCCGGCGGCCGGCCGCTGCTGCAGCTGCGCCTCGACATCGTCGGCGAGCTCGACCTGCAGAAGCAGACGATCGCATTCGACGCCGTCCTGATCGACAGCAACCTGCTGGAGATCTTCGATCTCACCGGCGGCGCCGCGTTCCGGTTCTCCTACGGCGCCGAGCCCTATGTCGTGCTGACCGCGGGCGGATTCTTTCCCGGCTACTCGCCGGCACCACTGGTGTTCCCGGCGAGTCTCACCCGCCTCGCGCTGACCAGGGGATCCCCGTCCGACACCCTGTACCTGCGCTTCGAGGGCTACTTCGCGGTAACCACCAACACGCTGCAGTTCGGCGCTGCCGTCCAGGTGATCATCAACCTCGACCCGTTCAACATCCAGGGCATGTTGTCGTTCGACACGCTGCTCCAGCGGGATCCTTTCCACTTCACGGTCGACATCCACGCTTCGGTGCACGTGCGCTGGAGGGGCCACAACATCGGCGGCCTCGACCTGTCCGGCGAGCTGTCCGGGCCGGGACCGGTGATCTTCCACGGCAAGGTCAGCTTCGACATCCTGTTCTTCACCATCTCCTTCGAGGAGACTTTCACCCTCGGCGAGCTGGCCGGCGCCGCTGCCGATGCCGTTGCCGACGTGCTGGGCGTGCTAGCAGGCGAGCTCGCGGCCCCGGGGAACGTGCACGCGCTCGCCGCGATCGATCCCTGGGTGACGCTTGCGCCCGCCCCGTCCGGCGGCCCGCCCGTCATCTCGCCGGTCGGCCAGCTCGTGTGGGCTCAGCGGCGCGCTCCGCTGGAGCTGTTGCTGCAGAAGGTGGACGGTATGCCGGTGACCGAACCGGCGACGATTCACGCAAGCGGCCCGCAGGTTAGCGGCCCCGACCAGGACTGGTTCGCGCCGGGCGCGTTTATCACGCTGTCCGACGCCGAGGCCCTGTCGACGCCGTCGTTCGAGCGGCTGCAGAGCGGCGTACGCATCGGCGCGGCGGGGACCGCCGACGGGCCCGCCAGCACCCTCACCGTGACCGTGAAGCAGATCCGAGTGCCGGCGCCCGCGATCACCGTCGGCGGCGACGCGTTCCCAATCTGGTTCGTGCTGGCCGGTACCGCGCGGACCGGAACCACGATCTCATTTGCCGCGGCGCCGGTGTTCTCGCTCGGCGCCGAGACCTGGCAGGTGCGCGACGACGCGAGCGCCGTGCTTGCCGACGGCCTGAGCGAAGCACAGGCTCACCAGCTCGCCCGGAACGCGGGCGCGGCCGCCGTGGCGCAGGGTGACATACTCCCATCGCTGGTGTTCTAAGGAGGGCGATGGCGGACCAGACACTCACCTTCCTCGGTTGGACGCGTGAGCGCATCACGGACCTGGTGACCGGGACGTCTGGCGGCCGGGCGGTCGCCGCCGCCTCGGTGACCCTCAGCAGCACCGACGCCAGCGGCGACGTCGTCGGCACCCATACCGGCACGCTGGACTTCGCGCTCGCCGGCCCGGCCGACGTCATCGGGCTCGACCCGCGGGCCATCACCCGGCGCTACCCGTCGCCCGGCGCGTCGGACCATGAGTCCGACCGCTGCCCGCACGTCGAATTCGCCGACGCATCGCTGCCCTGGCGCTACACACCCGGACCGAAACCGGCCGCCGGCACCGGTTCGATACACCCGTGGCTCGTCCTCGTTGTTGGCAGCGAGGACAGCGAGCTCACGTTGACCAGCGATCAGGTGACGCTCAGCCCGGGCGTCCAGGCGCTGCACCCGGTCGGGACGGCCACCAGCGCAAACCGGTGGGCACATGTCCAGGTCGACGCGGCCGGGCACCGGATCGGCCGCGTGCTGTCCGGGCGCTCCCTCGCGCCCAGCACCGACTACCTGGCCGTACTCGTGCCGGCCTACCGTGCCGATGGTCAGCCGTCCTGGAACGGCACCGCCGCCGTCACGGTTGCCGTCTACGACCACTGGCGGTTCCGTACCGCGGTACCGGCCGGCAGCTTCGAGGATCTCGCGGCCGCCCTGCAGCCTGGCGACGCACCGGCCGACACCGGCCGGGCGCCGCTGACCTACCCGCGGCTGCCGGGCGTCGCTGGGGTGGAGGTGCGCGGCGCGCTCGCACCCGTCGGAAGCGCGGACGCGGATCTTCCCGCCGATGTCGCGACCGACCTCGCCGGCCTGCGCACACCCGCCACCGACGAGGTGGGCCGTCCCATCGTAGGCCTGCCGGACTACGGCGACGCGTGGCCATCCCCGCCCGCGGACGCCACGTGGCGAAGCACCCTCAACGACGATCCGCGCCACCGCGGCGTCGCCGGCTTGGGCCTCGAGATCGGCATCGAGCGCCAGGACGAGCTGGTCGACGCCGCTGTGCAGCAGGCCGGGGCGCTGGCCGAAGCCCGGCAGAAGATCAACCATCTCGTGCTCGGGCTCGTCGCGTCTACAGCCCTGTGGGAGAGCCGGCTGCCCGCGGACCCGCACGAGCAGTTGTGGCTCATGGGTCCCGCGCTGGGCCGGGTCGCCACGCAGTCCGGTACATTGCGCGCCTTGAGCACGGCGCCCGACCGGGCGCTGCCCGCCGGGGTGTGGTCGAGCGCCGCGCGCCGGGTACTACGGAGCGGCCCGAGCCGGGTCGCCGCGACGGCAGCGGACACAGTCGCGGCGCGGCCCACCCTCGCGGCCGCGAACCGGGTGCCACCGGCGCCGCAGGCAAGCGTCGACGGGGTTACGCTGGTCAATTCGTTCGATGTGATGCTCACCGCCACCCTGCAGCACGGCGCGCCGCCGGCGACGGCGCTGCAGGATCTCAGTGCGGAGGCGACGGCCCTCGCCGCGCAGGCTCCGGTCAAGCTGCGAACCGCCTCACAGAACCTCGCGACCATGCTGCGGAAGGCGGCGCAAACCGGCCAGGCCGCGCCCTACGCCGAGGCGCTCGTCCTGCTCGTTTCCGCGTTCGCCGCGCGCAACGCCGCGCAACTCACCGACCTCGCCGGCGTGCTGTCGGACCTGAACCTCCGATTCGGTAACCAGCCTCCCCCCGTCAAGGAGGCACTCAGCCCGCTCATCGGCCTCGGCGCGACCGAGCCGCCGCCAGAGCCACCCTGCACGCCGGTCGACCTCGACGCGCTCGCGCTCGGCGTCGCCGCCGCCTTCGACCCGACCGCCGACACGGCCGCGATGCGCACCCGGGTGGTGAACCAATTGGGCGGGCTGGACCCGGCCCAGCCGCTCGCCCCGCCCGAGGCCTGCGTCGGCATCGACCGTCCGGTGTGGCGCGACGTCGACGACGTGTTCCCGGAGTGGCTGCTGCCGGGCGTCACGACGCTGGACGATGACGCGGTCATTGCCCTGGCGACCAACCCGGCCTTCGTCGACGCGCTGCTAGTCGGGCTGAACACACAGTTGCTTGGCGAGCTGCGGTGGCGCAACATCCCCGTCGCCACCGGATGCACGCCGCTGCGCAGCTTCTGGCAGCGGGCCGACCCGGACGGCGGCGGCTGGATCGACGATATCGCCGGCGTCGCGAACTGGCCGGCCAGCTCTGACCTTGGCGCCGTGGCGCACCAGACGGGTACGGTCACCGGCGCCGACCTCGTGGTCGCCGTGCGGGGGCGGTTGTTCCTGCGCTATCCGTCCACCGTGGTGTACCTCAAGGCCGCGACCTCCTTCGACGTCGACCCGGACCCTGCCGCGCCACCGGTCCTTCCGGCGTTCCAGGGGCGAATCGGCGCGGACGTCAGCTTCTTCGGGTTCCAGGGCATCGACCCGGCGTCGGTTGGCGGCTATTGGCTGGTGTTCGAGGAACCGCCGGCCGGCTACCGGTTCGCGAACGACGCGTCGACCGCCAGCGCGCCCGAGCAATGGGCCGCCGAATCGCTGGCCCATCCCGTCCGCGTACTCATCCGCGGTGACCGGCTCGTCCCGGGCGGTGGGTCGTGACTCGCCAAGTGCCGATCGGCGTGCTGCTGCCGCTGCGTATCGAGACCCGGTTCCACCCGGGCCAGCTGTTCGTCCGGGTAATTCCGGACGACGCATGGTTCACCGCCCACGACCCAACCGTATCCACCGGCGAACTGGACGCGCTGACCCGCTATGTCGACGCCGGTGCGGACGCCGCCGCGTGGCGGCAACTGGCCGGTACGATCGGTGGCCCACGCGCGGTATACCTGGTGAAGACGTTCGTCGCGAACGGGCAGCTGCGCCCACCGACCACGGCCGAGCGGCGCACCGAGCCCGCGCTGCCCCGGATTGGTCAGTTTCCGGCGCAGCTGTCGGTGTGGCTCGCCCGGGGCGGCGCCGCGCCCACGCTGGCAGCGACCCTGGACGTCGACCAGACACGCCTGCTTGCCGACTTCCCCGACCCCGATCAGCCCGACGACCACCGATGGTGGGAGGACTGGGGCGAAGCCAAGTCCGCCGGGCTCGCCGCCGAACTTGACCTGCCCGGTGACCCGTCCGACATCGACGCGCTCTACGTGTGCGGGCTCGGCGACGCCGCGCCGGCGACGCTGCTCGCCGATCAGCGCGATGAGGGCCGGCTCGGCTTGATCGCGCCCGGTGTGCCCACCAACACCGTCGACGGCGCGCCGGCCGCCTCGGTGCCGAAAGATCCGGACACCTGGCTCGCCGTGCTCACCGGCCAGCCGGGGGACACCGAGCAGCTGGTGAGTCGCGTGCTGACCGGCGATCCGGCCACGCTCGGCGCCCTGCCGGGCGGCGCCGAGCCGCACCGGGCGATGGCCGGCGCGATCGTAGCCGCCCTGTGGCCCGCGCTGTGGGGCTTCGCTGCCGACGACATTTGGGCGCTCGGCACGGATTCCAATGTCCCGGTGTGGGCGGCCGCCGCCGTATGCCCCGAGGGACCGTTCCCGACGTTGCGCATCGGCGCGCAGCCGTACGGGCTGCTGCCGGCCACGGCGCTGGCGGGCTGGCGACCCGACCCGGACGATCCGCCGCTGGAGGCCACGCTGGCAGGCGCGCTGGGTGCGCTTCGCCAGCACTACCTCGCCGCGGCACTCGCCCGCGGCAACGCCGTCGGTGCCGCCGAGGAGCTGCTGCTGGACCTCATCGGCCAGCTCCCCACGTCCGACTTCTACCGGCATCGGCTGGCCTGGCCGCTGGAGCTCTGGTGGCTCGCCTTCGGCCTGATCGGCGGTGGGCGTCCGTGGCCGCTCGTCGACAGGGCGTGGACCACGCGCTACCCGATCGCCGCGCAGGAGTTGCAGCTCGCACCGGTACGCCGCTACGGGACCCGCGACGCCGCGGGCCGCGTGCCGCTGCCCCTGGTCGTCCCGCCGGGGCTACCGGACGGCATCGATGTCGCGTCCCTCCTCGCGAAGCTCGTCGACCTGGCGCGGGCCTCGCCGGCCCAATTCGCGAACACCGCGCAACTGGAGGCGCAGGGGCTGGGGGTCGCGGCGAACAGCCTGCTGTTGCGGCTGGCCATCCGCTCACTGCAGGTGGCCATCGGCAACGCGGGCCGGCTGCTCGCCGGGATGCGCGGTGCGCTGCCCGAACTCATCCTCCGCCCGCCTGGCGTGCCCGGTCGGCTAGAGACCTGGATCAGCTCGGTGACGCCGGACGCCCTGCAGGGCGACTCCGAACCCGCGCAGGCCTTCGCCGCAGTCGCAGACGGCCTCGCCGGCCTCGCCACGATCGACCCGGCCCGCCTGGGCCGGCTGCTCGCCGCCACGCTCGACTGCGCGACGTTCCGCGTCGACCCGTTCCTCGTCGCGCTACCGACGCGCCGTCTCGACGCGTTGATCGCCGCCGGCGAGGCCGTGCCGCAGCTGGGTGCCTACGGCTGGGTGGATGCGCCGGGTCCCGGTTCGCCGGGGCCAACCGCGGCCGGGTTGCTGCACGCCCCGTCCCAAGCGCAGGCCCTGACCGCCGCGGTGCTGCGCGACCGGGCCGTCAACGACCCGACGGGCACCCGGTGGGACCTGGCCCTGACATCGACGTCCGTCCGTGCCGCCGACCGCCTCGCCGCAGAGGTCCGGGTCGGCGCCCACCTCGGCGAAGTCGTCGGCCGCGAGGTCGAGCGGATCGTGGCTGCCGGCGCCGACGTCGCAAGGCTGCGCGTGCTGTTCCCGTTGCGCACTGAGCACGAAGGACGACGGACCTGCGACGGGCTCGCGGTGCTGGCCGCCGACCCGGCCTCCCTCGGCCTGGACGATCCGCGGCTCGCGCAACTCGACGCCTTGCGCACCGCCCTCGACGCCTACGGCGACCTGCTCGTCGCCGAAGCGGTGCACCACGTGACCGAGGGACGAGCCGACATCGCCGGCGCGGTGATGGACGCCGCCGCCGGTCGGGCCCGCCCGCCCGAGCTGAAGCTGTTGCAAACGCCGCGGTCCGGCCGGTCGCTGTCGACCGGTGTCGTGCTGTTGCTGCCGGACGTCGCCGAGCCGCCCGCGACCGCGGACGCCAGCCCGGCGATGCTGGCCGACGCTGCCGCGGCCGCTTTCCTCGAGACCCGGTTCGGCGCGCCGGCCGAGTGGACGTTCGAGACCGCCACGAGCACAGTCACCCTCGCTGACCTGGAACTGCGTCCCGCCGACGCGCTCGCCCTCACGCTGACCGACCTGGCCCGCCTCGCCGTGGGCACCGAGCCGCTCACCGGCGGCACCGCCCCGGACCGCTACGACCAGGCCCAGCGCATGGTCGCTCTGCTGGGCCGCCGGCCAGCGACACCCGACGCCGTGGCGGAACAGTCCGGTCCGCCCACCGATCCGGGCCCGGTAACGGCCGACCTCGCGCGGCGGTACGGGCTGGCCCGCGACGCGTTGACGGCACTGCTCGGCGCCTTGGGCTCGGCCACGACTCCGGACGCGCAGGACGCAGCGTTGCGGCAGGCCCGGCGGTGGGGCGTCGCCCCCGAGGCGCCGCCCGGCGTGGCCGACCCCCCGGCGTACGGTGTGGCCCGGGCGATCGAGCTGCTCACCGCCCGGCTGGCCGCCGCGCCGGCCGAGATCTCCGCGATCGGGGACGTCGACGCGATGGCCGCGCTCGTCTCACCCACCGGGCAGCTCGCGATCACCGGACGGCTGCCGGTGGCGCAGCTGCCGGCCCTGTCCGACGCCGACCTTGACGCGACGTGGCTGCCGGTCGTGGCCGCCGTCCGGGAGCGGCTGGCCGCGCTGGAGGCCCAGCAGCTCTCCGGCGCTCCGTTCGCCTCGTGGACGAACAAGCCGAGCGACCCCTGGCAGCAGGATGGCTCCGACCAACGGCAGCTCGTCATCGCCTACGCAAGCCGTGATCTCGCACTGGGGTCCACCGCAACCGTCGCGTGTGCCGCGCTCGACCGGTTCGCCGAGCTGGTGCCCGGCGAGGAGCAGGTCACCGGCGCCGCCTTCGGTTTCGACGCCCCGGGCAGCCGGGCGCCGCAGGCGATCCTGCTCGCGGTGCCACCCGACACCGGCGCGGGCCTGCCGCCGGATACCCTCGTCCAGATCGTCGCTGAGACCCGGGACCTCGCCCGCGCCCGGATGGCCCGGCCCGCCGACCTGCCCGACCAGCTGCACGGCCTGCTGCCCAGCGCGCTGCTGCCAGCCAGCGGGCCGACCGCGGTCCCGCTCACGAACACCACGGTGGGGTGATCAGGGTGCTCATCGATGTGGTCAACCGGCTCGAGGCCGACCCGGCGCTCAGCGACCTTGCCCGTGGGTTCACCGCGGAGACCGCCGATCCGCTGTGGCTGCTTGGCCGGCAGTGGCAACTCGGTGAACACCAGGGTGAGGACGCGTCCTCGCCGGTCGGAGTCGCCTGCCGGGCCCGGCTGACCCCGATCGATCCCGCGCAGGGACAACCGCTGTCCGACCCGCAGCGCGTGCCCGCGCAGGCGCTGGTCGAGTCCGAACCCGATGAGTTCTGGACGCCGGGCCGCCGCGTGTCGATCGGCCGGCTCGTGACGGCCGCCGCCTCGGGCGCGCTGCCTGACGACCCCGCGCTGCTGCTCGCGGGGCTGTCCGTCCCCTACGACCTCCTCAACGGCACCGGCCCGGACGGGCTGCTGCTCTGGCGCCGCCGCGCCGAGCTCTCGCTGCCCGACGAATGGTTCGGCCCGATCCGGCCCCCGGACATGGAGCCGGCCGATATGTGGGACAGCGCAGAGTTCGCCTACTCCGCCACGTTCACCGCCGGCGACACGACCCTGACGCTCGACCGGCACGACGGCGGCGAGCTGGATTGGCACTCGGTGGACGCGTCTGCCCCGCTGGCGGCCGACCCCAGCCCGCCCGATCCGGTCTCGATGTACCCTGCGCGGCTGCAGTACCCGGGCGCGCCCCTGCCGCGCTGGTGGCAGATCGAGGACGCGAAGGTCGACATCGGTGGCTACCCGCCGGACCGGTCGCAGTTCGCCACCCTGCTACTCATCGACCTGATCACAAGCCACTCCGATGACTGGTTCCGCTTCCCGATCGCCGCACTCGCTGGCCACATCGTGACCCTCGAAGAGGTCATCGTCACCGACTCGTTTGGCGAAACATGGCCGCTCGCCCCTCCGACCGACTGGAGCCTGTTCGCCACCGCCGGGCTGGATCCGCGCTCGCTCGTTATCTGGGCGACGGCGGCGACGCCGCTGGCCGGGCCTGTGCGGGACGAAGTCGTCGTTGGCATCGACGAGGACGCGAACCTGGTCTGGGCGGTGGAGCGCCGGGTACACGGCACGCTCGTGGCGTCTGACCCGGATCCGGGCCCGGGCCCGCCCGCGCACCTCGACGCGACCGCTCGCCAGTCATTCGCCTACCGGGCCATGACCCGCGTTCCGCCGCACTGGTGCCCCTACGTCATCCAGGAGGTGGACGGACGGCGCCGATTCGTGCAAGGCCGCGCCGCCGACCTGTCCGGACCGACAGCCGTCCTAATGCCGCCGCCAGCTAGCGACCTGCTCTACGACCCGTCCGCGAACGGCACCCACCCGGTACACCAGATCGACCCCGCCGCGATCCCGCAGGACGGGTTGTGCCTCGAGCGCCGCGCGATGCTCGCCCGCGCCACCGACGCCAGCCCGGTGCTGTGGACGCAGCGCCGCCGTCGACCGCTGCTCACCCCGCCCGGTCTGCGGCTGCGCTTCGATACCCTTGAGCCGACCCCGGCCACGCCAGCGGGGTAGGTGGGATGGGCGGCCGGCTCCGCGAGGACTGACCTGGGAGGGAGCAGCCAGCGTCATGCGGTTCATTCTGAATATCATCTGGCTGGTGCTGTGCGGCCTGTGGATGGCCATCGGCTACGCCCTGGCCGGCCTGATCTGCTTCGCCTTGTTCTTCCTCGTCATCACGATCCCGTTCGGGATCGCCGCGTTCCGCATCGCGGGTTACGTGCTCTGGCCGTTCGGGCGCAGCATCGACCGGCGGCCGAGAGCGGGTGTGGCCTCGCTGATCGGCAACATCCTCTGGATCATCCTGCTCGGCTGGGAGCTTGCCCTCGCCCACCTGGTCACCGGCGTCCTGCTCTGCCTGACCATCATCGGCATCCCGCTCGGCCTGGCCAACTTCAAGATCATCCCGATCTCGCTGTTCCCGCTCGGGGTGCGCATCGTGCCCAGCGACGAACGATTCGGGGCCTAGCCGCGCGGGGCCCTGTCAGGCGGTCTGGGTGCTCGCGGCCTCGCCGAGGTCAAGCTCGGCCACGCTGACGTCGCGCATCTTGTACTTCTGCACCTTGCCAGTGACGGTCATCGGGAACTCGTCCGAGATCCGCAGGTACCGCGGGATCTTGTAGTGGGCGATCTTGCCGGTGCAGAATTCGCGCAGTTCCTCCAGGGTGAGCGACTCGCCCGGGCGCAGCTTCACCCAGGCGCACAGTTCCTCGCCGAACTTGGCGTCGGGCACGCCGATCACCTGGACGTCCTCGATCGCCGGATGGGCGTAGAGGAACTCCTCGACCTCACGGGGGTAGATGTTCTCCCCCCCCCTGATCACCATGTCCTTGATCCGCCCGGCGATGTTCAGGTAGCCGGCGTCGTCCATGACGGCGAGGTCGCCGGTGTGCATCCAGCGCGCCGCGTCGATGGCGCCGCGGGTCTGCGCCTCGTCGTCCCAGTAGCCGAGCATCACCGAGTAACCCCGGGTGCACAGTTCCCCGGGCGTCCCGCGCGGCATGACCTGGCCGGTCTCCGGGTCGATGATCTTGACCTCGACGTGCGGGTGCACCCGGCCCACGGTGGACACCCGGCGTTCCATGTCGTCGTCCGCGCGCGTCTGGGTGGACACCGGCGAGGTTTCGGTCATCCCGTAGCAGATGGTCACCTCTGCCATGTGCATCTCGCTGACCACGCGCTTCATCAC
>Ga0318514_10000357_pt1 | contig 12920 bp, 17 predicted proteins | sample GRESIP176b2f18_FD_203684 | JGI IMG/M metagenome (GOLD analysis project Ga0318514, IMG submission 203684) | Tropical soil microbial communities from Luquillo Experimental Forest, Puerto Rico - GRE.SIPMG.176b2f18 | ecosystem: Environmental > Terrestrial > Soil > Tropical forest > Bulk soil...
ACCAAACGCTATGACAACGACGGCGGGCTGGCCGTCGTTGTCATAGCGTTTGGTCACGTTGTCGATCCGCACGAGAGCATCCATGAGCGGCACGGTAGGCAGGGCGATGCCGCGACGGCGTCCGCCGCCGGATGCAAATGCGCTGCCCAGCAGGCCCGGCTGGGCTACCTGGTCATCCTGATGGCGGACCCGGGTACATAACGCGGCGGACGCCCTGCCGCCGCCATGGGGGCGATACTGGCCTGGTGAGGGAGCGCTTCGCGGTACCGGTGCGGGCCTGGTTCAGCCAGGCCTGGGCGTTTGCCCGGTCGGCCGAGCCGCGGGCCCCGCTCTCGCGCCGCGCCATCCTCACCGACATCGCCATCGCCGCGGTAGCCCTGGTGGCATCGCTGCTCGCGGTCGGGGCCACCTACGTCGGCCAGCCCGCGCAGTTCGCCATCGACCCGCGCACGAGCGCTGTGGTCGTCGTGGGAGTGACACAGGTTCAGCAGGTCTGGGGGCACGCTCTCCTGGCCATACTCTTCACCTCGCTGCCGCTGGCCGCGCGCCGCCGGTTCCCGCTGGGCGCCTTCGTGGTGCTGTTGGCCGGCACGCTGGCGACGCAGAATTACGCGACCCTCGTCACCTTCCTGGCCATCGTGTTCGCCGGATACTCGGCGGTCGCCTACAGCAGGTTCCGTGGTGCGGCGCTGCTCAGCATGATCCCCGCGAGCCTGATCGTGGCCACCCACTACTGGAATGCCACCCCGTCAAACTTGCAGGTGAGCGCTGGGCCGGTGCAGCCGGGGGGTCTGGCATCCCTCAAGTACGCCGGGGTAGCGTTCCAGACAGGTGCCCAATGGCGGGTGCCCGGGCTCGTGGCCGCGTTCTCGCTGATCCTGATCGCGGTCATCGGCAATGCGATGCAGGCACAGGACCGGATACGCCGCATGCAGGCCGAGCATGCGGCCGCCACCCGGCGGGCGCTCGACGAGGAGCGGGCGCTCATCGCCAGCGAACTGCACGACGTGGTGACGCACAACGTCAGCGTGATGATCGTGCAGGCCGGTGCCGCCCGGCAGGTGCTCGCCGCCGACCCGGCCGAGGCCACGGCGGCGTTGCTCGCGGTGGAAGCCAGCGGCCGGGCGGCCATGACCGAACTGCGCCATCTGCTCGGCCTGCTCAGCCCTTCGGGCACCGGTGTGGGGCCAGCCGGGCTCGCGCAGGATGGGGCCGGGGCTGGCCAGGATCTGAGCCCACAGCCGGGCCTCGGGCAGCTTCAGCCGCTCATCGACCGGCTAGCCACGGCCGGGCTGCCGGTCGAGTTGCAGGTCGGCGGTGCGCCGCGGGCGCTGCCGCCCGGCTTGGACCTGGCCGCGTACCGCGTCGTCCAGGAGGCACTGACCAACGTGCTCAAGCATGCGGGAAAGCCGAGGACCACCGTCCAGCTCGACTACGGCGAAGCCGACCTGGTGGTCGAGGTCGCCGACGCCGGGCGGCTGATACCTGCCGTCGGGCCGGGGCCCAGCGAAGTTCCCGGCTCGGGGCGCGGCCTGCTGGGCCTGCGCGAGCGGATCGCGCTGTACGGCGGCGAACTGGACGCCGGGCCCCAGCCGGGCGGCGGCTGGCTCGTCCACGCCCGGTTGCCGATCGACCCGGCCGCCGTGGCCGCCCCGGGGGAGCAGCCCGCTGCGGTCCTGGCGCCGCGGTCGGTGGGGCCGCGATGAGCGGGGAAGCCGGGGCACCGGCGCCCGGAGAGGCCGACGTGCCACGCGTGGTGATCGCCGACGATCAGACCCTGGTCCGCGGCGGGTTCCGGATGATCCTCGGCGCGGCGGGCATCCCGGTGGTCGCCGAGGCGGCCGACGGCGGGCAGGCCGTGGCCGCCGTGCTCAAGCACCGGCCGGATGTCGTGCTGATGGACATCCGGATGCCGGAGATGGACGGGCTGGAAGCCACTCGCCGGATCCTGGCCGCCCCGGCCGGGCGCGACTGCCGGATCATCATCCTCACCACGTTCGATCTCGACCAGTACGTCTACGCCGCGCTCACCGTGGGCGCCAGTGGGTTCCTGCTCAAGGACGTCACCCCGGAGCAGCTTGTCGCCGCGGTGCGGATGGTGCGTTCCGGTGACGCCCTGCTCGCGCCTTCGATCACCCGCCGGCTCGTCGAGCGGTTCGCGCCGCGCGCTTCCACCCGCCCGGCCGTGCATGCCGACCTGTCCGAGCTGACCCCGCGCGAGCTTGAGGTGCTGCGGCTGCTTGCCCGGGGCCTGAGCAATGCCGAACTCGCCACCGAGCTGACCCTCAGCGAGGCAACGATCAAGACCCACGTCGGACGGATACTTACCAAGCTCCAGCTCCGTGACCGGGTCCAAGCGGTCGTGCTGGCCTACGAGACCGGGCTGGCTGGTCCCGGTGCCGCCACGGCCCCAACCACCCCGGCCGCCGGGCCGCCACCGCGACCGTTACCCCCCGGCTGAACTAGGGCTCCTGACAGCGTTCGACCTCAGGCGGGTCGCTAAGGTGGCCCGGCGGCGAGCCGGGCCGCCTTCGTCACCAGGTAGTCGCGCTCGCGCAGGTTCGTGGTGCGGGTGGCCGCCGCGCCGAACTCGGCGATCGCCCCGCCGGTGTCGCCGGCCTGCTCCAGCAGATGGGCTCGCACCGAATGCAGCCGGTGGTGGTCGCCGAGCTGGCCGGCCAGGCCGTCGAGCAGGGCCAGTCCGGCGTCGGGGCCCTGTGTCATGGCCATGGCCACGGCCCGGTTGAGCGCGACCATCGGGTTGCCGGTCATCGCCTCCAGCCGGTTGTACAGGGCCAGGATCCGCGGCCAGTCGGTGCCCGCATAGCTGGCGGCCTGGTCGTGCAGTGCCGCGATCGCCGCAAGCAGCTGGTACTCGCCCGGCTCGCCCTGGCGAAGGGCGCCGGTGAGCAGCGTCAGGCCCTCGGTGATGAGCTGGCGGTCCCAGCGGGCACGGTCCTGTGCTTCGAGCGGCACGAGGTCGCCGCCGGGCCCGGTCCGCGCCGGGCGCCGGGCATCGGTCAGCAGCATCAGCGCCAGCAGGCCGGTGACCTCGGCATCCTTGGGCAGGGCTGCGTGCACGCCGCGGGCCAGCCGGACCGCCTCGCCAGACAGGTCGGTGCGCGCCAAGTCGGGGCCGTCGCTGGCCGCGTAACCCTCGTTGAAGATCAGGTACAGCACGTGCAGCACAGGGCGTAGCCGCTCGCCTCCCGCACCTTGCGGCAGCGTGAACGGTTCGCCGAAGCCCTTGAGCCTCGCCTTGGCCCGGCTGATCCGCTGCGCCATGGTCGCCTCGGGGACGAGGAACGCGGCGGCGATCTCGCGGGTGGTCAGGCCGCCGACGGCGCGCAGCGCGAGCGGTATGGCGGCGCCAGGGGACAGGGCAGGATGGCAGCACATGAGCATGAGCGTCAGCGTGTCGTCGTGCGCCGGGACCGGTTCGGCCGGGACCAGGGACCACGAGGCGGCGAGTTCCTCGCGCCGCCGGCGCGCCTCGTCGCTGCGGTAGTGGTCGGTCATCTTGCGCGCGGCCACCCGGATCAGCCAGGCGAGCGGGTTGTCCGGCGTGCCGTCGGCCGGCCATGTCGTGGCGGCGGCCAGCAGCGCCTCCTGCACGGCGTCCTCCGCGTCGGCGAAGTGTCCGTAACGCCGGACGATCGCGCCGAGAGCCCGTGGCGCCAGATCGCGCAGCAGGTCCGTGGCGGATTGCTGCTCGGTCACACCTCGGGATCCGGGGCGCTCATCACCACGCGCACCTCGATGGGCTGGCGGATAGGCGCGCCGTCCAGCCCGGGCGCGGCGGAAATCCTGGCCGCGATTTCGACGGCCCGCTCGTCAGAGTCCACGTCCACGATCCGGTACCCGGCGAGCAGTTCCTTCGACTCGGGGAACGGGCCGTCGGTGATCACCGGGGCGCTGGTCCCGTCCGAGACCACGAACCTTGCCTGCTCGGGCCCGGCCAGCCCCTGTGCGTCCACAAGTTCGCCGCGATCAAGGAGTTCGGCGTTCAGCGCCTGCTGAAACTCGATGTGCGCCTTGATGTCCGCCGGTGACCACTGGCTCATTGGCGGGCAGTCCGACTCGGTGGGGCCGTAGTTCTGCAAAAGCATGTACCGCATCGCTCCATCCTCTCCGATTCAGCGGCCGGTGCCGCCGCTCATGAGGATGACGGAGCTGGCGGCTACTTCTCGACATCGGGCCGCGACCCGTACGGCGGGGCGAAAATGACGAGCAGCGCCAGGTCACCGCGAACCTCGGTGAACCTGTGGTTCTCACCGGCCGGGACGAAGATCACCGAACCCGGCCGGACCTCCGCGGTGCCCGAATCGGTCACCAGCGTGGCGGCGCCGGACTGCACCACGTAGATCTCGTCCTCGCGGTGCGGCCCCTGGTCGTCAAGCCCGCCCGACGGGATCGAGTACGTGCCCACGCTGAGATCCGCGCTGGCCATGTGCTCGGCCCAGTGGTTGGGCTCGCCGCCCGTGGCCACGGTGTACCCGCCCGCCCCCTCGATGACCTGCATCCCCACGATCCCTTCGCACTCCCTATCGGCCGGGGTTGACGTAGGAGCCCCGGCCCTTGACGGTAACCACGAGTCCCTGGTCGCGCAGCAGCGCGATGGCCTTGCGTGCGGTCCCACGGGCGACGCCGAACTCCTGCTGCAGTTGCGTCTCGCTGGGCACTGGCCGGTCCGGCAGCAGTTGCCCGGCCTCGATACGCGACCGCAGGATGTCGGCAACCTGGACATAGACGGGCGTGGCACTGTCGGGATCGACGGTCTGCCTTGTTGCCATGCCAGGCAGCTAACCCGTGCATGCTCATGGCGCACCGTCTTGATACGGGTATGGACGGGAGTAGACGGGCATGAACAAGTAGTCTACGATGTTGCCATGCGCCCGACCGGAGCCAGCATTGAGAGCCGTCCTGCGTTCGATCCGGGGGTGGCGCATCCGGCGCGGGTGTACAACTACTGGCTCGGCGGCAAGGACCACTACGAAGCCGACCGGGCGGCCGGTGACGAGGTGGCCCGCTGCCGTCCGCACGTGGTGGCGGGGGCGCGGGCGAACCGGGCCTTCCTGGCGCGGGCGGTGCGCTACCTGGCCGGTGACTGCGGCATCCGCCAGTTCCTGGACATCGGCACCGGCCTGCCAGCCCCGGGCAGCACTCACGAGCTGGCCCAGCAGGTCGCGCCCGAGTCGGCTGTCGCCTACGTCGACAACGACCCGCTCGTGCTCGTCCACGCCCGGGCCCTGCTGACCAGCGGGCCCAAGGGCCGGTGCGGGTACATCGACGCCGACCTGCGCGACCCGGCCACGATTGTGGCCCAGGCGTCGGCCACGCTCGACTTCGCCCAGCCGGTCGGTGTACTGCTGCTGGCCATCCTGCACTTCCTGTCCAGCGCCGACGACCCGGCCGGGATCGTCGCAGCCCTCGCCCGGGCATTAGCTCCCGGCTCCTACGTGGTCATTTCCCACCTGACCGCCGACCTTGCCCCCAGCCAGGTAGGCGCCGCCGTCGACGCCTACAACACCGCCGTGCCCGGGGGCGTCCTCCCGCGCAGCCACACCGAGGTCACCGCCCTGTTCGGCGGCCTGCCGCTGGTACCGCCCGGCCTCGTGCCGCTCACCGAATGGCGCTCGGCCTCCGCCACCGGCCCGGCGGCCTGCGCCGACCTGTACGCCGGGATCGCCCGGACCCCGCCGCACGCCTGCGCCAGCACAACCCGCCTCGGCGCGCGGTAGAGTGGCGCTAATAGGTAGCAATCCTACGTATTAGCGCAACGCATACCAGTACAAGGAGGCAGCGGACATGCTCGCGTCCGGCCGCATCCTCGGCGACCAGGTCGGCTCCACCGCCCCGGTGTTCCTGGCCTTCCTTGCAATCCACGTGCTCGCCGGGCTCACAGCCGTGATCGCCGGGGCGATCGCGGCACTCTCCCGGAAGGGGAGTCCGCGCCACATCCGCTCCGGCCGCTGGTACTACGGCGCCATCAGCACCGTCTTCGCCACCGCCGCCGCGCTGGCCGCCATGCGCTGGCGGCAGGACTACTACCTGTTCCTCATCGGCGCCGTGGCCTTCACTGCCGCCACGATCGGCTACCTGCACCGCCGCCGCCACCGGCCAGGCGACACCCCCCACATCGCCGGGATGGGCATCGCCTACATCGCCATGCTCACCGCGTTCTACGTCGACAACGGTCCCCACCTGCCGCTCTGGGACCACCTGCCCACCTGGGCCTTCTGGCTGCTCCCCTCCGCCATCGGCGCGCCCATCGTCGCCCGCTCCATCGCCCGCGCCCGCCGCGCCGCACCGGCACGACCGCTCAACCAGCCACCGCCACCCGCAAGAACCCACAACGGGCAGACACGGGGTCAATGAGCGGGAGCTGGCCTCTCGCCCGCCCGGACCAGTCGGCCGGGCCGGACAGGCCAATCACGGCTACCGGGCGGCTGGTTTGGCCGCCTGGACGACGGCGGAGTGCAGACCAGGCTCGGCCTGGTGCGTGAGTGTAATGCTGATACCGGTGAATCCGGCGGCCTGAAGCAGTTCTGAGTAGTGGCGCTGGGTGAGGGCGCCGTTGAGGCAGCCGACCCGCTGCTCGGCGTCGGCGAGCTGGGCGGGGTCGATGCCTTCGTCCGCGATGACGTCACTGACGCCCAGCCGCCCGCCGGGCCGCAGCACCCGGAAGGCTTCGGCGAGGACGCGCGGCTTGTCGGTGGACAGGTTGATGACGCAGTTGGAGATGACCACATCCACGTGCCCGTCAGGTAGCGGGATGTCCTCGATGTGGCCGTGCAGGAATGTGGCGTTGGTGACGCCGGCCTTGGCGGCGTTTGCGCGCGCGAGGGCGAGCATGTCCGGGCTGGCGTCCAGCCCATAGGCGGTGCCGCCCGGGGCGACCCGGCGCGCGGACAGCAGCACGTCCAGGCCACCGCCGGAGCCCAGATCCAGCACGGTCTGGCCGGGATGCAGGTCGGCGACGGCCAGCGGGTTGCCGCAGCCGAGGCTGGCCCGCAGCGCATCCGCGGGGGCGGCGTCGGTTCCGGTGTAGGCGGCAGCGCCGAAGCCCCCATCGGCAAACTCGCCTGGGTCGCAGTCGGTGATCGTGGCCCCGGCCAGCGCCGTGCGGGCCAGGCCGGAGTAGCGGGCGATGACGGCATCCCGGTTGCGGGCGGCAGGGTTGCTGGCCACTGGACACTCCTTAGGACTGGACTGGCACGGGCGCGGGACGGCCCATGACGATGTCGGCGGCGGTGGGGAAGCAGTCCACGCAGGCATCGTTGATCCGGTAGTAGGTGGCGGTTCCCCGGTGCTCGGACAACAGGAACCGCACCTCGGCCAGCACTTTCAGATGTGCAGACACGGTGGACTGGACCACGTCGACGGCCTCGACGATCTCACCCACGTTCATCGGCGTGCCGCGGCGGGCGAGCAGGGAGACGATCTGAATCCGGGTCGGGTCGGCGAGCGCCTTGAACCAGGTCGCGAACTCGGCCGCGGTGACCCGGTCAAGAGGCTGGGCAGGATCATTCATCGTCCATCGACGATAAACGATAAAAGCTTCGGAGGAAAGACCTGGCTACGGGCGAGGATCAGCGATGAGCGCGGCGAGGCTGGCCAGCGCTTCGGCGCGGGCCCGGTAGTAGACCCACACGCCGCGCTTGTCCCGGTCCAGCAGGCCCGCCTCGTGCAGCACCTTCAGGTGGTGGCTGATCGTGGGCTGGGTCAGGTCGAATGCGTCGTTTAGGTCGCAGACGCACGCTTCGCCACCGGGGTGGGAGGCGACCAGGGACATCAGCCGCAGCCGCACCGGGTCTGCCAGGGCCTTCAGCAGCGGCGCGACCTGTTCGGCCTGCGCCTGCGATAGTGGCTCGGCGGCCAGCGGTGGGCAGCAGGCCGCTGTCCCGGCTGGGTCCAGCAGAGGCAGAGACTTCGGCATACATCTATATTGACACCCATCGATGTCTGTGGCAAGCTTGGGAAGCATAAGACATAGACGCTCATCTAAGTCTGAGCTACTGGAGGTTCCCATGCCCAGCCGGGTGCAGCTCGCGCTCAACGTCAACGACATCGACGAGGCGGTCGCCTTCTACTCCAGGTTGTTCGGCAGCGAGCCGGCCAAGCGCCGCCCCGGGTATGCCAACTTCGCCATCGCCGAACCGCCGCTGAAGCTGGTGCTGCTGGAAAACCCCGGCCAGGGCGGCAGCCTCAACCACCTGGGGGTGGAAGTCCCCGACGTCGGCACGGTCGGCGCTGAGCAGGCGCGCCTGGCCACCGCGGGCCTGGCGTCCTCCGAGGCGGGCGAGACCACCTGCTGCTATGCCCAGCAGGACAAGTTCTGGGTCCAGGGCGCGCCCGACGGTGAGGCCTGGGAGATCTACACCGTCCTGGCCGACAGCCAGACCTTCTACGCCGACGGCCACGGCGAGGCATGCTGCGGCGGCACCGGCCAGGCAGGCGAGCCGGCGGTCGCCCACGACGCCCCCTGCTGCTAACCCGGCCCCCTGGACTGCCATCTGCTCGGTGAGTCCTTGGTCATCGCAGTCCAGGCCGTACGGCTCTATGCGAGCACGGCAGCGGCTCGCGACTCTGACGGAAGTAGCGGAATGCGATGAAAGCGGTAGGTCGCCGTGGGCGGAATGATGGGCGGTACGGGTATGGGGGGCTGGATCTTTTTGTGGATTTTCCTGGGCCTCGTCGCAGCGGTGGCCGTCGGCGTCGTGGTGGCACGAGCCTTGGGCACCCGGCACGAGCCCGAGCCGCGCCATATTCCCCCAGCCGAATCGCCCGCCGTACGAGAAGCCAAGGATGCTCTGAAGCTGCGGTATGCGCATGGCGAGATCAGCCGGGAAGAGTATCTGCAAGGCAGGGTGGAACTGGAAGACTGACGGATCGGTCACCAGCCCCTAAGCTCCACGCACACAGTGGCCCTGTGACGAAGGTGAAGACGCCTAACTGCCAGGCATGGACAGCAGCGCGGCCATGCGCTCTAGCGCGGCGGGCACCAGCCGGTAGTAGACCCAGGTGCCGCGGCGTTCGCTGGTGATGATCCCGGCTTCTCGCAGCACTTTGAGGTGGTGGCTGATGGTGGGCTGGGTCAGGTCGAACGCGGTGGTCAGGTCGCACACGCACACCTCGCCGCCCTGATGGGCGCCGATCAGGGACAGCAGCCGCAGCCGGACCGGGTCGCCGAGGGCCTTGAACACCTGCGCCAGCCCCGCCGCCGTGGTCTCATCGATCGGCTCGCGGACCAGCGGGATCGCGCACTCCGCGACATCGGCCGGACTTACCGGGAGAAGGTCGAGGGTGCTCCGGGTTGGCTGGATAGACATTCTCCTATGTTGACGGTCATCTATTCAGGCTGGCAAGCTGAGGTTGTCTGCATCGACATATATCAATGAAAGGACTAGATGAGCGCCGAGGCTGAGGCGGCTGGCGGGCCGGGCACGCGGTGGCCCGGCGCGCAGTCGCAGGGCGGGGGCCCGACGGTGAACCAGGCGGCGCTGTGGCGGCGGTTGCTGGCTGAGTTCCTGGGCAGCGCGTTCCTGGCCGCGATCGTGATCGGGTCTGGGATCGCCGCCCAGCGCTACTCGCCGGGTGCGACCGGTTTGGAGTTGCTGGAGAACGCGGCCGCGACCGCGGCCGGGCTGTTCGCGATCATCTCGATGTTCGGGCCGGTGTCCGGGGCGCATTTCAACCCGGTGGTGTCATTCGCCGACGCGGTGTTCGGCGGGCTGTCGTGGCGGGACGCCGCCGCGTACCTGCCCGTGCAGGTGGCCGGGTGCATCGGCGGTGCGGTGCTGGCGAACCTGATGTTCGCTCAGGCGGCGGTCAGCATCTCCACCAAGCACCGGGCCACCCCTGCGCACTTCTTGTCCGAGATCGTGGCGACCCTGGGCCTTATTGTGGTGATCTTCGCGCTGGCCCGGTCCGGGCGGTCCCGGTCGGCCGCCGCAGCGGTCGGCGCCTACATCGGCGCGGCGTACTTCTTCACCTCCTCCACCAGCTTCGCCAACCCCGCGATCACCGTCGGCCGGATGTTCTCCGACACCTTCGCCGGGATCGCCCCCTCTTCGGCCCCGGCGTTCATCGGCGCCCAGATCATCGGCGGCGCCCTGGCCGTGCTGGTGATCCGCGCGCTGTATCCGCGGCTGGCCCCGGCCGACGCGGCCGGCATCATCGTGCCCCACCACCAGCAGGACCCGGCCGAGCAGACCGGCTGACCGAGGAAGGCAGCACCCGTGACCGACATCCCAGAAGTGCTCTTCGTCTGCACGCACAACGCGGGCCGTTCCCAGATGGCCGCCGCCCTGCTCGACCACGAGGCCGCCGGGCGCGTCCGGGTCTCGTCGGCCGGATCCCAGCCCGCCAGCCAGCTCAACCCGGCCGTCGTGCAAGCCATGGCCGAGATCGGCCTGGACATCTCCCGCGAGTACCCCAAGCCGCTCACCGGCGACAAGGTCAAGGCCGCCGATGTCGTCATCACGATGGGCTGTGGCGACGCCTGCCCGATCTATCCCGGCAAGCGCTACGAAGACTGGGACCTGCCCGATCCGGCCGGCCTGCCCCTCGACGCCGTCCGGCCCATCCGCGACGCCATCCGCGACCGGGTCCATGCTCTCCTGGAAGACCTGGACCCCGCGGCGGAGCGGCCGCGTCCGTAACCCCGGAGCGGGCCCGGCGGACTACTCGCCGACGCTGCCGTCGATGGCCTCGCGGAGCAGGTCGGCGTGGCCGGCGTGCCGGGCGGTCTCCTCAAGCAGGTGCAGCAGGACCCAGCGCAGCGAGAACCGCCGGCCGTCGCTGAGCGGCTGCACCGAAAGCTGGTCCACGGTGTCGGCCTGGGCCGCGGCCTGGCGGCTTCGCTCGCAGGCCTGCCGGTAGCGCTCGCGCACCTGCTCCGGCTCCAATTCGGCGCTGGTCCGGAACTCCCATTCCGGGTCGGCGGCGAAGTCCACACCCGTCCACGGCTCGCGGACCGGCAGGCCAAGGAACCGGACCTCCAGCCAGGACTCCTCCACCAGCGCGAGGTGGTAGAGCAGGCCCGCGAGGGTGAGCGCGGACGGCTCATGCCGCCGGGCCATCTGCTCCCGGCTCAGCCCTTCGGTCTTGGCGAGCACTGTCGCGCGCTGGAAGTCCAGGTACTGGCCGAGCAGTTCCCGCTCGCCGCCGATGGGGTCGGTCTCGATCCGCCCGGCGCGGCCGAGGAGGCCGAGCGCGCGCTGCATGAGCAGGGTCGCGGCGGCCTCGTCGTAGTCGGGCAGGCTGGGGTCGGCGAACAGGTGCTTGTTGCCCGGGTACAGGAACAGCCCCGTGTCCCAGTTCAGCGTGGCCAGCTCGCGGGCGGCGGGCAGGTCTTCCTCGATGAACAGTGGGTCGGCGTCCATGCCGTGGATCTGCACCGGCGTGTCCTGCGGCCACGAGCCACCGAACTCGGAGACGGGGATGCAGGCGTGCAGCAGCAGGGCGCCCCTGGCTCCCGGCCGGGTCTGGGTCAGCATCTGCGCGGGCAGCACGCCGAGTGAGAACCCCACGTAGACGAGCTCGTTCGGCAGGCCCTGGACGGCCGCGCGGCCGCGCTCGATGATCGTGTCGAAACCGATCTCCTCGGCGTACCCGATGCCGTCTTCCAGCGTGCCGAAGGTCTTGCCGTCGTACAGGTCGGGGACGGTCACCCGGTGGCCTGCCTTGCGGAGCTGGTCTGCGAACTGGCGGACCCCGTCGGTGAGGCCCTGCGCGTGATGGAACACGACCACGTCGGTCATGGATGCTCCCTGGGGTTGCGTTCGGGCGGGACAGGCTTGCCGTCAGCCGACACTAGCCCGTATCCCTGACATCCTCTGTCCGGCCGGGAGGAGTTGCGGACGGGCATCGTCGCCACGGCCCGCAGGCTCGCGGAGATTTACGCGCGCCCATGACGGCTCACCCGGCCAGGGCCCGGGTCCGGGACCTGGACCGGGCGGCCCGGCGGAACCCGGCCAGCGCAGCCGTGAGCCCCATAGTTGCCCGCACGTCCGCGAGCGTGCGCTTGACCTCGCGGCGGGTCCGCGCGGTGCCGGTGACGATCAGCTCCTCCACCAGCCCCTCGTCGGCCTCGAACGCGGCCCGGCGCTCCCTGATCGGGTCCAGGAACCGGTTCAGCGCGGCGGTGAGCTTCTCCTTGACCTCGGCGTCGCCCACCTTCCCTGCCCGGTAGCGCTCCTTCAGTTCGGCGACCTCGGCGGGCCGGTCGTTGAAGGCGCCGTGGTAGACGAACACCGGGTTGCCCTCGACCGTGCCGGGCACCCCGGCGGTGGTCCTGGCCGGGTCGGTGTACATGCGCCGCACCTTCGCGGCGACCACGTCCGGCGGGTCGGACAGGTAGATGGCGTTGCCCAGGCTCTTGCTCATCTTGGCCCGGCCGTCGGTGCCCGGCAGTACGGGGACGTCCGCCGGGACCAGGTCAGGCACCGTGAACACCTCCCCGTAGCGGCGGTTGAACCGGCGGGCCATCTCCCTGGCGACCTCCACGTGTGCCGCGTTGTCCTTGCCGACCGGCACCACCGCGGCGTGCACCGCGAGGATGTCGGCCGCTTGGAGCACGGGATACCCGAGCAGCGCGAGCGGCATCTCGCGCTGGCCGGCGTGCTCTCCCATCTCCTTCAGGCTCGGAATGCGCTGCAGCCGGGGCACGGTGACCAGGCTGGACAACAGCAGGCTCAGCTCGGCGACCTCCGGCACCGCCGACTGCAGGTAGAACACCGAATGCGCCGGGTCCAGGCCGGCCGCGAGGGAGTCGAGCACCATGTCGGTGGCGTGCTGGCCGGCCTCGGCGATCTCCCCGGGGCTGTTCTTCGTGGTGAGCATGTGCAGGTCGGCGATGATGAAGAAGCTCTCGTACCGGCGGTGCAGCCGGATCCGGTTGGCCAGGCTGCCGGCGT
>Ga0318514_10000363_pt1 | contig 12853 bp, 12 predicted proteins | sample GRESIP176b2f18_FD_203684 | JGI IMG/M metagenome (GOLD analysis project Ga0318514, IMG submission 203684) | Tropical soil microbial communities from Luquillo Experimental Forest, Puerto Rico - GRE.SIPMG.176b2f18 | ecosystem: Environmental > Terrestrial > Soil > Tropical forest > Bulk soil...
CGCCTGTTGTCGAACGACGTCTCCGCGATCGCCGTGGGGCACGCCTGGGGCGGGGCCCAGTACAGCCTGCTCTGCCGCGAGGACGCCGGCGTGCTCGACGACGTCTTCACCTACCGCCTGGAGGGCGACCGCTTCCTCACGGTCACCAACGCCGCCAATCACGCGCGCGACCTGGCGTGGTTCGAGGGGCACGCGCCGGAGTACCCGGGCGCCGAGGTGGTCGATCGCATCGCGGACTACGCGATGCTCGCCGTTCAAGGCCCGCTGGCGCGCGAAATCGTGCAGGCGATATCCGACTCCGCGCTGCCAGAGCGGATGACCGCCGCGAGCAGGCGGCTGGCGGGCGCCGAGGTGCTTGTCTGCGGCACCGGCTATACCGGTGAGGATGGAGTGGAGCTGCTCTGCGGTCCCGAAGACGCTGTCGCCCTGTGGGACGAGCTGCTCACGCGCGGTGCGGTTCCCTGCGGGCTTGGGGCGCGCGACACCCTGCGTCTGGAGGTGGGCTTTCACCTCTACGGCAACGACCTGTCGCTCGATCGCAATCCGATCGAAGCCGGCCTTGGCTGGTGCTGTCGCGAGGAGACGGGCTTCATCGGATCAGCGGCGGTCCGCTCCGCCCGGCGCTCCGGACCGCCCGAGAAGCTCGTGGCGTTCGCAGTGGAGGGCCCGGGAATCGCCAGACCCGGCAATCTCGTGCTCGGCGGCGGCGTGGTGACAAGCGGCTCGCTGAGCCCATGCCTGGGGGTGGGGATCGGATTGGCCTATGTCCCGGCGGAGCGCGCCGTCAACGGTACCCGCCTGGAGATCGACGTTCGTGGCAAGATCCGCACCGCGGTGGTCAAGAAAAAGCCGCTCTACCGACCGGTCGCGAACAATGGCTGAGGCCCGCTATCCCGATGACCTGCTCTATCACCCCGAGCACGATTGGGCGCGCGTGGACGGAGGGCAGGCCACGCTGGGCATCACCTGGTACGCGCAGGACGAGCTCGGCGAGGTGGTGTTCTTCGAGCCGCCGGCGCCTGGCACCGAGGTGCGCAAGGACGCCCCCTACGCCGAGGTCGAGTCGGTGAAGGCGGTGTCCGATGTGATCGCGCCGCTCTCCGGGGAGATCGTCGAGGTCAATGCGGCCCTCGCCGACACCCCCCAGCTGATCAACGAGGATCCCTACGGCGAGGGGTGGCTGGTGAAGGTGCGGCTCACCGACGCATCGGAGCCCGACGGGCTGATGGACGCGAGCTCCTATCGGGCGTCCTTGAACGGCTAGGCTGGCCGTAGGCACTTTGAGTCGCTACACCGCCACCACCCCGGCCGATCTGGAGGTAATGCTCGCGGAGATCGGCGTCGAGTCCGTGCAGGAGCTCTTCGACCGCCAGATCCCCGAGGGGGTGCGGCTCGGGCGTGCGCTCGATCTGCCGGCGGGGCTGGGAGAGCAGGACGTCTACGAGCACCTGCGCGAGCTGTCCGAGCGCAACGTCAGCGCCGAGCAGGAGCTCAGCTTCCTCGGCGCGGGCATGTACGACCACTATGTGCCGGCGCTGATCGACATGCTCACCGAGCGCTCCGAGTTCCTCACGCCCTATACGCCCTATCAGCCGGAGATCTCCCAGGGCGGGCTGCAGGTGATGTTCGAGTACCAGACGGCGATCTCCGAGCTCACCGCGCTGCCGGTCTCGAACGCCTCGCTGTACGAGGGGCCGTCCGCCATCGCCGCCGCGGCCTACCTCGCCAAGCTGCACAACGGCCGGCGCCGGATCGTGCATAGCGCGGGACTGCACCCGCACACGATCGAGACGCTGCGCACCCACGCCCACGGCTACGGGATGGAGCTCGTCGAGGTGCCGCTGCGCGACGGCGTCACCGATCAGCAGGCGTGGGCGCAGGCGATCGAAGCCGACACCAGCGCCGCGATCTTCGCGCAGCCCAACTTCTACGGGGCGCTCGAGGATGCCGCCGCCCTGAGCGCCGCCGCCAAGGACGGGGCCAGCGAGCGCAACGGCAAAGAAGAGCCCGATCGGCAGCCGCCGGTGGTGATCGCACAGGTCGATCCAATCGTGCTCGGCATCTGCAAGCCGCCCGGCGAGTGCGGCGTGGACGTGGCCGCAGGCGAGGGCCAGCCGCTCGGCAATCGCCTGGACTTCGGTGGCCCCTCGTTCGGCTTCTTCGCCGCTCGAGAGGAGTACCTGCGGCGCATGCCGGGGCGCATCGCAGGGGAGACCGCCGACGCCGACGGCCGGCGCGGCTTCGTGCTCACCCTGCAGGCCCGCGAGCAGCACATCCGCCGCGAGAAAGCCACCTCCAACATCTGCACCGCGCAAGCGCTGAACGCGCTCGCGGGGGTGGCGTATCTGGCTTGGCTCGGACGCCGGGGGATCGTCGAGCTGGGTGAGCTGCTGCTGGCCCGCACGCACTATGCCCGCGAGCAGCTGGCCGCGATCGCCGGCGTCGAGAAGCTCCACGCGCAGCCGGTGGTTCGCGAGTTCGCGCTGCGCCTGGACGGCGACCTCGCCGCCATCCGCCGGCGCTGCGCGCTGGATGGGGTCAACCCGGGAGTCGACGCGCACGCGCTCAGCGGCCGCGCGGAGGACCGCGGGGTGCTGCTGGTGGCGATCACCGAGCGGCGCTCGCGCGCCGACATCGATCGGCTGGCGGAGGTGCTGAAGTCGGCGATCGCCGCGCAGCGCGAGGAGGTGCCCGCGTGAGCCTGCTGGACGAGCAGCGCTCCGCGCGCCGGGAGCCTCGCTCCCAGGAGCGCGCTTGCGACCGCGGCCGGTCGCCACACGACGGCGCCAGCCCACTACCCGCCGGGACCACCGGGCAGGAGCGCGCGGCGCCCGCGCCGGACACGATCCCCCAGCAGCGCGACCAGGTCACGACCATCTTCGAGCAGGGAGCGCCGGGCCGGCGCGCGTTCGTGTGCCCGCCGATCGACGTGCCGCTGCCCGCGCACGAGGAGCTCCTGCCGGCCCGCTTTCGCCGTGCCCAGCCGCCGCGGCTGCCGGAGGTCTCAGAGCCGGAGATCGTCCGCCACTACGTGCGCCTTTCCAAGCGCAACTTCGACCTGGACTCGGGCTTCTACCCGCTCGGCTCGTGCACGATGAAGCACAACCCTCGCATGCACGAGCGCGTAGCTGCGCTGCCCGGCCACGCCCGCCTGCACCCGCTGCAGGACCCAGAGCGAGCGCAGGGCGCGCTGGAGCTGATGTGGAACCTGCAGCAGGCGCTGGCGGAGATCGCCGGCCTGCCGCATGTCTCGCTGCAGCCGTCGGCCGGCTCCGCGGGCGAGCTCGCCGGGGTGCTGCTGACCCGTGCCTACCACGAGGACCGGGGCGAAAGGCGCGGCAAGGTGCTGGCCCCGGACACCGCCCACGGCACGAACCCGGCGACCGTCTCGATGAGCGGCCTGGAGCTCGTCAAGCTCGCCACCGATGAGGCCGGCGGCGTTGACATCGACGACCTGCGCGCGAAGGCCGACGGCGACGTGGCCTGCCTGATGCTCACGAATCCGAACACGCTCGGCCTGTTCGACGCCAACACCGAGGAGATCGCGGCGATCGTACACGGAGTGGGCGCAACCCTGTACTACGACGGCGCCAACCTCAACGCTGTGATGGGGCTCTCGCGGCCAGGCGACATGGGCTTCGACATCGTCCACTTCAACCTGCACAAGTCCTTCACCCAGCCCCATGGTGGCGGGGGGCCCGGCTCGGGTCCGATCGCGGTGTCCGAGCGTATGGCCCCGTACCTGCCCCGGCCGCTGGTGGTGCGAGCAGAGAACGGCGCCTTCGATCTCGATCTGCACGCGCCCAAGTCGATCGGCCGCATGCGCGGGTTCCACGGTAACTACGGCTGCCTGGTGCGCGCCTACGCCTACATCCGCTCGCTCGGAGCGGACGGCCTCAGGGACGCCTCCGAAACGGCCGTGCTGAACGCCAACTACCTGCTCGCGCGGCTGCAGAACAGGACCCGGCCGCCGATCGCCGAGCTGCTGCCGCTCGCCTACGGAGGGCTGTGCATGCATGAGTTCGTGCTCTCCGGCGGACCGATGAAGGCCGCTCTGCAGATCAGGACGGTCGATCTCGCCAAGCGGCTGCTCGACTTCGGGTTTCACCCGCCCACGGTCTACTTTCCGCTGCTGGTCCAGGAGGCGTTGATGGTCGAGCCAACCGAGACCGAGTGCCGGGAGACTCTCGACGCCTTCGCCGAGGCGATCGCCACGATCCTGGAGGAGGCGGCCGAGGATCCGCAGATCGCCGCGAACGCGCCCTACACCACGCCAGTGCGCCGGCTCGACGAGGTGGCGGCGGCCAAGCGCCCGGTCGTCCGCCAGGCCCTGTAGCCGTGCGCATCTTCTCGGGCATTCAGCCCACGGGGCGAAAGCACCTCGGCAACTACATCGGCGCGATCGTCCAGTACGTGGCGAGCCAGGAGCGCGGCGAGGGCATCTTCTGCATCGTCGACCTGCATGCGATCACCGTCCCGTACGAGGCAGCCGAGCTGCCCGAGCGCTGCTACGACACGGCCGCGATCCTGCTCGCCGCCGGCCTGGACCCGACGCGCTGCATTCTCTTTCGCCAGAGCGACGTGCCCGAGCACACCGAACTGACGTGGCTGTTGAGCAGCGTCACCGAGCTCGGGCGCCTGCAACGGATGCATCAGTTCCGCGACAAGTCCATGGCCCAGCGCGAGCTGGTCTCCGCGGCGCTGCTGCTGTACCCAGTGCTGCAGGCGGCCGACGTGCTCGCGTACCGCGCGTCCGAGGTGCCGGTGGGCGAGGACCAGCGCGAGCACCTGGAGCTGATGCGGGACGTGGCGCGGCGGTTCAACGCTCGCTTCGGCGAGGACGAACCGCCGCTGGTCGTGCCCGAGCACCGGATCCCGCCGGTGGGCGCGCGGATCATGGACCTGCAGGACCCGACGAGGAAGATGTCGACAACCGGCGGCTCGGAGCTGGGCACCGTGTTCGTGCTCGACGAGCCGCAGGCGATCGAGAAGAAGATCAAGAGCGCGGTCACCGACTCCGGCAGCGAGATCCGACGCGCGCCGGAGAAGCCAGGCGTCGGCAACCTGATCGAGATGCTGGCCGCGGTCCGCGGCGTGGAGCCGGCGGCGGTCGAAGCGCAGTTCGCGCACGCCGGCTACGGCGAGTTCAAGGCCGCCGTGGCGGCCGCGGTCGTGGACTACCTGGCGCCGGTGCGCGAGCGCTACGAGCAGCTGCGCGAGCGGCCGGACGAGCTCGAGGCGATCCTCGCCGACGGCGCGGCCCGCGCCCGAGCGATTGCCTCGGAGACGCTGCTGAGCGTGCGTCAGCACATGGGCGTGGGCGCACCCCGTCGGACCGGGGCGGTACGGTGAGCCGATGAGCTTGGCTGCGGCGCGCTGTCCGGTGGGCGAATGAGCATCGCGACCTTCGAGCTGGACCTGGAGGTCTTCACCGGGCCCTTCGACCTGCTGCTCACGCTCGTCCTGCGCGAGGAGGTGGACCTGCTCGAGCTGCAGCTGGCCGATGTCGTGCTCGCGTACCTCGACCACCTGCACACTCGCGGGGAGCTCGAGCTGGAGTCGGCGACGGAGTTCATCGTGCTGCTCGCCGCGCTGCTCGAGCTGAAGTCCGGGCTGATGCTCGCGGGCGAGAACGAGGAGCCGCTCGAGATCGAGCCCGAGCAGGCTGCCGAGGAGCTGGTGGCGCGGCTGCTCGACGCCCACCGCTTCCGCGGCGCCGCCGGCCACCTCGGGGAGCTGCTCGCGCGTGAGCACGGCGTTCGCTTTCGCGCCGCCCCGCTTCCGGCCGCGCTGCGCCGCACGATCGTGCCGCCGGCCGACGGCGCGGAGGACCCGCTAGCCCTGGGCGAGGCGATCGGCAGGCTGCTGGCGCCCCCGCCGACGATCAACCTGCTCCACGTGGCCGTGCCGCGCGTGCCGGTCGCCGCGCGCTTGGAGCACCTGCGCCGCCTGCTGCGGGGAGGCGTCTTCAGCTTCGACGAGGCGGTGCGAGGCGCCGACCGGATGACGGTGGCCGTGACCCTGTTCGCCCTGCTGGAGCTCTACAAACGGGGCGAGGCCGACTGGGAGCAGAGCCGGAACTTCTGCGACATCGCGGTGCACCCGCCCTCCCCGAGCAAGCCGTCCGCCGCCGTGCATGGTGCCGGGAGCCTGGCGGGGTGACGGACTCAGCCGAGCTTGCGCGCACAATCGAGGCGCTGCTGTTCCTGTCCAGCGATCCGATCACCGGCGAGCAGCTGGCGGAGGCCACCCAGTCGGACGAGCAGGAAGTGGACGGCGCGCTCGCGCGCCTTCATGAGCGGTACGCCCCCGGGCGCTCGGGAATCCGGCTGCGCGAGCTGGCCGGTGGCTGGACCTTCGCCACCGACCCCGCCGCCGAGGACGCGGCCAGACGCCTGTTCAGCCGCGTGCGGATCTCGGCGCTCACCCCCGCGCAGGCCGAGACGCTGGCGATCGTCGCCTACCTGCAGCCTATCTCGCGCCCCGAGATTGGTCGCATTCGCGGCGTCAGCGCCGACTCCGCCGCCGCCACGCTGCTGGAGCGGGGCCTGATCGAGGAGGCCGGGCACTCGCAGTTCGGCGCGGTCCTGTACCGCACCGGCACGCGGTTCTTGAAGCTCTTCGGCCTGCGCACGCTGCAGGAGCTTCCCGACATCGCCCGCTGGGACCCCAGCCCGCAGGAGCACGCCGAGCTGCGCGAGCGGCTGCTGCGCGCCGGCGAGGCTCGCGCGGGCAACGGCGCGCCGCCCAGCTAGGAGGCGCGCGCAGCCAGCTGCCCGCAGGCCGCGTCGATCTCGCGTCCGCGCGTAAGGCGCACCGTGCAGGGCACCCCGTGCGCCTCGAGCGCCCCGCGGAAGCTGGCGATCGCCTCGCGGGTGGAGCCCGTGTACGGGGAGTCGGTCGGGTTGTACGGGATCAGGTTGACCTTGAACGCCGGCTGCCCGCCGCGTGAGCGCCCGCCCGTGGGCCCGCTCGAGAGCGCGCGAGCCAGCGCCAGCGCCTGCTCGTAGCGGTCGTTGACGCCGGCCAGCATCACGTACTCGACGAACACCCGCCGGCGCTTGCGCGCGTGGAACGCGCGACAGGCATCGATCACATCGCGCAGCGGAAAGCGCTCGTTGACCGGCATCAGCTCGGAGCGCAGCGCTTCATCGGCGGCGTGCAGCGACAGTGCCAGGCGCAGCGGCATCTGCTCCTCGGCCAGGCGTTCGATCCCGGGTATCCAGCCGACGGTGGAGATCGTCGTGCGACGGTGGCCGATACCGATGTCCGGCAGCCGCTCGCAGGCGCCCAGCACGTTGTCGAGGTTGAGCATCGGCTCGCCCATGCCCATGAACGCGCAGTGCGTGATCGCCGCCGGGCCCGCGGTGCCCTCGCGGCCCCGAGGAGCCTTCGCGCCGCCCGCGTCCCTCCGGCCGCCGCGAGCAGCCTCCGCGCGACGGAAGTGCAGCGCCTGGTCGACGATCTCCGAGGCGCTCAGGTTGCGGGCGAATGGCATGCGGCCCGTGGCGCAGAAGGTGCAAGTGAGGGCGCAGCCGGACTGCGAGGAGAGGCACAGCGAGCGGCGCCCGTCGCGGTATCGCATCAGGACCGCCTCCAGCGGCCGGCCATCGGCGGTGGCGAACAGCGCCTTCACTGTGCCGTCGCTGGCCTGCGCCTCGGCCTGTAGCGTCAGGCTCGAGAATGGGAGCTCGCGCGCCAGGGCCTCCCGCAGGGAGGCCGGCAGGTCGGTCATCTGCTCGTAGCCGCGTGCGCCCCTCGCGGCCCAGGTCCATACCTGCCGGGCGCGGAAGCGGGGCTCGTCGCGGTCGGCGAGCGTCTGGTCGAGCAGCTCGAGGTCCATGGGGCGGTGCGCCGCGCAAGCGTGGTCGCCTCCTATGGTGGCAGCAGATGAGCTCTCGCCGATGCGCCTAGCGAAGTATCTCGCCCACGCTGGGGTGGCCTCGCGGCGCTCAGCCGAGGCGATGATCGCGGCCCGACGCGTGAGCGTGGACGGCGAGGTCGTCGACGATCCCGCTCGCGACGTCGGCCAGGGCAGCGGCGTGGCGGTTGACGGCCGGCCCGTCGAAGGCCCCGAGCCGCGGGTGCTGCTTGCGTTGAACAAGCCGGTGGGCGTCGTTTCGAGCGCCCGCGACACGCACGGCCGCCCCACGGTGGTGGCCCTGGTGCCCACAGCCGGCCTGCGCCTGTATCCGGTCGGACGGCTGGATGCCGACAGCAGCGGCCTGATCCTGCTGACCAACGACGGCGAGCTCGCCAACCGCCTGACCCACCCTCGCTTCGCGGTGGCCAAGACCTACCGCGCGAGGCTTGGCGGCGGCCCCGTCCGCGCAGCGGCGCTGAACGCGCTTCGCCGGGGGGTGCAGCTGGAGGACGGGCCGACCGCCCCCGCGCTGGTGCGCCGTCTGCGCGCGGACGAGATCGAGCTGACGATCCGCGAGGGACGCAACCGCCAGGTGCGCAGGATGTGCGCCGCGGTCGGGCATCCGGTGGCCGAGCTACAGCGCGTCGCCTTCGGCCCAGTGCGCCTGGGCGGGCTTGCACCGGGCAAGCACAGGCGCCTGCGCGACGCCGAGGTCGAGCAGCTGCGGGCGCTTTGACACAATCGCGCCCCATGCGGCTCTTCGCCCTGCGCGGCGCGATCAACGTCGGTCGCAACGACGCCCAGGAGATCCTCGACGCGACGACCACGCTGATGCAGGCGATCATGGCCCGCAACTCGCTCACCCCTCAAGACGTCGTCAGCTGCATCTTCACCGCCACCAACGACCTCAACGACGAGTTCCCCGCCGTCGCCGCGCGGGCGGTGGGCTTCGAGGATGTGCCGCTGCTGTGCGCCCGCGAGATCGACGTGCCGCGCTCGCTGCCGCGGGTGATCAGGGTGCTGATCCACTACTACGCGGCCGAGGATCACGAGCCCAGGCACGTCTACCTAGGCGAGGCCGCCGCGCTGCGCAGCGATCTGGACGCCGCGCAGTAGATCGGCACAATAGGCCGGTGGCGCTCGAGTTCTCCCAGCGAATCCGCAGGATCCCCTCCTACCCGGTGGCCGGCGGCTACGCCGAGCAGGCACCGATGGTGCGCCTGGCGAGCAACGAGTCGCCGTACCCGCCGCTACCCGCCGTCGCCGAGGCGATCGAGCGCGCGCTGTCCACGCTGAACCGCTATCCCGACCCGTCGAACTCGCTGCTGCGCGCCAGGCTCAGCGACCGCTACGCCGTGCCCGCTTCGCGGATCGCGATCGGCAATGGCTCCTGCGACATCCTGCTCGCCGCCGGTGAGGCGCTGCTCGAGCCCGGCGCGGAGCTCGTGTACGCGTGGCCGTCGTTCTCGGTGTACCCGCACCTGGGCGCGGCCTCCGGCGCCCGCGCCCTGACGGTGCCGCTGGACAGCTCAGACCGGCACGACCTCGAGGCGATGCTGCGGGAGGTCACAGTCGCAACCAGGCTGGTGCTCGTGTGCAACCCGAACAACCCCACCAGCACCGCCATACCGCTTCAGCAGATCGCCGAGTTCCTCGACGAGGTGCCCGCCCACGCGTGCGTGATCGTGGACGAGGCCTACTGCGAGTTCAACCTGCTCGAGGACCCGGATGCCTCGATCGAGTTGCTCGACAGCCACCCGAACCTGGTGCTGCTGCGCACCTTCTCCAAGGTCCACGGGCTGTGCGGGCTGCGAGTGGGCTTCGCCCTCTGCGGCTCACAGGAGCTGCCGCGGGCGCTCGACCAGGTCCGCCAGCCGTTCTTCTGCAACGCGCTCGCGCAGGCAGCCGCGGTCGAGGCGCTCGCCCACCAGGACGCGGTCATCGACCGCGTCACGCGGACGATCGCCGAGCGCATCACGGTCGACGAGCGCCTGCGCGCGCTGGGCCTGACGCCGGCGGAATCGCAGGCCAACTTCTGCTGGTTTGAGCTGGGCGAGGATCGCGACGAGGCCGACGTCATGCGCGGCCTGCAGGAGCGGGGCGTACTCGTGCGCGGCGGTGGGGCGCTCGGCCGCGAGGGCGCGCTGCGCGTCACCTACGGCACCGCGGAGGAGGACGCGCGCTTCCTGGAGGCGCTTGCCGAAGTGCTGTGAAGGTGCTACAAGTAGGCCAGACGACCATGTCCAGACCGGCAACCGCACCCTCCGGCCTCCTGCCCGCGCGCGCCGCGTGGTCGTCCTACGCCTACGCCTGGCGATTTAGCTAGGCGCTTCGGCCTGGGTCCGTCCGTGAGCGGACCCGTCGGTCCGCACCGGGTCCCTGTCGAGGGGCCGAGCGCCTTTCCCAGCGGGGCTACGTGAGCCCTACTCGCGAGGCCCGAGCGGGGCCGGGCGAGCCTCACGCACGCGGGGCCTCCGCCGCTCACGGCGGGGGCCATCAGCAAATAAGATCCAGGCGTTGCTGAAAGGATGAGTAGATGATGATTGTGATGAAGGAGACCGCCACCGAGGAGGAGGTGGATGCGGTCGTCGAGAAGATCGAGCGCGCGGGCGCGATCGCCCATCGCAGCCGCGGTGCGCGCGTGACCGTGATCGGCGCGATCGGCGACGTCGAGCAGGATGCCAGCGTCGAGAGCCTGGGGCTCGAGGGACAGTCGGGCGTGGACCGGGTGGTGCCGATCCTCAAGCCGTACAAGCTCGCCTCTGCCCAGATCACCCACGGCGAGCGCACGGTGCTGGAGATCGACGGACGCAAGGTGGGAGGCGAGAGCTTTGCCCTGATCGCCGGTCCCTGCACGGTGGAATCACGCGAGCAGACGCTGCAGACGGCGCGCGTCGTTCGCGACGCCGGCGCGACCCTGTTCCGCGGCGGTGCCTACAAGCCCCGCACCTCGCCGTACGCCTTCCAGGGGTTGGGTCAGGAGGGCCTGAGGCTGCTGGCCGAGGCGAGGGCCGAGACCGGCCTGCCGATCGTCACCGAGCTGATGGACGTCCGCGACCTCGACGCCGTGCTGGAGGTCGCAGACGTGGTCCAGATCGGTGCTCGCAACATGCAGAACTACCCCCTGCTGGCGGAGGTCGGCCGGGCGGGCGTTCCGGCGCTGCTCAAGCGCGGCCTGTCGGCGCCGTTGGACGAGCTGCTGATGGCGGCCGAGTACATCCTCAAGGAAGGCAACCGCAGCGTGATGCTGTGCGAGCGAGGCATCCGCACGTTCGAGACCGAGCACCGCCGCGTCACGCTCGATTTGATGGCGGTGCCGATCCTCAAGGAACTCTCGCACCTGCCGGTGATCGTCGACCCGAGCCACGCCGCCGGGCGGCGCGAGCTGGTGCTGCCGCTGTCGCTGGCCGCCGCCGCGGCCGGGGCCGACGGGATCATCGTCGAGACGCACCCCAATCCCGAGGAGGCCATCTGCGACGGCCCCCAGGCCCTGCACGCGGACGGATTCGCGGACTACGTCGGCGCGCTGGAGCGGGCCGCGACGCTTGCGGGCAAGGCGCTAAGCGCCGTCTGATGGGAGGCTGGCCGCCGCCGCGTGCAGCTGCGCGGCCAGCCGTCCCGCTGGAGCGCGCCCGTTGAGGGTGTCGGTCCTGGGCGTCGGCCTGATCGGGGGCTCGATCGGCCTGGCGTCGCGTCGGAGGGCGAAAGCGGAGGTCTGCGGCTACGACCCCGATGAGGGGGTGCGCGCCAAGGCGCTCGAGCTGGGAGCGATCGACACCCAGGCAGCCGACGTGGCGAGCGCGGTTGCGGGCGCCGATGTCGTGTTCGCCGCGGCTCCGATCGGCTCGCTGGCAGCGCTCGTGCGCGAGGCCCTGGCCAGCACCTCCCCCGATTGCGTGGTCAGCGACGTGGGCTCGACCAAGCGCCTGGTGGCCGCCGCCGTGTCGGATGAGCGCTTCATCGGCGGCCATCCGCTCGCCGGAGCGGAGACGGCGGGGGTGGAGCATGCGCGGGAGGACCTCTTCGACGGCGCCACGTGGTATCTGACTCCGGCCAGCGGCAGCACCGCCGGGGTGCTGTACGAGCGCCTGCACCGCCTGCTGACGAGCATCGGTGCCCGCCCCGCCGCGGTCGACCCGGACACGCACGATCGCCTGCTGGCGTGCGTCTCGCACATGCCGCACGTGCTCGCAAACCTGCTCGCCGACCAGGCCGCGCACGTGCTGAGCGGTCAGCATGAGGAGCGCCTTCCCGCGGTCGGCCCGAGCTTCCGCGACGCCACGCGGGTGGCCGGCGCCAACAGCGCGATCTGGACGGACATCTACCTGTCCAATCGTGACGCGCTGATCGCCGGGATCGACGAGTTCGAGGCGCGTCTGCGGCACGCGCGTGCCACGCTCCGGGCCGGCGACCCGGTGGCGGTGCGGGCATGGAACGAGCGTGCCCGCGAGAACCGCGAGACCCTCCTGGGCGCGGGTGTGACCGGGGGGCCGGTGCACGAGCTGCGCGTGTCGGTGCCCAACCGTCCCGGCGTGATCGCCGACATCGCGCTGGTGCTCGGCAGGGCCGGCGTGAACATTGTGGACATGGCGTTGTCGCCATCGGAGGACAACCGTCAGGGGGTCGTAGCGCTGTGGATCGGCGGCGACGAGCACGCCGCCCGCGCGCAGGCGCTGATCGCCGATCTCGGCTTCCCGGTGGTCAGGGCGTGACGGGTACGCGATGAAGCTTCGTTTCGAGCCGGCGAGCGGGCTTTCCGGCCGGCCGGTCGCGCCGCCGGACAAGTCGATCTCCCATCGCGCCGCGCTGCTCGGCGCGATGGCGTCCGAGCCGGTGCGGATCGAGCGCTTCCTGCACGCGGCAGACACCGCCTCCACGCTCGCCGCCGTGAGCGCGCTCGGCGCGCTGGTCGAGGTCCGAAGCGAGGAGGTGGTGGTGCGGGGCACGGGTCTGCGAGAGGCTCGCGAACCGGACGGGCCGATCGACGTG
>Ga0318514_10000367_pt1 | contig 12813 bp, 11 predicted proteins | sample GRESIP176b2f18_FD_203684 | JGI IMG/M metagenome (GOLD analysis project Ga0318514, IMG submission 203684) | Tropical soil microbial communities from Luquillo Experimental Forest, Puerto Rico - GRE.SIPMG.176b2f18 | ecosystem: Environmental > Terrestrial > Soil > Tropical forest > Bulk soil...
GGCCCCGGAGCAGGTAAATGCCCACGATGCCGGCGAACAGCTGGGTGAGCAGCGCCGGCGTCCGGCTCCACCGGCGCGCCCGGGCGAGCCCGGCCGCCACCAAGCCGAGCGCGGCGACGGCGGCCACGCCGATAACCGTCAGCGCGATACCGCTGCTCACGTGGTAGGACTGGCCTGCCGCGGCGTCCACGCCCGCCAGCACGGTCGCGGCCAGGATCAGGGCCGACTCAACGGCCTGCACCACCGCGGCCACGCGCAACGTGGGGGGGCTCTGTGGCATTTCCTGCTACCTCCTAGCCTGAGGGCGTGCGCGCGCTGCTCATCGTCAACCCGTACGCGACCTCCACCACACCGGTCCGGCGGGAGGTCATCACGCACGCCCTGGCTTCGGAACTCGACCTGGATGTTGTGCAGACACGCTACCGGGGACACGCCGCCCACGTCGCGGAGGGAGCCGCCCGCGAGGGTTTCGGGCTCGTGCTCACCCTGGGCGGCGACGGCACGGTGAACGAGGTGGTCAACGGGATACTCCGGGCCCGCCCGCCCGGCGCAGACGGGGCGCCGCTGCTCGCCGCCCTGCCGGGCGGGAGCGCCAACGTGTTCATCCGGGCCCTGGGGCTGCCCGTGGACCCGGTGGACGCGACCGGGCGGATTCTCCGCTCGCTGCCCGCGGGCCGGATCAGGACCATCGGGCTCGGGCTCGCCGACGGCAGCCGCTATTTCTGCTTCAATGCGGGCCTCGGCATCGACGCGGAGGTCGTGCGGGTGGTGGAGGGCCTGCGCGCCCGGGGCCGGGGCGCGTCCGCGGCGCTGTACGTGCGCACGACCGTCCGCCAGTTCACCACGGTCACCAACCGCCGCGAGCCCGCGCTCACCCTGGAGCGGGACGGCCAGCCCGCCATGGACGGGCTGTTCCTCGGCATCGTGTCCAACGCCTCACCCTGGACCTACCTTGGCCAGCGGCCGGTCAACGCCAGCCCTCGGGCGGGCTTCGACACCGGCCTGGACCTGTTCGCGATGCGCAGGCTCGGCACGTTGCGCACGCTCAACGTGGTGCGGCAGATGCTGGGCGACGGCGGCCCCGCCGGGCGCCATGTCGTCAGCCTGCACGACCAGGATGCGCTGACCTTCCGTGCGGCCCGGCCGGTGGCATTCCAGGTGGACGGGGAATACGTGGGCGAACGGGAACAGGTCATGCTCCGCTCCATTCCGAACGCCCTGCGGGTCCTCGTCTGATTACGCCCCGGATGGTTTCCGTGGCAGTCCGGAGCGTCATCGCCCGGCCGGGGAGCGGCCCCGGTCACAACCGTCCGGGCGGCCCTCTCGTAATGCACCGGTTGACCCCCAAATGTGACCCATCTGACACCACGAACAGCCAAAACCACGAGCCCAGCCTCTTGCGATTGATCCACGAGATTGAGAGGCTTGATCTGGTTCGAGTGAGCCACGCGCATCCCGCACGTTGCCGCCATGCAACCGGGTTGTTCCCGGGCGCAGGCCTCGGCCACGAGCCAAGTGCCGGGGGCTTGAGGCTCATGACCCAAGTGAAATATGCAGTGCCTGGGACCGCTCGCGGTCCTTATCATATAGCCTAGCTCGTGAAACAATTCACAAGCTCGCGGGCCAGCGGATTCCGGGCGGTCAGCCCGGCTGTGAGGAGGAGTGGACCAGATGGACTGGCGCCACCACGCCGCCTGTCGTGAGGTGGATCCGGAGCTGTTCTTCCCTATCGGCAACACAGGCCCAGCGCTGTTCCAGATCGAAGAAGCCAAAGGCGTCTGCCGCCGGTGCCCGGTGGTCGAGAGCTGCCTGCAGTGGGCGGTGGAGAGCGGGCAGGACGCGGGCGTGTGGGGCGGCATGAGCGAAGACGAAAGGCGCGCCTACAAGCGGCGCATCGGCCGGATCCGGGCCCGCGCCCACGCCTGAGGCGCACCGGGCCGGCGCGCTCCGGTCAGCCAGCGTGAGCGCATGTCCCCGATGGCACGTGAATTTCTGACCAGCCATTCAGTAATGGCAGGGCTTCGAATCCGTTTTCACCCCGTCGCTGCCTTCCCGGCCGCGGCGGGGTTTTCGCTTGCGCCCGAATCTCTCGCGGAATCGGCGTCCCCCGGTTTCGGCTGACCGGATGGCACGGCAATGGCCTTGACGGGCAGGCTGACCCTGACCGAGGTGCCCCCGCCGGGGCGGGGCCTGATGGCGAGCTGGCCACCGAGTTCCGACTCGACCAGGGTCCGCACGATCTGCAGCCCGAGACTGGCATGAGCGTCGAGGCTGAACCCCTCGGGCAGCCCCGCCCCGTTGTCCTCCACGCGGACCTTGAGCTCCCCCGGGCCCCGCGCCGCCTCAACAAGCACGGACCCGGCCGGCGCCGGGCCCGGCCCGGTGACCAGGCCGTGCTGGAGAGCGTTCTGCAGCAGTTCGGTCAGCACCAGGGCGAGCGGCGTGGCGATGGCGCCGGGAAGCAGGCCGAACCGCCCGGCGACCACCGGGCTGACCTGGGCTTCCGGTGCCGAGACCTCCCCGGCCATCGCCGCCACCCGCTGAGCGATGTCATCGAAATCGACGAGCTCTTCCGGGGTGTGCGACAGCGCAGCCGCAGCAGTGCGGCCACCGTCTGCAGGTTGTTCTTCACCCGGTGGTGGATCTCACGGATCGTCGCGTCCTTGGTCATCAGCTCGCGCTCGCGGTGCCGCAACTCGGTGACGTCGCGGACCAGCACCAGGGCGCCCGTCCGCATGCCGTTCACGACCAGCGGCAGGGATCTGAGCTGGACCACCGAGCCGTTGCTCTCGATCTCGGTCTCGCGGGGGGACCGCCCGCTCGCGGTCACCATGAGCGAGTCGTCGGCGGGCAGGCCGGACGAGCAGAGCTTGGTCGTCAGCGGCCCCAGTTCGGCGCCCACCAGGTCGGCGGTCAGGCCGAGCCTGCGATAGGCGGACAGGGCGTTCGGGCTGGCGTACCCCACCCGTCCCGACCGGCCGAGCCGGAGCAGGCCGTCTCCGACCCGGGGCGACCTGACCAGGGCCGGCTCCTGGCCCGGGTAGGGGAAGGTACCCGCCGCCACCATCTGCGCAAGGTCGTCGGCCCCCTTCAGGTAGGTCAGCTCCAGGCGGCTGGGCGTCCGCGCGGAGCTCAGGTTCGTGCTGCGCTCGATCACCGCGATGACCGCGCCCTCGCGGACCACGGGGATCGACTCGCGCCGGACGGGGATCCCGCCGGTCCACTCCGGATCCCCCTCACGGCAGATCCGCTTCTCGTGGTAGGCGGTGTAGACGAACGGCCGGCCGGCGAGGCCCGCGCAGGTGCCCACCACGTCATCGAGGAACGTGGTCGGCCCGGTGGTCGGGCGCATCTGGGCCAGCGCCACCCAGCCCGAGCCATCCCGCAATGGCGCCCACAGCACCAGGTCGGCGAAGGACAGGTCGGCGAGCAGCTGCCAGTCGGAGACAAGGGCGTGGAGCCAGTCGATGTCGGGCTCGGTCAGCGGGGTGAGCCGACGGCCGAGGTCGCTCAGGGTCGCCACGCCTCATCATCGCATCCGCCCCGCCCTGATCCGTCCCGGTGCCCTCCGAAGCCGGGGCCCCGGCGTGTGCCGGGACGGGCCGGCTGGCAGTATTCCGGCATGTCGCAGGTACCTCGGCTGGCCGACCTGACCGGGGCGGATTTCGCGGCTGCGGCCCAGGCACCGGCCGCCGTGGGGGAATATGTCCCAACGGCTACGCCAGTGGGAAGGAAGTGACTGTGACCGCCTCTCCCGCGTCCGGCGACGCCGATATTCACCCGCTGCCGCCCGGTGACCCCGGCGCCAGGATTCCCAAGTACTACCAGGTGAAGCGGCAATTGCTCGACCTGACCAGGGCAATGGCGCCCGGCACGCCGGTCCCGCCGGAGCGCGAGCTTGCCCAGCGCTACGCCACCTCGCGCACGACCGTGCGCCAGGCCCTGGCGGAACTCGTGATCGAGGGCAGGCTGCTGCGGATGCAGGGCAAGGGCACGTTCGTCGCCATGCCCAAGGTCGCCCAGATGCTGGAGCTTTCCAGCTACACCGAGGGAATGCGCGCGCAAGGGCTGCACCCGCAGACCACCATCCTGGACACCACCTACATCGGCGCCGACGACGAACTGGCCGCCCTGCTCGCCGTCCGGGAGGGCAGCAGGGTCCTGCGCATCCACCGGCTGCGGCTGGCGGACGGCGAGCCGATGTCGGTGGACGCCTCGCACCTGTCCGCCCGCCGCTTCCCCGGGCTGCGCCGCAGCCTGGAACGGCATCCGTCGCTGTATGAGGCGCTGCTCACCGACTACGGCGTGGAGATCGCCGAGGCACAGGAGACCATCGAGACCGGGCTGGCCGACCCCAGGGACGCCCGCCTGCTCGGCGTGGACGTCGGCATGCCGCTGCTGCTGCTGTCCCGGCACTCGTTCGACTCCGACGGCATGCCGGTCGAATGGGCCCAGTCGCGCTACCGCGGCGACCGCTACAAGCTGGTGACCCGGCTGCACCGCGGCACGCACATGCCCGGCCGCGGCACGCACCCGCCCAGCAGCGGGGAGTAAGCATCACACGCCCGGCCGGAGGAGCCCACATGAGCCACGACATCCTTGATGAGGCGCGAAGCCAGGTCCTGCACGAGGGCAGGGGCCTGGACGCCGGCCAGGTCACCAGGTGCCTGAACCTGCCCGAGGACCGCCTCGGCGAGGCGCTCTCGCTGGCTCACGAGGTGCGGATGCGCTGGTGCGGGCCCGAGGTGGAGGTCGAGGGGATCGTCTCGGTGAAGACCGGCGGCTGCCCCGAGGACTGCCACTTCTGCTCCCAGTCCGGGCAGTTCTCCTCACCGGTCAGGGCGGTGTGGCTGGACATCGCCGAACTGGTCGGGGCCGCCAGGGCGACGGCGGCCACCGGGGCCACCGAGTTCTGCATCGTGGCCGCGGTCCGCGGGCCCGACCGGCGGCTGATGTCGCAGATGGCCACGGCGGTGCGGGCGATCACCGAGGAGGTGGGCATCCACGTCGCCTGCTCGCTGGGGATCCTCACCCCGGCGCAGGCGGACGAGCTGGCCGGCTTCGGCGTGCACCGGTACAACCACAACCTGGAGGCCGCGCGGTCCTTCTTCGGCCAGATCGTGACCACGCACACCTGGGAGGAGCGCGCCGCCACCTGCGCGCTGGTCAAGGCGGCCGGCATGGAGCTCTGCTGCGGCGGCATCATCGGCATGGGCGAGAGCATCGGCCAGCGCGCCGAGCTTGCCACCCAGCTCGCCGGCCTGCGCCCGGACGAGGTGCCGCTGAACTTCCTCAACCCGCGGCCGGGCACCCCGCTGGCGGGATGGCCGCTGGTCGCCGCGGCCGACGCGCTGCGAACGATCGCAGCGTTCCGGCTGGCCCTGCCGCGCACCGTGCTGCGTTACGCGGGCGGGCGCGAGCTCACCCTCGGCGATCTGGGGACCGAGGCGGGCATGCTGGGCGGCATCAACGCGATCATCGTCGGCAACTACCTGACCACGCTCGGCCGCCCCGCAGGGGCCGATCTGGACATGCTCAGCCGGCTGAAGATGCCGATCAAGGCGCTGTCGGCCACCCTCTGACCGCCTCACTAGCCTGACCTGGGCCGTGTGCCGTCCGCCCGTGCAGAGCTTGTGGGTAGCTCTGCCGGGGACGACGGCGCGGCGGTGCAACCCGTGCCGGTGACCACGGCCGCCGCGGGAACCGGCTCGCCAGCTGGCCGGCCGGCGGCTGACCGGCGGTCCCGACTGGCCGGCTGACCAACTGGCCGACCGGCCGGCTGGTTTGGCCCGTTTTACCGACTGGTAACGTGCCGGCATGGCGGAGGAGAAGGAACCGGCACATCACGGCGGAGCGCACGCGGTGGCTGCCGCGCGCCTGCACGGCGTGAGCACGATGTTCACCCTGTCCGGTGGGCATGTGTTCCCGCTCTACGACGGCGCGGTGAAAGCCGATCCGCCGATGCGCATGGTCGACGTGCGGCACGAACAGACGGCGGTGTTCGCCGCCGAGGCCACCGCACGGCTCACCCGGAACCCGGGGCTGGCCGTGGTCACCGCCGGCCCCGGCGTCACAAACACGGTCAGCGCCATCACCACGGCCTGGTTCAACGGCTCGCCGGTGGTCGTGCTCGGCGGCCGGGCGCCGGACTACCGGTGGGGATCTGGTGGCCTGCAGGAGATCGACCACCCGCCGCTGCTGGCCCCGGTCACCAAGCGAGCCTGGACCGAGCACCAGGCGAGCGCGGTCGGTGCCGCGGTGGACGAGGCGTTCCGGCTGGCCACCGCCCCGCACCGGGGGCCGGTCTTTCTCGACTTCGCCATGGAGGCACTGTTCGGCGACGGCGGCCCCGGCCTGCCCGCCACGGCACCCGGCGGCGCGGAACCGGCGGCCGGCCCGGATCCGGCCGACGTCGAAGCGATCGCCGGCCTGCTCGCCCGGGCCAGCCGCCCGGTCCTGGTGCTCGGCTCGGACGTGTGGCTGACCGGGGCCGAGGCGGCGGCACGGGAGGCCGCCTGCGAGCTGCGCCTGCCGGTCATCGCCAACGGCCAGGGACGCGGGATTCTCCCCGCTGGCCACGAACTGCTCGTCACCAGGGCCCGCTCGGCAGCATTCGGCGACGCGGACCTGGTGCTGGTGGCGGGCACCCCGCTGGACTTCAGGCTCGGTTACGGCGAGTTCGGCGGGCGGGACGGCAACGCCCCCGCCCAGGTGGTCCACGTGGCCGACAGCCCCGGCCACCTTGCCACCCACTGCCCGCTCGCCGCCTCCGCCGCCGGGGACCTCACCGGGTTCTTCACGGCGCTGGCCGCCGCCGTGCCCAAGGCGCTGGGCCAGGCGGGCGCCACGGCACCGCCCTGGGCGGACACCTGGCTGCCGCGGTTGTCCGCGGCGGCCCGCGGCGCGATCGCGGCCGACCAGGCCCTGATGACCAGCGACGCCGACCCGGTGCACCCGATGCGCGTGTACGGCGAACTGGCCCGGGTGCTCGAAGACGACGCCGTGGTGATCGGGGACGGCGGTGACTTCGTCTCCTACGCAGGCAAGTACCTCGAGCCGCAGCGGCCCGGCGGATGGCTGGACCCGGGGCCCTACGGCTGCCTGGGCACCGGCCTGGGGTACGCGATCGCGGCGCGCATCGCCCGGCCGTCGTCGCAGGTGGTGCTGCTGCTCGGGGACGGCGCGGCCGGGTTCTCCCTGATGGACGTGGACACGCTGGTGCGGCACCGGCTGCCGGTCGTGATGATCTGCGGCAACAACGGCATCTGGGCGCTGGAGAAGTACCCCATGCAGGCGCTGTACGGCTACGACGTGCTCGCCGACCTGCAACCGGGCTGCCGCTACGACGAGGTGGTACGCGCGCTCGGCGGCGCCGGGGAGACCGTGACCACGCCGGACGCGATCGGCCCGGCGCTGCGGCGGGCCTTCGACTCAGGGCTGCCTTACCTGGTCAACGTGATCACCGATCCGGCGGTCGCCTACCCGCGGTCCACTACCGGGGTCTAAGGCCCGGCCTAGGTCAGCCTGGCGGGAGCCCCGGGTCAGCCCGGCCGGCCACAGTCACCCCGGCCGGAGTCCGGTCAGCCCGGCCGGCCACGGTCAGCCCGGCCGGAGTCCGGTCAGCCCGGCCGGAGCGCGGCGCGGGCGAGGAACTTCTCCCTGTCCACCACGATCCGCTCCACCGAGCCCGCGCCCGCCACGAGCTCCTCGTCGTGGTCGGGATCCCGGCCGGCGACGAGCGGCCCCACGTGACGCGCGATGAAGGCGAACACGAGCTTGCGCCCGGCCAGCTCGGTCAGCTCCGCCTCGACCTCGATCTCGGCCCCGATCGGGCTGGGCCGCCGGTGCTCAAGCGCCACCCCGGTGCCCACCGAGGTCATCCCCGGATCGAGGTGCGGTTCGAGTGCGGCGACGCAGGCCGCCTCGGCCAGCGCCAGCAGCCTAGGGGTGCCGAGCACAGGGACATCCCCGCTGCCGGCCTGGATGGCGGTATCCGCCTCGGTCACCACGTGCCGCACGGTCGCGCGCAGCCCCACCGCCAATCCCATGGGCATAACCCTAAGGTTCCTGCCGCGCTGTTGCCGCCTCGTATGTCGTCGTTGCCACAACCACGACATTCTTGTGTCGCCGCTGTCACAACGACGACAAATGGTTTCCGCTCCGACCGCGGAATGCCGGAACGTTGCGGGGTCTGATGTGGTCCGGTCCAGGGTGTCCCGGCGGCGTAGGCTGTGCGCCGATGAGCGAGCCGGAACCATCTGCGGACGCCCGCGGGTATTGCGATCACTGCGGGCGGCAGCGTGCCGCTGGCGGCGGGCACGACTCCTGCCGGGCCGCGAGGAATCTGGACCCACCCCGGTACTGCGCCCGCTGCGGCCGCCGGACGGTGGTGAAGGTGACCCCGGACGGCTGGTCCAGCCGCTGCACCCGGCACGGCCTGGTGACCGACGCTGGCTGATCGTAGGCCAGCACCCGCGCCCCGCCGGCTCACTCGATAATGGCGATCAGGTCGCCTTCCTGCACGACATCGCCCTCGGCGACGTGCAGCCGGGTCAGCGTGCCTGAGCCCTCGGCGAGCACGGGGATCTCCATCTTCATGGATTCGAGGATGACCAGGGTGTCGCCATCCGAGACCTGGGCCCCCTCCGCGGCCACCACCTTCCACACATTCGCCACCATCTCGGCGCGGACCTCGGCCACCCGCGGCTCCTCTCCCTTGTCCCGGGCGGCGGGCCCGGCCGCACTCCGGCCCGGCGCCGCCCGCCACTATTGTGCTCGCGGCGCGGTCAGGGCCGCAGCCTGCTGACGATGGACGTGTCGTAGTCCCCGCTGCGGAACTCCTCGCTGGCCAGCAGGTCGGCGTGGAAGGGCAGGTTGGTGCGCAGCCCGTCGATGCCGAACGCCGCCACCGCGTCCCTGGCCCGGGCCAGCGCTTCGTCCCTGTCCTGCCCGTGCACGCACAGCTTGGCGAGCAGCGGATCGTAGAACGGGGTCACCTTGTTCCCCGCGGTGTACCCGGCATCCACCCGGACGCCGGCACCGGCGGGCTCCTCCCACCGCGTGATGGTCCCGGGGCTCGGCAGGAAGCGCACCGGGTCCTCGGCGTAGATCCGCAGTTCCAGCGCGTGCCCTTGGGGCCGCACCTGGTCGGGGGCGAAACTCACGTCTTCGCCGGCGGCGATGCGGAACTGCTGCTCCACCAGGTCGATGCCGGTGACCAGTTCGGTAACCGGGTGCTCGACCTGGAGCCTGGTGTTCATCTCCAGGAACACGAAATCACCGGCGGCCGTGTCCACCAGGCATTCCACCGTTCCGGCGCCCCGGTAGCCGACCGCCTGCCCGGCTTTGACGGCGGCGGCCAGCATGCGGGCGCGAAGCTCATCCCCCACCCCCGGCGAAGGTGTCTCCTCGGCGACCTTCTGGTGCCGCCGCTGTACCGAGCAGTCGCGTTCCCCGAGCGCGATCACGCGGCCGTCGGCGAGCCCGAGGATCTGCACCTCGACGTGCCTGGCGCGTTCGATGTAGCGCTCCAGCAGGATCGCGGGATCGCCGAAGAATCGTTCCGCTCGGGTGCGCGCGGTCTCAAAGGCCGCGGCCAAGCCGGCCGGGTCGGACACCGCGCTCATGCCGATTCCGCCGCCGCCCGCGGCGGCCTTCACCATCACCGGGTAACCGATCCTCGCAGCCTCCGCCGTGGCAGCGGCGGCGCTGGTCACCGGCTCGGCGCTGCCCGCGGAGACCGGCACTCCCGCCGCGGCCATCAGGTTCCTGGCATTGATCTTGTCGCCCATCTGCTCGATGGCCTCGGGCGGCGGGCCCACCCAGATCAGGCCCTCGGCCAGCACCTGGCGCGCGAAGGCCGGGTTCTCGGCGAGGAACCCGTACCCGGGGTGGACGGCCTCCGCGCCGGCCTGCCGCGCGGCCGCCAGCACGGCGGCGGAGTCGAGATAACTCTGGCCGGGCGGCGGCGGGCCGATCGGCACCGCCTCGTCGGCCTCGGCGACGTACGGCAGGTCCGCGTCCGCCTCCGAGTAGACCGCCACGCCCCTGATGCCCAGCCGGCGGGCCGAGGCAAGGACCCGCCGGGCAATCTCCCCGCGATTGGCCACCAGCACTGATTTCAGCACCCGGGCAGCCTAGGCCATCGCGCGTAGATCATCCAGCTTGGCCGCAGGTCGCTCCCCCCGGCTAGCGCCGCCGCCGCCCGGCGACCTTGGCCAGCGCCTCGACCACCTGGGGGTCGTACTCGGTCGCGGTGTCCAGGCGCAGCCATTCAAGCGCCGCCATCGTCCTGCTGGCCTCGGCCGAGGAGCCGACCAGGTCGTCGAAGGCGTTGGCGGCGCGGATGATCCGGCTGCCCACCGGTGGCTCACGATCCTGGCCGCGCCAGGGCCAGCTCTGGTACCGCACGATCTCCGCCACACCGTCCAGCACCCCGGCCTGGTCGATGACGCCGGCCCCCAGTTCGGCGATGCGCCGTTGCTGCTCGGGGGAGGCCAGCACGGTGGCGCCGCCAGGGATCGGGTCGCGCAGCGAAAGCTGCCCGATGTCGTGCATGAGCGCGGCGTACTCAAGTTCGAGCAGTTCCGGTTCGCTCATGCCCAGTTCGCGGCCGACGACCACGGCCAGGTGGCCGACCCGGCGGGCATGCCCGTCCTCGACGTAACCGCCGACCTCGGTCACCCGGGCCAGCGCGCGGACCGTCTCCAGGTAGGTCGCCCGGATGCCGGCATAGCGGCGGAACGCCATCTGCGTGACGAGCAGCGGGGCAATGAACACCCCGAGCGCCACCAGGCCCATCATGTCCGCGGCGAACGCGATCAGGATCGCGGTGGCGGCGACGGCAAAGCCGAGCGGGAGCTGGACCCGCATCTCGTCCCACAGCGCCACGCGGAACCTGGCCCGCAGCGCGTCGGCACTGATCAGGGCCCTGATCAGGCACTCGGCCAGCCAGCCGGCCACCAGCGCGGCCGCCATGGCGGCGAGCGCGAGCCCCCAGTCCCTGGGCCGGGTGATCGTCACGATCGTGCTCAGCGGGCGGAACAGCGCGGCCACCACGGCGACCGCGATCAGCCGGGACGCCAGCCCGGCCAGGCCGGCGGGCCGGCCCGCCGCCAGGTGCGGCAGCGCGCCAAGCACCATGCCGCCCGCGGCGACCGCGATGACCTGGAGCGCCGACTGGGTGGCAGGCTGGCCGCCGACGGTCAGCACTACCGCGTAGGAGAACGCACCGGCGCTGCCGATCGGCGCCGCCTCCCTGCCGCCTTCCAGTGACAGCCGGAGCACCTCGCCGAAGCAGATCAGCGCGCCGAACGCCAGCGCATAGCGCGGCTGGACCAGGCCCACCGCCGCGGTCTGCGCCACCGCGGCCACGATCAGCATGCCGGCCGCGGCGACGAGCAGCAGTTCACCCGAGTCCATGGCCTGCCGCCAGGATTCGGTCTGCTCGGGACCCTCGCCGAGCGCGGTGGTCGCCGGCCTCACCGGCTCTCCACCACCCGCAACGGCGCCGTCGGGTCGTCGTGATCCTGCGCGGCCATGCTGTCAGCGGGCGGCATGGCGGCGGGCTGTGGCTGCTCCCAGCCCTCCCGCCGCAACGCGGCCACGAACGCGTCGACAAGCGCCGGGTCGAACTGGGTTCCCGACCACTTGCGCAGGTCCGCGATGGCTTCCTCGATGGAGCGCGCGCCGCGGTAGGAGCGGTTCGAGGTCATCGCGTCGAAGGCGTCGGCGACCGCGATGACCCGTGCGAACTCGGGTATCTCGTCGCCGGCCAGCCCCATCGGATAGCCGCGGCCGTCCATCCGCTCGTGGTGGTGCATGATGCCGGCCAGCGCCTCGTCGAGGAACCCGATCTCACGCACGATGGCCAGCCCGCGCATCGGGTGCAACTGGATCGCGGCGTACTCCTCCTCGGACAGCGCACCGTTCTTCTGCAGCACCGTCGTGGGCACGCCAAGCTTGCCCACATCGTGGAGCATGCCGGCGTAGCGGATCGCCTCCACGCGGCGGCCACGCATGCCCACCTCGCGGGCGATCATGGCCGAGCCGCGGGAGACCCGCTCACTGTGGCCCCTGGTGTAACAGTCCTTGGTCTCCACGGCCTGGCACAGCGCGGCCATCGTGGCGGCGTAGGCACGTTCCTGAGCGGCGAACTGGCCGATCGCCCAGCGCGCCACGAACAGCGGGACCAGGACGAGAATCGCCGCGAACGCTCCGCCGACGCTCCACAGCGCGGCGATGAGCAGGCCGAGGGTCGCGTAGCCGAGATCGGAGAAGAACAGCATCGGCAGGTGCCGCTGCAGCGCCCCGGCGGGCTGCCCGGGCTCGGCCGGCGGCACCAGCATGAGCATCCCCCACAGCAGCCCGTGGTTGAGGGACACCTGGACCACGGCCGCGACGGCGAACGGCCCGATGATGCCGGGGAACGACTGGTGGCTGGGGTGGCCGACCTGGCCGCCGAGCGCGAGGTAGGCCTCGCCCGCGGCCCAGGCGGACAGGCCGTACATGGACGCGTTGAACACCCGCTGGGTGAGGTCGAGGCCACGCCGCACGGACAGCAGTGAGCTCGCGCCGACCACGAGCGCGCCCACCGGCCCGACGAGCACCACGGCGGCCAGGGTCGCCGAGGAACTCGGTGACCAGGCGGACTGCCGGGAGGCCAGGGTCGTCGGCGCGGAGTCGCAGATCAGGAACAGCAGCGCGAGCACGGCCATGACCCACGCCTGGTGTACCGGGCCGTCCAGGTCGGGGTCGGCGTCCAGGGCCTGGCCGAGTACGGCGACCGCCGCCACCACCACGGCGGCCACGTAC
>Ga0318514_10000379_pt1 | contig 12746 bp, 11 predicted proteins | sample GRESIP176b2f18_FD_203684 | JGI IMG/M metagenome (GOLD analysis project Ga0318514, IMG submission 203684) | Tropical soil microbial communities from Luquillo Experimental Forest, Puerto Rico - GRE.SIPMG.176b2f18 | ecosystem: Environmental > Terrestrial > Soil > Tropical forest > Bulk soil...
GACTACGTGCGCTATGCGCGCGCCCAGAAGAAGCTGAAAGCCGACGGCAAGCCGCGGATCGGCGTGATCGTGGCCCAGGGCGACATCATCGATGGCGATCAGCCGCCCGGCAGCATCGGCGGCGAGACCGTCGCGCGGCTCATCCGCCAGGCGCGCACCGACAAGAACATCAAGGCCCTGGTGCTGCGGGTCGACAGCCCCGGTGGCAGCGTGCTCGCCTCCGAGCAGATCTACCGCGAGCTCGTCGAGCTGCGCAACGCGGGCAAGCCCGTCGTCGTGTCGATGAGCGGCTATGCGGCTTCGGGGGGCTACTACATCTCGGCGCCGGCCGATGAGATCTGGGCGAGCCCGGCCACCATCACGGGCTCGATCGGCATCTTCGCGATCATCCCGACGATCGAGCGGACGCTCGGCAAGGTCGGGGTGGGCGTCGATGGCGTCGGCACGACCCCGCTCTCGGGACAGCTGCGCCTCGACCGCCCCTTGGGTGACGAGGCGCGCACGCTGCTGCAATCGACGGTGTCGCGCGGCTACGATGAGTTCCTCGAGCGCGTCGCGACCGGGCGCAAGAAGTCCCGCGACCAGGTGGATGCCATCGCGCAGGGGCGGGTGTGGGCCGGCACCGATGCGCGGCGCATCGGCCTCGTCGATCAGCTCGGCTCCTTCAACGATGCCACGCGGGCCGCGGCCCGCCGCGCCAAGGTGACGGACTACGCGCTCGAATTCATCGAGCCCGAGCTCACCTGGGCGCAGGCGCTCGCCATGCAACTCAGGTCGAGCCTCGCGGCGCTCTTCCTGCGCGCAAGTCCCACCGAGACGGCGCTAGCGCAGCTCGCGCAGCGGCTCGACCCGGTGACGCGCGAGGCGCAGCGCCTCGCGCAGTTCACCGTGCCGAACCGCCTGTACGCCTACTGCTTCTGCCAGGTCCGCTAGTCGGCGAAGTGCCGCCAGGCAGCGGGCGCCGCGGCTCAGAACGCGAGCCAGGTGTACACGAAGAAGCTGTTGTTGTCGCTCGCCGAGCGGCCGAAGCCGTCGTAGTTCGTGCTGCCGCCGTTGAAGCGCCAGTAGCCGGTGTACTGCATTCCCAGCCGCAGGTTGACCCAGGGGCTCGCGAACGATCCGACTTTGCCGAACGGCACCCACTCGAGCCGCGCCGTATACCCACCGGTCGTGGGTGCGCCCGAGGCGCTGCCGTGGACCGGACTGGGCGCGAACATCAGGCGGTTCGTAGAGCCGTTGGTGTTGAACACCGCAAAGGTAGTCGCCCAGGTCTGGTCGATGATGTAGCTCACGTCCATCTCGAACGTGTCGAGGCTGTTGGAGGTGGAATCGGAGACACCGACCGCGTAGCTGGCATCCAGGGAACGCTTCTCGTGGATCCACGAGGCGTGCGCGTCGAACGCCTGGGGTGTGCCGACGTTGAACTGGTAGCTGGCATCGAGCCCGTAATCGGTTGACCGGTTGGTCTCGGTGGTGGTGGGCTGGAAGGGCTCCTGCTTGGCGCTGAATCCCACCAACCCGACCTGGAGATAGTGCGGCCCTGTCTGTTGGTGCCAGGCGAGGCGGCCGTAAGGCGCTGCGCCGACGATATGCGGGCTCGCACCCGCGTCGCCGAGATTGGCGAGCCACTTGGGACTCACCCCTTTGTAGAAACCGAGCTCCACGTACCAGCGGCTGTCGATCATTGAGTAGAGGCTGCCCCCGAGCACGGTGTTACCGAATCCAAAATTGAGGACCGGCGAGGTGGCCGGCAACGGCACGAGCTCTGACCCGATGTACGGGAAGCCCCAGACGGGCGTCGAGTTCCACAGGTCCTGCGCGGTGGGGTCGTTGTTGACGGTGACACCTAAGACGGTGCTGTGGCCCCCGAGGTCCACGGTGCGCGCGTAACGTACATCCAACGTGTCCCAGGCGGTGGCATCGAATATGTGGTCGTAGCTGGCCTTGACGAACGCGCCCAGGTGTTCGGTGATTCCCCCGGCGAAATAGACGCTGACAGTCTGCAGCGCGAGGTTCTCCTTGTCGGAGTAAGGCGCCGGCGTCGGCGCTCCCTTGCTGAGGTTTGTGTAGCCGGCGATCGCCGTCGCGGCGAGCGGGATGTTCAGTCCGCCATCCTGCTTCCTGAAGGTATAGCCATTGAGCTTAAATTGCCGGCCGTACTCGGTGAGTTGCGGACCGAAGGCCATGACGTGGCACTGCGCGCAGGACAGACCCGTCTGGGTCGCAAAACTCGGAACCGCCGAAGCGACACGCGGCAGTGCCACCAACACGGTGAGCAGCGCAAAGACAAAGATCGAGATTACCGCGCCCCCGCGGCCTTTGCGTACACTCGACTGCAACATCATCCCGGAGCCCTCGCTGCCATCAACACGTTCCGTTGAGAAACGTAGGTGGTCTGCGAATTCCGGCCGGTTCACCGGCCGAAGGGGTACGCCGCACTCAGCCGTAAGCTAGAGTCCGCGCCTGAACCGTAACGGTTCAGGCGGACACTAACCAACACCCGATAGCCGATTGTAGTCGCCGCCCGTGCCGGGCACTACAGCGTCGACCAGTCGAGGATCACCTTGCCGGATTTCCCCGACCCCATGGCCTCGAAGCCCTTGAGGTACTCCTGCACGGGAAAATGGTGGGTGATGATGGGCTCGAGCTTGAGCCCGCTCTGCAGCATGCTCGCCATTTTGTACCAGGTCTCGAACATCTCGCGGCCGTAAATCCCCTTCAGGGTGAGGCCCTTGAAGATCACCTGGTTCCAGTCGATGGCCATCTCCCCCGGCGGAATGCCGAGGATCGCGATCGAGCCGCCGTGGTGCATGGTGCGCAGCATCTCGCGGAAGGCGGCGGCGTTGCCCGACATCTCGAGCCCCACGTCGAACCCCTCCTGCATGCCGAGCTCCTTCATGGTCTGATCGAGCGACTCGCGCTCGACGTTGATGGCGCGCGTCGCGCCCATGCGGCGCGCGAGCTCGAGCCGATAGTCGTTGATGTCGGTGACGACGATGTGCCGCGCGCCCGTGAAGCGGGCGACGGCGGTCGCCATGATGCCGATCGGCCCGGCCCCCGTGATGAGCACGTCCTCGCCGACCATGTTGAAGGCGAGGGCGGTGTGTGTGGCATTGCCGAAGGGATCGAGGATCGCGGCAATGTCGTCCGGGATCGAGTCCGGGAGCTTGAAGGTGTTGTAAGCCGGAATCGCCAGGTACTGGGCGAACGCCCCCGGCCGGTTGACGCCGACGCCGACGGTGTTGCGGCACAGGTGCCGTCGGCCGGCGCGGCAGTTGCGGCAGTAGCCGCAGGTGATGTGACCTTCGCCCGAGACGCGGTCGCCCTTGCTCAGCCCCTTGACCTCGGAGCCCAGCTCGACGATGCGCCCGCAGTACTCGTGGCCCACGGCCATCGGCACCGGGATCGTCTTCTGTGCCCAGGCGTCCCAGTTGTAGATGTGCATGTCGGTGCCGCAGATCGCGGTCTTGGCGACCTCGATCAGCACGTCGTTGGGGCCGACTTTCGGCTCGGGGATGTCCTCGAGCCAGATGCCGGGCTTCGCCTCCTGCTTGACGAGTGCTTTCATGCTGTTCTCTTCATTGGGGCGGACCCGCGGCCTTTACAGCACGCCGACCTCACGGCCGACGGCTTCGAAGGCCGCCAGGGCCTGCGCGAGCTGCTCGCGCGTCAGGGCGGCGGACATCTGCGTGCGGATGCGCGCCTGACCCTTCGGCACCACCGGATACGAGAAGCCGATGACGTACAGCTGGGCCCGCAGCTGCGGGGTGTTCTCGAGAAGATCGAGCACCGCGAGCGATGCCGCCGCCACGACCGGCGGAATGCTGTTCGAGAACAGGTACGGCCGCGAGCGCTGCCGCAGCCACTCGATGACCTCGCGCCGGGCGGCCACGAAGCCGCCACTCCCGCCGCCGAGCGCCTTGCCGAGCGTACTGGTGATGATGTCGACGCGCTGCGCAACCCCACAGTGCTCGGGGGTCCCGCGCCCCGTCGGCCCCATGAAGCCGGTGGCGTGCGAGTCATCGACCATCACCAGCGCGTCGTAGCGATCGGCGAGGTCGCAGATCTCGCGCAGCTTCGCGATGAAACCGTCCATCGAGAACACGCCGTCGGTGGCGATGAGCCGCGTGCGCGCCCCTTGCGCCTGTTTGAGGCACTGCTCGAGCTCCGCCATGTCGCTGTTGGCGTAGCGGTAGCGCTGCGCCTTGCACAGGCGGATGCCGTCGATGATGCTGGCGTGGTTGAGGGCATCCGAGATCACGGCATCGCGCTCATCGAGAAGCGTTTCGAACAGCCCGCCGTTGGCATCGAAGCACGAGGAATACAGGATCACATCCTCGCTGCCGAGGTAACGCGCCAGGCGCGCCTCCAGCGTCTTGTGAATCTGTTGCGTGCCACAGATGAAGCGCACCGAGGCCATGCCGTAACCGAGCTCATCGAGCGCACGCGCTGCCGCGGCGCGCACCCCGGGGTGGTTCGCGAGGCCAAGGTAGTTGTTGGCGCAGAGGTTGATGACATCGCGATCGCCGGCGTGCACCACGGCACCCTGGGGGCTGCCGAGCACCCGCTCGCTCTTGTAGAGTCCCTGATCGCGCAGGCTGGCGAGGTCGCTCGTGAGCCGCGCCAGAAAGGCTTGATTCATAAGGCTGGATTATAGGGCTCTGCGACCAGCGCCGCCCGCCCACCGGCGTGGACCCAACACGGGAAGCCGCCCGGCCCCTGCCGCCGGTCGCTTTTGAGCCGCCGGAGGTCGCCACAAAGCATGTCGGCGGCAGTCGCGCGTTGCAGACTGCCGCGTGCGCCCCCATTGTCCCGCGACATCTGCCGGCGCGCTGCCGGGTTGAGTCATGAGCTTAAGCGTCTTCGACATCTTCAAGGTGGGCATCGGTCCGTCGAGCTCACACACCATGGGCCCGATGCGCGCGGCACGGGAGTTCGCCGCGGGCCTCGCGCGCGATAGTCTCCTCGACGCCACACAGGAGATCGCGGTGCGTCTCTACGGCTCACTCGCGCTCACCGGTTTGGGCCATGGCACCGATCGTGCCATCCTCGCCGGCCTCGAGGGGGCGGAGCCCGAGAGCGTCGATCCGGATCACATCGAGGCGACGGTGCGGCGCATCCGCGAAACCGGCCGCCTGAAGCTCCTCGGCAGGCACGAGATCGCCTTCGATGAGCCGATGCAGCTCCTCTTCATGCAGCACGAGCGGCTGCCCCGGCACTCCAACGGCATGCGCTTCACCGCGCTCGGCGCGGCGCAGCGTGTACTGCGCGAGACGGACTACTACTCGGTCGGCGGCGGCTTCATCGTGCGCGGGGACGAGGCGGAGGCGGCCGGGACGCACGCTCGTGCCGCACCGCCATACCCGTTCAGCTCGGGCGCGGAGCTGCTCGCCCTGTGTCGCGAGCATGGCCTCGAGATCTTCGAGTTGGTGCTCGGCAACGAGCGCGCCTGGGCGAGCGAGGCCGAGGTGTCCGCGAAGCTCCTGCAGCTGTGGCAGGTGATGCAGGCCTGCGTCGAGCGCGGCTTTCACCAGAGCGGGGTTCTGCCTGGCGTCTTGAAAGTGCGCCGGCGTGCACCGCGTCTCTACCGCATGCTGACCGAGTGCGCGACCGTGAAGCCCCTCGATGTCATGGACTGGGTCAACGCCTATGCGCTGGCGGTGAACGAGGAGAATGCCGCCGGCGGGCGCGTGGTGACCGCACCGACCAACGGCGCGGCCGGCATCGTGCCCGCGGTCCTGCACTTCTACCGCCGCTTCGAGGAGGGCGCGAATGACGCCGGCGTCATCCGCTTCCTGCTGGTCGCAGCCGCGATCGGCATGCTCTACAAGCGCAACGCCTCCATTTCGGGCGCCGAGATGGGTTGCCAGGGGGAAGTGGGCGTCGCCTGCTCCATGGCCGCCGCCGGGCTCGTCGCGGCGCTCCAGGGCACCAACGAGCAGGTCGAGAATGCCGCCGAGATCGGCATGGAGCACAACCTTGGACTCACCTGCGATCCGGTGGCAGGGCTGGTGCAGATCCCCTGCATCGAGCGCAACGCCATGGGCGCAGTCAAGGCCGTCAATGCCGCGCGGCTCGCCATGCGCGGGGATGGCACACACAAAGTGTCCCTCGATCAGGTGATCGCCACCATGCGCCAGACGGGCGCGGACATGTCCACCATCTACAAGGAGACCTCGCAGGGAGGTCTGGCGGTCAACGTGCCGGAGTGCTGAGCACCCGGACGTCGCCGCTTCAGCCGAAGAGGCCGAAGAGGCCGCGGGCGGGTGGCGTCTCGCGCAGTACGTCCTGGACTGCAGCGACACCGATTGCGGTCCAGTGCGGGGTCTCGAAGGCCATCGAGCACAGCGCCGCCGTGCCAAGTCCGCCCGCTTCCGCCTCGGGTACCAGCTGCTGTACCAGCTCCGAGACGCCAGGGTTGTGAGCGATCACCAGCAGATGCTGGACGCGCGGGCCGGTCGCCTGCACCACTTTCAGGAGGTCCGCGGCGCTCGCGAGATACAGCGCCTCCTCGGACATCACCAGGCGCGCCGGGAGCGACAGCTGGCGGGCCACGATCTCGCCCGTCTGCCGGGTGCGGCGCGCGGGGCTCACCAGCAGCAGGTCCGGAACGAGCTCGAGCTCGAGGAGGCGCTTCGCCATGGCCTCGGCCGCCACGCTGCCGCGGCGATTCAGCGGCCGCTCGAGGTCCGAGAGTTTCGCATCCTGCCAACGCGCATCGGCGTGACGCATCAGCGTCAGCCGCTTCATTCGGGCGGCTCCGCCACGAGGAGCCGGCCGTCCTGCTCGCGCACGCGGTAGGTGCGCAGTGGCTCGTAGGCGGGCGGGGTGAGCGCTTCGCCGGTGCGCAGGCAGAAGTGCGAGAAATGGCGCGGGCAGATGATCTGGCAGTCCTCCACCTCGGCTCCCTCGAGGGACTCACCATCGTGCGTGCAGCGGTCTTCGACCGCGTGCAGCTCGGCGCCGCAACGCACGATGACCAGATGCTCGCCCTCGAGCGTGACGGCGAGCGGCGCCGTCTCGCTGACCGCGTCGGCGGCACCCACGTCGATCCACCGGAGGCTCATATTCGACTGCGCCCGCGCGCTCAGAACATCCCGGTCTGCAACCGCGCTGCCTCGGACATCATGCTTTGGTTCCACGGCGGGTCGAAGGTGAGCGTGACGCGTGCTTCCCGCACGGTAGGAATGCGTCCGATCTTGTCGCGCACGTCGTCCACCAGGATATCCCCCATCCCGCACCCGGGCGCGGTCAGCGTAATTGTGACGTCCACCGTCCGTGTGCCGTCCTCGTTCTGGGCAACAGCGCAATCGTAGACCAGCCCCAGATCGACGATGTTGATGGGTATCTCAGGATCGTAGCAGGTACGCATCTGCTCCCAGGCGAGGTGCTTCACGTCATCCTCGCTGGCATTCGGTGGAAGCTCCGGCGCCTTGACAGGCTCCTGGCCGATGGCGTCGGCGTCCTCGCCCGCGATGCGGAACAGGTTGCCTTCGAGATACACGGTGAAGCTGCCGCCGAGCGCCTGAGTGATGTAGCCGGCCTGACCGGGCTTGAGCTTCACCTCCTGGCCGGCCGGGACGATCACCGCGCGAACCTCGCGGCTGACGACGAAGGGCTCGTTCTCGTGTCTGCGCACGGTCGCTACTCGGTGGACACCGTGGCCGCGGCTTCCGAAACGAGCGCGGCGTTGAGGGTGTGCCAGCAGAGGCTCGCGCACTTGACGCGCGCCGGGAACTCACGCACGCCAGAGAGCGCCGCGAGCTTGCCGAGCGCGGGGTCGGGTGCGCCGTCGGGCTGCGTGAGGAGCGCGTGCACCTTGTCGAAGAGCTGGCGGGCGCTGGCGCGGTCCTTGCCCTTGACGGCTTCGGTCATCAGGGAGGCCGAGGCGGTGGAGATGGCGCAGCCGCGGCCTTCGAAACGGATGTCCTCGATGCGCTCGCCGTTCAGGCGCACGGCGAGCGACAACCGGTCGCCGCACAGCGGGTTGTTCCCTTCCGCGTGGTGATTCGCTCCCTCGAGCGGGCCGAAATTGCGCGGCTGGCGGTTGTGATCGAGGATCACGTCGCGGTAGAGCTCCTTCAGGTCCATCAGGCGAATACCTCGCGTGCGCGCCGCAGCGCACTCACCAGGGCCTTCACATCCGCCTCGGTGCTGTAGCAGCCGAAAGAGGCGCGCGCCGTGGCCGGGAGGCCGAAGAAGGTCATCACCGGCATGGCGCAGTGATGACCGGTCCGCACCGCGACGCCTTCGGCGTCGAGGATGGTGCCGAGATCATGGGCGTGCACACCCTTCATGGTGAAGGAGAGCACGGCGGCCTTGTGGGCGGCGGTGCCGATGATCTCGATGTCGGGCAGCCGCGCGAGCTCGGCGGTCGCGAGCTCGAGCAACCGCTGCTCGTGCGCCGCCACCGCGTCGATGCCGAGCCGCTCGAGGTAATCCATGGCGGCGGCGAGTCCGACGGCGCCCGAGATGTTGGGGGTGCCGGCCTCGAACTTGTAGGGCAGATCGTTGTAGGTGGTCTTCTCGAAGGAGACGGTCAGGATCATGTCACCGCCGCCTTGCCAGGGCGGCATGGCGGCGAGCAGCTCCTCGCGGCCGTACAGCACGCCGATCCCGGTGGGCGCATACATCTTGTGCCCCGAGAACGTGTAGAAGTCCGCACCGAGCGCGCGGACGTCGACGTGCGAGTGCGGTACCGCCTGCGCACCATCGATCAGCACCACGGCGCCCTGAGAGTGCGCGGCGTCCACCATGCGCTTCACCGGCAGCACCGTGCCGAGCGCGTTGGAGACGTGCGCGAATGCCACGAGGCGCGTGCGCGGGCCGAGCCGGCTCACGAACTCATCGAAGGGCACTTCGCCGCGGCGGTTGATCGGCGCCACGCGCAAGCTGGCGCCGGTCTGCTCGCACACCATCTGCCAGGGCACGATGTTGGCGTGGTGCTCGAGCCCGGTGATCAGGATCTCATCGCCCGCCCGGAAGCGCGGGCGCGCGTAAGCCTGGGCGACGAGATTGATGCCCTCGGTGGTGCCGCGGACGAAGATGATCTCCTTCACCGACGCGGCGTTGATGAAGCGCCGCACGCGCTCGCGCGCGCCTTCGAAGGCGGAGGTCGCCGCCTGGCTGAGCGCGTGCACGCCGCGGTGCACGTTGGCGTGCGAGTGGGTCTCGTATTCCTCCACCGCGCGCAGCACCGGTAGCGCCCGCTGCGAGGAGGCGGCGCTGTCGAGGTACACCAGCCGATGACCGTGCACCTTCGTGGCGAGGATCGGGAAATCGCGCCGCACCGCCTCGACATCGAGTGGTGGGGTCTGTTTGTCGAAAGACAGGTTGGCGGCCATTACAGGAGCTCCCGCAGCGCCTCATCGCGCAGCTGACCAGCGAGGCGCTCCTCGATCTGCCGCCGCAGCGGAGGCAGCGCGATCTGCGCGATCACGTCTTCGAGGAAGGCCCATTTCAGGAGGCGCTGAGCGGTATCGCGCTCGAGGCCCCGCGACAAGAGATAAAAGAGCATGTTCTCATCGAGCTTGCCGGCGGTGGCGCCGTGGCTGCAGCGCACATCGTCGGTGTAGATCTCCAGCTGCGGGCGCACATCGATCTCGGCCTCGCCGCCGGCGAGCAGGCCGCGCAGTGACTGGCGCGAATCCGTGCCGCGCGCCCCGGAGGCCACGATGATCTTGCCGTTGAAGGCGACGCGCGAGCGCCCGGCGGCGATGCCGCGGAAGGTCTGCAGCGTGCGCGCATTCGGCGCCGCGTGCTCGACTACCGCGTAGGCGTCCTGCACCTGCTGGCGGTCGCCGAGTGCGGCGATGGCGAGCGCGAGATCGGCGCGCTCGCCGTTGAGGTGCGTGGCGAGCGTCGTGCGCGCCGACTGCGCCCCGGTGCTGATGCCGTGCAGGCGGTAGGCGGCCTCGTCGGCGAGCTCCGCCGACAGCGTGTCGAAGAAGGTGCTGCGGGAGTTGAGCTCCTGCAGACGGTAGTGCTCGAGCCGCGCGCCGCGCGCGAGCGTAACGCGCGCGGCGCTCGTCACGAAGCTCGCCTCGGCGCCCGCGCTCACGTGTCTCTCGATGAGCGTGACCTGCGCGCCCGGCGCAAGCCGCACCTCGAGGCGGGGATAGGAGGCGCCGCTCTGCGCCCCGGCGCTCGCCACGAATAGCGCCTCGAGCTGCAGGGGCGCGCTGCCTGGCTTGCGAACCTCGATCGCGAGGCCGTCGGTGGCGAATGCGTGATTGAGCAGCGCGAAGCGCTCGTCCGCCGCAACGGCGGCGGGCGCGCCATCGGCTGCGGCGCCTGGCCCATCGGTCGCCTGCGACAGCGGCGTCACCGCGCCGGCGCCCGCCTCGAGCGCCGCCGAGTGCGCCGGCGCAAAGCGGCCGTCGATGAACACGAAGCGGGCTATGCCGGGCAGGGACGGAGGCAGGTCAGCCGCGGACGCCAAATCCCGCAGGACCGGGGCCGGTGTGAACCGCACGCGCTCGAGCGAGCGCAGGTTGGCGTACTTCCAGTTCTCATCGCGCGAGCTCGGGAGTCCGGCCGTCTCGAGCGCGCGCATGGCGGCGGCGCGCCGCTGCGTGACGCGCCCCGCCGCCGGCTGCTCGCGCGCCGTGCTCGCGAAGTCGTCCAGGATGCGTGCGGTGAGGGCAGTCACGTCCAGCCTCAGGCCGCTTCCCCGGAGATGAAGTCGTAGCCGCGCCGCTCGAGCTCGAGCGCCAGCGTGCGGTCGCCGCTGCGGGCGATGCGCCCGCGCACCAGCACGTGCACGAAGTCGGGCACGACGTACTCGAGCAGTCGCTGGTAGTGAGTCACCAGCACGCAGGAGCGCTCCGGGGCGCGCTGCGAGTTGACGCCGGCCGCCACGACCTTGAGCGCGTCGATGTCGAGTCCGGAATCGGTCTCATCGAGGATCGCGAGGCGCGGCTCGAGCACCAGCATCTGCAGGATCTCGTTGCGCTTCTTTTCCCCGCCGGAGAAACCCTCATTCACGCCGCGCGAGAGAAAGCTGTCTTCCATGTGCATGAGCTTCATCTTGTCGCGCACCAGCGCGAGGAACTCGAACGCATCGACTTCGGGCAGCCCCTGCTGCCTGCGCACGGCGTTGACGGCGGCCTTCAGCAGGTAGACGTTGTTGACGCCCGGGATCTCCACCGGGTACTGAAAGCCGAGGAACAGGCCCTGCCGCGCGCGCTCCTCGGGCGCGAGGGCGAGCAGGTCCTGGCCGAGGTAGTGCACGCTGCCGGAGGTGATCGTGTACCCGGGGCGGCCGGCGAGCACGTAGGCGAGGGTGCTCTTGCCCGAGCCGTTCGGCCCCATGATGGCGTGCACTTCCCCCGCGCCGACCTCGAGGCTCAGGCCATCGAGGATCTTCTTGCCCTCCACGGTGACCGCGAGATTCCTGATGCTCAGCATTGAACTCACGTGTGTTATCTCCGCGGTCAGCCCACCGCGCCTTCGAGGCTGACCGCCAGCAGCTTCGACGCCTCGACCGCGAACTCCATCGGCAGCTCCTTGAACACCGACTTGCAGAAGCCGCTCACGATCATGTTGACCGCGTCCTCCTCGGCGATGCCGCGCGACAGCAGGTAGAACAGCTGGTCGTCGCTGATCCTGGAGGTGCTCGCCTCGTGCTCGACGGTGGCGGAGGGATTCTTCACCTCGACGTACGGAAAGGTGTGCGCGCCGCACCTGCCGCCCATCAGCAGCGAGTCGCACTGCGTGAAATTGCGCGCGCCCTGCGCGCTCGGCAGCATCTTCACCAGCCCGCGATAGGTGTTCTGCCCCGCTCCGGCCGAGATCCCCTTGGAGATGATGGTGCTGCGCGTATCGCGGCCGATGTGGATCATCTTGGTGCCGGTGTCGGCCTGCTGGTGGTGGTTGACGGTCGCCACCGAGTAGAACTCGCCGATCGAGCCCTCGCCGCGCAGCACGCAGCTCGGATACTTCCAGGTGATGGCGGAGCCGGTTTCCACCTGCGTCCATGAAATATGCGAGTGGCGGCCGCGGCACTCACCGCGCTTGGTGACGAAGTTGTAGATGCCACCCACGCCGTTGGCATCGCCCGGGTACCAGTTCTGCACGGTCGAGTACTTGATGCAGGCGTCATCGAGCGCAATGAGCTCCACCACCGCGGCGTGCAGCTGGTTTTCATCGCGCTGCGGTGCCGAACACCCCTCCAGATAGCTCACGTACGAACCCACATCGGCGATGATGAGCGTGCGCTCGAACTGCCCGGTGTTCATCGCATTGATACGGAAGTAGGTCGAGAGCTCCATCGGGCAGCGCACCCCCTTCGGCACGTAGACGAACGAGCCGTCGGAGAACACCGCGGAGTTGAGCGTGGCGAAGAAATTGTCGGTGTAGGGCACGACGCTGCCGAGGTACTGCTCGATCAGCTGCGGATGCGTGCGCACGGCCTCCGAGAACGGGCAGAACACCACCCCGGCCGCCGCCAGGCGCTCCTTGAAGGTCGTGGCGACCGACACGCTGTCGAACACCGCGTCCACGGCGACACCTGCGAGGCGGGCACGCTCGTGCAGCGGCACGCCGAGCTTCTCGTAGGTCTCGAGGAGCTTGGGGTCAACCTCGTCGAGGCTCTTCGGCCCGTCCTTCTTCGCCTTGGGAGCCGAGTAATAGGAGATCGCCTGGTAGTCGATCGGCGCGACCTTGAGGTGCGCCCAGTGCGGCTCCTGCATCGTGAGCCAGTGGCGCAGCGCCTTCAGGCGCCACTCGGTGAGGAAGGCGGGCTC
>Ga0318514_10000380_pt1 | contig 12744 bp, 11 predicted proteins | sample GRESIP176b2f18_FD_203684 | JGI IMG/M metagenome (GOLD analysis project Ga0318514, IMG submission 203684) | Tropical soil microbial communities from Luquillo Experimental Forest, Puerto Rico - GRE.SIPMG.176b2f18 | ecosystem: Environmental > Terrestrial > Soil > Tropical forest > Bulk soil...
CGAGGTATTCAAGCGCTGCTTCGACCGCGGCGTGTTGGTGAGGCAGACGGGTGAGGTCATAGCACTCTCGCCGCCGCTCATCGTCGAGAAGACCCACATCGATCAGATCTTCGGCACCCTGAGCGAAGTGCTGCGCGCGCAGTAGCGGGGCGGGGGGCGCCGTAGGCGCGCCCCGTCACGGGATGGCCGCCGTCAGACGCGCGGCTGCTGCTGGCGGTTGCGCTTGACGCCCGACAGCACCATGCAGGCGACGGCGACGATGACGAGTGCAATGCCGATGAACAGTGCCATCTCCGACGAACTGGTCGCGGGGATGCGTTGAGCGGCGACGGTAATGGTTTCCACGAGACACCTGCGAGCTCCGACAGACGCAGCTACCTTCGCATCACGGGCCGGCGCACTGAAGCCGGAGGTCGCCGTTTTGCGACGGGCTTCAATAACGGCGGAGAGTTATGTCTGGTGAGCTTCGAAGATCGCGTAGATCTTGGCGCAGTCCTCGATGACCTCCCAGGTGCCGCTGAAGCCTGCCGGGATCACGAACGCATCGCCGGGGCCGAAGCTGCTGCGCTCGCCACTCACGCTCTCGATGACCACCCGTCCGGCGGTCATCAGGCACAATTCGTTTTCCGTGTAGCTGACCCGCCATTTACCGCGCGTCGCCGCCCACCGCCCGGCGAAGAACTGTTGGCTCGTGTCGGTGAAGTAGTTGCACAGCCGTACTTCCGGCGTGCCGGCGATGAGCCGGTCGGCCGGCGGCTCGGAAACTTCCGCCGCCAGCGTGCCATCCAGGCGAACGATGCTCGTGCTCATGGCAATCCCGCGCAGGTATTCGTGCCAGGAGATCTTAGCGCGAAGATGCGCCGCGAGCTTGTAGCTGCGCGGCGCACTCGCCCGCCGCCGCACGCCCGGACTATTCACGGGCTGCAACCTGCGGGGAACCCGGCAGCTGCAGCCGTACCGTCACGCGCCGCTCCAGGGCGTAGGAGTCGAGATCGCCATCGGCACTCGCGGCCGCGCTCTTGCCGTACGCCTCGATGAGAATGCGCTCGCGCGACACGCCGGCACTCATGAGCACGGCGGCAACGTTCGCCGCGCGCCGCAGCGACAGCTCGTTGTTGTAGGCGTCGGCGCCGCGCGGGTCCGCGTAGCCGGCGACGCACACCAGTGCCTGCGGCAGCGAGGCCGCGAGCGCCCCGAGCTTCAGCAACGGCGACATCGCCGGCGCGGCCACCGAGTCATCGTCGGTGCGGAAGCTGACATCGAGACCGAGCTGATCGGTGTTGCTGAGCTGGGCGGCGAGCTCGGCGTCGTGGGCGCGCGCCGCGGACAACGAGACATCGAGCAGCTCCACGTTGTGGGCGAGCTCAGCGCGTTGCGTCTCGCTGCGCTCGAGGTCGGCGGCCAGCGCCGCGCGGGACTGCGCCTGGCGGTGATAACGGTCGCCGAGCAGCGCGCCGGCCGCCGTGCCCACCACGGCGCCAACCGGGCCGGCAGCGACGGCACCAACCGCGAGCCCGGTGACGGCGCCCAGGTCGGCCTGCTTCGATCCCGCACCGGGCGCATCCGGCGGCTCGCCCCCGTACGCCGGCGAGAGCGCACAGCCGCAGAGTGCCAGTGAGAGTGCGGTCGCCCGCAACGTCGATGTGTTCATGTTTGCTCCTCTTGTCATGCGTGGAAACCTTCGCCACGGTTAACAGTTCAGCGCAAGCTGCGGCTCGCACCGTGGAGCAAATGCGTCAGGACGAGGATGATTTGTGGCGGAACATGGCAGGGGCGGTCGCATATACTCTCCGCCCCTGACGCGCGATTTCCGGGATTGAACATGTCGCACCACTCAGCTCTGCACCGGACGCGGCCGGCGGCCGTGCTCACCGCCTTGCTGACACTGACCGGTGTCGCCGCGGCGGCTGCGCCGCAGCCCAGCGGGCCGCCCGTCGAGATGCACGACAATGTGCTGCGGGCGACGCTCCCCAACGGGCTGCAGGTGGTCATCGTGCGCAACACCCTGGCACCCGTGGTCGCGACCTCCGTCAACTACCTGGTGGGCTCGGACGAGGCACCGGCGGGGTTTCCCGGCACCGCGCACGCCGAGGAGCACATGATGTTCCGCGGCAGCCCCGGGCTCACCGCCGTTCAGCTCGCCGACATCGGCAGCCTGGTGGGCGGCGAGTTCAACGCCAACACCCGCGAGGATCTCACGCAGTACCTGTTCACGGTGCCGGCCGAGGATCTCGACGTCGCGCTGCACATCGAGGCGCTGCGCATGCGCGCGGTGCTCGACACGCCGGCCGAGTGGAAAGAGGAGCGCGGTGCGATCGAGCAGGAGGTCGCGCAGGATCTGTCGGAGCCCTCGTATCTGCTGTTCTCGAAGCTGCGCGCGCGCATGTTCGCCGGCACGCCCTACGAGCACGACGCGCTCGGTACGCGCCCGTCGTTCGAGAGAACGACGGCGGGGATGCTGAAGAGCTTTCACAACACCTGGTATGCACCCAACAACGCCATCCTGGTGATCGCGGGCGATGTCGAGCCGGCGGCGACGCTCACTCTCGCGCGCGAGCTCTTCAGCGAGATTCCCGCGAAGAAGCTGCCACCCAAGCCGGCGGTCCGGCTGCGGCCGGTGCAGCCCACCTCGATCGTGGTCGACACCGACCGCCCAAGCGGTACGCTCATGATCGCGATGCGCACGCCCGGCCCGCGGGATGCGGACTTCGCGGCGCTCGAGGTCCTCGCGGACGTCCTCAGCAACAAGCGCTTCGAGCTGTACGGACTCGTTCCGCAGGGGCGTGCGCTCAACGCCGAGTTCGGGCTCGAGCCCTTGCCGGAGGCCGGGCTGGCGTACGCCGGCCTCACCTTCACGAGCGGCGCGGATCCCAAGGCGCTCGAGCGGGATGTGCGCGCGATCCTCGCCCGCGTGGCCCGCGAGGGGGTGCCGCCCGAGCTGGTGGCGGCCGCCAAGCTGCAGGAGCGCAGCGCCGCGCAGTTTCAGCGCAACTCCATTCCCGAGCTCGCCTCCGTCTGGTCCGACGCGCTGGCGCTGTTCGGGCTCAACTCCCCGGACGAGGACCTGGCGCGCATCGAGCAGGTGACGGTCGCCGATGTCAATCGCGTCGCCCGCAAGTACCTGGATCTCGAGCACGCCATCACCGGAATCATGTTGCCCCGCGGCTCGGGGCCGCCGGTGGCCGCGCGCGGCGGCGGATTCGGCGGGCGAGAAACGATCTCTCTCGGTGAGGCGCATCCGACTGAGCTGCCGGCGTGGGCGGCCAAGGCGCTGCAGCGCCTGCAGGTACCGGAGTCGACCCTGCATCCGGTCGTGAGCACGCTGCCGAACGGCCTCTCGCTCATCGTGCAGACCGCGGATGTCAGCGACACGGTGAGTGTGTTCGGACACATCCGCAATCGTCCCGAGACCCAGGAACAGCCCGGCGAGGAAGGTGTCGCGCAGGTGCTCGACCGGCTGCTCACGCATGGCAGCGAGCACCTCGATCGCGTCGCCTTCCAGGAGGCGCTCGATGACATCGGTGCCCGGCAGAGCGCCGGCACGGACTTCGCGGTGCAGGTTCTGTCGGAGCACTTCGAGCGTGGCGTGGAGCTGCTCGCCGACAACCAGTTGCACCCGGCGCTGCCCGACAAGGCTCTGGAAGTCATTCGCGGCCAGGTGGCACTCGGCGTCGCCGCGCGCAATACGAGTCCGGGATTCCTGGCACAGCGTTCCCTGCGCGCCGCTCTCTACCCGGCGGATGATCCGAGCCTGCGCATGTCGACTCCGGAGACGGTGCGCGCGCTCACGCCGGCAGCGGTACGCGGCTACTACACGCGCGTGTTCCGGCCCGATCTCACGACCATCGTCGTCATCGGCAACGTGGATCCGAAGAAAGCACGGGCGGTGATCGATCGCTACTTCGGCGCCTGGACGGCGAGCGGCCCGAAGCCCCAGATCGACCTGCCGCCGGTGCCCGCCAATGGCCCGGGCACGGTGGCGGTGCCGGACGCGAGCCGCGTGCAGGATCGGGTCGTGCTGGCGCAGAACCTCGCGCTGACGCGCTCGGATCCCGACTACTACGCGCTCGCGCTCGGCAACGCGGTGCTCGGGGGCAGCTTCTACTCGACGCGCCTCAGCGTCGATCTCCGCAAACACGCCGGCCTGGTTTATTCGGTTGGGTCGGTGCTGCAGGCGGGCCGCACACGCAGCGCCTACCTGGTCGAGTATGCGAGCGATCCACAGAACGTCGCCCGCGCCGCCAGCATGGTCGCGCACGAGATCACCAACATGCAGACCACCCCGGCGGGCGCGGACGAGCTGACGCGCGTCAAGGCGTTCCTGTTGCGGCAGATACCCTTGAGTGAAGCCGGGCTCGATGAGATCGCGCGCGCGCTGCTCGGGCGCACCGACCTCGGCCTGCCACTCGATGAGCCGACGCGCGCCGCCGAGCACTACATCGCACTCGATGCGCCGGCCGTGCAGGAGGCGTTTCGCAAGTGGCTGCGGCCGCAGGACCTGGTGCGCGTCAGCACCGGGCCGACGCCGCCGTAGCCGGGGTGCCCGGGAAATCTCGCTGGGCGTGTTCGTCGAGTGGCGGCGGGCTCAGCCCGGAGTGGGGTTTTGCGGCAGGTTGCGGCAGGCAGTTGCGAGCTTTCCCGCGAAGCCATCGATTGCGAGTCGCGCATCGGCCCAGGGATCGCGGGCCGCCGATCCGACGTCGATGGTCGGGGCAAACCAGCGGTAGCTGACGGTCGTCAGCACGTGCTGCCGGGCGTCGAGCAGTTCCCCCTTGAGCTCGGCGCCGCCCAGGGATTTGCTGTGCACGACATCGAGCGAGGGGTTGGCCGCGAGCTGCTCGCGGGTCAGACGTGACGGCGCGAGATTCTCGACCGTCACGGTGACCCCGACCCCCGGAGGTACCGCGCCGCAGTTCTTCTCGCGCGCCACCGCCGCGCGGATCGCCTTGCGCAGCGTCGTCGCCTCGGCCGCGCCATATTCCGGCCACTTCGCGTTCACGGCGGGAGCGAAATCAATGCCGGTCACCCCCAGCGGTTCGGCCGGCAACCCGCGCGCGAGGAGCAGCGCCGCGGCGCCCGTGGCGCAAACCGCGCAACCGGGGTGAGGCGCGCGAGCGGCGACCGGACCTAAGCTCGAGGGGCGCATCGGTTACCATGGCGGGCGATGCCCGCGGAAGAGCGCCTCGATTTATGCACACGGGCCTGAGGCGGTCAACGCCCCGCCCGCGCCGGCTCGCGGCCGCGCTCGCGGCGCTCATCGCCTGCGTGGCGAGCCTGCCGCTGCCGGCCGCGCCGGCCGGCACCGACGCCGAGCCGTGGTGGCGCCGCGCCGTCATCTACGAGATCTACCCGCGCAGCTTCCAGGACTCGAACGGTGACGGCACGGGCGACCTGAGCGGGATCACTCAGCGCCTCGATTACCTGCAGCAGCTCGGCGTCGACGCCATCTGGATTGCACCCATCTACCCCTCGCCCCAGGTGGACTTTGGCTACGACGTTTCCGACTACGAGGCAGTCGACCCGCTGTACGGCACGCTCGCGGACTTCGATCGACTGCTCGCCGAAGCCCGCCGGCGCAACATACGGGTCATCCTCGACATGGTGCTCAATCACACCTCGGACAAGCACCCGTGGTTCCTCGACGCCGTGCGCTCGCGTGACTCCCGCTACCATGATTTCTACGTGTGGAGCGACGGTAAGCTCGACGCGGCCGGGCGCCCTCAGCCGCCGAACAACTGGGTGAGCCTCTTCGGCGGCCCGGCCTGGGAGTTCGTACCCACGGTCGGTCGGTTCTATTACCACCGCTTCTACCGTCAGCAGCCGGATCTCAACTGGCGCAACCCCGAGGTCGAGCAGGCGATGTTTGCCGCGATGCGCTTCTGGCTCGATCGCGGGGTCGCGGGTTTCCGGCTCGACGCGATCACCGAGCTCTTCGAGGACGCGAAGCTGCGCGACGCGCCGGTGCTCGGGGGCACCAACGCCCTGGGCGATCCCAACCTGAGTGACATCTACACCAAGAATCTGCCCGAAGTTCATGGCGTCATGCGTCGCCTGCGCAGGATGGTCGACAGTTACCCAGACGATCGCGTGCTGATCGGCGAGACCTACCTCGCCAGGACCTCGGATCTCGACGCCTGGTATGGCGGCGCGCATCACGATGAGCTGCACCTGCCGATGGACACCCTGGTGGGCCTCGGCAACCGCCTCGATGCCAACACTTTCCGCCAGCATCTGCTCGAGTCGCAGACCGAGCTGCACCACTCGCAGCCGCTGCTGGTATTCGACAATCACGACAACGTGCGCAGCTGGGACCGTTTCGGTGACGGCGTGCACGATGCGCAGATCGCGCGCATCATCGCCGCACTGCTGCTTACCGCGCGCGACGCGGTGCTGCTGTACCAGGGGCAGGAGATCGGCCAGCGCAACGCGACGCCACAGCGCGTCGAGGATGTGCGCGATCCCATCGGCATCCGCGGCTGGCCGCGAGAGAAAGGCCGCGACGGCGAGCGCACGCCCATGCCATGGGACGCCAGCGCCCAGGCCGGCTTCAGCAGCAACCCGCACACCTGGCTGCCGGTGACGGCGGACTATCGCACCGTCAACGTGCAGACCGAGGCCGCCGACCCCGGCTCACTCCTCAACTGGTACCGGCGGCTGATTGCGCTGCGCCGGAGCGATCGCGCGCTGCGCAGCGGACGCATGGTGATGCTCGATCGCACCAACCCGAACGTACTCAGCTACGCCCGCGTCAGCGATGACGGCGAGACGGTCATCGTGTCGCTCAACATGTCGCCGCAGCCGCAGCAGGTGTCCCTCGACCTCGCGCCCGCGGGTGTACGCGGCTCGCACCTGACGACGCTGCTCTCGAGCCCAGGGCCGGAGCCCGATGGCGCCTCCGCCTCCAGCCCGCAGACCCTGCCGGCCTATGCAGCCTGGGTGGCCGAGCTCCGCTAGCGTGGCACTCGCGCCCCGGATTTAGAGCCCAGACGAGGACTTGCCACGGGGTCGGCTTCGCGCAAACCGAAGCACAAGCTACACTAAGCCAACTGGGCCAGACTGGTTCAGTGCGATGATCGAACTTATGCCGCACGCAATGCACTTATGAGCAGCATCCCGGGTGACTTCTACGGCCGGTACAGCTGCGATCGTGCCGTCCGGGTTGAGAACACAGAAAGAAGAGACGCGAGCGTGAGGCCCACTCGAGAGCCTTCCATTGCAATCTGCCTGACCAGCTACAACCGCATCGAATGCGGCAAGATCAATCAGGAGATCTTCAAGCTCAATTTCCGCACGCCCTTCTCGCTCGTCCACGCATGCTCGGGCGCGCAGAAGGAACGATACCTGGAAGACGCGTTCATCTGGTGCGCGCCAGGATCCCTCAACGCCGGCGGCATGGATCTGATTCAACGCTCTCTCGAGCTGGCCTGCGACCGGTTTGCCCCGGACTATCTGGTGCACCTCGAGGCGGATACCTGGATACTCGACGAGCAGGTCATTCTCCGTTTCGTTCGCGAGATGGAGCGCAATCCGCGGCTGTTGCTGGCGACCCATGCCTGGACTTCCGTGTCGCCCTGGCGTCGTGCTCGCCGCGCCATTCGCCAGCTGGTCAGGCGGCCTTCCGGTCTGCTGAACCAGCAAGTTGACATCGTGGACTTCGCTACACAGTTCTTCATCCTGCGCAATGACCCCGCGGTGCTGCGGTGCATTCTCGATATGCGCCCCGACGAGAAGCGGCGGGCGGAGCGGCAGTTGTATGACGCCTACGTGAAGCGGTTTGGTCTCGATACCGTGCTGCGGATGCGGGAGCGGGAGCCGGTTCACCCGGCTTACCGCCAGAGCTGCGAGAAACTTGCTCTCTACTGTCACCACTGGCCCGCAGGTGGCACGGCCAAACCACCATCAGCGGACAAAGCGCGCGGCGAGAGGCCGGATCAGATCGGCAAGAGGGAGGCGTTGCTCAGGTATCCGCAGATCTCCCGCGGAGCCGCCATTCAGCGCCTTCTGAACGCCACTTCGTTCGAGTACTACAATCCGGGTGCGAGCCGCTGGTGACTCTCAGCCGGCGCCGACGCCCGGTAGTAAACGATCCTGCCTAACAGGCGCTCATCGAAGGCCACCCGATGCGGGTCCAGAAGTCCGGCCTCGCCCATCCAGCCGAGGATCCTCTCCTCAGTGTTGCTCTCCATCCGCTCGCTGGCGTGAAGCCACCGTGCCAGGGGGTTGTGGCCGGGCCGACCCGGTTCGACGAAGTCGAGCAGATGCAACGATCCGCCAGGCTTTAGAACGCGGCGCACTTCGCACAGCGTCGCGAGCTTCGCGTTTTGCGGCAGGTGATGGAACATGAGACTCGAGAAGACGCGGTCGAAGCTGGCATCAGCGTAGGGGAGCGCATTGGCAAAACCCTGATCGAACCGGATCGAGACAGCGGCGGCCATGGCCTTGCGCTCGCTACGCGCGAGCGCCCGGGGATCAGGGTCCAGCCCCACCACATTCACGCTCGGGAGCCAGCGCTTGATCGCCACGGCAAAGGTGCCGGTGCCGCAGCCGATGTCGAGGATCGCGTGATCCGGCTGCACGGCGGCCTGGTCAAACAGCTTGCGGCGCGCCCGGTCCGCGCCGAACAGTTTAGTCAGCGGATCGTACAGCGGCAGAAAGACGTCCCGGCCGGCGGCCGGAAGGTAGGCGTGACGAGCGTGACTCATGACGGCACTCCCCGATGATCAGCCGCTTGCAGCCTAAAGCCCGGACCCATGTGCAGGGTCAAGTCCCGGACGGTTTTCATTGACCCTGGACTAGACTCCAGGGTCTACATTGAAGCCTGACAAAATGAATGGAGGTCAGCCGTGAGCAGGCAGACCATCGGGAACCTCGCGCGCTCTGCCGGCGGGCCCGACCCGCACGCCTGTCATAAGATGGCAGGCACTCAGGCGAGCCACGATCGTCACGCCGGACATTCCGTCGCGATGTTTCGGGATAAGTTCTGGCTGAGCTTCGCGTTCACGATTCCGGTCGTATTCTGGTCAGCCGACATCCAACACTGGCTGGGTTACGTCGCGCCATCGTTCCCGGGCTCGAAGTTCATTCCCGCCATCTTCGGAACGCTCGTCTTCCTCTATGGCGGACTCGTTTTCATCCGCGCAGCGCGCGGCGAGCTCGCCGATCGCAAGCCGGGCATGATGACGCTCATCAGCCTGGCGATCATCGTCGCATTCGGGACTTCGCTGGCCGCTACCTTCGGCCTCTTCGAGATCGACGTATGGTGGGAACTCGCCTCCCTGATCACGATCATGGTTCTCGGCCACTGGCTGGAGATGCGGGCCATTTCCCAGGCTCGCGGGGCACTCAATGCACTCGCCGCGCTGCTGCCGGACACGGCTGAACGGGTGATCGGTTCAGAGACTCAGTCTGTTCCTCTGTCTGAATTGAGTGTCGGCGACATCGTTATCGTTCGTCCGGGCACTCGCGTTCCGGCAGACGGAGTTGTGGTGGAGGGTGCTGCGGACGTCGATGAATCCATGATCACCGGCGAGTCCACGGCGGTGCCGAAACGGGTGGGTGCCAGGGTGATTGCCGGGACTGTCAGCGGTGGCGGAAGCCTTCGCGTGCGCGTTGCCGCCATTGGGGATCAAACCGCCCTCTCCGGCATCATGCGGCTCGTTGCCAGTGCCCAGGCATCCGGTTCTCGCACGCAGGCTGTCGCCGACCGGGCAGCCGCACTCCTCTTCTATGTAGCGGTGGTGTCCGGCGCACTGACTTTCACTTATTGGTGGCTCGCGGGCGACAAGGAACACGCCCTGATCAGAACGGCGACGGTCCTCATCATTGCCTGCCCGCATGCTCTGGGACTGGCGATTCCGCTGGTCATCGCAATCGCCACATCACTGGGAGCTCAGAATGGGCTCCTGGTCAAGAACAGACTGGCGCTCGAACGCGCCCGCACGCTCGATACGGTCATCTTCGACAAAACCGGAACCCTGACCCGCGGTGCCCCGGGCGTGTCGGCAGTGGCGGCTGCGCCTGGCGTTACCGAAGCCGATTTGATCGCGCAGGCTGCGGCTGTCGAAGCCACCTCCGAGCACCCACTCGGTGGGGCCATCATTGCCGAGGCGAAGCGCCGCGGGGTGCCGCAGTTAGCTGCCACGGATTTCAAGTCGCTACCCGGTCGCGGAGCGCAAGCCCTGGTGCAGGGCGAGCCCGTCTCGATTGGTGGAGCTCGTCTGTTGACCGAGAGCAGCCTCACGGCTCCCCCGGAAGTCAATGACCTGGCGACGGTATGGGCAGCGGATGGGAAGACAGTTCTCTATGTCGTCGCCCGAGGCCGATTGCTCGGAGCTTTCGCAGTTGAAGACGAGATCCGGGGCGAATCCAGTGAAGCCGTTACCGAACTCCACAGGCTTGGTGTCCGGGTCGCGATGATCACCGGGGATTCGAAGACGGTTGCCGAGTCGGTTGCCCGGCGTATCGGGATCGATGACGTCGCGGCCGAGGTGCTGCCCGCCGACAAGGCTATGGCGGTGAGACGCTTCATGGCTGATGGTAAGAAGGTCGCAATGGTCGGTGACGGCGTGAACGACGCACCGGCCCTGGCGACGGCAGATGTCGGAATCGCAATAGGTGCGGGAACCGACGTGGCGATCGAATCCGCCGGCATCGTGCTCGTGCGCAGCGATCCGCGCGATGTGGTCGGGGCCATCGAGCTGTCGCGCGCCAGTTACCGAAAGATGCTCCAGAATCTCGTCTGGGCGACCGCCTACAACGTGCTCGCCATTCCGATCGCGGCCGGTGTTCTCGTCCATTGGGGGCTCGATCTCCCCATGAGTGTCGGTGCGGTCGCTATGAGCGCTTCGACCATCATCGTTGCTGCCAACGCGCAACTGCTGCGCGGATTGAAGTTGCGCCGGCAGCGCTGATCGGCCGATCCGGGGCGGGTGAGCGGAGCAATTGTCCTGGCGTTCACGCCGTACGAGACCGTCGGGGGATCGTACGCACCCGGCGAACCAGTTGCTCGAGACGCAGGAAGTGCGTGCCGCGCCAATAGATGCGTTCGCAGCCCGGACAACGAATGAAGCGACGGAAGCGCTTGAACACCCGTGACGGTACACGATCCTTCACGGCGGCGCGCGGCACCGGCTGGAGTCTGTCATTGCAGCTCATGCAACGGGTAAACGGCTGAATAGCCCGATGCAGCGCCAACGCCTGGATGACTTCCTCGAGTTGGCGCTCGGGTTCCATCGATCGCAATCGATAGCCACGGGTGAGAGCCCCGTACATGAAGAGGCGAATATCGCGGGAGAGTAGGATGCGGCGCTCGCGGATTGAAGTCGCGACCAGGTCGCGGTCCGCAAACTCGGTCGAGTATCTGGTGTCGAAGCCCAACAATCGCAGGAGGCGTGCAAGCTTTCCCAGGTGCACGTCGGCGAGGAATCGCGTCCGGCGCAACGGCTTCGGCCGCAGCCGGTATAGAGGCCGGAGTTCCAACCGCTCGAACATTGGATAGACGGCCACGCGTTCACCGCCGCGCAGCCGGTCCGGAAAACGAGCCGAACGCCCGTCAACGAGGATGAGATCGACCTCTGTGTGAGGGACGCCCAGTCCCTCGATCACGTCCTTGACTGCCGGAGTGCCATCGAACTCGTGCGCAAAGGAACGCTTTCGGCGCGCGGACGGCAGGTAATCGTTGAGCTCCTCGTAAAAACGAAATTCCGCTGTCGGCATCGCCGCCACTGCCTGCGTTTGACGTGCCCCGTTCCAGGGACGCCGCCGCAACCGCTGAGAGTATGCAGCCGAGATCGCGCACGCGTCCGATCACGGGCCACGGCTGGCGAGATCGGCGTGGCTCCGCTCTCGCCCACGTGCTGCCCAGTGAGCGTGTGTTGCTCTGCGTCACCGTGTCCTCCGTGCGCGTCAAGCGCTGACTGGGCCGAAAGCCCTCGCGCTCGTGGCCAAGGTCATCGATCGCATCGACAGCGGCAGCCCGTCGTGGTAAGACGCGCCAGCGTCGTCCCAACCCGTGTGATGGGAGGATCCCATGAACACCCCGAGAGACCCGAGAGATCCGCGAGATCCGAGAGAGACAGGCGTCTACAGGGCGGCAGAGCCGCGTAGTAATCTCAAGTGGCTCTACTGGGCCATTCCGTTAGCGCTCGTCCTGTTGGCGCTGCCGTTTATCTTCCGCGGTCAGCGCGAGCCTGTGCCAACACGCACGGCGGCGGTTGAACAAAGGCAACCGCCATGCGCCGCGGTCAACCTCACCAGTGGCAGCAGCACACTGACCGATGCGGATCAGCAGAGCCTCGCGCAGTGTGTGACCTCGGCGAGGCAGACGGGATCGAGTATTGCTGTGACCGGCTCGAGGGAAGGTGCGGACACCGTGCGCCAGGCACTCGTCTCCCAAGGCGTCCCGGACGCCAACATCCGGGTGAGCGAGGCAGCCACTGGAGACCCGGGGCGGGTGGTCGTCACTCTGAGGTAGTCGCCGGGATCCCCTGCGCGTGTACCCGCGCGGGGCATATTTCCTCAGGCTGGGCCCGCACGCAGCAGTTGATCGTTGCGGTCGTCGGTGCCCACCGGCCCTCGGCTGGTGTTGCGCTCTCTGCGCGCGCGCTGTCTTGGTCACTGAACGTTCTGGTTTGAATTCCCGACTGGGCAATCGGGGACCGTGCCGGTACATTCTAATGAGTCATGGACTCGCCCACGGTCAGGTCGTCTGTCGGTGAGCTGCTGAGCTTTTCAGTGGACGATGGG
>Ga0318514_10000381_pt1 | contig 12734 bp, 12 predicted proteins | sample GRESIP176b2f18_FD_203684 | JGI IMG/M metagenome (GOLD analysis project Ga0318514, IMG submission 203684) | Tropical soil microbial communities from Luquillo Experimental Forest, Puerto Rico - GRE.SIPMG.176b2f18 | ecosystem: Environmental > Terrestrial > Soil > Tropical forest > Bulk soil...
AGCAGTCCGGGCCACGCTCCCGCCGGCCGGGTGCCCGGCCAGCGTGCTGCGGATCGTCTCGATGATGGGCGTACACGGCTGGTTGCGCGCGAACCCGTGCAGCCAGGCGGGCATCGTCGCGATGGGGACGAAGGCGCTGCTCGCGTAGGGGAGGAACATGAAGAGGAACGTGGCCCCGTTGGCCGCCTCCGGCGAGGACGCGAGCATCCCGGCTATCGCGGCCAGCCAGGAGATTGCCGTCATGAACAGCACCAGGATCCCGGCCGCGGCCAGCCATTGCAGCGGCGAGGCGTGGGGGCGGAACCCGACCGCCAGGCCCAGGCCCATGACCACCGTGGTCGCGACCAGATTACGGGCCACGCTGGCGATCACGTGTGCGGCCACCATCACCGGGCCGCCGATGTCCAATGAGCGGAACCGGTCGATGACGCCGGCCTTCATGTCCTCGCTCACCACGACCGCGGTCATGGACGAACCGAAGGCGGCACAGACCAGGATCACGCCGGGCACCACGTACGTGGCGTAAGACGTGCCCACCCGGACGGCCCCGCCGAACAGGTACACGAACATCAGCATCAGCATTACGGGCAGCACCAGCGATGTGATCAGCGCCTCGGCATTGCGCCGGGACAGCCGCAGGGCCCGCCCGGTCAGCGTCATCGCGTCACGCACCGGCGCGGCCGGGCGCGCGAGGGGCGCGGGCCAGGCCAGGCGGGTCAGGGTCTCAGCCATGGACGGTCTCCTTTTCCCGGGCCACGTCACCGGTCAGGGCGTGGAATACGTCATCGAGCGTCGCGGTGTGGACGGTGAACGACGACACCGCCTTGCGGTCCGGGTCGCACTCGTCCAGCAGGGCCCGGATGTGGGCCGCGCTGCCGTCGGTCGGCACGCCGAGTACGCCGCGCAGCGGATCGCGGTGCTCCACGCGGGAGCCCAGTAGGCACTCCAGTCCCTCATAGGCGCGGACATCTGTGGCGGTCAGGTCCAGCCGCTGTTCGCTGACCTTCCGCTTCAGGTCGGCCGCTGGCCCCTCGGCGATGACCCGCCCCCGGTCCAGAACCGCGATCCGGTCGGCCAGCTGGTCGGCCTCGTCGAGGTACTGCGTGGTCAGAAGGACCGTGACCCCCGACTTGGCCAGGCTCAGGACGATCTGCCACATGGCCTGGCGGCCGGCCGGGTCCAGCCCGGTGGTCGGCTCGTCGAGAAACACCACGCTGGGCCGGCCGGTGAGGCTGACCGCCAGGTCCAGGCGCCGGCGCATGCCGCCCGAATAGGTCGCGACCTTGCGCCCACCCGCGTCCGTGAGGTCGAACCGCTCCAGCATCTGCGCCGCGCGGGCCCGCGCGGCGCGGCGGGACAGGCCGGCCAGCCGGCCCATCATCCAGAGGTTCTCCGCGCCGGTCTGTGCCCTGTCGACGGCGGCGTACTGACCGGTGAGCGAGATGTGCCGGCGCACCTGACGGCCCTCGCGGGCTATGTCGAAGCCGGCCACCCTGGCTGTCCCGGTATCGGCCTTGATCAGCGTGGTGAGGATGTGCACCAGCGTGGTCTTCCCGGCGCCGTTCGGCCCGAGCAGGGCCTGGATGCTACCGCGGTGCACCGCCAGGTCGACGCCGGCAAGGACCGTGACGTTGCGGTACGCCTTCGTCAGGCCATGCACCTCGATGGCGAGGTCAGTCACTGTTCCACTCCCTCTGATACAGCGTATATTTTGGCGGCACGATATTCGTGGCCAGCAACGACGCACAATAAGCGTGCCATCGTGAACTAGTGCGCTTGCCGTGGATGCGCAGGTCGCTGGGCGCGCCAACCGCACTAGTGCACCCGCCACCGTGACGGAGGAGCCGATGACATCCGCAGCCGCCGGGCCGGCCTATCTCGTGATCGCGAACCAGATCGAGGACCGTATCCGCAAGGGTGACCTGAAGCCCGGTGACAGGGTCCCGTCCACCCGCCAGATCACCCGCGACTGGGGTGTCGCGATGGCCACCGCGACCAAGGTGCTGGCCGAACTCCGGTCCCGCGGCGCGGTCCTGACCAGGTCCGGCGCCGGGTCGGTGGTGGCCGGTCAGCCGTCCTTCCGGCCGGGCTCCCCTGCCTCTCCGGCCCGCGCGCGCGGCGTCCACAACGGCGCCGGTACGGCCACCCGTGAGCGGGTCATCGAGTCCGCCATCGCCATCGCCGACGCCGAGGGCGTCGCGGCCGTGTCCCTGCGCCGGATCGCCGTCAACCTCAACGTGTCGACCATGTCGCTGTACCGCGGCATCGCAAGCAAGGACGACCTGCTGACCGGCATGATGGACACCCTCATGGGTGAGGAGGCGTGGCCCGCCACCCCGCCCCCGGGCTGGCGGGCGCAGCTGGAATACATCGCCCATCGCCAGTGGCGCGGGTATCAGAACCACCCCTGGCTGGCCCAGATCGTCTCGCTGACCCGGCCCCAGCTGGCCCCCAACGCCATGCGCCACACCGAATGGGCCCTGCGGGCCATCGACGGCTGCGGCCTGGACGCCACCACCAGGCTGTACATCGTGCTGACCCTGTTCGGCCACGTCCGGGGCGCCGCCACCGGCCTGGAGTCGGAGCAGCAGGCTGAGCGGGACACCGGCGTCGATATCGAAGAGTGGATGCGCGTACACGACGCCCGGTTCGCGCCCATCATCCAGTCCGGCCGCTTCCCGCACCTGGCCAAACTCGACAACAACGCGGATGTCGACTTCGACCTCGACACCCTGTTCGAGTTCGGCCTTACCCGCCTGCTCGATGGCTTCGCCGCCCTCATCGAAGGTCGCTGGCGCGGCCGTACCCCGGACACGTGACCGCAGGCCAGACCTCCGACGGCTTCGCCGCGCTGGCGGCCGACGGCCGCCAGCGCGGCCGTCGCCAGGACGGATGACCGGTAGGCCACACGTCCTGGCGCCCGGCGGATCAGATGGTGATGGCGAGCTTTCCCCGGGCGTGCCCGGCGTGGAGGTGGTGCACGGCCTCGGGCAGGCCGGCGAGCGGGTAGGTCCCGCCGATGACGGGGGTGACCTGGCCTGTTTCGATCAGCTGGCGCAGGGTGTCGAGATCTGCCTGGCGGTGCGTGGAGACGTAGGTGGTCAGCCGCTGGCGGGTGAACGGGGAGAGCATCAGCGCCCGGAGCTGCCGGCCGACTCCGGTCCACTTGCCGCCTTCGCCGCCGGCGATGACCAGCGTTCCCGTGGGCGCCAGGGCCCGGCGCAGCCGTGCGAGGCGGTTGTTCCCGCCGATGTCGAGGATCAGGTCGTAGTGCTGGCGGCCGTCGGCGAAGTCGTCGCGGGTGTAATCGATGACATGGTCGGCACCGATCGAGCGGACCAGGTCCGTCTTGCCGGTGCTGGACACGCCGGTGACCTCGGCCCCGAAGGCCTTGGCCAGTTGCACGGCGTAGCTGCCAACGCCGCCTGAAGCGCCGATGACCAGGACCTTCTGCCCCGCGCGGAGGCGCCCGGCGTGCAGGCCCTGTAGGGCGGCGAGCCCGGACACTCCGACGGCCGCGGCTTGGGCGAAGCTGAGCCTGGCCGGCTTGTGAACCAGCTTGTCCGCCCGTGCGGCGGCGTATTCGGCGAAGGAGCCGCGGGCGATGCCGAACACCTCATCACCGGCCCGGAACCCGCCGGCATCGGCGCCGGCCGCGATGACCGTGCCCGCCACGTCCAGCCCGGGCACCGGATTGCGCGGCCCACGCAGCCCAAAGCCCAGCAGCCGCATGAGGTAGGGCTGCCCCGCCATCAGATGCCAGGTGCCCCGGTCCACCCCGGCCGCCCGCACCTGCACGAGAACCTCGTTCGCCGCGATGGCGGGAGTGGCGATCCGCTGCAGCTTGAGCACATCCTTGGGCGCGGTTCCATACCGGTGCTGCACGATCGCCTGCATCGTCGCCGGGCCGGGTGCCGCGCTGGCCTGCACCGCCGGCCGGCTGTCCTGTGTGGCCTTCATCTTCTTCTCCTTAACTTACGCTGTAAGTATCGTAGACTTACAGCGTAAGTCGCGTCAAGCCTCGGACAGGAGCACACCGGATGGTGACGACCAAACACACCGCGGCCCGCCGGGAGCCGCTGAGCCGCGACCAGGTGCTGCGAGCCGCGGTCGCCCTCGCCGACCAGGGCGGCATCGGGGCGCTCAGCATGCGCAAGCTCGGCCAGGTGCTCGGGGTGGAGGCGATGTCGCTGTACAACCACGTGGCCAACAAGAGCGACCTGCTCGACGGCATGATCGACATCGTGTTCAGCGAGATCGGCCTGCCGGCCGGTGACAGCGGATGGAAGCAGGCCATGCGGCAGCGGGCGATCTCGGCACGCGAAGTCCTGGCCCGCCATCGCTGGGCGATCGGCCTGATGGAGTCACGGCGATCACCCGGCCCGGCGACACTGCGCCACCACGACGCCGTCCTCGGATGCCTGCGCCAGGCAGGCTTCCCGGTCGATCTAACCGCCCACGCCTACTCGCTGCTCGACAGCTATATCTACGGATTCGCGCTGCAGGAGGCCAGCCTTCCGTTCGACACGCCGGAGAAGACCACACAGGTCGCGCAGGAGATCTTCGGGCAGTTCGCCGCTGGCACATACCCCCACCTCACCGAGCTGACCATCCAGCACGTCCTGCAGCCCGGCTACCACTACGGCGGCGAATTCGAGATCGGGCTCGACCTCATCCTCGATGCCCTCGAGCGAGCCGCCAGCACGGGGGAAACGCGTCCGTGAGCGGACATGTACCGGTGCCTCACATCTCTTCGCGGCCGCACGCACAGCCGCCGGCCCGGCAACCGGACAGGGAGCATTGACCCGGCATCCAGCTTGCCCTCAGATCATGCTCCTACGGTGGGCGCAGGCAGGAACTGATCATCCTGATGCTGAGCAGCGGCGAAGGGCGGAGTGCGGTGCGGGACAACGTGGCCATCTGGTACCGGGGCGCGAATTACCAACTCGGCCGCTGGCGGCAGGGTTACGGGATCTGGGCTGTGGCAGGGCAACAGGAGCATCCGCTGGAGGCGTGGCCCGAGACGCCGCAGGGGTGGGCCGGGGCGTGGTCCCGGTTCACCGCCATCGAGCACCCCGCGGCCATCGTGCACCTCAGCAGGCCCCACATCCCACTGGCCAGCCGGAACACTTCGATCGGCGCGGCCGGACTGCTCGGTGCGGGTGTGGCCTGCGGGATCACCGGGCTGTTCCCCCCTTATCTGTCCGGGGCCAGCCTGGCCAGCGACCCCGCCAACCTCGTCCCGCACGTGATCTACCTGGCCACCTGGCTGGCCAGCGGGCTGCTGATCGTGGCCGGGGGAACCTGGCGGCAAGTGGGTGCGCTGCTCGGACTGGGCACCAGCATCGTCACGGTCGGTTACTTCCTCGCCGATCTCGGCACGGTGGCCTCCGGCGGCGCCGGCTCCTTTGGCGCCGGCCTGGCCTTCGGGCTGATCGGCTGGCTGCTGTGCACCGCCGGCGCTGCGCTGGCTGCCTGGCCGCCCGGGCGCGCCGGTGCCCCAAGCTTGCAACTGGCCCGCCGCGGGCGCCCGGCCATCACGCTGGCGATTACCGCCCTGCTGGCGATCGGCGTGGCCGTGGCGTTCGCCCCGTCGTGGGACAGCTACATACTTCGGACGCCCGCGCAGCTGATTCAGACGGTAACCGCGGGCAACATCTTCTCGAACCCGGCCCCGGTGATCTTCGGCAACGTCGTCGTGATGGTCGCATTCGTCGCGGTCGCTGTTGCCGCCGCACTGTGGCGGCCGGCCCGGCTGGGTGCCGCGCTGCTCGCCGGTGCGCTGATCCCCATGGCGGCTCAGGCGATTTCCGCACTGATCCAGGCCAGCCAGAGCATCTCACCGGCACAGTTCGGGATCTCCGCGAGCCGCGCCGCCCAGCTCGGCCTGACCATCACCAGCGGCCTCACCCTGGCGTTCTGGATCTACTCCGCCCTCGTGATAGCACTGGCCGGAGTCTGTGCCTGGATGCTCATCCCGGCACGGCCGCAGCGCCAGCCCGCGACGGGCGCGGCCACCGCCCCGGCGGCGTTCTCGTGGCAGGCGTGATAACGGCAGGCAGGCTCAGGCTTGGGTGAGGCCGGCCCCGTTTCGTGGGGCCGAGACTTCCCCGCGCTCGCGGGTGACTGCCGCCGTCGAAGTGACTGCCGCCGTCGGAATGCCGCGCCTGGCGCCAGGGGCGGTCCACGCGGCGCATTCGCCGATAGCGCCGACAAGCAGGTCATGAAGCATCCCGTCGGGCTGCGGGATGCACGCATGCGCGATTCCATCCGCCGCGGTGTGGACGGTGAACGGCGCAGCGCGCCGGCGGAAGGCCTTCGCGGTGATCGGGAGATCGCGACTGAAGCCGCGGGCCCACTGCTCCGCGTCCGGAACCTGCGCCAGCGCGGCCCGGCTCGGCTCGGGCAGCCAGCCGGCCGGCCGCCCGTCCAAGTCGGCCAGCACCCGCTCACACACCAGCACCGACACCGCTAGCACCTGCTGCCGGGCGGCCGCCACCACCGGCAGCGCCATCCGCGCGCACACCAGCGCGATCCGTGCATCGATGTGCAGATCGTCACCGGTCAGCCCGATCACCGACGGGATCAGCTCCGCCAGCCGGCCCCGGGCGGCATCGGAGGTGTAGTCGTTGACATCGCGGGCAAGCGCGGCCAGCAGCGGATGCGTGCAGGCCGGATGATCACTCCACGGCTCCCCCGCCAGGTACGACGCAAACTCCATGAAGCACGCGCCCCGGCGCGGGTTCCGGTGCTTGCCCCGCGACAGAACCGGGACCAGCTCAGGTGCATCAGTCTCGTAACCCGACACGGCCACCTCCACACGGCCGGCAGACCTGCTACGACCAGTCTGCGCCCCTCCGGCACAAACCACTACCCGGCCCCGCGGAATCCAGGCCATGCGCGGCCGGCTGGAACCGGCGGCCGCGCTCGTTACGGGGCCGGCCGGTTGAACGGCACGATGACCGTGATGGTGTCGGGGAACCAGTGGGCTCCGCCCGGATGCTGGGGCGCCCCGCATGCGGTCTGCAGGTACCTCATCGGCGCGCCGAAGCCGTGGAGCGTGTCGCTGGCCGGGAAGCCGTAGCTGTCCCGTATGACGTAGGAGAGGGTTCCGGCGTACCGCCGGTTCTTGCGGCTGACGCTTCCGGTGACGGTCAACCCCTGCGTGCCGCGAAATCCCCAGTACAGGTCGCTGTTCCTGGACTCGAACGCCACCGTCGGCAGCTGCGCTCGGGAGAGCCGGACGCGAGTCTTGCCGGCCCTCAGCTGGCGCAGGATTGCTCGCTGGACTTTTTTATTCACCGCTTGGAAGGCGCTGCTGGATGCCGCCTTTTCGGAGATCGGCGACCCTGCCGGGTAATCGACCTCTGTTCCCTTCCCCTGGAGGAAATGCGTCAACAGATCAGCCGATGCCAGGAATCCGGCTGCAACGAACCCATCGGCCACTTTGGTGCCCAGAACCTCGTCGGCCGCGAACCTAGCGCCGTCGCACGCTGCCTTCGGCGTTTGCGCGTACGTGTCCTGGCTTCCATTGGGCGGCACGGGGCGGGCACCCGCGATGGTGAAGGCAAGCGCCGCGCTGGCAGAAGGAACCGGGGCGGCGGGAGACCCGGCGGCGGGAGACCCAGCGGCCGGTGACGCCGCAGAACACCCCGGCAGCGCTGCGGCCGTGCACAAGAACGCGGCGCCGATGACCGGCTTCTTCGTCAGCATCGGGCGAGGGCGTCGCATAGCCCGAGCATCCCATGGCCGCCCGCGTGCCGAGCCTGGCCAGCCGGCGCCCGGCTCGCCGAAGGTGTCTCGGTAGCTAGTCCGTCAGCTCGATCATGAGCCGGGCGATACCTTCAGCGTCGAACACTTGCGGGTCGTGCGGCGTGTTGATCTCCCGGTAGGTCCATCCTGCTTCCAGCGCGTGGGCGGCGCCCGCGGCCACAGGATCGCCGCCAGCTTGTTCTGCGTACCCGCCGGCCGTGCAGCGGATAAACGCCCTCGGCACCGACTCCAGGGCGTCGGTGAGATGGATGGGTTCGGTGAACGAGGCCGCCGGATGGGCGCGGATCCGGTCGAGATAGTCCCGGCGAACCGCCTCGGGCACCGACCCGGCTGGAATCAGCGCATCGAAGAGTGCCGCCGGCATAGGCACTCTCCAGGCCGGTCCGTGTTCGGCAAGGCCGTCGCGGATCATGTCGGCATACCTGGCGGGAAACAGGTCTACGGCCGACCGGCCGGAAACGGGTACAAGCCCGTCGACGTACACCAGCAGCCGGACTCTGTCAGCGGCGCGGTCAGCCGCACCGCTGGCCGGCATCCCACCGTAGCTGGCGGCGCAGAGGACCACGTCCCGGAGACGCTCGAACTCGAGAACCGCGACGATGTCGTCGATGTGCGTGCCGAGGCCGACAGGTTCGCCATGCGACAGATGGTCACGCTCGCCCATCCCGGTGAGGGTTGGCGTGAAGGCGCGATGCCCGTGCCTGCGGAGGATGTCGGCGACGGGCGACCACTCCCACCCGCCGCCCCATCCACCGTGGACGATGACAAAGGTCGTCATGCTGCGGAGTGTAGTGGCGTGCTGCGGGAGCCCGGAGCACCTGCAGCGGCGCCCTTGGCCGTGCTGGTCTTCGCGATCAGCTCTTGCGCTGCAGTGTGACGGAGGTCCGCCCGGTGGCCCCGCAGGGCCACCGGGCGGACGGTGGATCAGAACCTACTTGCCGCAGGTCTTGGACAGTGCCGGGTTGGGCATCACCGGGCTGGTGAGCGTCCCGCCGAAGCGCGCGACGTCGGGCGTGCCGTACTCAGCGGCCTTCCCGAAGTCGTTCGTCGTGACGCCGGCGATGTCGGCGCCGAAGTTCCACACGCACTGCCCCTGGGCGCTGCCCTTGCTGGTCAGGGTCCAGTACGGGTAGAACTTGGCGCTGATCGGCGGGGCGGTGCAGCCGGCGCCGGTGGCGGGGTGGCAGAGTGCCTCGGAGGCGGCCGCGTCGGTCTCGAACTGGATGTTCGGGTACGCGTGGCCGTTGGTAAATGGCCCGATATATCGGAACGATGTCGGGAAGTTGCTGCTCCCGTTCGGCCAGTCCGGTATGTAACTGTTGCCCTCAAAATCGAGGTCGCCGTTCTCGAAGGCATTCTGGATGCAGAAGGCAACCGGCGAGTTTTCCGTGGTCTGCACCCCGTTGATGAAGAACGGGCGGCTCCCCTTGGGGAAGCAATGGCCGTCGGAGAACTCACACAGCGCTCCCGAGTTGAACTTGTTGACCGGGCAGGCGACTGGCCCGTTCCGTCCCTGGGTCGTGGCGTGCTGGCAGACAGCCGTGGTGGGGTTGCATGGGCCCTCGCCCGTCTTGCCCTTGCCCTCAATGCCCCCGACGCAGGTCTGGAACACCTGCGGGTCGGAGAAAGAGGAACCGTCGGTGAATGTCATCGCGACGGGGAGTTTGTTGGTGACCGACGAGCAGGATTCGCCGTGCCCGATCTCCTGCTGCATGAGCACGCCGCCCTCGAGCGCCGCCCAGGGCGTCTGGTTCTGTGGCTTTGCGGTGTTGTACTCGGCGTGGAAGCCGAACGGCTTCCCTGAGCAGTCCGCAATGCTGGTGTTCTGGAAGCCGTTTGCGGCGCTGGCCACCATGAACCCCGTCTGATGTGTTGTCAGGTCGGTTACCGAGGCTTTCAGCCCGGCCGGAGTGTTGCTGATCGACGCGGTGAGCATGTCCCCGGAGCTCATCTTCAGCGTGTGGCTGTTCCCGAACCACGTCCCCACGTTGTCGTGCTGCGGGTTCGGCGGCCCGGACGGGACCCCGTTGGTCTGCATGAACGCGAAGTTGACCGGCTCGATGCAGTTGTTGTTGCAGCTCTTGAAGTTGAAGGTGCACATCAGGCTGTCGATGGTCAGCGCCGCGCACCACTGGGTCTTGCTGCAGCTCGTCGAGTCAACGAACCCATCTCCCGGCGCGAGGCCGGGCGGGTACCACTGCAGTTCCATGAAGGCCGCGCCCGCCGCGTTCGGGGTGTTCGTCCCGATGTTGCTGTCGCTCAGCGGCTTGCACGGGTTCTGCGGGTACGACTTCGGGTCACAGATTCCCAGCCCGAACCACGGCGCCGCGCTCAGTTCGGCGTAGTGGGTGACGCTGCCGTTCGCGGTCGGCGCCGCGGCCGGGTCCGTCGGCAACTGCAGGGTGTAGGTCATCGTGTTGCCCGAGCCGGGCGTGGTCGATTCGAACTTGACGCTCGGCTCGTCATGACCGACGTACTGATGGGTGATCGGGTCAGTGAACCGGCCCAAGTGACCCGCGTACATCGGTCCGTGGGGGTCGGTGCACAGCCGCTCGAAGAACGTCGCGTTACAGTCCAGCATGTTGTGCGGGGTGGCCACGAGGTGACCGGGCGCCGCCGTGTGCGTCGCCGAGGCCGGCCCGGACAGAACAAGCTGGCCGGCCGCCGCGAGGCATACCGCCGGAACGGCCAGCTTCCAGGTCATTCCCCGAGCCCTTAACAAACCAGTACGCACGCAAACTCCCCTCGCTTGGCCGACTCCCCGGGCTGTCGACAGCAGGCCTCGCCTAGGACGAGGCGGCACCTCACGACCTGAGAACGCCGTGCGGAATCTAACAACCCGGGTATGCACGGTCAAGACCCTCAAGCGCTCACACGTCGCCCACCAGTCCATCCCGCGCCACCGCACCCTCATGCAATACCGGGCGTGAGCCGTGGGGTGGGTTGTTTATACGGGAGCGACCCCGATCAGGCCGTTGCGGGTGACAAGTGCCGCCAGCGCCTGTTCCTTGAAGCCCTCGGTGCCGTCTGGGCGGCGCGGGAGGACCATGTAGCGGGACTCCGCGCTGGAATCCCAGACATTGATCCTGACCTCGGGACCGGGCACAAAGCCGAACTCGCGCAGTACTGCGCGTGGGTCTCTGACTACCCGGGATCGGTAGGCCTCGCTTTTGTACCACGTCGGAGACGGCCCGAGCAGCGCGATCGGGTAGCACGAACACAGCGTGCACACGATGACGTTGTGGCTGTCTTCGGTGTTCTGGACTACTTTGAGCCGCTGCTCTTGGAGCCCGCCGCCCATGGACAGGCCCAGTTCGGGCAGCGCGGCGTTGGCATCGGCCAGCAGCCGCGCGCGGAATCCCTCATCGGCCCAGGCCCGCGCGACCAGCCGGGTGCCGTTGGCCGGTGAGGCGCGGGCGAGAAAAGCCTCAAGGGCGCGATCCAGTTCCTGGGGATCCACCAGGCCGCGCTGTTCCAGCAGGCTTTCAAGGCGGCGGACCCGGGCGGCCAGCGCCGCGGCCACGCCGGGGTGCTCCCCGCTCACCGCTGTTCCGCCCGGCCGGCCGGGCGAAGGTAGCTCTGCCACAAATCGATGGTCACGGTGTGATCACCCTCGCCGAACAGCTCCGCGGCGGCAAAGCGGACCGTATAGACCGGCTCGGGCTCTGCGGGGAGCTGCCTGGCCCGGCGGTCCGGCAGCGGATAGCAGCCCTGCCGTTCCACGACCGTGCCAATGGCGCCACGCGCATACCGCGGCAGCCGGGTGTGATACGGCGGATCGGCGCGGTCCGCCCAGACCCGGTCCCCCGGACTGAACAGCTCAGCCACCAGCCATCTCCTCCTCGGTCAAGACACCTCTCGCGGCCAGCAGCATGGTGATGGCGCGAAGCCACTTCTCGTAGTAGGACGCCGCCAGATACTCCTGAGGCGGTATCCGCTCGATCGCGTCCCGGAACTCATCGAGGTTGTAGACGCCACGGCCGATCAGCGCCCGGTTGAGAGCGAACACGTGCGCCTCCCAGTCGGCGTGAAAGGGCGGCTCGCCGGTCTCCTCACGCACCGGGGGGAAGCCCTGCATCCCCCCGACGTCGTTGACACGGCCCATCAGTCCTCCCCTCAGTCATCCCCGACGTCAAACCTACCCAGCCGTACCGGGCGCCTCCCTGCCCGGACACCACTCGGCGGGATGTCGCCACCCGCCAGCGATCACTTCGCCGAAAGCCCCGGCCGTCGAGGTTCGGACCTCCTTCTTGAGGAGGAGGTTTCGCCGCGCTGATCCCGGGTTTCCTTCCTTCGGCCGAGGCCGGCGCGGCCTTGCCGCTCGTAGCGTCGCTGCCATGAGCGAAAGGAACGGGAGCGGCGCATGATCGAAGCGCGGGAACTCAGGAAGGTTTACGGCCACACCGTCGCGGTCGACGGGATCGACTTCCAGGTCAAGCCGGGGCACGTGACCGGGTTCCTCGGGCCGAACGGCGCCGGCAAGTCGACGACGATGCGGATGATCCTCGGCCTCGACCTGCCGACCTCGGGCACGGTGACGGTGGACGGGCGCCGGTACCAGGGCACGGTGTGGCCGCTGCACGAGGTTGGTGCGCTGCTGGACGCGCGGGCGGTGCACCCGGGCCGGTCCGCCTACAACCACCTGTACGCACTGGCCGCGGCCAATGGCATCGTCCGCGGGCGCGTCGACGAGGTGCTCGATCAGGTAGGGCTCACGTCGGTGGCGCGCAAGCGGGTCGGCGGGTTCTCGCTGGGCATGGCGCAGCGGCTCGGTATCGCCGGGGCGCTGCTCGGCGACCCGGGGACGCTGTTGTTCGACGAGCCGGTCAACGGCCTCGACCCGGACGGGATCTTGTGGATCAGGACTCTCATGCGCTCGCTGGCCGACGAGGGCCGCACGGTGCTGGTCTCGAGCCACCTGATGAGCGAGATGGCGCTGACCGCAGACCATCTGCTGGTGA
>Ga0318514_10000387_pt1 | contig 12695 bp, 9 predicted proteins | sample GRESIP176b2f18_FD_203684 | JGI IMG/M metagenome (GOLD analysis project Ga0318514, IMG submission 203684) | Tropical soil microbial communities from Luquillo Experimental Forest, Puerto Rico - GRE.SIPMG.176b2f18 | ecosystem: Environmental > Terrestrial > Soil > Tropical forest > Bulk soil...
GGAGTACTGGCGCGAGCCTGCGAACCTGCCCGACTGGGGCGGCCGCGAATGGGGTCGCGAGCGCAGCGGGTCCTTCTCCGAGCAGCGGCGCGGCCAGCGCGAGAGCGGAGTGTGCGAGAGCTGCGGCAGTCCGCTGCACGGGCCCGGGTACGGCGAACACGAACGCTCGCCAGACTCCGGCGGATCGCAAGGCCACCGCCCGCACGGCGGCGGATTCGAGCGCCGGGGGAAGTACAGCGGCAAGGGGCCCAAGGGCTACCGCCGCTCCGACGAGCGCATCACCGAGGACGTGAACCAGGCGCTCATGGACCATCCCGACATCGATGCCAGCGAGATCGAGGTCAGTGCCAAGAACGGCGAGGTGACGTTGCGCGGATCGGTCGCCGACCGCTGGGCGAAGCGCCAGGCCGAAGAGTGCATCGAGCACGTCGCCGGCGTCCAGGACATCCGCAACGAGCTGCGGACACAGCAGCAGGGCTACGGCGCGAGCTCGAGCGCCGGCCAGGCCGGTAACGCGAGCTCGAGCCGCGCGCGCGGCGAAGAGCGGTAGGCTCCGCGCTGTGCGATCGCGAGCGCCGGGTGACCTCCAGCGCTCGCGATCCACGCCCGAGCCGCGTGCTCCCGACGCCTCGTTCGACGCGGTCGACGAGGCGTCCTACGAGTCGATGGACGCGAGCGATCCGCCGGCGCGCGGGCTGGTGCGCACCGGCGAGCCGTGCCGTCACGCCGAGGAGATCGCGCGTGACCGCGCTCACGCCCCGGGCTCCGACTGAAGAACGCTCGCCCGCTTCTTACAACGGACCGCAGCGAGCGCGCGCAGCTACAGCGAAACCCGACACCAAAGAGTGGCACGCAGCTTGCTCCAGTAGTCCCGCGCGTCGCACTACGCGACCAGGGAGAAGAGATGAAGCTTCGAATGAACTGGATCGGCGCAGGCGCTCTGGCGATCTGCCTGTCCGCCGCGACGCCTGCTCTCTCGATGGATAGTCCCGATGCGTGGATCACGACCAAGGTGAAGATGTCATTGCTCACCTCCGACAGCGTCTCGATGGCGACCGCGGTGAACGTCGACACGATCGACGGCAAGGTGACACTGCACGGTGTCGTTCCCACCGACGCGGAGAAGACCAAGGCCGAGGACATCGCGCGCTCGACGAGCGGCGTGAAGGAGGTGCAGAACCTGCTGCAGGTCGTCCCGGCCAGTCAGAAGAAGGTAGTGAAGGTCGCCGACGACAAGCTGCAGAAGAACGTCGAGGCCGTGCTCTCGCGCGACAAAGCGCTGGAGTCGTCCAGCATCAAGGTCGAGTCGGTGCACGACGGCGTGGTGCTCCTGGCCGGCAACGCCAAGACGCTCTCCGAGCACCAGCGCGCGCTCGAGGACGCCCGCGCAGTGCCCGGCGTGAAGCAGGTCTCGAGCGAGATCAAGAGCCCCGACCGGCTCGGCGACGACGAGATCTCGACGGGCAAGGGCATCAGCAAATCAAGCTCGGCGACGTCGGCCGCTCACGACACCTGGATCACCACCGAGGCCAAGTCGCGGCTGCTCACCACCTCCGGCGTGCCGGCGCTCGACATCAACGTCGACACCGACCACTCGGTGGTGACGCTGTTCGGCACCGTGCCGACGGAGAGCGCGAAGAAGCTCGCCGAGGCCGAGGTGAAGAAGGTCGGCAGTGTGCGCGCGGTGCGGAACGACCTGCAGGTCGTGTCCAAGACCATGGCGCACGACGTGAAAGAGAGCGACGAGGCCCTGACCAAGAACATCGACAAGCAGCTCGAGGACCGCAGCGAGCTGAAGGACGGCAAGATCGACGTCCAGGTCGAGAACGGCGTGGCCCGGCTGACCGGCGAGGTGGCGAACCAGAGCGATCGGCTGATCGCGATGCAGACCACCCGCGGCGTGCCCGGCGTGCGCTCGGTGATCGACGACCTGACGGTGGCCTCGCCCTAGAGGCCACGCACGAGCGAAGCAACCCGGCGCCCGGGAGATCGACCGGTCTCCCGGGCGCGCTCATTCTCGGAGGACGAAATGGACTTCAAGCTGAAACCCCTGCCTTACCCCTACGACGCACTGGAGCCGCACGTCTCCGCGGACACGGTGGAGACGCACTACGAGAAGCATCACCGCGGCTACATGGAGAAGCTCGAGAAGCTGCTCTCCGGCCCCGCAGCAGAGCGCTCGCTGGAGCAGCTGATTCGCGAGCAGTCGGGCCCGATCTTCGACAACGCCGCGCAGGTGTGGAACCACGACTTCTACTGGCGCAGCATGCGGCCCGGCCCCAAGCGGGTCGCGAAGCCCGCTCGCGGCGTGCTCTCGGAGCGGATCACCGCGGCCTTCGGCTCGGCGGATGGGCTCTGCCGGCGGCTCGAGGAGTGCGCGGAGCACCAGTTCGGCTCCGGCTACGCCTGGCTGTTCTGGCGCCCCGGCGCGGAGCGCCTGGAGGTGGTGTCGCTTCCCGACGCCGACAATCCGCTCTTGACGGCCGACCTGCCGCTCTTGTGCATCGACGTCTGGGAGCACGCCTACTACCTGGACCGGCGGAACCGTCGCCACGAGTACGTCTCGGCGGTGATCCGGCACCTGCTCGACTGGGAGGCCGCCGAGGAGCGCCTGCGCGCCGTGCTCTGACTTGGATAGAATCCGCGCCTCGTGACCAATCTCGAGGCGCTCGAAGCCGAGGCGATCTTCATCCTGCGGGAGGTCGTCGCCGAGTTCCGCAACCCGGTGATGCTCTACTCGATCGGGAAGGACTCGTCCGTGCTCGCCCACCTGGCGCGCAAGGCGTTCCACCCCGGCAAGCCGCCGTTCCCGCTGCTGCACGTGGACACCACCTGGAAGTTCAAAGCCATGTACGAGTTCCGCGAGCGTTTTGCGCGGGAGTACGGCTTCGAGCTGCTGGTCTGGACCAATCCGGACGGCAAGGCGAAGAACGTGAACCCGTTCGACTACGGCTCGAACGTGTACACGAACATCATGAAGACCCAGGCGCTGCTGCAGGCGCTCGAGAAGTGGGGCTTCGACGCGGCCTTCGGCGGCGCGCGCCGCGACGAGGAGAAGTCGCGCGCCAAGGAGCGCGTGTACTCGTTCCGCGACCGCAACCACCAGTGGGATCCCAAGAACCAGCGCCCCGAGCTGTGGAACCTGTACAACGCGCGGGTCCACAAGGGCGAGTCGATCCGCGTGTTCCCGCTCTCGAACTGGACCGAGCTCGACACCTGGCTCTACATCCACCGCGAGGGCATCCCAGTCGTGCCGCTGTACTTCGCGGCCGAGCGGCCGGTGGTCGAGCGCGACGGCAACCTGATCATGGTCGACGACGAGCGCTTCCGGCTGCGGCCGGGCGAGACGCCGCAGCCGCGCCGCGTGCGGTTCCGTACGTTGGGCTGCTACCCGCTCTCGGGCGCGATCGAGTCCGACGCGACCGACCTGCCGGGCGTGATCCGCGAGATGCTGCTGGCGCGCGTCTCCGAGCGGCAGGGTCGCGTGATCGACTACGACGAGGAAGCCTCGATGGAGCGCAAGAAGCGCGAGGGGTACTTCTAGCCGTGCTGGAAGAGCTCGCGCTCTCCGAGGTCGAGGCCTATCTCGACCGCCACGAGCGGAAGGAGCTGCTGCGCTTCCTGACCTGCGGCTCGGTCGACGACGGCAAGAGCACGCTGATCGGGCGGCTGTTGCACGACTCCAAGCTGATCTACGAGGACCAGCTGGCCGCGGTGGAGCGGGACAGCAAGAAGGAGGGGACGACCGGCGGCGAGGTCGACCTGGCGCTCCTGCTCGACGGCCTCAAGGCCGAGCGCGAGCAGGGCATCACCATCGACGTCGCCTACCGCTACTTCTCCACCGAGAAGCGCAAGTTCATCATCGCCGACTGCCCCGGCCACGAGCAGTACACCCGCAACATGGCGACCGGGGCGTCGACCTGCGACCTGGCGGTGATCCTGATCGACGCGCGGAAGGGCGTGCTGCCGCAGACGCGCCGGCACAGCTTCATCGTCGCCTTGCTGGGCCTGCGCCACGTGGTCGTCGCGGTGAACAAGATGGACCTGGTGGACTGGTCGCAAGAGGTGTTCGACCGGATCCGCGCCGACTACGAGGCGTTCGCCAGCCGGCTCGACCTGCCCGACATCCACTTCCTGCCGCTGTCCGCGCTGACCGGCGACAACGTGGTGGAGCGCAGCGCGAAGCTGCCCTGGTATCAGGGGGCGCCCCTGCTCGACCACCTGGAGAACGTCCACGTCGGCTCCGATCGCAGCGCGCTCACCGACCTGCGCTTCCCGGTGCAGTGGGTGAGCCGCCCGAACCTGGACTTCCGCGGCTACGCGGGGACGATCGCGGCGGGAAAGCTCCGGCCGGGCGACGAGGTGCAGGTCGTGCCGGCCGGGAAGACCAGCCGGGTGAAGCGCATCGTGACCGCCGCCGGCGACCTGCACGAGGCGACGGCGTCGATGCCCGTCACCGTTGCGCTGGCCGACGAGATCGACGTCTCGCGCGGCGACATGCTGGTGACTCCGGGGAGTCTGCCGCGGATCGAGCGCGACTTCGAGGCGATGCTGGTGTGGATGTCGGAGGAGCCGCTCGCGGTCGGGCGGCAGTACTTCGTGAAGCACACCCACAACCTGGTGGCCGGCTCGATCGCGCAGGTGCGCTACGCGGTCGACGTGAACTCGCTGGAGCAGAAGCCTGCCGCCGGGCTGGCGCTGAACGAGGTCGGGCGCGTGCAGGTCTCGCTCTCGCGCGCGGTCCCGTTCGACGCGTACGCGCGCAACCGCAGCACCGGCGCATTCATCGTGATCGACCGCGTCACCAACGGCACCGTCGGCGCCGGCATGATCCTGCAGCGGCAGTCCGGTCCGGAGCGCGGCCGCTCGTTCTGGGAGGCCGAGCCGGCGAGCGACCTGCTGCGGCGCAAGACCAGCCGCGTATCGGCGGAGGAGCGGGCCGAGAGCCTCGCCCAGCAGCCGACCACGCTGCTGCTCACCGGGCTCACCGGCGCGGGCAAGTCCACGCTCGCCGCCGCGCTCGAGCGGCGGCTGTTCGACTCCGGCCACCACGCGATCGCGCTCGACGGCGAGAACCTGCGGCTGGGCATCAGCCGCGACCTCGGCTTCAGCGAGGTCGAGCGCTCCGAGAACCTGCGCCGCGCCGCCGAGATCTCGCGGCTGGCGAACGACGCGGGGCTGATCTCGATCTGCGCCTTCGTCGCGCCGAGCGCCGAGGTGCGCGCGCGCGTGCGCGACACCATCGGCGCCGAGCGCTACCTGGAGATCCACCTGTCGGCGCCGCTCGAGGTGGCGCGCGCCCGCGACACCGGCGGAATGTACGCGCGCGCGGAAGCCGGCGAGATCCCGCGCTTCCCCGGCGTCTCGGCGCCCTACGACGTGCCGACCTCGCCCGACCTGGTGCTGCCCACCCACGAACTCGGCGTCGAGGAGTGCGTCGACCGCATCATCCGCCTGCTCGAGCAGCGCGGCCGGATCTAGGAGCCCAGCGCCCGCTGGAGGATCCGCTCGGGGTCGGTCCAGCCGGTTTCGTCCTGGATCTCGCGGCAGCGCTCCAGGATCGCGCCGAACGACGGGCCCGGGGCGAGCCCGCGCGCGATCAGGTGCCGGCCCAGCACTGCGTCGCGCGGAGGCTGCCGCTCGATCGTGAGCTCGCGCGCGCGCGCCAGGAACTCGTCGCCGGCGGGGAAGCGCCGCGCCAGCGCCTCGTCCGTGGTGCGCCCGAAGTGGTCGGCGCGCGCGACGCGCACGAGCAGCTCCACCGAGGCGCCCGCCGCGCCCAGCTTGCGCGCCAGCCTGCGGTAGGCCTTCGCGGTCGAGGCCTGCTTCACGAACAGCGCGGGCGCGAGGTGGTGCTCGACCAGCGCCGCGACGGCGCCCACCAGCTCGTGCGGCGCGCGCATGCGCTCGAGGAAGGCCTCGGCCAGCGCCACGCCGCGCACGTCGTGGGCGGGCGAGCGCACGCGGCCGTTCTCCACCACGGTGGTGGGCGGCTTGCCCACGTCGTGGAGCAGCGCGCCGAACATCAGCGCCAGGTCGTCCGGCCCCCCGTCGCGCAGCCGCGCGGCCTCGTCGACCACCAGCTGGTTGTGCACCCAGCAGTCGCCTTCGGGGTGCCACTCGGGGTCCTGCGCTACACCGGGAAGTGACGCGAGCTCGGGCGTGAAGCGCAACAGACCCGTCTCGCGCAGGAACTCGAGCCCGAGCGAGGGCCGCACGCCCTTGCCGAGCAGCTTCTTCCACTCTTCGAACACGCGCTCGGCCGAGAGCTCGGACAGGTCGAGCGCGCTGCACAGCCGTGCGAGCCCCGGATCGACCGCCATCTCGAAGCGCGCCGCGAACTGAGCCACGCGCAGCCCCCGCAGCGGGTCCTCGGAGAAGTGCGACGGGTCGGTGGCGCGCAGCAGCCGCCGGCGCAGGTCCTCGCGCCCGCCGTGCGGATCGAGCAGCTCGCCGGTCAGCGGGTCGAGCCCCATGCTGTTGATGGTGAGGTCGCGGCGGCGCGCGGCGGTGGTGAAGTCGAGCCCCGTGTCGAACGCGATCTCGAAGCCCTTGTGGCCGGTCGCCACCTTGCTGTCGCGGCGGGGCAGCGAGAAGTCGATCTGGAGCCCCTTGACCTGCAGCACGCCGAACGCGCGGCCCACGGCGATCACCTCGCCGAAACGGCCGAGCACCGCTTCGAGCGCCGGGAGATCGAGCCCGAACACCTCGACGTCGCGGTCCTTCGAGTCGACCCCGCGCTCGCGGTCGCGCACGTAGCCGCCCACCAGCAGCGCCCGGCCGCCGGCCGCGGCGATCGCGCGCGCGATCTCGACGACCTTCGGATCCATGGACGCGGCCGCGCTCAACCTCCGATCCGGAACATCTCGATCTTCTCGCGGCTCGACGCGGACTCGGCGCGCTCTTCGGAGTAGCGGTCGCCGCGCGCGCGCCACAGCCCCGCCAGCCAGGCGGCGAGCGCCTCGTCGTCGACACCGGAGCGCAGCGGCGTCTTCAGGTCGATGCCCGAGGTCGCGAACAGGCAGGTGAACAAGTGGCCGTCGGCCGAGAGCCGCGCGCGCGTGCAGTCGCCGCAGAAGGGCTGGGTCACCGAGCCGATGATGCCGATCTCGCCGCCGCCGTCGGCGTAGCGGTAGCGGCGCGCGACCTCGCCGCGGTAAGCTGCCGCCAGCGGCTCGAGCGGGAACGCGGCGTGGATCCGGTCGCGGATCTCGCGCGCGGAGAAGACGTGCGCGCGGTCCCAGTGGTTGAGCGTCCCCACGTCCATGAACTCGATGAAGCGCACCACCATGCCGGTGCCGCGGAAGCGCTCGGCGAGCGCCACGATGGTGTGGTCGTTCACGCCGCGCTGCACCACGCAGTTCAGCTTGATCGGCGCGAGCCCGGCGCGCTCGGCCGCGGACAGACCTTCGAGCACGCGCGACACCGGAAAGCGCCGGCCGTTCAGCTGCGCGAACACCGCCGGCTCGAGCGAGTCGAGGCTCACCGTGATGCGGCGCAGCCCCGCCTCGGCGAGCGCCTCGGCCTGCTCGGCCAGCAAGGAGCCGTTGGTCGTGAGCGCGAGGTCGGGCGCGCGCGGAAGCGCAGCCAGCTTGCGCACCAGCCCGGGCAGCTCGGCGCGCAACAGCGGCTCACCCCCCGTGATCCGCAGCTTCTGCACGCCCAGCTCGGTGAAGACGCGCGCCAGCCGCTCGATCTCTTCGAAGGAGAGGATCTCGCGCCGGGGCAGGAACTCGTACCGCTCGCTGTAGACCTCCGCGGGCATGCAATACGGGCAGCGGAAATTGCAGCGGTCGGTGACCGAGATGCGCAGGTCGCGGAGCGGCCGGGCGCGCCGGTCGAGCACCAGCGGCAGCGCGTGCGCAGGGTCGGGGGAGGGCATCGTCCCGGCGCAGCGTAGCACCTCCCGCGCTCGGGGCGACTGGCGACCGGGCGTGCGCGCCGCTTCACTTCCCTGCCCAGTGGCGGCGCGGGCGGCGGGCAAGAAGGGCGCGGGCACGAGGCGGGAGCGCGCGCCCGTGGCGGCATCCTCCCCGCGGCGCGGGGCCTGGCTCGGCGTGTTCGCGCTGGCGCTGGTGCTCCGGCTCGCGTACCTGTGGCAGTGGCGCGACAGCGCGCTGTTCTCGACACCGATCGGTGACGCCCGCGCCTACCTCGAGTGGGCGCGCGCGATCGCCGCGGGCGACTGGCTCGGGCACGAGGTGTTCTACCAGGCGCCGCTCTACCCGTACTTCCTGGCGGTCGTGCTGAAGCTGACCGGCTCGGAGAGCTGGGGCCCCCGCCTGGTCCAGGCCCTGTGCGGAGCGCTCGCGGCAGTGCTCGTGGGCCGCGCCGCGGAGGGCTTCTTCTCGCGCCGCGTGGGGCTTTGGGCGGGGATCGGCCTGGCCCTCTACGCGCCGGCGATCTATTTCGACGGCCTGATCCAGAAGCCCGCGCTCGACGGGCTGCTGCTGGCGGCGCTCTCGTTCGTGCTCTCGCGCCCTGCGACACCGACGAGTGTCGGTCGGGCGATCGGCGCCGGAGCGCTGCTCGGACTGCTCGCGCTGTCGCGCGAGAATGCGCTGGTGCTGGCGCCGATCGCCGCGCTCTGGCTCGCGCTCCAGCCGGGCGCGCAGGGCGGCGGCCGCCGCGCGGCTGCGGCGCTCGCACTCGGCCTCGGCGTCGCGCTGGTGCTGGTCCCGGTGGGTCTGCGCAACCGCGCGCTCGGCGACCGCTTCCTGATCACGACCGCGCAGCTCGGCCCGAACCTGTGGATCGGCAACCACCCCGGCGCGAGCGGCCGCTACGAGCCGCTGCGGCCCAACCGCGGCAGCGCGCGCTTCGAGCGCGACGACGCGCGCGCGCTGGCGGAGTCCGCACTGGGCCGGCCGCTGTCGCCCGCGGAGGTCTCGGACTACTGGCGCGACCGCGCGCTCGGGTTCATGCGCGAGCGGCCCGTCGAGGCGGCCGCGCTGTTCGCGCGCAAGCTCGGCCTGGTCTGGAGCGCGACGGAGCTGCCCGACACGGAGGGCATCGAGGCCTATGCCGACGCCTCGTGGCTGTTGCGCGCGCTCGAGAGCGAGCTCGACTTCGGGCTGCTCGCGCCGCTCGCGGCCGTGGGCCTGCTGTGCGTCCGCGACTGGCGCCGGCTGTGGCTGCTGCCGGCGCTCGCGCTCGCGCTGGCCGCGGGCACGGCGCTCTTCTACGTGTTCGCCCGCTACCGCTACGGCCTCGTGCCACTGCTGATGCCGCTGGCGGCGGCGGGCGCGGTCGGCCTGTTCGACGCGCTGCGCGCCGGGGCGTTCCGGCGCGCGGCTGCGCAGGGCGCAGTGGGGCTGGCACTGGCGCTCGCGGTCCGCTGGCCGGTCGCGGCCACCAACGGCGCCGCGCTGACGCACTACAGCGCGGGTGCCGCGCTGCTCGAGGCCGGCAGCCTGGTGGAGGCGCAGTCCGAGCTCGAGCGCGCCGTCGCCGAGCAGCCCGCCTTCGCGCCTGCACAGTCGCGTCTGGCCGACGTGCTGCGCAAGCGGGGCCAGCCGGCGGCGGCGATCGCCGGCTACGAGCGCGCGCTCGCGCTCGATCCGGCGTACGCAGACGCGCACGCGGGGAAGGGGATCGCGCTCGACGCGCTCGGCCGCTCCGACGAGGCGCTCGCCGAGTACCAGAGCGCGCTGGCGCTCGACCCGAATCACCCCGACGCCAACAACAACCTCGCCAACGCGCTGTTCAAGCACGGCCGTTCGGCGGAGGCGCTCGCCCACTACCGCACGGCGCTCGCCGCGCGCCCGGACGACGACGACATCGCGGTGAACAGCGCCGCCGCGCTCGCGCGCAGCGGCGATCTCGCGGCCGCGCTGGCCGTGCTCGATCCGGTGGTCGCGCGCAGCCCGAAGCACGCGGCGGCACGGCTCAACCGCGCGGCGATCCTGGAGGCGCTCGGCCGCAGCGCGGACGCCCGCGCCGATTTCGCCGCGGTGATCGCCTCCGAGCCCGCCGACTCTGCCTACGCGTACGCGGCGCGGTCCGAGCTCAGCCGGCTCGGCGCCCCCTAGCCGCACGCGTGTAAGATCGCCGCGGAAGGAGCCGGAATGGAGCTTCGCGAGTTCGAGGACGTCCGCTACGAGGTCGACCGCGGCCTCGCCTGGATCACCATCGCGCGGCCCGAGCGCTTCAACTCGTTCCGCGGCCGCACCGTCGACGAGCTGGTGCGCGCGTTCAAGGCGGCGTGGACCGATCCGACCGTGGGCGTGGTGGCGCTGACCGGCGAAGGCGAGCAGGCGTTCTGCGCCGGTGGCGACCAGAAGCAGCGCAACGAGACCGGCGACTACGGTCCGACCGAGACCGGCCTGTTCGAGGTCGAGACGCTCCACCGCGTGATCCGCGAGATCCCCAAGCCCGTGATCGCCGCGGTGAACGGCGTCGCGGTCGGCGGCGGCCACGTGCTGCACGTGCTCTGCGACATCACCATCGCCGCCGAGCACGCCCGCTTCGGCCAGGCCGGGCCGCGCGTCGGCTCCTTCGACGCCGGCTTCGGCAGCGCCTACCTCGCGCGCATCCTGGGCGAGAAGCGGGCGCGCGAGGTCTGGTACCTGTGCCGGCTCTACGACGCCGCCACCATGGAGCGCTGGGGGCTGGTGAACCGCGTGGTGCCCAAGGCCGAGCTGCGTGCCGAGGTGCGCCGCTGGGCCGACGAGATGCTCGCCAAGAGCCCCACAGCGCTGAAGGTGCTGAAGCACTCCTTCAACGCCGACAGCGAGGCGATCGCGGGCATCGGCACGCTGGCGTTCGACTCGCTCGAGCTGTTCGTGCGCACGCCCGAGGCGCGCGAGGGCGTCAGCGCCTTCAACGAGAAGCGCACGCCCGACTTCTCGAAGTACCGCGGCTAGGCCGGTCCGTCGCCGTAGCGGTCGGCGGCGTCGAACCCCGCGCGCATCGCCGCGAAGCGCGCGTCGAGCAGCCCCCGCGAGCGCGGGTCGGTGAAGATGTATGCCTCGTCGTTCTCGACCCCTGCGCGCACCCGGCGCCCGACCCAGAGCGGGTCGCGGCCGCGCGAGAGCACGTCGCCGAGCGAGCCGCCGCCGGGAGGGACGAAGGGCTTGGACTGCCCCAGCTCTGTGGGCCGGTTCCGCTCGCTGGTCATGATGTTGGTGTGGACCGCGCCGGGACAGAGCGCCGAGCAGCCGAGCTCGTAGCGCGGCCCCTCCAGGCGCAGCGTCTCCGAGATGGCGACCACCGCGTACTTCGTCGCGGTGTAGATCCCGAGCCCCGGCAGGGCGGCGATGCCCGCGACCGAGGCGGTGTTCACCACGTGCTTCGGCCCCGGCTGCGCCTTCATGCGCGGCAGGAACGCCTGCAGCCCGTTCACGACGCCCTCCAGGTTCACCGACAAGAGCCAGCTCCAATCGCTGTCGCGCTGCTCGTCGAGCGTCCCGAACACGGCGACGCCGGCGTTGTTGCACAAGAGGTGTGCGGCGCCGAGCTCGCGCCAGGTGCGCTCGGCCAGCTCCTCGACCGACGCGCGCCGGGTCACGTCGGTGTGCACGGCGAGCGCGCGCGCCCCGCGGGCGGCGATCTCGGCGGCCACCTTCTCCGCGGCCGGCAGCTCGATGTCCGCGACCACGACCTTCATGCCCGCGTCGGCGAACGCGAGCGCCATGCCGCGGCCGATGCCGCTGCCGCCGCCGGTCACCACGGCCACCTTGCCCCCGAGCTCGCGCATCGCAGCCCTCCGTGGCCGCGATCTTGGCACATACTCTCCGGGCGATGTCCCCAACCGTGCCCAAGCTGACCTTCGCGATGGTGCAGACGGCGCCGCGCAGGCTCGAGCCGCGAGAGCTACCGGTGCCCGAGATCGACGACGACAGCGCGCTGCTCGAGGTCGAGGTCTGCGGGATCTGCGGCAGCGACTACGAGCAGTTCGCAGGCGTGCTGCGGACGCCGGTCCCGGCGATCCCCGGGCACGAGCCGCTGGGCCGGATCGCGAAGATCGGCGACCGCGCCGCGAAACGCTGGTCGGTCGACGTCGGCGACCGCGTCGCGGTCGAGAACATGATCTCCTGCCGCTTCTGCGCGCCGTGCCTGGGCGGGCGCTCGCACCTGTGCGAGCGGCGCATGATCTACTCCTACATCCCGCTGTCGCAGCCGCCGGCGCTCTACGGCGCCTACGCGCAGTACCTGTGGCTGCACCCGAACAGCGTGATCCACCGCATCGACCTCGCGCTGCCCGCCGCGGTGGCCGCGATGTTCAACCCGCTCGGCGCGGGGTTCCGCTGGGCGGTGGAGATCCCGGAGCTCCGGCCCGGCGAGACCGTGGTGATCCTGGGCCCCGGCCAGCGCGGACTGGCGAGTGTGCTGGCCGCGCGTGCCGCGGGGGCCGGGAAGATCGCCGTCACCGGGCTCTCCGCCGACGCGCGCAAGCTCGAGCTGGCGCGCGAGTTCGGCGCCGACCTCGCGATCGACGTCGAGCGCGAGGACCCGCGCCAGCGCATCCGCGAGTGGACCGGCGGCCGTGGCGCGGACGTGGTGCTCGACGTGTCGTCCTACGCGCTCGAGCCGATCGCGGCGGCGCTGGACTACGTGGCGCCCGGCGGCCGGATCGTGCTCGCGGGCGTGAAGGGCTTCAAGCCCGTCCCCGACTTCGTCTCGGACAAGATCGTGATGAAGGAGATCCGCATCTCGGGCGCGATCGGAGTCACCTCCTCGGCCTACCGCTACGC
>Ga0318514_10000395_pt1 | contig 12578 bp, 13 predicted proteins | sample GRESIP176b2f18_FD_203684 | JGI IMG/M metagenome (GOLD analysis project Ga0318514, IMG submission 203684) | Tropical soil microbial communities from Luquillo Experimental Forest, Puerto Rico - GRE.SIPMG.176b2f18 | ecosystem: Environmental > Terrestrial > Soil > Tropical forest > Bulk soil...
TCGAGGCGCGGCCCGCTCAGGTGCCGGGCCCGCGCCGCGGCGACATCGCGCTCGTTGGCGGCCAGGATCCCGGCCGCCCGGGCACGCACCGCTTGCGCGGCCGCAACGAGCGCGGCGTTCTTCTGCGCACCGGGGGCGAGCGCGAGCACGGCGGCCGCCTCGGTGGCGGCCCGCCCGAGTTCCTCCATCAGCTCGCCGATGCGTCGCGCGTCCATCTCTCAGGGTGCCGGCTGCGGCGCGCTCATTGCCGTGGCGCCGGTGGCCTCCGGACGCAACAGCACCAGGTCGTCGCGGTGGATCATCTCGTCGCGGCCCCGGAAGCCGAGGAGCTCGGCGATCTCCGAGGACTTACGCCCCATGATGCGCGCCGCGTCGCCATCGGAGTAGGCAATGATGCCGCGCGCGACCTCCGAGCCGTCGCTCGCGAGCACACTCACGGTGTCGCCACGATCGAAGCGTCCGCGCGTGCCAGTGACGCCGGCAGGCAGGAGGCTGCGGCCATCGAGCAGCGCGCGCAGCGCACCGGCATCGATGGTGATCGCACCGGCAGGTCGCAGCGTACCGGCGATCCACTGCTTGCGCGCTGCGGCGGGCGTCGCCGTCGGGATGAACCAGGTGCACTCGGACTCCTCCTCGATGCGTCGCAGCGGGTGGCGCGGCGCGCCGGCGGCAATGCACATGTGACAGCCGGCCGCGAGCGCAATGCGTGCCGCGGCGATCTTGGCCGCCATGCCGCCGGAGCCCAGCTGCGAGGCCGGGCGTCCGCCCATCGCTTCGATCTCCGGAGTGAGCTGGCGCACCTCGCGGATGAGCCGCGCGTTCGGGTCGCGGTTGGGATCGGCGCTGTAGAGCCCCGCAACGTCCGAGAGCAGCACCAGGCAGTCCGCGCCCGTCATCTGCGCAACGCGCGCGGCGAGACGATCGTTGTCGCCGTAGCGGATCTCGGCGGTCGCCACCGTGTCGTTCTCGTTGATCACCGGCAGCGCGCCGAGCTCCAGCAGCGACTCGAGCGTGGCACGCGCGTTGAGGTAGCGACGGCGGCGCTCGCTGTCCTCGAGGGTGAGCAGGACCTGCGCCACGGTCACGTCATTGCTCTCGAGCAGCTCCTTGTAGGCGTGCGCGAGCCGGATCTGTCCCACCGCGGCCGCCGCCTGGCTCTCCTCGAGTCGCAGGCTTCCGTGCTTCAGGCCGAGACGCCGCCGTCCGAGCGCGATCGCTCCGGATGACACCAGGATGACACGCTGGCCGCGCTTGCGCAGGCGCAGCAGGTCTTCCACCAGGGTCTCGAGCCAGGCGCGGTTGACGCGGGCGCTCTCTGCGTCCACCAGCAGCGCAGAGCCCACCTTCACAACGATTCGTCGCGCGAACGTCAGGGGAACCATGAAGCAAAACTATACGCATCCGACCTGCGTTGCCCAACCCGACCGCAGCCCCTACACTTGACGGCGGCGAAAATGAGCACAGGGTGGTTTTCGCGGTGAGCAGAGATTACGAGCCGGTGCCCGGCCAGTGGTACGAGAACGTCGAGGAAGAAGAATCCTTCCGCGTGCTGTCGGTGGACGAGGATTCCGAGCGCCTGGAGATCGAGTACCTCGATGGCGACATCGAGGAAATCGACCTGGAGACCTGGCACGAGATGGACCTCGAGCGCATCGAGGAGCCCGAGGGCTGGTCCGAGTCCGACGACGAGGAAGCCGAGGACGACGATGAGTGGGAGGAAGAAGAAGAGGAGGACGAGGACGACGACGACTTTGACGAGGACGAGGACGACGCCGACGACGAGCGGGATGAGTATTGACCTCGGGCGGCGTCGATAGCTGGTACCACGAGAAAGAGTCCGCCTGGCTGTACCGTCGGGTGGCCGCCGCGGAAGCGGACCCCGCCCGAAGCGCCCTGTTTCTGAAGCTCGCTGCCGCCGCCGAGGAGCAGGCGGCGAAGTGGCAGCTCGCCGCGCAGCGCAAAACCCCTGGAACGGTCGAGGAGCGGCGGTTCGTCCCGTCGTTACGCGCGCGCATCGTCGCGCGGCTGCTGTCGCGCTTCGAGCCACGCTCGCTGCGCGCAGTACTGGCCGCGATGAAACTCCGTGGCCTGTCGATCTACAGTGCGCCGCTGGCGGTGGCCGGCCATTCGATGCCGACCTCACTCGCCCAGGTCGGCGCGCGACATCGCAGCGCGCTCGGCGGCGGGTTGCGCGCCGCGGTGTTCGGGGTGAACGATGGACTGGTGTCCAACGTGAGCCTGGTGCTCGGTGTTGCGGGCGCGGGCGCCGCCAGCGGCTACGTGCTCACCGCCGGGCTCGCGGGACTGCTCGCGGGCGCGCTCTCCATGGCCGCGGGCGAGTACATCTCGGTGCGCTCGCAACGCGAGATGTACGAGCACCAGATCGCGCTCGAGCGCGAGGAGCTCGCCGAGTATCCCGACGAGGAAGCCGAAGAGCTGGCGCTCATCTACCAGGCGCGCGGGGTCGGGCTCGAGCAGGCGCGGGCGGTGAGTCAGGCGCTCCTCGCCAATCCCCAGGCAGCGCTCGATGTGCTGGCGCGCGAAGAGCTCGGGCTCAATCCCGACGACCTCGGCTCGCCGTGGCAGGCGGCCTGGTCTTCCTTCGTCGCGTTCGCACTCGGGGCCGCGGTGCCGCTCGTGCCCTTCCTGTGCCGGTTCACCGGCACTAGTGCGACCGGGGGCGCCGTGGCAGTGACGCTGGTGGCGCTGTTCGGGGTCGGGCTCGGGTTGTCGCTGTTCACCGGTCGTGACGCACTGCGCAGCGCCGTACGCATGGTGCTGATCGGCGGTGGCGCGGGCGCGGTCAGCTTCCTCGTGGGCCGCGCCGTGGGTGTGGCGATCGGCTGAGCGCGCCGAGCGCGGCCTTGGGCTTGAAAAGGCCCGCCGCGGCCCCATGCTGGCCAGTGTGCCGCGGTAACGGTACAGTGCCGCCGCGAGCGTCCCGCATCCCTCTGTTCAAAGCAGGGTTTCCCGTCATGAAACGCATCGTGCTGTTCATCGCCACCAACCTGGCCGTGCTGCTGATCTTGACGACCGTGGCGCGCCTGCTGGGCCTCGACACCTGGCTCGCCGAGCATGGCGAGAGCCTCGGAGGCCTGCTCGTCTGGGCAGCGCTGTTCGGTTTTGGCGGCGCCTTCATCTCGCTCGCCATGTCGAAGATGCAGGCCAAGCGGTTCATGGGCGTTCAGGTGATCAACGACTCCCCCGATCCGACCGCGCAGTGGTTGGTTTCGGTGGTCGACCGCTACGCGCGCGAGGTCGGCGTCAAGATGCCGGAGGTGGGCATTTTCAACTCCGCGGCGCCGAACGCGTTCGCCACCGGTGCGAGCCGCAACTCGGCGCTCGTCGCCGTGAGCACCGGGCTCCTGCAGAGCATGAACCGTCAGGAGGTCGAAGCGGTGGTTGGTCACGAGATGACGCACGTTGCCAACGGCGACATGGTGACGCTCACCCTGCTCCAGGGCGTCGTCAACACTTTCGTGCTGTTCCTCGCGCGCGTCGTCGGTCAGATCCTCGACCGTGGCTCCAGTGGACGCGGCGTCGGCTCTTTTATGACCTTCTGGGTGCTGCAGATCGTGTTCGGCCTGCTCGCCACCCCGATCGTCATGTGGTTCTCGCGCCAGCGTGAATTTCGCGCCGACCGCGGCGGCGCCAAGCTCGCCGGCACCGGCAACATGATCGGCGCACTCGAGGATCTCAAGCGCGGCCACGAGCCGTTGCCGGCCCAGCAGTTCCAGGCCTTCGGCATCGCCGACGGCGGCGTGCGGGCCGGTATCGCGCGGCTCTTCATGAGCCACCCGCCGCTCGATGAGCGCATCGCGGCGCTGCGCGCCCTCGGCACAAGTTGACGCCGGCAGCGAGTCCCCTGCCCGAGCGGCTGCGCGCGCTGCTCGGGGCCGACGTCGTGTTGACGGAGCCGGCGGACTGCGCCCCTTTCATCGTTGACCACCTCGGGCGCTGCCAGGGACGAGCGCTCGCGGTGGTTCAGCCACGCTCGGTGGCGCAGGTCGCAGAGCTGCTCGCGCTCTGCCAGGCCGAGCGCATCGGCGTCGTGCCGCACGGCGGCAACACCAGTTACTGCGGCGGCGCCATTCCGGACGCCTCCGGCCGACAGCTCGTCCTGTCGCTGCGCCGGCTCAATCGCATCCGCAACATCGATGCCGACAACTACTCCCTCGTTGCGGAGGCGGGCTGCGTGCTGGCGCAGGTGCAGGCGGCGGCCGACGCCGCCGGGCGCTTCTTCCCGCTCAGCATCGGCTCCCAGGGGAGCTGCCAGATCGGTGGCAATCTCTCGACCAACGCGGGCGGCGTCAACGTGCTGCGCTATGGAATGACGCGCGACCTGGTCCTCGGACTCGAGGTGGTACTGCCCGGCGGGCGCGTGCTCGATGGGCTGACCACACTGCGCAAGGACAACACCGGTTACGACATCAAGTCGCTCTTCCTCGGCGCCGAGGGCACGCTCGGCGTCATCACCGCCGCGAGCTTCAAGTTGTTCCCGCAGATTCGCGCCCGCGCCACCGCGCTGGTCGCAATACCCGAGGTGCGCGCCGCGGTGAGGCTGCTCGGGGAGCTGCGCGCCGCGAGCGGGGACCGCGTCAGCTCCTTCGAGCTCATCCCGCGGGTCGGCATCGAGCTCACCACACGCCACATTCCCGGAGTGAGCGATCCGCTCGCCGCCCCCTATCCCTGGTACGTGTTGTGCGAGCTGTCTTCCTCGCGCGCCGCCGAGCCGCTCGATGCCGTGCTGGAAGAGGCTCTCGGCGCGGCACTCGGGAACGGCACGGTGCTCGATGCCGCGCTCGTGCGCAGCGAGCGCGAGCGCGCCGCGCTCTGGAAGCTGCGCGAGAGCATACCCGAGGCGCAGCGCCACGAAGGCGCGAGTCTCAAGCACGACATCTCGCTGCCGGTGGCGACGCTGCCCGACTTCGTGGCACGCGCCGCGCCGTGGGTCAGCGCCCACGTGCCCGAGGGGCGGCTGGTCGCCTACGGCCACGTCGGTGACGGCAACCTGCACTTCAACATCAGCCAGCTCGCAGGCGGCGATCGGGAGCGATTCCTCGGCCGCGCCGATGAAATACGGCGCGCCATCCACGACCTGGTGCGTGAGTTCGGCGGCAGCTTCAGCGCCGAGCACGGTGTCGGCCGCACCAAGGTCGGCGAGCTCGAGCGCTATGCCTCGCCGGTCGAGCTCGAGCTGATGCGCGCGGTGAAGCGCGCGATTGATCCCGACGGCATCATGAATCCCGGCAAAGTTCTGCGCGAAGCTTGAAGGAGTCACGCATGGTCCACCGTTCGCTCCTCCTCACCGGGTTGCTGCTCGCGGCCGGGTGCGGTGGACATGGCGCGGGAAGCACCAACAGCCCGCCGCCGCCGACAGCCGCCACGGGTGCGGCCGCCGCCGCCAGCGCTGCCCCGGGAGAAGGGCCGCGCATCACGCTGTCGGCCGACAACGTGCACATCGAATACCGCGTCTACGGGCACGGCGATCCGGCGGTGCTGCTCGTGCACGGCTGGGCGTGCGATGAGAACTACTGGCATGCGCAGCTCGATGCCCTCAAGGCGCACTACACGGTGGTGACGCTCAACCTCGCCGGACACGGCGCGTCCGGCGGCAACCGCTCCGACTGGTCGATCGGCAACTACGCGCAGGATGTCGCGGCGGTCGCCCGTGAGATCCACAACCCGCAACTGGTGCTCGTCGGGCACTCGATGGGAGCCGACGTGGCACTTGCGGCGACGCCGCTCATCGGTGAGCGGGTCATCGGTGTCGTTGCGGTCGAGGCGCTGCGCTCGGTCGGGCAGCCGCCGCTCACCGCGCGCGACATCGACCGGAAGGTAGCACCCTTCAGCGCCGACTTCGTCGGCACCACGCGCAATTTCGTGAGCTCACAGCTGTTCGCGCCCGGCGCCGACCCGGCACTGGTGCAGAAAGTGGCCTACAACATGTCGCTGCGCTCGCCCGCGGTGGCGGTGCCCAGCATGCGCGCGCTGCTGCAGATGGATCTCGCCGGCCTGCTGCCTGCCATCCATGTGCCCGTGTACGCAATCAACTCCGACCTGCTGCCGACCGACGCCGCGCGCATCCGCCGCGCGCTGCCGGATTTCCATCTCGATGTGCTGGATCACACCGGTCACTTCCTCATGCTGGAAGCGCCGGCGCGCTTCAACCCGCTGCTGTTGCAGGACCTCGAGGCCATCACGCAGCACGCCGCTCATTGAGCGATCTCGTCGGAGTCGGGAGCCAGCGAGCCGCAGCGCACCTCGAGCCAGCCGAGCTCGAGCGCGATCTTCTGCGTGTCCATCTGTGCCCAGGAGGTGGCGAGCGGGCTGTCGTTACCCGGCTCCTGCAGCAGCAGCAGCAGCGCGTCGCGGTCGACGGCGAACGGCCAGTCGTGGCCGTGCAGGGTGAGCTCGAAGGCACGGCCATCGGGAGTCGCGAAGCGCGCGTGACCGCCCGCCTCGTACAGATCGAGTGTCAGCAGTGGCCGCAGATCGCGGGCGCTGCCACTCGCCGACCAGGCGATGCGGCAGGCGTATAGCTGGGCCTCGTTCGGCTCGAAGCGATTGAAGCCGATCACCTCCTCCTGCAGCTCCCCATCGCTCTCGCGCAACGCGCGGCGCCGGTACCAGTAGAGCTCCTCGCTGATCACCAGCTGGTAGTCGAGGTAGCGCGCGCCGCCGCTGCTCACATCGAGGCAGCGGCGGCCCTGAGTGCCGCCGCGAAACTGATCGGCGGTGCGCGTCAGCACCAGCTCGCATCCTGCCGCTGGCACGATATCGCCCCGCGCGAGCAGCGCCACGAGCGGCGGCCGGTAGCTGAGGTGCGTCCAGCGCGAGGGTCTCACGAAGGTGTAGAGCCGCGCGCGCACCGCGTGCGGCTGCGCGGCGAGCGGCTCGAGCTGCAGCAGCAGTTGCCGGCGGGGCTCCTGCGGGTCGTCCTCGATGAATTCCTCGAGGTAGAGGACATGGGCGCCGAGCCAGCCGACGCTCACCGGTGCGACGACGGTGCGCACGCGCCGCTCGCTCGCCTCGCGCCACAGCGCCGCACCGCGGTCGAGGCTCAGCACCACCTGCTCGCTCGAGTCGCGCACGCCCGACCACGTACGCTCGAGCGCCGCCACCTCGCTTGCATCGGCCGCGCCGGCGCCCGCGAGCCACGCTGCAAGGAGGGCAAGCATGGGACGGTGAGGGGCGAGCCTCCTTCAGGACTCCTTGCTGCGGACCAGGCCTTCCTGGGCGGCGCTCGCGACCAGGCGGCCGTCGCGCGCGAACACGCTGGCACGCGCGAAGCCGCGCGCGCCCGAGGCGCTGGGACTGTCGATGGCGTACAGCAGCCAGTCATCGACGCGTAGCGGGCGATGGAACCACATGGCGTGGTCGATGCTCGCCATGACGAGCGTCGGCCGCAGGAGCGAGGTGCCGTGCGGCAGCGTCGCGGTATCGAGCAGAAAAAAGTCCGAAACGTACGCGAGCAGCCGCCGGTGCAGCATCTCATCGTCGGGGAGCGGACCTACGGCCCGAAACCAGATCTCGCGCGCCGGCGCTTCGCGCCGCGGTCGCAGGTACTCGATCGGCCGCACCATGCGGAACTCGAACGGCCGCGGCTGCTGAAAGAAGCGCCGCACGCGCTCGGGCAGCTTCGCCAGCACCTGCTCCGGAGGGCTGTCGACGGCCGGCAGGCTGTCGGGCGCCGGCACCTCGGGCATGGCGATCTGATGGTCGAAACCGCTTTCGCCTGCCTGGAAGGAAGCCGCCATGTTGAAGATCTGCTGCCCGTGCTGGATGGCGACGACCCGGCGGTTGGAGAAGCTGTGGCCATCGAGGCTGCGATCGACCTCATACACGATCGGCGCGTTGTAGTCGCCGCGCCGCAGGAAGTAGGCGTGCAGCGAGTGCACCACGCGTTGCTCGACCGTGGCGGCCGCCGCGGACAGCGCCTGCCCGAGTACCTGTCCGCCAAAGACCTGCGGGCTGCCAATGTCGCGACTCTCGCCGCGGAACAGATTCAGCTCGAGCCGCTCGAGCTCGAGCAATTGCAGCAGATCCGCCAGGCGCTTATCCATCGCCGCGCCGCTCAGCCGAATTTGAGCGTGCCACGCATCAGCGCGTTGTGACCCGGGAAGCTGCACAGGTAGCGGTAGTCGCCCCCCGGCTTGAGGAGCGAGGTCGGAAAAGTGACGCTGGCAGTCTGGCCGCCGCCGATCGTCCGGGTGTGTGCCAGCACGCGCTTGTCACCGGGCGCGACATAGTCGTTGGCGAGCCCCGCGCCGAGGCCCGCATTCGCCACGGCGTCGAAGTCCGCGGCGTTCACCAGCACCCAGTTGTGCCCCATCGCCTCGCGGGGCAGCTTGCCGGTGTGGTGGAGCGTCAGGGTGACCTCCTTGCAGCTCGCCGGTACGGTCAGCGTCGCCTTGTCGTACTGCATCTGGTCATTGCCGCTGATATCGAGCTGGCAGGGATCGGCATGCGCGAGGCGCGACAGGCTGAGCGCGCCGAGCAGCAGCACGGTGGTGCCAGCGTTGCGGACGCGTGTCATGTTGGCTTCCTTTGCGGGCGTGGGGTCAATCGGGTACTCCGAGACGCTGATGCATGACGGGGCTCGTCGTGGTGTATTGCAGGAACTGCTTCTTCTGCGGATACAGGTGGTGCTGGATGGCAAAAGCGGCCAGCGCCGCCTCGTGAAAGCCCGACAGGATCAGCTTCTTCTTGCCCGGGTAGGTGTTGATGTCGCCGACGGCGAATACGCCCGGGATACTCGTCTGGAACTTCTCGGTGTCGACCTTCAGCGCCTTCTTCTCCAGCGCCACCCCCCACTCGGCGATCGGTCCGAGTTTGGGGTGCAGGCCGAAGAACACCAGCAGCTGCTCGGCAGCGAGCGGCGTGATCGCACCGTCGGGGGCGCGGATGTTGACGCCGCGCAGAGCTTGCCCTTCCACGATGAGCGAATGCGGCAGTGCCTCGAAACAGCGCATGCGGCCGGCCGCCACCGCCTCGCGCATGCGCGCGACGGAGGCGGGCGCGGCGCGGAATTCGTGCCGGCGGTGCACCAGTGTCAGGCTGGCCGCCCGGCCGAGGAGCTCGAGCGTCCAGTCGAGCGCCGAATCCCCACCGCCAAATATGACCAGATGCCGGCCGGCGAGCGCGGCGGCATTGCGCACCCGGTACTGGATCGCGCCGCCCTCGAAGGCTTCCACACCTTCGATGCCGATGCGGCGTGGCTGAAAGGAGCCGAGGCCCGCCGCGATCACTACGGCACCCGCGTCGAAGCGCACGCCGCCCGCGGTCGCGAGGTGGAAGCGCCCGTCCTCGCGTCGCGCGAACTCCGTGACCTCGTGTCCGAGGTGCAGCTGCGCCTTGAAGGGCTTGATCTGCTGCAGCAGCCGGTCGACCAGCTCCTGCGCCCCGCACACCGGTAGCGCCGGAATGTCGTAGATGGGCTTGTCCGGGTACAGCTCGGCGCACTGCCCACCCGGGTGCTGGAGCGAGTCGACGACATGGGCGCCGATGCCGAGCAGCCCCAGCTCGAAGACCTGAAACAGCCCGCAGGGGCCGGCGCCGATGATGACGGTCTCGGTGGTGATCGGCGCATCGGCGCGAGTAGCGGGGTCGGTGTGGTTCAAGGGGTGACTTTCGCAGGCTGAAGACGGCGGCAGTGCATTGTAGAGGGTCCGCGGCGGCGACGCTCGGGCACCCCGGTGCATACGGATGCACGCCGTGCGCGCGTCGCTTTATAGTACGCAGCCTGTCCCGCAACCCCGAACCCATGATCAATCTCAACCTCAATGGCACAACCACCACAGTCGATGTCGACGCCGACATGCCGCTGCTGTGGGTGCTGCGCGATGTACTCGGGCTCACCGGGACCAAGTACGGCTGCGGCATGGCGCTCTGCGGTGCCTGCACCGTGCACCTGGACGGTCAGCCGGTGCGCTCGTGCGTGACTCCGGTGAGCGCCGCCAGCGGCAAGCACGTGACCACCATCGAGGGCCTGTCAGCCGATAACAGCCACCCGGTGCAGCGCGCCTGGATCGAGCTCGATGTTCCCCAGTGCGGCTATTGCCAGTCGGGGCAGATCATGTCGGCGGCTGCATTGCTGGCACAGACCGCGCAACCCAGTGACGCCGAGATCGACGCCGCCATGGCCGGCAACATCTGCCGTTGCGGCACCTATCAGCGCATCCGCGCCGCCATTCACCGCGCTGCCGCTCTCAAGGCCGGCGGTTGACCCGCAGCGCCTGCGCGCCACGACAGAAAGGACGCCCACCGTGACCTCGAACACCGAACTGCACACCCGTCGTCAGCAAGCCGTCCCGCGCGGGGTGACCAACTCGCTCGCCGTGTACGCCGAGCGCGCCGCCAACGCCGAGCTGTGGGATGTCGAAGGCCGCCGCTACATCGACTTCGCCAGCGGCATCTCCGTGCTCAACACCGGGCACGTGCATCCCAGGGTGCGTGCCGCGATCGCGCGGCAGCTGGAGAAGCTGACTCACACCTGCTTCCAGGTGACGCCCTACGAGAGTTACATCGCACTCGCCGAAGCACTCAACGCGCTCGCCCCGGGCGCAGGCCCCAAGAAAACCATCTTCCTCACCACGGGTGCGGAGGCGGTCGAGAACGCGCTGAAGATCGCCCGCTTCCACACGCGGCGCTCGGCGGTGATCGCCTTCGCCGGCGGCTTCCACGGCCGCACCCTGGCCTGCATCAGCCTGACCGGCAAGGTGCAACCCTACAAGACCGGCTTCGGCCCGATGCTGCCGGAGATCTATCACCTGCCCTACCCGATGCCCTACCACGGCATCACGGTCGAGCACTCGCTCGAGTCACTCGAGCAGCTGTTCAAGGCGGACGTCGATCCTGCGCGCGTCGCCGCCATCATCATCGAGCCGGTGCTCGGCGAAGGCGGTTTCTACCCGGCACCGCCCGAGCTGCTGCGACGCCTGCGCAGCGTGTGCGACGCCCACGGCATCGTGCTGATCGCCGACGAGATCCAGTCGGGCTTCGGGCGCACCGGGCGCATGTTCGCCATCGAGCACAGCGGCGTCGAGCCCGATCTGATCACCATCGCCAAGAGCGTCGCCGGCGGGGTGCCGCTGTCGGCGGTCACCGGCAAGGCGGACATCATGGACGCGCCGGGGCCGGGCGGGCTCGGTGGCACCTTCGCGGGCTCGCCACTCGCCTGCGCAGCCGGGCTCGCGGTGCTGGAGGTGATGCGCGAGGAACAGCTACTCGCACGCGCGCAGGACATCGGTCGTTTCATGACCTCGCGCCTCAAGGGCCTGGCGGTGAGCTTTCCCTGCATCGGTGAGGTGCGGGCGCTCGGGGCGATGGTGGCGGTCGAGCTGGTGAAGAACGGCCGGGCGGATGCACCGGACGCGGAGCTGACGCGTGCGCTCGTGCAGGCCGCGGGTCGGCACGGGCTCATCATCCTCTCGTGCGGCGTCTACTCGAACGTCATCCGCTTCCTCGCCCCGCTCACGATACCGGACGCATTGCTGAAGGAAGGGTTCCGGCTGTTCGAGCTGGCGCTCGGGGAAGTCGCCGGCGGCAGCGCGAAAGTGAAGGCTACCGCCTGAGGCCCTAGGCGCGACCGGCGTTGGCGTCGGTCGGGGTGTGGAAATACTCGCTCTCGGACGCGAGCTGCCCGATCAGACGGTTGAGTTCCGCCATGCGGCCCTGCGCGGTGCTGATCGGCATGCAATCCTGACAGCGTGGATCGCCGCAGGGCTGACGCGAGTACAGCCAATACTGGATCGCGCCGGCGAGCAGCCCATCGGCAATGTCCCACAGGTCGGCGTCCTTGTCCTTGTCCGCGATCCGGTTTCCCAGATCGACAGCCTTGGAAAATGCCGCATCAAATGTATCCGCCAGCTCGCTCATTACGTTCGGCCGCCCTTCATCGCTGGCCACTAGTATAGGCCAAAGCACCCATCGGCTACGGCAGGCGGGATTTCCCGGGTGATTCACGCCCACCCGGGCGTCGGGAACCTGCGACCGTAGCCGCCGCGCCCGCCGCACATGCCGCCGTGGGCCTGGGACCGCACCGCTTTCGATGCCGCACGCTCCCCGATATGCGATGCCCACCTCGGACGGGCGATATGCGAACGGGGATCATTTCACTCGGACCCGTCCCGGCCCCCCGATCTGACTTATGTCACATGCCCGAAGCCACGACTGATACGCCCCGCGCGGCTGCCGGCAGCGCCCCGGCGCGTCCGGCGCGGCGCTCGTGGCGGCCGCGTGCGCCCCGCTTAGGCATCGGCTGGCGGTTGATCCTCGGCCTGACTGCGGTCGCCGCGGTGCTCATCGCCGGGGAAGTGCTGGCGACGCGCAGCGCGCGCGAGGCACTCACTGCGGTCTGGAGCATGCAGAACGAGCATGAGCCGCTCGCGAGCGCTGCCAACCTCGTGCTCGAGAGGCTGGTCGCCTACGACCGCGCGGTCGGCGAATACGTGCAGGCGCGCGACGCCGCCGATTTCAGCAGCATCACCACCGCCGGTGCGGCCCTCGAGGAGGCGGTGGCGGCCTACTTTCGCAGTGCGCCGCCCGCCTCGGTCTCGCCCGCTGCCGCCGCCCTG
>Ga0318514_10000399_pt1 | contig 12565 bp, 10 predicted proteins | sample GRESIP176b2f18_FD_203684 | JGI IMG/M metagenome (GOLD analysis project Ga0318514, IMG submission 203684) | Tropical soil microbial communities from Luquillo Experimental Forest, Puerto Rico - GRE.SIPMG.176b2f18 | ecosystem: Environmental > Terrestrial > Soil > Tropical forest > Bulk soil...
GCAAAAAAGCCGGTGGTGCTGATGCTGGTGGGCCGCAACGCCAAAGCCCGGAAGGCAGCGCAATCGCACACGGGCGCGCTGGTCAGCGAGTTCGCCACAGTCCGCACGCAGGTGGAGGATGCGGGGGCCATCGTCGTTTCAACCATGGATGAGACCATGGATCTCATCGCCATCCTGCAGCGCTTTCCCGTGCCGCCCACTAAGGGTCCCGGTGTTCTCACCGCGTCGGGCGCGTATGTCGGGTTGACGAACGACTTTGCGGACGAACTAGATCTCGATCTTCCGGAACTCGAACCGGCGACGCTGAAGACGATCAAACAAACACTGCCGTCCTACGGCACATTCGGCAATCCGCTGGATACCACGGCCGGCTTCTCGCCCGAGATGCTCCCGATCGTGACGAAGGCGCTGATCGACGATCCCAATATCGGGATGTTGTTCATTTCTTTTCCCATCAACACGGCGGTGCCGGTGAAGGCGTTCAACCAGGGCATGGTGCATTCCCCCAAGCCCAAGGTGATGGTCGCGCTTGGCGACACCTGGCCGCTCGGTGACGACGTGATCGCAGCGGTGAAGGAGAGCCACGCAGTGTTCTCGCGCTCGTCCGACCGCATGGTGCGCGCTATCGCGCTCTACACCAGATATGGGCGCCTGCTCGGCCGCTCGTGTGCCGCCGCTACGGCTATGCCAATTCCGTGCCTGCCGAAACTTTGCAGCGGCGCGCAGCCGGAATGGCTCGGTAAGAAAGTGCTCGCGGCGGCAGGCATTCGGATCCCCGAAGGCGCGCTCGTGCGCACGGCAGACCAAGCGGCCACGCTCGCCGGGCAGATCGGTTATCCGGTGGTTCTAAAAGCGCAAGCTGCGGCTTTGGCGCATAAGACCGAAGCTGGGGGAGTGGCGCTCAATCTTGCCGACGAGGATGCGTTGCGGAACGCCTGGCAGACGATGCTAAGCAACGTCCAACATGCGTCATCAAACGTGAAACTTGACGGTGTGCTAGTCGAGAAAATGGCGGCACGTGGCCTCGAACTCATGATCGGCGCCAAGCGTGATCCTGGCTGGGGCGTGGTCCTGTCGCTTGGCCTTGGCGGTATTTGGGTCGAAGCGCTCGGCGACGTCCAGGTGCTGCCGGGAAGCGCGGACACGGCGCAAATCATAAAAGCGCTGCACAAGCTGCGCACCGCCAAGCTTCTTGCCGGTGTGCGCGGCGCATCGCCGGTCGACGTCGAGGCGGTGGCGCAAGCGGTGCTCGCAATCGGCCGGTTGATGGCGAGCCTTCCCGAAGCAACCGAGATCGATATCAATCCGCTGATGGTGTACGCCAAGGGAGAAGGCGCGATGGCGCTCGATGCCTTGATTGTTGTGAGGTAGGGGATCGCGTTTATTGCCGGCGATGACTGACTGTCCGCATTGTACCCGCAGTGAGCTCTTTGATCTGCGTCAAAGTCTCATATGCTGAAAGCGGCCACCTTGCGGATTGAACCCGTGTATTTCTCTTATTCTGGCACAGGGATTTGGCTGGTCAGACTTTCGCGGATGTGAGGCAATCGTCCGCGTTGCCTGTGCTCTAATAGGTGGTCGCTTGTTTGCGACCGAGCGCGCTTGCGGAGGAACTGACCTAACGGAGCGCAGGCATGAGCCTACCAACGAGCGCGAACACGCAAAGCGATTCGGCGGCGTGGCACGCGGTATCTTCCGCCGAAGTTGTGAAACGGCTCGCTACCAACGGCGAGAAGGGGCTCGATGCGGCCGAAGCCTCGACGAGGCTCCACAAATACGGCCCAAACCGGCTCCCGGAGGGCAAGAAGCGGGGACCGTTCATGCGGTTTCTCGCCCAGTTCAACAACATCCTGGTTTACGTCCTCCTCGGTGCCGGCTTCACCAAGCTGATGCTGGGCCTGTGGGTCGACGCAGGGATCATCTTCGGTGTGGTTGTTCTCAATGCGCTGCTCGGCTTTATCCAGGAGGGCAAAGCAGAGAAAGCGTTGGATTCGATCCGCAACATGTTATCCGCGGAGGCTCGCACAGTGCGCGGTGGCGAGACGCGCATGATCCCTGCTGAGCAGCTCGTTCCAGGAGACGTTGTGATCCTCGAGTCCGGCGACAAGATTCCAGCAGATCTTCGACTCATCGACACCAAGAATCTGCGCACCGAAGAGGCGGCGCTCACCGGCGAGTCGGTGCCGGCCGATAAGGGGACCGATGAAGTGCCCGCGAACGCCACGGTCGGCGACCGGGAAAACATGGCGTTCTCCGGAACGATGGTCGTGTCAGGGCGAGCCACTGGTGTCGTTGTGGCGACCGGTAGCGATACCGAGCTCGGCCGTATCAATCAGTTGCTCGCCAGTGTCAGTCCGCTCGAGACTCCGCTCCTGCGCCAGATCAAGACGTTCGGCTACGTCATCACCGCAGCCATCGCGGTGATCAGCGTGTTGATCTTCGCCTACGGAAAATGGGTGAAGGGCATGGACTTCGTCGAGCTGTTTCAGGCGGTCGTCGGCATCGCCGTATCGGTCATCCCGGAAGGGTTGCCTGCGCTCATCACGATCACACTAGCCATCGGTGTCCAACGCATGGCGCAGCGCAACGCGATAATTCGGCGCTTGCCTGCGGTCGAGACACTCGGATCGGTATCGCGGATCTGTTCGGACAAGACCGGCACGCTTACTTTGATGGAGATGATGGTGGTGTCTGCCGTCACTGCTGAATCCGCTTATGAGGTCACAGGCGACGGCTATGCGCCCGAAGGCGAAGTCCGGAAGGAGGGAAACCCGGCGGGCCAGGACGCGGTGCTCGCGCTTATGGGCCGCGTCTCTGTGCTTTGCAACGACGCCGAGCTCTTCCGGCAAGAAGGGTCTTGGAAAGTCGAAGGCGACCCAACCGAGGGAGCACTCTATCCGTTCGCAAGCAAGCTCGGCATGGATCGAGCCACCGAGCAAGCCGCGTCGCCGCGGATCGATGCGATCCCATTCGAATCGGAGCACAAATTCATGGCGACGCTCCACAAGTCTGCCGCGGGCAAAGAGACTCTACTCGTCAAGGGCGCTCCGGAAGTCATTCTCGAAAACTGCGATCGCCAGCAGACCGCCAGCGGCCAGGCAACTTCGCTCGACCGCGCACATTTCATGCAAGCCTCGGACCGGCTCGCTGCCCAAGGCGAGCGCGTTCTGGCGCTGGCATGGCTAGAGAGTCCGACCGTCAAGGCCGGCAGTCTCGGCCCGGCCGACCTGCCCAAAACCCTTGTCCTACTCGGCCTGATCGGTCTTCTCGACCCGCCACGCAAGGAAGCAATCGAAGCCGTCAAGGAGTGCCATGGCGGCGGCATCCGCGTCACGATGATCACAGGCGATCACAAGATCACCGCTGCGGCCATCGCCAAGATGCTCGGTATCGGCGATGGCAACACGGCAATCACCGGAGGCGAGATCGAGGACATGGATACTGCCACGCTGCAGGAGCGCGTTCGCGACGTTGATGTATTCGCGCGCGCGAGCCCCGAGCACAAGCTTCGCCTGGTCAAGGCAATTCAGGCTAACAAGCAGATCGTAGCGATGACGGGTGACGGCGTGAACGACGCGCCTTCACTCAAGAAGGCTGATATCGGCGTGGCCATGGGCATCAAGGGCACCGAGGTCACCAAGGAGGCTGCCGGAATGATACTGGCCGACGACAACTTCGCCTCGATCACTGCGGCCGTGAAGGAGGGTCGCACGGTTTATAACAACATCGAAAAGGCCATGCTCTTTATGCTGCCCACCAACGTCGCTCAGGCCTTGGTCATTGCGGTGGCGATCTTCTTTGGCTTCACCATGCCGATCACTGCGCCACAGGTCCTGTGGGTCAATATGGTCACCTCCGTCGCCCTAGGGCTCGTGATCTCCTTCGAGCCCCATGAGGTCGACGTGATGAGCCGGCCCCCGCGCGCGGTCAGCCGCCCGATCGTGACTGGCTTTGGAGTTTGGCGCATCGTTTTCGTCGGCTTAGCGCTCCTCGCCTACACGCTGTTGGCATTCTTCTGGATGAAGTCCCAGGGCGCTTCGGATGCGCTCGCTCGGACAGTCGCCGTTAACGCCATTACGATCGGTCAGGTGTTCTATCTGCTGAACAGCCGGTATCTATTGGACTCGTCTTTCTCCCTGACCGCGCACACGGGGAATAAGTACCTGCCTCTCGGCATCGGTGCGGTCGTTATCCTGCAGCTGCTATTCACCTATGCACCGCCGTTCCGAGCGATGTTTGGTAACGAAGCCATTCCGTTGTGGGTCTGGCCTCGGCTGCTCGCTGGCGGTCTGCTGTTCTTCGCTGTCGTAGAAGCGGAGAAACTCGTCATCCGCTCGTCTGATGCGCTACGAAAGGCGGTAACGGCAGTCGAAGCTGGAGCGTAATTGCTATTCACCGCGATCGACAAGATGCGCTGCGGAGCGCCAGGCGTGATATGCGAGTGCTTGCAGGCTTCTCAGCGTGTCGACGCGAACAATCGCCGCGTCGACAGTCAACGTTCCGTTTGCGACCGCGCCCAGCGTCGCGTTGCGGCGACTGCGCTGCAGTTTCTCCATCTCTTTCGCATAGCGTTCGAGTCGAGCGAGAGCCTCCTCGGCCGATACTGCATTTGCGCCGGACGTAACGTCGGGGCCGGGTGGTGCCTCGACTTCACCCGCGACCGAGGTTGCGCTTCGCATCGCATTCGCACATAGCCGTCCGGCGCGTGCGTCGTCTGGGCTGTCGCGCACCGCCCCAAAATCGATTTCCGCATTTGCTGTTTCGGCTAGCCGAGACGCGTGGTCGAGAGCGTGCAATGTGCTTGTAAGTCGCCGCTGCTCTTCGTCGGAGTCGGGCGGTCCGGTCACATCTGACAGGAAGACCTGTGCTCGGCGCAACGAATCGGCAGCCTCAGGCATCGATATCGCATTCTTCTGTAGGCGGACTGTCTCGCCGCGACTTGCGGCAGACAGTGCCAGATCAACTGCGCCGCACATCGCTTCAAGCGCTCGCGCGATCGTTCGTCGCACCGCTTCCACGGCGACGATGGGAGTCTCGAGCGCCGAGGGATCGAGATAGCGCGTGAGCGGCGAGCCGCGTTCGGCAGAATCCGCTCGACCAATCGCGTGAACCGGTCGATCAGAGGCAGCAGGACCACAACGCCGACGACATTGTACGCAGTGTGATAACCTGCGAGCAGCGTCACGCCGTCGATTGTGCTCGAGGCACGGACGAGCAGAGGAATGACGACGGGAAAAAGCACCAGCGCGATGACAGCAGCGATCAGTTTGAACAGCACATAGGCGACGGCCAACCGCTTGGCAGTGGTGCTCGCGCCGATCGCCGCCAATGCAGAACTGGTCGCCGTCCCAACATTCTGCCCGATGATCAGCGCGCAAGCCTGGTCGAGCCCAACTGCACCGGCGAAGTGGGCGGACAGGGTTACCGCGATCGCTGCCGTTGATGACTGCATCACTGCAGTCATAACCAACCCGACCACGACCAGCACCAGTACCCCGACCATACCTCGCCACCAGCCGGCGTGAGAACCTGAGAGAACCGCAGGTAGGTCTGCCGGGTGCAATCGCTCAGCCAGCCCGCCCATGCCTTGTTGGAGGGTCGTCAGCCCAAAAAGCACAAGTCCGAACCCTGCCAGCGCGGCGCCCGCCCCAGATAGGCGCCCGCTGGCCAGGAGCTTGATTAGCGCGCCGACGAAGACCATCGGCAGAGCGGCGGCCGTCAGCGAGACGCGGACGCCGATAAGTGCGACCAGCCAGCCAGTACCTGTCGTGCCGACATTCGCACCGAAGACGAGGCCCAATCCTTGCGGGAACGTCAACAAGCCTGCGCTGACGAGACCAATAGTTGTCATAGTGGTTGCGCTGGACGATTGCACCAGGAGCGTGACGAGTGCGCCCCAGAAGGAGCCGCGCAGTGGTGTCGCTGCAGCCTTGCCAAGCACTGTGCGCAGCGCAGAGCCGGCCAATGCCTTCAGGCCATCTGTCATGACGGTCATGCCGAGCAGAAAGAGACCAACGCCGCCAATTACTGAGATTACCGTCGACATACGCGCCCCTAGACTATTATTTGCACTGTAGCGTAGCTGCAGTGGGAAAACAGCGTCACGACGGATATTTGGCGCGCGCGGATCTTTTACTTTTCTCGGCTGAGTGTCGCACGCATGGTTTGCAGTTCCTTCTTCTTCCTTGCGTCAACTGTCGGGTAAGCGAGGTCGAGTTTCTCAACGGCTGCCACGATAGCCGCGGCGACAATGAGCCGGGTGAACCATTTGTTGTCAGCCGGTACCACGTACCACGGTGCGCGTTTCGACGCCGTAGCTCGAATCGCTTCCTCAAACGCGTGCTGGTAGTCACCCCAAAATTCGCGCTCGTACACGTCGGAGGGCGAGAATTTCCAATGTTTGTCTGGCCTGTCGAGGCGGTCCATGAAGCGCTTCTTCTGCTCCTTGCGCGACACGTGCAGAAAGAACTTAAGAACAATCGTCCCCTGCCGAGTGAGGTAATCCTCGAAGTGCGCGATGTCGAAGAGCCGCTCGTCCCAGATGCGTTTGCTTATAAGCGGCGCGGGCAGATTCTGTCGCTTCAAGATGTGTTTATGCACGCGTACAACGAGAACCTCCTCATAGTACGATCGGTTGAAGATGCCGATCCGTCCCCGTTCGGGCAAACGTTTGGCGTAGCGCCAGAGAAAGTCGTGGTCGAGATCCTCCGATGACGGCTGCTTGAACGAGAAAACCTGGCAGCCCTGAGGATTTACTCCTGACATGACGTGTTTGATGGTGCCGTCCTTGCCGGCCGCGTCCATCGCCTGGAACACGAGCAACAGCGACCAGCGATTTTGGGCGTAGAGCATGTCCTGCTCCTCCGCGAGCCACTCGGTGCTGCGTTGCAGAAGGTCGGCCGCCTCGCCCTTATCCAGCCTCAGACCACATGTGTCGCCTGGATCGAAGTCTTTGAGTCGGAAACCCTTGCCTTTAGTGATACGGAACGGATCGACGTATTTCTCTATCCGATCGAGGATCTCTTTTCTCGCCATGGCGCTGACTCCTTTTTTCGCGGAGCCCACTCTAGCGTCAGCTCTTCAATATTACGCTGGTTACACCACGGCCAAAGTAATGCTAGCTCCTGCAGGCGCAATTTGGTTCCCAATTTGTGTGGATGAGAGAAGGCGGCGAAACGGCCGTTGCAACAGGTGAGCAATGCGACTTTTGAACCGGTTTTTCATCGTTTTCATCGTTTTGGCCGTCACCGCCGTGGCGGCCACGACATTTATTGTCGTCGTGATGGCAGACGGCGCGCGTGCACAAATCTCAAGAACCATCAGGATCGTGGTGCCTTACGCGCCCGGCGGCGCGGCCGATATCGTCGCGCGCCTGGTCGCGGAACAAGCCGGGCGCGCCGGCGGACCAACGGTGATCGTCGAAAACCGACCGGGTGCCGGCGGTGTGGTCGGCACCGAGACGGTCGCTCGCGCCGCGCCGGACGGCGCCACCCTTCTCGTCGTCTCGACGCCTTTCCTGATCGATGCGCTGTTGCGAAAATTGAACTACGAGCCGCTCAGAAGCTTCGTGCCAATCTGCAATGTGGTGAATTCGCCGACCATCATCGTCGTCAACAGCGCCTCGCCGTATCGCACGCTTACGGAAATGCTGGACGACGCGCGCGCCAAGCCGGGGCAGATCACGATGGCGAGTATCGGCCCGGCCTCGAGCTTTCAGCTCGGCTTCGAAATGCTCAAGCGCGCCGCGAAAGCGGATATGACTTTCGTGCCTTATCCGGGCAATGCGCCGGCGCTCAACGCCGTGTTGGGCCAGCAGGTGACTTCGATGTTCGCGACCTATCCGAACGTGTCGGAATATCTGAAGGCCGGCACATTGCGGGCGCTCGCGGTCGGCAACCGCACGCGGGCAGAGCCGCTGCCGGACATTCCCACCGTCGCCGAGGCAGGCTACGGCGACTTCGACGTCGACGCCTGGTTTGGCGCTTTCGCGCCGGTTAATACGCCGCAACCGGCGATTAATGAACTCGAAAGTCTATTCACGGCGGCAATAAAAGACCCGGCCGTTAAGGAGAAACTCCTCGCTCAGGGTCTTTTTCCGGCCGGCGTCTGCGACGCCGATTTTGCCGCTTACTTGCGCAAGCAAAATGACGCATACAGGCGCATTATCACGGAGGCCAATATCAAGGCGGAATAAAGCATGATCCCGAAAAGTGGATGCCGGTTTTCGGAAAAGATCATGCTCGAACAACAAGCTAAAGCGAAATACTGTATCAGCCGAAAATCACTTCGCTTTAACTGGGGTGAATAAAGCGTGTCGAAAGTCGCCGCGTATTTAACAGCTATTAGTATATAAAAGCTGCGAATATACGTTCTTTTTAGCGTGTTATTTAAACTGATCTTAGACCCTTGGCACTAGATTGATGCCGACGACGGGAAACAGGGCCCGTCGCAAAAAAAGAAATTGTGTTGGGAAAGGCGTCATCATGAAAGCCGTCGTCAAGACGGTCGAGCTCGCCGAGGCGCGCTTCGACCACATTCGTCCGCATTATCTCGAAGCGCTCACTTTGGTCGAACGTCTGCATCGGCGTCTGCTCGACGTCATAAAGGACGAATTCGATCGTCGCGGCCGCTCGGACATCAATTCGGTTCAGGCGCTGCTGTTGTACAATATCGGGGACAAGGAATTGACCGCGGGCGAGCTGCGCACGCGCGGGTATTATCTCGGCTCCAACGTCTCGTATAACTTGAAGAAGCTCGTCGAGATGGGCTTTCTCGATCATCAACGTTCGCGGATCGATCGGCGCTCGGTCCGCATCAAACTGACCGACAAGGGCAGGGAAGTGCGCGATACGGTGGACACGCTGTACGAAAAGCACATGCGCACCGTGGAGCAGGTCGGCGGCATCAATGCCGAGGATTTCGGTGGCCTCAACAAGGCATTGCATCGTCTGGAGCGATTCTGGACCGACCAGATCCTCTATCGCCTTTAACGGCTGGTGAGTTGCCGGCGAGGATAAGGCCCCGGCCAATGCCGGGCCCTTTCATTCGAACCTGTTGCGCCGCCTCTTGGCTGGCCATTATGTTAGCGGGCTTTTGGGGAGGCTGGCCGATTTCGGCCGTATTGCTCGCACAGATACGCGTCTCATGACTCGATCCTCTCACTTGGGCGGTTCGCGACAGGCAGTGGTGTGCCGCCGTACTGTGTTACGGCACTTTGCTGGGACGGCCACTTTTGCCGCGGGCATTCGTGCCGCGTGGGCCGACGATCGCCCGCTTGATGCACTCATGGGCGAGGTCGATCACGGCAACTTCGGCCAAACATTCGATCAGGCGTCGCGCACGGTTCACATGCCGAAAGCGACGGTTCCGATGTTGTCGCCGGGAACGGCTGAAGCAACGCGCCGCGCGGTCGAGACTTATGACGGCATCGTCGCCCGCGGCGGTTGGCCCGAAGTGTCGAAAGTCTTGGAATTGCGGCTCGGCACCCGCCACGAAAGCGTGGTCGAGTTGCGTTCGCGGCTGACGATTTCGGGCGATCTCGATCCGAACGCCAGCGCGGTCGAGAATGACATTTATGATTCGTATCTCGAAGAGGCGGTGCGGCGCTTCCAGGCGCGTCACGGTTTGACCATCGACGGCATCGTCCATGAGGCGACGTTTGACGCCATGAACGTTCCGGCGGTGACGAGGCGCGATCAGCTCAAGATCAATATCGAGCGGCTGAAGTCGTTGTCCGGCAATCTCGGTGCGCGTTACGTCGTGTGCAATATTCCGGCGGCGCGCATCGAGGCGATCGAGCACGATGTTGCAGTGTTGCGCCATACCGGCGTGGTCGGCAAGCCTGACCGGCCGTCGCCCGAAATCGACAGCAAAATCATCGAAATCAATTTCAATCCTGGACGGTGCCGGCTTCGATCGTACGCAAGGACCTCATTCCAAGAATGCAGGACCAGCCCGATTATTTGACCAAGAATCACATTCGCATCCTCGATGCGGCGCATCGCGAACTGCAGCCGTCGCAGATTAATTGGTATTCCGAGGACGCGACCAACTATACGTTCAAGCAGGATCCTGGCAGCTAGAATTCGCTGGGCTCGATTCGCATCAACTTCCCGAGCGCCTACGGTGTGTACATGCATGATACGCCGTTGAAGAACTTGTTTGGCGATGATTTCCGTTTCCATTCATCCGGCTGCGTGCGGGTGCAGAACGTTCGACAGCTGGTTGTGTGGCTCCTTGATGAAACCAAAGGCTGGTCGTCCGCGGATATCGACCGGGTCATAAAGTTCGGCGAGCAAAAAACCGCCCGGCTGGCCAAGCCCGTGCCGTTGCACTGGGTCTATGTCACGGCCTGGTCAAGGAGCCGATGGGGTGGTGCAATTCCGCGAAGACATTTACGGCCGCGACGGTCTTGGCGCGCCGGCCATTCCGGCCACGACCAAGCTTTGATCAAGCTAATGGCTTGCGCCCGCCGGCCAGTGATTCCTAAATATAGGGGTGTTATCCGCCGAAATATCGCAAGGTCTTGCGGGTTCGGCTGGTATCGCCAAGCCCCACGGTGTATCACCGCGGCAGGGGCTTTCAGCGCCGAAAGTGCGTCGGCTGGGGATCGGTCCGACGCGAAAGGCGGCCAGGCAGCGAGGGAACAGAGCAAGTCATGCCGGCAACTCACAATACGAGTCAGAAGGTCAATGCGACCGACGAGGATTTCTTCTCTGCCACACTTGGCGAGAGCGATCCGGAGATCGCCGAAGCCATCAGGTTCGAACTGGGCCGCCAGCGCAACGAAATCGAACTGATCGCATCTGAGAACATCGTCAGCCGCGCCGTTCTCGAGGCGCAAGGCTCAGTGTTGACCAACAAATATGCCGAGGGTTTGCCGGGCAAGCGTTATTACGGCGGTTGCCAGTTCGTCGATATTGCCGAGCGCCTCGCGATTGAGCGCGCAACCCGCCTGTTCGGATGCAGTTTCGCCAATGTGCAACCTCATTCCGGCGCGTCCGCCAATGCCGAAGTCTTCATGGCGCTGATGCGGCCCGGTGACACGTTCATGGGGCTTAACCTCGCCGCAGGTGGACATCTCACCCACGGCTCGCCGGTCAACCTGTCGGGCCGCTGGTTCAAAGTCGTTCCCTATGGCGTGCGCCGCGACGATCACCTCATCGACATGGACGAGGTCGAGGCCTTGGCCAAACAGCATCGGCCCAAGGTGATCATTGCCGGCGGCTCGGCCTATCCGCGCGTGATCGATTTTCGTCGCTTCCGCGAGATTGTCGACGAAGTCGGCGCTTATCTGATTGTGGACATGGCGCATTTCGCCGGCTTGGTCGCCGGTGGTGTGCATCCGAGCCCGCTTTCCCACGCCCATGTCGTCACCACGACAACGCACAAGACGCTGCGTGGTCCGCGCGGCGGAGCTATCCTCACCAATGACGAGGAACTGGCGAAAAAACTCAACGCGGCGGTGTTTCCCGGAATGCAGGGCGGGCCGCTGATGCATGTGATCGCCGCCAAGGCAGTAGCGTTTGGCGAAGCGTTGCGTCCGTCGTTTCGACTTTACGCGAAAAACGTCGTCGAAAACGCCAAGGCCCTTGCCGAAACGCTCAAAGCTTGCGGACTCGACATCGTCTCCGGTGGCACCGACACGCATCTGATGCTGGTTGATCTCCGCAAAAAGGGACTGACCGGCAAAGTGGCGGAAGCCGCGCTCGAACGCGCTCGTATCACTTGCAACAAGAACGGCATTCCGTTCGATCCTGAGAAACCCACCGTCACATCAGGCGTACGGCTTGGCACGCCGGCGGGCACCACGCGAGGTTTCGGTATCGCCGAATTCCAACAGATCGGCGATTTAATCGCCGAAGTGCTGGATGCGCTCGCCCATAGCGGACGCGAGCAGGACGCAGCGGCCGAGCAGCGGGTGGCGGAGAAGGTAAAACGTCTGGTCAGCCGATTCCCGATCTATGAGGGATGAGGAATGCGCTGCCCGAGCTGTGCGAGTCTCGACACCCAGGTGAAGGATTCGCGGCCGACCGAGGACTCCTCGGTGATCCGTCGCCGGCGGGTCTGCCTGAGCTGCAATTTCCGTTTCACGACCTTCGAGCGGGTGCAGCTGCGCGAACTGATTGTGATCAAGCGCAATGGGCGCAGGGTGCCGTTCGACCGCGACAAGCTTTTGCGCTCGGTGCAAATCGCGCTGCGCAAACGTCCGGTCGATCCCGAGCGCATCGATCAGATGGTCTCGAAAATCGTCCGCGAGCTTGAAAGCATCGGCGAGAGCGAGGTCACCTCGGAAACGATCGGCGAGACGGTGATGGCGCATTTGCGCGACCTCGACGACGTCGCCTATGTGCGGTTCGCCTCGGTGTATCGTAACTTCCGCGAGGCCAAGGATTTCGAAGCCGCACTTGCCGAATTGTCGGGAGATGAGGCCGCCGAGTGAGCGAGCCCGCTAGCCGTCCAGCTTCCGACGCCGACGAGGATGAACGCTTTATGACGCTCGCGCTTTCGCTGGGCCGGCGTGGGCTCGGTCGAACATGGCCTAATCCGGCCGTCGGCGCAGTAA
>Ga0318514_10000401_pt1 | contig 12549 bp, 10 predicted proteins | sample GRESIP176b2f18_FD_203684 | JGI IMG/M metagenome (GOLD analysis project Ga0318514, IMG submission 203684) | Tropical soil microbial communities from Luquillo Experimental Forest, Puerto Rico - GRE.SIPMG.176b2f18 | ecosystem: Environmental > Terrestrial > Soil > Tropical forest > Bulk soil...
GTGCCGATATTGGTCATGAACAGCACGCTGTTGCGTGACGTCTTGTTGATCTGAATTCCGTAGCGGTCCATCAACTGTTGGCGTTTGAAGGTGTCCCCGTCGTAGCCGGTGGGCCCGATGAACAAGGTGATTCTCGACGGGTCGAGCACGAACTCGTCCTGATCCCACGCCGCCATCATGTTGCGCAGCCCAGAGCGCAGGGGTTGGGCGATGGCCGACGGCCGGAACTGATCCGGGATCAAATCAGACGTGCGGAGGCAGCGCATGTACTTGCTGAGCAAGGGATGGTTGTCGATCGCGTCGCGCAACTGCATCGCGTTTTCAATCTGCCGCTGCACCAGTTCAACACCTTCCAACGCCACCTGTCGCCGACCGAGGTCCAGCGAAGCGAGGATCTGGTAGTTGGGCGAGGTCGAGGTGTGCGCCATATAGGCCTCGTGGAAGGGCTCCGCGACTTTCTGGTCGAAGTCCTGATCGAAGACGTGGATCATCGATCCCTGCCGCAGCGCAGTCAACGTCTTGTGCGTCGATTGCGTGGCATACACGCGCACCCGTGCCCTCGCCGGGTCGGGTACGAGCCGTCGATCCAAAAGCTCGTCGTCGCTGGGTGGTTTGGCGGTGTCGGCGGCGAGCTGCTCCTCATACCGGCGCATGTGGTCTGGGTCCTGCAGCCGCTCCCGCAACGCCGCTGCCGACGCCATCGCGGTGCGGTTCCGGTATACCGGGTGGAACCGCGCGAACGCGAACCATGCCTCATCCCACAAGAACACCAAGTCGGGCTTGATGGCGAGGCACTCTTCCATCACCCGCTGGACGTCATAGACGATCCCGTCGAAGGTGCAGTTGGTCAGCGACATCATCTTGACGCGGTCGAGCTTGCCGGCGCGCTTGAGCGCCAACAACTTCGACTTGATCTCATGCAGGGGCACCGCGCCGTACATCGAGTACTCGTTGAGCGGATATGCCTCGAGGTAAACAACATTCGCGCCGGCCAGCATCATCCCGTAGTGATGGGATTGGTGGCAGTTACGGTCCAGCAGCACGATGTCACCGGGCGCCACCAACGCCTGCGTGACGATCTTGTTGGCGGTCGACGTTCCGTTGGTGACGAAGTACGTGTGCCGCGACCCGTATGCTCGCGACGCGAGCTGCTGTGATTCCCGTAGCGGCCCGGTCGGCTCGAGCAGTGAGTCAAGGCCGCCGCACGTCGCCGACGTCTCGGCCATGAACACGTCCAGGCCGTAGAAGCCCACCATGTCCTTGATCCAGTGCGAGTTGACGATCGACTTACCCTGCGAAATCGGTAGGGCGTGAAAGACTCCCGTGGGGCGGTGGCTGTATTGCTTGAGCGCGCTGAAGAACGGCGTGCGGTAGCGCGCCTCCACACCCTGCAGTATCGACAGGTGAAGCTCCAGCATGCCTTCCCGGGCATGGAACACCCTGCGGAAGTACTGGCCGAGCCGCCCGGCGATGTCCTCCACCTCGATTTCGGTCATCAGGTACAGGTCCATTTCGGGCCGCAGCTTCGACAGGGAAATCGCGAGGATTTGCGCGCGTTCTTCGGGCGACACATGATCGGCCAACTCGAGCGACACCTCGGTGTCGACGAACTCCGCCAGGGCTGACAGGTCCCGGGTCGATTTGTGCGAGAACCGCCGTCGGATCACGACCGCCTGCAGATTGACGTTGAGCCGCGCCGCGATGAGCGCCTCGTCCCCACTGGCGACCACCACCAGTTCGTAGACGAATTCGTCGTCAGGGCGCCGCCATTTGCGCACCTCGTTGCGCAGCGCCCGTTCCTGGTCTTCGGTCATCTTCTCGACGACGAGCACCTCGAAATAGGGACGGTCGCGCTGCGTCGCCGGTTGATGCTCGAGGAGCTGACGCGGATCGGTCGGAAACATGTCGAGGTCGTCGGCACCGGCGTTGTCCACGTCCCCAGAGCGGTACGACTCCGTGGTCAGCGCGCGATTGATCTGCCCAACCACTTGGGCAAACTTGTCATAGCTGCCCGCGGCAAATAGTCGTTGAACTCGCGCGAATTGGGGCGAGCCGGGATAGGCCCAGTAGGGCTCCAGTGTGCTCAGGCGAGCCAGCAATTCCTGGCAGACGGTCGCCCACTTGTCTTTAAATGCTCCCGTGGTCGTGGGGCGTGTCAGCCGATCCGCGGCTTCCTCCAAACGGCACCACGAGTCACTGCGGACCTGCCACAGACTGTTGTAAGCGCGCAGGTGTTCGGTCATGGCCGCCCTTTCTCGAGTCGTGGCGACTCCTCCGTGCCGGAGCGTCGGTCAAGGTTCGCAGACCCAATCCGCCCGCCGGTTACCAGGAGACCAACAATGCACGTCCGTCAGATGATAGGCCCCAGTAGGCCGCGGTAACAGAGACCTTATGACCGCCGCCGAGCGCATCCTGGCGCATCGTTCCCACCACAACGCACGTGCTGGTCGTCGGGTGAAGCGTCACTCGTGCTCGGTGTCAATTGCGTTCGTCCCCAGCAGTTCGGCGAGTTGAGCCGCCGAGTAATGCCTCGGCCCAAGGCCGCTCCGGGCCGCTTCACGTGCCGCGCGCGCCAACGCGGCGTTGAGCGGCGCCGTGATGCCGTGTCGGTTAGCGAGCCGGACGATCTCCCCATTGAGGAAGTCGGTCTCCACGCTGCCGGTGTTGCGGCTCAACGACTGCCAAGTGGAGTTGCTCGGTCCGGCATTCCACCCCGGTACCGGGCGTATCGTCGGCCCGTTCTTCCGTTCCGCCGTGGATGTCTCGAACGACACGAATTCAATCCCCGCGTGCCGCAGAACATTCTCGCCTTCGCTGCGTATCGCGGCCACCAGCTCGCTTACGTCGGCCGGGTCGGAGGACAGGGCGCCCACCGCATTTCCGAGGTTGCTCAGCAGCTTGTTGTACTTCCACGGGGCGACGTCGTCGGGAATGCTCACCACGATCCCCGCGGCGCTCCACGCTTTGGCGAGCGCCGTCAACAGCTCGGCATCGGCCTGCGTGCTGATCGACGCGGGCCACCGTGCGATGTGGAACTGGCCGACCACCGGCCACGACCGGACGATCACCTCACCGGGTTCGAGGTGCACGGCGGGCAACCAGACGCAGACACCGCATACCCGACGGAAGTAGCGCAGCGCTTTCTCCTCGGCGGCAACGCCGTTGAGTGCGGTCATCGCCGGCAGTAGCTCGCCCGCCGTCCCGGTGACGCCATGCGCACCGCGTACTGGCTGATCCACCCATTCCTGCAGGGCCGCATCGAGCTGCTGGGTTTTGGTGCGAAGACCAGCACGTCGCGCTCTGTCAACCGGACATCCTCGGGCCGCGACGCCGTGCTGAGCGCCGTGCGGAAGTTGCCGCCGGGCGTTCTCAGCGTTATGCCCGCGCTCGCCAGGACCTCGGCATTGCGACCCCGAGCAATCAACAGCGTGGTGATACCGGCCCGCGCGAGCACGCCGCCCAACGTGCCGCCGATAGCACCGGCTCCGATGATCACGTACCGGTGGTCGTCATGAAGAGACAATTGCCACGCCTTCCATCGGTTCTGACTAACCCCTTACGCGCAGACAATAAACTGCGACCATGCGTAGACAGCCGCAGTTGGCGCGACGCTTCTTCGATCGATTCGAGCCGGTGCACGCGGTGACCTACTTCGCGCCGGAGGCCCGGGCGGCATTCGACGGGCTGGGTTACCGAGGCTTCTGGATGGGTTACTTCGCCGCCCGATCGGCGCCGCTGGGCATCGTGCCGCGCGAGGTCGTGACCGCGATCTTCTATAACTTCGCCCCCGAGCGGGTCGCCAAGGCCCTGCCGGCGGCGTGGGAGATCGCCGGTCCGGAGGCCGCGTTGCGCGCCCGGCAGGACTCCGCCGTCGCGGCACTGCGCCGCTATGGCATCGGCACGGATGAAAACGTCAGCGTCGCAGCCGAATTGACGGGCAGGGCGGCGCGCCAGGCGCCGCTCGACGGGCGACCGCTGTTCGCGGCGAATCTGGCCCTGCCCTGGCCGGACGATCCGCTGGCGGCGCTATGGCATGCTGCGACGCTGTTGCGCGAGCAGCGCGGCGACGCGCATGTGGCGGTGCTGGCCGCCGCGGGGGTCTCGGGTCGAGAGTCCAACGTGTTACACGCCGCGGCGGGCCGGATCGCGGGCGACTACATGGCGCGCGCCCGCGACTACGACGACGCGGCGTGGCGTCACCAGGAACGACGGTTGGCCGACCGGGGGCTGCTCAACGACGACGGGTCGATTACCGAGGCCGGCCGGCAACTGAAGGACCACATCGAATCGGCGACCGACACGCTTGCCCTGTCGGCGCTCGACAGACTCAGCGACGACGAGGTGGAAACGCTCTTTCAGGCGCTCACTCCGATCACCCAGGCTGTGGTCGCCGGCGGCGATGTCCCCGCTGCGACGCCGATGGGTTTGCGCCGTGACGAATTGGGCGACGGCAGCGCGCATTTGGCGACTGCCGATTAATCAGTTGGCGATGGGACGCTGGTGGATTTTCGGGAGTTGGGTCCGCTTCTCCCTAAACGCTGTGGTGAGCCTGGTTTCCGCCGCGGCGTTTGGCGGCATACATCGCAGCGTCAGCGATCTTGACGAGCTCGTCGACGGGGCCTGCAACGTCGGGGCCGGTTAGAAGGGGCAGTTCGGCGCTTGCAGTGCCGATGCTGGCTGTAACTTTCGGGGAGAGCCCGGCGACGGCGGTGCAAAAGTGCGCGGCCAGTCGTACCACGTCTGAGGTCACGGCGGTCAGGGCGACTAAGAACTCCTCGCCGCCGGCGCGGCAGATGACTGCGTCGGCAGGGCAGTGCTCGCGCAGCAGCTCAGCCACTGCCTGTAGGGCACGGTCGCCGGCCGAATGACCGTGGGTGTCGTTGATGCGCTTGAAATTATCGAGATCGACCATTACCACCGCCAGATGTGTGTGCCCTGGCGGTAGATTCGTCAAGCGGTCACCAACCGCGGGGGTAAAGGCCCGCCGGTTCAGCAGGCCGGTGAGGGCATCTGTTTCGGAACGCTGAACATACGTTCCCATGGCTCGCGACATCCCCCAAATGCCAAGTGGCACCGACAAATTGAGAAAAGCGTTTATCCACAACGCGGAGGCCGCCGTGGCGATGTTGGCTTCGTCAGCCAGCCGCAGCACCGCTGTGATGGCGACCGCGGCGGCTACCACGCTGTTGAAGAGTATGAGTTTGGGGCCGTGGAAAAATGCGACGTAACCGCCAGTGACGGCCATGGCGGTACAAGCTAGGGCGGCAAGGGCCGCGGTGGGCTGCACGAGACTCCACCCGCCGACAAATAACGCGCCAATCATCACACCGGCGTGCGACTGTCGACGCGAGGGCCAGCGTGTCAGCCACAATACGGTCACACCGATGGTGAACGTTGCGGCAACTCCACCGGTGATCGCCTCAGCGGCGCTGGGCCGGCTTAGGCTCGGTAACACGGTCAGCGGCACCAGCACCGACGATCCGGCGACGATAGCCAGAATCATCCGCGCCGAAGTCAGCATTCCGTTTTGGCGCAGGAATGTAGTGACCCAGTCGTACTGGTCGGGCTGGCTCCACCAAGCCTTCAGCTGTGACATCAGTCAGCGAACTTCCGGCCAAGCCTGCGATGTTGTGTTGGTTTACCGACCACTAGATCGGCACCTTTCCTGACCCGCCCCGCCCCACTTTTATGCCGTATTTACCAGCGAGCCGCGGCACCCACACCCTGCGAGTGGGAATGCTACCCCGATTGTGTGCGCTTTGTGTCAGTCGAAAATCCCGGCCGAAACGTTGGGCCGCCGTAGTGACCGCTCCCACGACGCTAGTCGTTCAGTGCGAAGACCTACCCCTACCCAGGGCGGCATCGAATGTCCTTTGACGCCTATGCTATTCACCCAGTCCTAGAATGTCCTAGAAGACCGCCAGGCAGATGGCGATGTATTGGCAGATCGCCGCGGCCGCAGTGCAGGCGTGGAAGATCTCGTGATAGCCGAATGTCGTCGGCCAGGGGTCGGGCCAGCGCAGCCCGTAAAAGATCGCACCAAGGCTGTACAGCGCGCCGCCCACGGCCAGCAGCACTACCGCGGCCAACCCGGCGTGGTCCAGGATCATCCGCATACACCAGACGGCCACCCAGCCCAACAGCAGATAGAGCGTCACGTTCAGCCAGCGCGGGGCCGTCGGCCAGAACAGCGTCAGCGCGGTTCCGGCCAGCGCGCCGCCCCAGACGATCGCCAGCACCACGTACCCGGTCCCGCGCGGCATCGCAAGCCTGGCGAACGGCGTATACGTGCCGGCGATGAGCACGAAGATCATCGAGTGGTCGAGCCGCCTCATCCAACTCCGCACGGACGCCGACTCCCATTGGACGCGGTGATAGATCGCGCTCACCGCGAACATCGCCACGATCGCCAGGGCATACGTCAGCGTTGAGTGCCCGGCCCGCTTGGATACCTCCGCCCACGACAGCGCCACCAGTGGCACGCCCGCGATCACGGCCACGATGGCACAGTATTGGTGGATCCGGCCGCGCAACCGCGGCTTGGTGAGAACATCGGCAACGCCCTCGGCGAGTTGTCCGGTCGCGTCGACAACGGAGATCGGTCCGAAAGGCTTGGGCTGGGGGGCCACGCCGGTCTGGTAGCTCAACGTCCCTCCCCACGTCCCCCGCACTAGCCGTTAAGTGCTTTCGTTCCACGCATTCTCGATACTGGCTACATCATTCCGCCGCGCCCTAAGAAGCCGCTATGTCGAACCTGTGGATTTCTTGTGCCGCAGCTGCCGTGTCTCATGGCATGAAACTGGGCGCGGGGGAGAACAACCGTCTAGCGTTGGCTTGTCCAGGTTCGAAGCCAGGTTCGAAGCGGAGGGCGCGGTGTTCGGTAATCATGCGACGCTCGAGCGGAAGCTGCGTCGGCATGGCAGGGCGGCGTTGGCTACGGTGCTCTCCGCCCGCGTCAGACTGCCCGCCCCCACCCGTACGACGCGGATCAACGACGGCCCTATGAGCCGCAAGAAACTGGGCCCGAGTCTATGGAAGATGACGGTGCGGGTAGAGCCCGACGACGGGCTTGCGTTCGACGCCAAGACCTCTGCGTGGCTCAAAGATCGGCCCCTGTGGGTCGTCGGCGTGCTCTACGACCCGTCCGATCACCGCAAGGTTGTCATCGATCGCTCCGTCGAGGCGCGAAGTGCGGCCGAACGGGAGTCCCTTCTTCGCGTGCAAGCGTTAAAGCCGCAGAAATCGGCGACGGTGAGCCCGCCCGCTACAGAGGACGATCCGTTGGATCGGTTGTCGAAGCTTGCGGACCTGCACGATCGCGGGGTGCTCACCGACGCTGAGTTCGAGGCGCAGAAGCACAAGCTCCTCGGCTCGTGATAGGCCGCCTCGTGGCGAAAATGCCTCAATCGGAGCCCCTTTAGCGCCGTTGCAGCTCGGGCTCAGAATCGGCCGCCACTTGGTGCGGCCGTCATTCCAAAACGAAGACCGGGATCTGCCTTGCTGTTTTCGTCTGGTATTCGGCGTAAGGCGGAAACGCTTCGACTGCCAACTGCCACCATTGCTCGCGCTCGGCTCCCTCGAGCTGGCGTGCCGTAAGGGAGACAACCCTGTCGCCATCTTGCACGGTCACCGCCGGGTTGGCCTTCACGTTGAAGTACCAAGACGGATGCGCTGGTGCGCCGCCCTTCGACGCAACCATCAGGTAACGACCGTCCTTTTCGATGCGCATTAGCGGTACGTACCGCTGTTTGCCCGACTTCGCTCCCGTGACCGTCATTAAGACGACGCGCCGGTCGAGAATCTCGATCCCGTCGGTTGTTCCGTGGTTCAGGATTTGTTCGGTCTGCTCACGTACCCAACCCGTGGGACTCAGCTCAATTTGGTCAGCCATACCGCCCTTAACGCTTCAATACGTCTGGGTCATTCCCGGACTCAGCGGCGGAAGACCAACCATCTCATCGCGCAGTACATGTACACCGCTTCGCAAATACCCGCCACGATTCGAGACAGCTGGTATTGCACTCCGATGGCCGCCAACCCGGTGGAAACGCCGAGGATAAAAGCCAGGTAGTTGACCACGACGACCACGACATAGATTGCGAACTGCGGTCCGACCGGCGCGTGGGACTGAAAGTTGGCGGTGCGATTGAGCACGTAGCTGAGCGCGAACGCACAGGAGTACGCGGCGGTGACGGCGATCGGCACCGGAAGGCGAAACCCGCTGTGCAGACCCGTGAGGATCGCCAGATCGATGCCGAAACAGAGGCCGTTGATCAGGCAAAAGCCAACAAACGTCGGTGCGACGACAGATGCGAGCCCGAACGGAAGCCGATTGACGACCGCCTCACACCACTTGTGGAATTGGTCGGCCAGACGTGATTGAGTGGCGCGCGTCGCGTCTTGCACACGGGTACCGTGCCATGGTCAGGTATCCGCCACGTGATCATCAGTTGGCCAACTGTTCCTTTAGCCAGGTGTGCATTCGTTCGGCAACGGCGACCCATCCGGGTTCGAGCATCATGTCGTGGCCCATGTTGGGGAAAATTTCCGTCTGGGTCTGGTAGGCACGCGCGGTGGCGCGCACTTCCCGTGGGGTGACGCTGCGGTCGCATTGGGCACCCAATACCAGCAACGGCGTGCTCCGGCTCTGGGCGGTCTCCGAGGAAGTGACCGGCGTGGTCTATCCACTGCCTAATGCGGTGCGCTGGATCGAATCTTGATGGCGGATAAGCTATTTCGCATTACAGTGACCGCACCAGAACGTGGCTCAGGTGATCCCGTCGGCCGGTTCGGAGAGGGTCGTGGGTTGTTGCCGACCGCGCAGCAGCACGTCCTCCCCCGTCCGCCAATACACCGCTTCGTCGGGACCGCTTTCGGAGACTGCGGAGGCGCTCGCTAGTAGGCGGCCTGCTTTGGACTTCGCGAGGTCCGACAGGCGGGCCGCCTCGTTGACCGGGTCGCCGATCACGGTGTATTCGTAGCGATCTTCAGCGCCGATGTTGCCGGCGAACATGCGGCCATACGTGACGCCCATCCCGAAATCGGGCATGTCGCGGTCGGCGGTCAGGGCTGCACGCAGTGCGCGGGCGGCGCCCAGTGCCTGCGCGCTGGGATTGTCGAGGCCCAGTGGTGCTCCGAAGATCGCCAACGCGGCGTCGCCTTCGAACTTGTTGATGTAGCCGCCGTATCTGTCGATGACGCCGACAACGATGCGGAAAAAGCCATTGAGGACGGCGGCGACGTGATCTGGGGGACTATTCGCAGCCAGCGCCGTGGACCCGGCCAGGTCGATGAACACCACCCCGGCTTGGCAGACACGTCCGGTGAAATCCCCCTCCTGCTGCAGAGCGTGTTGCGCCACGTCGCGTCCGACGTGGCGACCGAAAAGGTCTCGCAGCCTTTCTCGTTCGGCCAGACCGGCCACCATGTCGTTGAAACCTGTTTGCAGAATTCCGATTTCGGAGCTGTCGTAGACGGGCGTACGAATCTCGTACTGCCCTTGGCCGACATGTCCCATCCGGTCGGTGACTTCGCGTAATGGGTCGGCGACGGAGCGCGCCGCAAGGGTCATCCCGCGCACGCCGGCGAAGATGCCCACCCCGGCCAGGATGAGCACCGGCGCGCTGATTGGTGTGCCCGTCTGGATGGGCCACCGGAAGTGGGCCGCCAGCACGATAGCCGCGATACCGGCCAGCGGGATGGCGCTGCAAAAGCCCCAGGTCACCAGCAGCCGTACGCCCACACCGGGTCGTCGACGCGGAGCAGCGCCGTCGGTCAACGCAACGGCGAATACCGGCCGAAGCAACCGCTCTAGAAACAGGAAACCCATGAAACCGCTTGCCACGGCGAAAAACAGGATGCACACGCCGATTAACAAAAGCACTCGCGGCCCGGCATCGTGGTGGACGGCCAGCATGGCGATACCCGCTGCCGTCCAGATGGCGCCGTGCAGATACGCGTGGCGATATGGCAGCATCGATGCGCTCGCGCGCTGCTCGGGTGTCGGGGTTGCCCCGCACCGGTACCACGCAAGTGTCGACGACAACGTGGCCGCCAGGACGCCGGCGCCCACAATTGCACCGGCCGTCGCGACCGCAGCGGCCGCCACCACGTGCACGCGCGGTCCGGTCACCAGACGCAGGATCGCGATCGCTTCGACCGACGCCAACAGGTAGGTGTAGAGCAAACCGAGAAGGTAGCGGACCCATATCCGCCCGAACGCCCGGTTGCTTCCGGCGCCGGGCGTTTGGCTCTCAACTGTTTGCATGGAGCGTCCTCACCAGCATGATCAGATGAGCGAATCGTACGAACAGCCGGCTCGCGAGGAAATGCGCGTCTGGACACGATCGTGCTGGAGATTGTTGGGCGCCTCTCACCTCGCCATGTTGGCGAAACGCGACAAATGCAGTTGATGCGCAACGGTGACCGTCTTGGTCGGGCCGTTGCGGTGCTTGGCCAGAATCAAGTCCGCCTCTCCCCCACGCGGATCGTCCCGGTCGAACGCGTCGGGCCGGTGCAGCAGGATCACGACGTCGCTATCTTGTTCCAAGCTGCCGCTTTCGCGAAGGTCGGCCAGCATCGGCTTCTTGTCGGTCCGCTGCTCGGGACCGCGGTTGAGCTGACTGATCGCGACCACCGGCACCTCGAGCTCTTTCGCCAAAAGCTTGAGATGACGGGAGAATTCGGACACTTCCACCTGACGCGACTCGTACTTCTTGCCCGACGTCATCAACTGCATGTAGTCGACCACGATCAGCCTCAGGTCCGCCTTCTGCCGCAACCGCCGCGCCTTGGCGCGGATCTCCATCATGGTCAGGTTGGGCGAGTCGTCGATATACAGTGGGGCCTCGCTGATTTCGCTCATCCGCCGCGCCAGCCGCGTCCAGTCGTCGTCATTCATCCGGCCCGAACGCATATCGGAGAGCTTGATCTTCGCCTCGGCCGAGAGCAGCCGCATCACGATCTCGGACTTGCTCATCTCAAGCGAGAAGATGACGCTGGCCAGCCGGTGCTTGATCGAACACGACCGCATGAAATCCAAACCCAGGGTCGACTTGCCGACGCCCGGCCTCGCCGCCACGATGATCATCTGCCCGGGGTGCAGACCATTGGTGACGTCGTCGAGTTCGTTGAAACCGGTCGGCACGCCGCGCGAAATGCCGCCGCTGGACGCGATGGCGTCAATCTCGTCCATCGTCGGCTGCAGCAGGTCCTCCAGCGGAACGAAATCCTCGGAAAGCCGGCGCTCGGCGACGTCATAGATCTCCGCCTGCGCGCGGTCGACCACCTCGGCCACATCGGCGCCCTCGGCGCCCGCGTAGCCGTACTGCACCACCCGCGTCCCCGCCTCCACGAGACGGCGCAGCAGCGCCTTCTCGGCCACGATGCCCGCGTAGTAGCCCGCGTTGGCGGCCGTCGGCACCGTCGAGATCAGGGTGTGCAGATACGGCGCACCGCCGATGCGGCGCAGCATCCCGCGGCGGTCCAGTTCCGCGGCTACCGTCACCGCGTCGGCGGGCTCCCCGCGCCCGTAGAGGTCCAGGATCGCGTCGTAGACGTTCTGGTGCGCCGGGCGATAAAAGTCACCGGGCCGCAGCCGTTCCAGCACATCGGCAATGGCGTCCTTGCTCAGCAGCATCCCGCCCAGCACCGACTGCTCCGCGGCCAGATCCTGCGGTGGCTGGCGACCGAACTCTTCGTTGGGTGGCGAGGAATCCATGCCGGGAGCCAGATCATCGACGACCGCCATCAACCCTCACCTCCCCTGAAACGAGTAGACGAACATACATTCGATAGCCGATATTCAGAGCGTAAGTCAAGGCGCCGACACCCAACGACCCAAAGCACCCTTATTGCATCGCGCGGGGACGACGGTAAACGTTGCTGGCGAGTACTTAAAGGGGCCGCTGTTCATAACGCTGTGCATCGTGTGTGCATATCCGTCGACACCTGTGTTGAGCGGGGTGTGGAGAACCTGTGGATTAATTCGAAACACTGCGACATCACTGCTGATAAGAGCAGTACAACCTGCCACGTCTGGTGTGGACAAGAATCTCTACGGCGTGTCGGGCCAGGTTACTGCGTCGGGCGTGTTGGTTTTCGGCCATATTTTCGCCGAGTTACGAGCCGGTTAAGGCGCTCCCCCGTCGACCCCACTGAAACAGTTCGCCAGACCGACCCGTGGTGACTGCCTCAAAGCAGCGGTCAGACGCGCTCGTGGCGTGACTCAGTGCGGCGGCTGCCAACCACGGGCCGCCGCCCGTCAAAAGCAAACGCTGCTGGGTTAGCTATCCGCGACGACGTCGAGTGAAATCTCGACATCGATCTCTGGGTGCAGATGCACCGACACCCGGTGCGCGCCGACGGCCTTGATGTGCGTCTTGGGCAGCCGGACGATCCGCCTGTCGAGGTTTGGTCCCCCGGCCTTCTTGATGGCCGCGACAACATCGCCGCTGGTCACCGAGCCGAACAACTTGCCGGAGTCCGCCGCGGCCTTCACCGGCAGCGAGACCGGGCCCAGCGACTCGATCGCCGTCTTGAGTTCATTGG
>Ga0318514_10000418_pt1 | contig 12438 bp, 9 predicted proteins | sample GRESIP176b2f18_FD_203684 | JGI IMG/M metagenome (GOLD analysis project Ga0318514, IMG submission 203684) | Tropical soil microbial communities from Luquillo Experimental Forest, Puerto Rico - GRE.SIPMG.176b2f18 | ecosystem: Environmental > Terrestrial > Soil > Tropical forest > Bulk soil...
CTGCTGGCGGGCGGGGGCGGATACGGCCACGATCGCGGGCAGCGCGAGCGCGATGCCCGCGAACGAGGGCGCGCCTGGATGCTCACCCAGCGCCACTCCCGCCAGCACCGAGAACGCGGCCGAGCCGACCGCGCTGATGGAACTGGCCACGCTGAAGGCCGCATACCGGAATCCCAGGTAGAGCGCCATCGCCCCGGCCACGCCGCTGGCCCCGGCAGCGATTCCCCAAAGCGCAGAGGTCAGCGACGGTGCCTGGTCGCTGATGAACGGGATCACGCACAGGAGCAGGGCAGCACTGGTCACCTCGACGAGCACGGTGACCCGCACCACGCTCGCCCGGCGCGCCGCCAGCCCGGCCGCGTAGTCGGATCCCCCGTATCCCGCTGCGGCGGCCAGCGCGAGCAAGACGGCGAGCATCGACCGGTTCCTCCTTAACGCCCTGGCCAGCGTGGCAGGAATCCCGCGCGCTCGGGAAATCTTTATCCGCCCGCGTCCCGCCGGTGCCGCGCCCTTCAGCCCGTCCGGCCGCAGCCAGGGGCTTGCCCCGCGGCCCCGGCCAGGTAGCCGCAGTGCGTTACACGCCGGGCTGGTGCAGCACCGCCTGGTCGGCGAGCGCGATGGCGAGCTGCCCCGCCGCGGTCGGGTGGAACGGCGCCGCCGCCCCCAGGCCCTGCACGTAGGGCTGTGTCGAGCACAGCGCATGCCCGGTGAAATCCGGCTGCGGCGAGGAGAACCGGAACTGGGTCGCCCCCTTGGCCAGCACCGCGTTCAGCGTGGCCAGCCGTGAGGTGAGCGTCTGCAGGTTCGCGGTGGTCAGCCCGGCCGGGCCGAGGCATCCCGGCACGGTGCCGAACGGGTTGTAGTAGCGGTTGATGATCACCTGCGGGTGGTTGGGCAACGCCGCCAGCCGGCTCAGCAGGTCCAGGTAGTCCCTGCTGAACGAGGCAAGCTGCTGCTGGAAGTAGGCCTGCGTGGCCCGGTCGTTGCAGTTCGGCGTGACCGAGCAGTAGCGCAGCACCGCGGCCCAGTTCAGGTCGTCGGCGCCGACGCTGACGATGATCACAGATGCCCGTGAGGCCCGTTCCGCCTGGGCAAGCTGCGGTGGCAGCCGGACCCCGTTGTGCACCTGCGAGCCGAGCAGCCCGTGGCCGATGGTGGCGCCGTCGCAGGCGAGGTTGAGCACCTTCCACTGGTTGACGCTGGACAGGTCGGCCGCGTAGGAATCGGCGCTGCGCCCGCAGGCACGGGCGGTCGGGCCCGGCGCCAGGGCGAGCCCGGCGCCGGCCGCGGTGGAGTCCCCGATGACCACGGCCTGCACCCGGCGCAGCGGCTTCTTGGCCGGGTCGATCCGCGGCGGCCGCGTCTGGCTGCCGACCAGCGCGCTGAGGGAATGCACCTGCCGCAGCAGGGCGGGCGCGGTGTAGGTGGTGGCCATGATGGCGCCCACGTTGAGTGCCTCGGCGATGAGCAGCCCGGCGGCCAGCAGCTTGACCGTGGTGCGGTGCGGCACCCGGCGCCAGCCCGCGAGCGCTCCCACCAGGATCAGCATGCCCACCCCGACGACCACGGTCTCCCAGGCGAAGTAGCGCTTCCACCCGTCGGCGAGCCTGGCGCCGAGTATGCGCTCCGCGCCGGCCGCCTTGGTGCCCTCCACGAACGTGGTCAGCTGGCTGTTGATGGAGATCTGGGAGAGCTGCAGCCTGGGCCGCACCGGGCCGGTGAACTGGATGTTGGTCGGCAGACTCTGGCCGAACAGGTCGATCTCGCCCGGCCCGGACAGGCTCAGGCTCGGCGCGGTCGCGCCCACCTGGATCACCTGCCCGGCCACGGAGACCGTCTGCATCGGGGTCACCTGCAGCGCCACGGCGATCGCGCCGCACGCCAGCACCACCAGCAGCACCAGCCCAGCCAGCCAGCGTAGGGTCAGCGTGGCCCACCGCGGCAACCGCGGCCCGTCTCCTGTCGTACTCATGCCCTCTCGACGCTAGCAACGGGGAACGGGTGCGGCTACCGCGGCCAGCCCGGCTGCCGCGCGCCCAGCCTGCTACTGCGCGCCGAGGCCGAGCAGCAGGCCGTCCGCGGCGACCGCGGGTGAACTGGTGATGAACATGGGGACCCCGGGCGCGGGCGCGGTCACCGGCTGGAGCACCTCGGCGCCGTCCAGGCTGCTCACCGTCCCCAGCTCCTGCCCCTCGGCGACCTGCTCGCCCGGGCGGACGGCCGGCTCCCACCAGCCCTCGCTGACCGACCGCAGCCAGAGGAAGCGCCCCAGGTGTACCGGTGCCACGGCGAGAGTCGCCGGGGGGCCGGCCATTCCGAGCGCGGCGAGCACCTGGTCCAGGCCGTGGACATGGGCCGCCACCGCGGCCTCCTCGACCAGGCCGCACCCACCGGCCTCGGCGATGATCGCCGGAATGCCGATCTCCGCGGCCGCCGTGCTCGTCGTGCCGCCGACGGCGCGATCGGGGCCGGGCTCCTGCCGGATCACATAGCCAAGCCCGTAGGCGGTGGCCAGTTCCAGCGCCCTGGCCTCGGCGGGGCCCTTGTCATAGAGCGCGAACGGCTCAAGCGCCTCCACCATGTCCCCGGCATGCACGTCGATCAGCGCATCGCTGCCCTGGATGAGCTGCGTGAACGCCGCGTGGGCGAGCCGGTCGGCCAGGGTTCCGTCCGGGTCACCGGGGAAGCACCTGTTGAGGTTCTTGCCGTCGCCGGGGACGAGGAACGGGGTCCGTGCGCGGAACGCCGGCAGGTTCAGCACGGGCACCGCGCGCACGCTCCCGCGCAGTTCCCGCCCGGCCAGCGCCTTGGTCCAGCGGCGCACGGCGGCCATCGGGGCGTACTCGCATCCGTGTACGCCGGCCAGGACCGTGAGCCGCGGCCCGTCCACCGCGCCGGTCAGCTCGACCACGGGGATGTCCAGACCGGCCAGGCTGAGCGTGCGCCGCAGCACCGTGGGTGGCATGGGTCAGTCCTCTCTCGCGCGCGCGAACAGTTCCTCGGCGGCCGTCGCGGCCGCAAGCAGCGCCAGGTCGCCGCCACGCCGGCCGGCCAGCTGCAGGCCGATCGGCAGCCCGGCCGCGGGCACCGGGATGGAGATCGCCGGATGGCCGGTGAGGTTGTAGGGGCCGGTGAAGCGGGACTCCGCCGCGTCCGCGCCAGCCCCGAACGGCGGGTCCTGCTCCGGGGCCTGGTAGCCGACGGTGGGGCCGGCCAGCACATCCACCCCGGACAGGTTCGCCTCGATCGCGGCGGACAGTTCCGCGCGCTGCCGTATTGCAGCGTCGTACTGATCGCCGGTGATGGACGCGCCGTAATCGAGCAGGGCGCGGGTGCCCTCGGCATACCGGCCCCAATCGCGGCCCCGGTGCACCGCCGCCGCGTCCGCACAGACGATGACCGCGAGCGTGTCCTCCCACTGCGGCAGGTCCGCCAGCCAGGGGGCGGTGATCTCCCGCAGCCGCCAGCCCGCCGCCGTCAGCGCGGCCAGCGCCTTGGCGACCGCCTGGTGCACCTGCGGTGTGACCGAGGGATCGGTGAGCTGGGCGGCCAGCACGCCGACGGAGAACCTGCCGTCGCGCCCGGCCTGGGGCGGCGCCAGCGCGCCCGGGTCCGCCAGGGCTGCCAGCAGGTCCGCGGCACCGGCTGCCGTGGCGGTGAGCGTGCCCACGTGGTCGCAGGCCGGTGACAGCGGGAAGACCCCCGCGACCGGCAGCAGCCCGTGGGTCGGCTTGAGCCCGGCGATGCCGCAGTACGCGGCCGGGATCCGGATCGAGCCGCCGGTGTCGGTGCCCAGGGCCAGCTCGCAGGCGCCCGCCGCGACCAGCGCCGCCGACCCGCCGGAGGACCCGCCCGAGGTGCGCGCGGGGTCCCTGGGGTTGCGGGTGTCGCCCACCTCGGGGTGGGCGAACCCCGCGGCGTACTCCAGGCACTGGCTGGTGGCGAAGACCTCCGCGCCCGCGGCCCGCAGCCGGGCCACCACCGCCGCGTCGGCCATGGCCGGCTCCGGGCTGCTGGCCGGGCTGCCGCACCGGGTCGGCACGCCGGCGACCTCGACGATGTCCTTGACCGCGACCGGGCGCCCGGCCAGCGGCCCGCTCGCCGCGCGCCGCGGCGCGCCGATCACGCTGACCACGGCGTTCAGCGGGCGGCCAAGGCGCTCGGCCCGCTCACAGGCCGCGAGCAGGTCGAGGTTCTCCCGCGAGCAGGAGCGCCGCCCCTGCTCGATGGCGCGGACCAGATCCACCACCAGCGGCGGCAGCGAGCCGGTCAGGCCGCCGAGGATCGCGGGCACCTCGGTGGGGCGGTGCAGGATCGCCAGGTCCCGGTAGATCCCGGTGTGCGTCTTGGCCGAGGCCCGGTTGAAGTCCGTAAGCCGGTCCAGCGAGCCGGGCAGGTCGCTGGCGTCGAACCCGTCCAGCGGCATCGGGGGCACCGGCGCCTGCGCGACCACCTGGCGGGCCAGTGCGGTCAGCAGCGGCCGGTAGGCGGGCTCGGCGAGCACCCCGGCGATCGGCAGGTCGCTGACGGCGGTGGCGGCGAGCAGCGCGCCGTAGGCCAGCTTCGCCCACGCGTAGCCGAGGATGTCGCTAGTGGCCACGGCGTCGGCGATGTCGGCCGCGAGCGCGCGGGCACGGGCGGATAGGTACCCATCTATCTCCCCGACCATGAACGTGCCGCGGTTGCCGCGCAGCACGACGCCGGGCTCGGTCATGTCGGCGCCGAAGTTGACCACCGCCTCCACGACCCGCTCAGGGCCGATGGCCGCAGAGAGTATCGTGGTGGTCAGTCCGTTCTGCAGGCTCACGGCGAACCCGTCGCCGCGCAGCCGGGCCGCCAGGAGCGCGGCAGCGGCCGGCGTGTGGTGGGCCTTGACCGCCACCAGCACCGGGCAGTCGAGGCCGTCCGGGAGGTCACTGGGCGTCACCGCTGGCAACGTTGCGGTGAAGTTCTCCACCGGGCCCTCGATCCGCAGCCCGCGCGCGGCGATCGCCTCGACCACGGCCGGATCGGCGTCGCAGGCCAGCACCTCATGGCCGTCCCGCACCAGCCCGGCGGCCACGGTGCCGCCCACCGCGCCGCAGCCGAGCACCACGTAGCGCACGGCGGATGAGGTTACAACGTCGTAAATCATTTCCTCCAGGGGTTCCGGCGCTATTTACAACTCAGTATTTTGCCGGCATCTTAGCTAGGAACAAAGGTTTGTTCTCCTGAGGGTGCCTGACCTGCCCCGTAACCACCGGGAGTGACCGTGACATACCGAACCACCGCAGCGCTGGCCCTGATCGCGGCGGGCGCCATGACGCTGGTGGCCGCCTGCGGCGGCACAAGCTCCAGCGGCTCAAGCTCCGGCACCAGCGCCGGGGGCCCGGTGCACGGCGGCAACCTGGTGATCGCCCGCACCGCCGACTCGCAGTCGATGAACAACACGACCGTGTTCGACAACGAGTCGATCTGGATCTTCGAGCAGATCATGCAGCCGCTGTACACGGTGACGCCGAACGGCAAGGCCGTCCAGCCGTGGCTGGCCACCAGCTACACCGTCTCACCGGACAAGAAGACCTACACGTTCACCCTGCGCAAGGGGGTGAAGTTCTCCAACGGCAAGCCGATGACGTCGGCCGACGTGAAGTTCTCCATCGACCAGGCGAGCGCCGCGGCCAAGGGCTGGGGCTACATCAACACGGCCATCAAGTCGGTTTCCGCGCCGTCTCCTAGCACCGTGGTGGTCAGCCTCAAGTACCCGTGGGCGCCGCTGCTCGCCGACCTGTCGCTGTTCTCCAACGCGATCGTCCCGGCCAACTACGACGGTCAGACCGAGAACCAGTTCTACCAGCACCCGATCGGGACCGGCCCGTTCAAGTGGGACTACTGGCACAAGGGATCGGCGCTCAAGCTGGTCCGCAACCCGTACTTCTGGCAGAAGGGCAAGCCCTACCTGGACAGCGTCACCTGGACCGACGTGCCCAGCGACAACACCAGGGAACTGCAGCTCAAGGGCGGGCAGGCCCAGGTGGACGAGTTCCCGGCCTGGTCCACGGTGGCCAGCCTGAAGGCCACCTCGGGCATCACGATGAACCTGTTCCACTCGACCAGGACCGACTACCTGGCCTTCAACGAGACGGTCAAGCCGTTCCAGGATGTGCACGTGCGCCGGGCCATGTCGTACGCGATCAACCGGGCCGCGCTGGTCAAGGCCGTGCTGTTCGGCAACGGCGTGCCGGCCAACTCGATCTTCCCGCCGCAGGTGCCCTACTACCAGCCGGCCACCAAGGGGCTGCAGTACAACCTGGCCGCGGCCAAGGCCGAGATGGCCAAGTCGACCGTGCCGCACGGGTTCAGCACGACGATCCTGGTGCCTACCGGTTTCTCCGACAGCCAGACGATCGCGACCATCCTCCAGTCCGAGCTCAAGCCGCTCGGCATCACCCTGAAGATCCAGACGCTGGACCCGAACACGGCCAACCTCGACCAGCAGAACCTCAAGTACGACATGACGCTGACCTACTGGACGATGGACATCCCCGACCCGGACGAGCTGGCCACGTTCGCGGTGGACCCGAACTCGGGTGCCAAGTCCTTCTTCACCGCCTACAACAACCCCACGGTGGTCAAGGCCACCCACCAGGCGGAGCAGACGCTGACCACCGCGACCCGGCAGGCCCTGTACAACACCGTCCAGTCCCAGTCGGCCGCGGACGCGTTCATGGCATTCCTCTACTACTCGCCCTACGCCTACGCCACCACCTCCAACGTCCACGGTTTCTTCGTCACTCCGCTCGGCAACTACCACCTTGAGAACGTCTGGATGAGTAAGTAGGCCGCGGCCGGGGGCCCGGCCCGCCGGCAGTCCGGAACCTGGCGGTCCAGCGTGCGAGGAGGTGAACGGCGCCCATGGGGCGGATGACGTTCATATTCCGGCGGCTGCTGCAGCTGATCCCGGTGGCCATCGGATGCACGATCGTCGTCTTCTTCATGATCCACCTAATCCCCGGTGACCCGGCGCGGACCATCCTGGGGATCCACGCGACCCCGCGCGCGGTGGCCCTCCTGCACAAGGAGTGGGGCCTGAACCGGCCGCTGATCAGCCAGTACTTGCTGTTCATGGACCGGCTGCTGCACGGCAACCTGGGGGTGAGCCTGTACTACGGCGGCTCGGCGCTGAGCCTGATCCTGACCCACCTGCCACCGACGCTGTGGCTGATCATCTACTCGTCCGTCCTCGCCGTGCTGATCAGCGTGCCGCTGGCGATGATCGCGGCCAGCCGCAAGGACGGCGCCCGGGACCACGCGGTCCGCGTGGTCCCGCTGCTCGGCCTCGGCATGCCGCAGTTCTGGCTGGCGTTCCTGCTGATCTACGCGTTCGCGATCAAGTTCCACTTCTTCCCGGTCAGCGGGTGGGGCACCGGGTTCTTCGGCCACCTGCGGTCGATGTTCCTGCCCAGCCTGACCGTGGCGCTGGCGCTCGCGCCGGTGGTCATCCGCAGCCTGCGCGCCAGCATGCTCAACGTGCTCGGCGCCGAGTTCGTCACCACCGCCAGGTCCAAGGGGATCGCGGGGAAGCGGCTGTTCCTGCGGCACGTGCTGCGCAACGCGGTCATCCCGGCGGTCACGGTGCTCGGTATCAACATCGGGTTCCTGATCGGCGGCACGGTGATCATCGAGAACGTGTTCGCGATCCCCGGACTGGGCCAGCTCATGATCAACTCGATCTTTCAGCGGGACTTCACCGTGGTCCAGGGCATCACGCTGGTCTTCGCCATCATGGTCATCCTGCTCAACCTGGCGGCCGACGTGGCCTACGCGACCCTCGACCCGAGAGTGCGGTTCAGCCGGTGAGCGCGATCCCGCTGACGCCCGAGCCTGGCCTGCCCGGGGCGGCACCCTCGCCGGCCGCCGCGCCAGGTGCGCGGGCCGAACGGGGCGAGGCCAGGCGTGCCCGGCGCTGGTACACCCAGCCCGCGCTGATGATCGGGATCGGGGTCATGGCCCTCGTCCTGGCGGCGGCCCTCGCCGGGCCGCTGATCAGCCCGTACAACCCGAACGCGCAGAACCTCAACGCGACGCTGCTCGGGCCAAGCGCCCACCACTGGCTTGGCACCGACCAGTTTGGCCGGGACGTCTTTACCCGGCTGCTCTACGGCCTGCGGCTGGACCTGCGGATCGCGTTCCTCGCGGTGCTCTTCCCGTTCACCATCGGCATCATTCTCGGCAGCGTGGCCGGGTACTTCGGCGGGTGGGTCGACACCGTAGTCATGCGCGTGGTGGACGTCGTGGTCGCGTTCCCGTTCTACGTGCTGGTCATCGCGCTGGTGTTCGTGCTCGGCCCCGGCGAGCGCAGCATCTACATCGCGATCACGCTGGTCGGCTGGGTCTCCTACGCGCGGATCATCCGCGGCGAGATCCTGGTGGCCAAACGGCAGGACTATATCCTCGCCGCACAGTCCGGCGGGCTGGGCAACATCCGCATCATGCGCCGCCATCTGCTGCCCAACGTCATCTCCCAGGCGATCATCTATTCCATGTCCGACATCGTCCAGGACATCCTGGCCGTCGTGACCCTCGGCTATTTCGGCCTGGGCGTGCCGCCGCCGACCGCTGACCTTGGTTCCATGATCAACGACGGCCAGAACTTCCTGTCCACCCACTGGCAGCTCACCACGTTCCCGGGCCTGGTGGTGGTGCTCGTGGGCCTGGGGCTGTCCCTCATCGGCGACGGCCTCGCCGACATCCTCCGGCCGGGCCAGGCATGACCGCGGCAGCGGGGACCGCGCCCCAGGGCGCCGCGCGCGAAGGGTCGGTGCTGGAGGTCCGCGACCTGCACGTGCGGATCGCCAGCCGGCAGGGCACCGTCCGGGCGGTGGACGGCGTGTCGTTCGACGTCAGCCCGGGCGAGGCGCTCGGCCTGGTGGGGGAGTCGGGTTCCGGCAAGAGCATGACGCTGCGCGCCGTGCTCGGCGTGCTGCCCCCCGAGGCACGGGTCACCTCGGGCGAGATCCTGCTGGACGGCGTGAACCTGGTGACCCGGCCCCATAGCGAGCTGAACCGGATTCGCGGCCGGAAGATGTCGATGATCTTCCAGGAGCCGATGAGCGCGCTCAACCCGGTGATGCGCGTGGGCAGGCAGATCGCCGAGGGGCCGCAGGTGCAACTGGGCTTCAGCCGGGCCAAGGCCGCGGAACGGGCGCTGGAGCTGATGCGCCGGGTGGGCATCCCCGACCCGGAGCGGCGGTACCGCGCCTACCCACACGAGTTCTCCGGCGGCATGCGCCAGCGGGTGATGATCGCGATCGCGCTGTCCTGCGATCCGGAGATCATCCTCTGCGACGAGCCGACCACCGCCCTTGACGTCACGATCCAGGACCAGATCCTCCGGCTGCTGGCCCGGCTGTGCCGCGAGTCCGGGGTCAGCCTGGTGTTCGTCACCCACGACCTGCCGGTCGTCGCGCAGATCTGCCAGCGGGTGTCGGTGATGTACGGCGGGCAGCTCGTCGAGAGCGGCGCCGTCGCCGACGTGCTGCTCGACCCCAGGCACCCCTACACACTCGGGCTGGTCCGGTCCGCGCCGGACTTCGACTACGTGCGCGAGTCGCTGGTGCCGATCCCCGGTTCCCCGCCCAGCCTGATCAACCCGCCGCCCGGGTGCCGGTTCCACCCCCGGTGCGAGTTCGCCGAGGAGGACTGCCGGGTGAGCGAGACGCCGCTGCGGCTGCTGCCTGGCGGCCGCGCCACCGCCTGCCTGCACTACGAGCGCTGCCTGGACGCGGTGGCCGCGGATCGGGCCCGGTCATGACCGCGGCGGACGGCGCGCCCGGCCCGGCCGGCGCCCCGCTCTCGGCGCGCGAGGTATCGGTGTTCTTCCCGGTCGGATCGCAGGTCATGGCGCGCGTGCAGGGCGAGGAACGGCGGCTGCGCGCGGTCGACGGCGTGGACCTGGAAATCGGCCGCGGCGAGGCACTCGCCCTGGTGGGCGAGTCAGGCTCTGGCAAGTCGACGCTTGCTCTTGCGCTGTGCGGCCTGCAGCCCGTCGACACCGGCGAGATCAAGCTGAACGGAAAGACCGTGGGGGCCCGCCGCTCGCAAGCCGACCGGCGCCGGGTCCAGATGGTGTTCCAGGACCCCTATTCGTCGCTGAACCCCCGCCTGACCGTCGGTGGGGTGCTGCGGGAGTTGCTGCACGTGCACCACGTGGTGCCCAGGGGGGAGGTGGGCACCGAAAGCGAGCGGCTGCTCACCCTGGTCGGGCTGCCCGAGGAGGCGGTGGGTGCCTACCCCCGGCAATTCTCCGGCGGCCAGCGCCAGCGCATCGCGATCGCCCGCGCCCTGGCCCTGCGGCCCGAGGTGCTGATCGCGGACGAGCCGGTGTCCGCGCTCGACGTCAGCGTCCAGGCCACGATCCTCAACCTGCTCGCCAGCCTGCGCGCGGAGCTGGGGCTCTCGCTGCTGCTGATCTCGCACAACCTGGCCGTGGTGCGGCACCTGTGCGACCGGGTCGCGGTCATGTACCTGGGCCGCATCGTCGAGGTGGCGCCCACCGAGCAGCTGTTCAGTGATCCCCGGCACCCGTACACCCGCGGCCTGCTCGCCGCCATCCCCCGGCTGGCCGCCGGCGTACCCGACGCCGAGGCGCCCGCGATCTCCGGCGATCCGCCCAGCCCGCTGAACATTCCTTCGGGGTGCCGGTTCCGTACCAGGTGCCCGATCGCACAGCAACGGTGCGAGGAGGAGGACCCGGAGCTGACGGGCGCCGCGGAGGTCCCGGGGCACCTGGCCGCGTGCCACTTCGCCTTCGCGCCCGCACCGCCCGCGGGGACCGGCCTGGCACGGGCCGGGGAGCAGGCATGACGCCGCGAAGGCGGCCGGGGAAGGGGCAGCCATGAAGGTTTTCCTGTCCAGCGACATGGAGGGCACGGCGGGCGTGGTCGACTGGGACCAGTGCGTCGGCGACGGGCCGGAGGCCGCCGCCGGGCGCGCGCTGCTGCTGGCCGAGGTGAACGCGGCCATCGAGGGCGCCGTGGCCGGTGGGGCGACCGAGATCGTGGTCAACGACTCGCACTACAACATGCGCAACCTCCCGGCCGACGCGCTGGCCGGCGGGGCGTCCTACATCTCCGGCAGCCACAAGCCGCTGTACATGATGCAGGGCCTGGACGGCAGCTTCGGCGCGGTGCTTTTCGTGTCCTACCACGGATCGGTGGGCGCGCCGGCCGGGCTGTCACACACCTATAGCCCGCGCGTGGTCGTGGAGGCCAGGCTCGGCGGGGCGGTGACCGGGGAGGCGGGCATCAACGCGCTGGTGGCCGCGCACTACGGGGTGCCGGTCGTGCTGGTCACCGGGGACCGGTGCGCGTGCGAGGAAACCGCCGCGCTGATCCCCGGCGTGCACACCGCGGTGGTCAAAGAGCACGTCAGCCGGTCAGCCGCGCACAGCCTGCATCCGGCCCGCGCCTGCGCGCTGATCCGCGAGACCGCGCAGCGGGCGGTCGAGGGCGCTCCCGCCGCCAGCCCTCCGCCGCTCGGCTCGGCCGCGCTGGAGATCGCCGTCCGTAACACCGATATCGCCGAGGCGGCGGCCTGGGTCCGCGGCGTGGAGCGCACCGGGCCCCGCGAGCTGCGCTTCACCGGCGAGGATCCGCTGGCCGTGTACCGCAGTTTTTGCGCGGCGATCCTGCTGACCCGCACAGTTGCGGAGGTGGTGTGACCAGAGGTGCGCCCGGCAGCCAGCGCCGCGCGTCCCGCCTGGTCGATATCGCCGAGGCGGTCGGTGTCCACGTGTCCACCGTGTCACGGGTGCTCAACGGGGACCCCGCCCAGTCGATCCGCCCCGAGGTCTACGAACTGATACTCAAGACCGCCCGGCAGCAGGGCTACCGGCCGAACGCGCTGGCCCGGGCGCTCAAGCGCCGCCGCACCGGGGCCCTGGCGTTCGTCATCCCGCTGCTGCGCAACCCGATCTGGGTCCGGCTGCAGCGCGGCGCCCTGCAGCGCGCCGGGGAGCGCGGCTACGTCGTCATGATCATGGAGGAGCCGGGCGAGCACGCCAAGCCGCCCGACGACTACCGGTACCTGGTGGAGGAGAGCCGGGCCGACGGGCTGCTGCTGGCCACCGCGCTGCGGATTCCCGGCCATGCCGGGGGAGTGCCCGCGGTGCCGCACGTGTACGTGAACCGCCGGGGACCCGACCACGGCAACGACGTGGTGATGGACGAACCGGGCGCGGTGCGGCTGTTCCTCGACTACGTAACCGGCCTCGGCCACCGCAGCGTGCTGCTGGTCGACGGGCCGCCCGACGTGGACACCGTGCACCGCCGGGTGAGCGCGGCCCGGCGGATCTGCGCCGCGCGGGGGATCCGGCTCACCGTGCGCCACGAGGCGCCCACCGAGGAGGGCGGCTGGCGTGCCGTGACCCGGTTGCCGGGGCGGGAAGGCCTGCCAACC
>Ga0318514_10000436_pt1 | contig 12309 bp, 10 predicted proteins | sample GRESIP176b2f18_FD_203684 | JGI IMG/M metagenome (GOLD analysis project Ga0318514, IMG submission 203684) | Tropical soil microbial communities from Luquillo Experimental Forest, Puerto Rico - GRE.SIPMG.176b2f18 | ecosystem: Environmental > Terrestrial > Soil > Tropical forest > Bulk soil...
GTCGGAAGCACTGCAGGCGGCCGCGATCGTGGTGCAGGACCCGCGGGTGGCCAGTCTGCTCGGCAACCCGCGGGTGACACCGGAACAGCTCGCGGGGCTCGTGGATGGCATCGCGGCGGCGCCTCTGGGCGAGCACGGCGCGAACTTCGTGCGCACGCTCGCGGACAATCGCCGCCTCGGCTACCTGCCTGAGATCGCCGAGCTGTTCGACACGCTCAAGGACGCCGCCGAGGGCGTGGAGGATGTCACGGTGACTTCGGCGGCGCCGCTCGATGAGGCGCAGCGGCGCAAGCTGAGCGCGGCGCTCGAGCGCCGGCTGCGGCGCAAAGTGCGCCTGCACTGCGAGATCGACCCGGCGCTCATCGGCGGTGCGCTGCTGCGCGCCGGGGATCTGGTGATCGATGGCTCGCTGCGCACGCGGCTCGAGCGCATCGCTTACGAACTGACAGCGTAACAGGAGTCGATGACATGGCGATCAAGGCAACCGAGATCAGCGACCTCATCAAGCAGCGCATCGAGAACTTCAAGTCGGTCACGGAAGCCCGCAACATCGGCTCGATCGTCTCGGTCACCGACGGCATCACCCGTATTCACGGCCTGGCCGATGTGCGCTACGGCGAGATGCTGGAGTTTCCCGGCAACACCTTCGGTCTCGCGCTCAACCTCGAGCAGGACTCGGTCGGCGCGGTGGTGCTCGGGGAGTACAAGCACCTGAGGGAGGGCGACACCGTCAAGACCACCGGGCGCATCCTCGAGGTGCCGGTGGGGCCTGAGCTGCTCGGGCGCGTGGTAGACGCGCTCGGCGCGCCCATCGATGGCCGCGGGCCGGTGAAGGCCGCACGCACCTCCCCGATCGAGCGCGTCGCCCCGGGGGTGATCTACCGCCAGTCGGTCAGCCAACCGGTGCAGACCGGCTACAAGGCCATCGACTCGATGGTGCCGATCGGCCGCGGACAGCGCGAGCTCATCATCGGCGACCGCCAGACCGGCAAGACCGCGCTCGCCGTCGACACCATCATCAACCAGAAGACCTCCGGCATTAAGTGCATCTACGTCGCCATCGGTCAGAAGCAATCGACCATCGCCAACGTGGTGCGCAAGCTCGAGGAGCACGGCGCACTGGCGCACACCGTCGTGGTCGCTGCCTCGGCCTCGACTCCGGCCGCCATGCAGTACATCGCCGCCTATTCCGGCTGCACCATGGGGGAGTACTTCATGGATAACGGCGAGGATGCGCTCATCATCTACGACGATCTCTCCAAGCAGGCCGTGGCCTACCGGCAGATCTCGCTGCTGCTGCGCCGCCCGCCAGGCCGCGAGGCGTTCCCGGGAGATGTGTTCTACCTGCACTCGCGCCTGCTTGAGCGCAGCGCGCGGGTCAATGCCGAGTACGTGGAGAAGGCTACCCAGGGCAAGGTCAAGGGCAAGACCGGCTCACTCACCGGACTGCCGATCATCGAGACCCAGGCGGGCGATGTGACCGCGTTCGTGCCGACTAACGTCATCTCGATCACCGACGGGCAGATCTTCCTCGAGACCGACCTGTTCAACGCCGGCATCCGCCCCGCCATGAATGCCGGCATCTCGGTGTCGCGTGTCGGCGGTGCCGCGCAGACCGACATCGTCAAGAAGCTCGGCGGCGGTATCCGTCTCGCGCTCGCGCAGTTCCGCGAGCTCGCGGCGTTCTCGCAGTTCGCCTCCGATCTCGATGAGGCGACCCGCAAGCAGCTCGAGCGCGGCCAGCGCGTAACCGAGGTGATGAAGCAGAAGCAGTACGCACCGATGTCGGTGGCGGAGATGGCGCTCTCCATCTACGCGGTCAACAACGGCTACATGGACAAGGTCGATCTCAAGAAGGTCGTGGCGTTCGAGGCCGCGCTGCAGGGGTTCGCGCAGAGCAACTACAGCTCGATGCTCGATGACATCAATCGCAATCCGAAGTTCTCCAAGGAGAACGAGGCGGCGCTCAAGAAGTGCATCGAGGATTTCGTCGCCACCGGTACCTACTGATGCCAGGCACCAAGGAAATCCGCTCCAAGATCGCGAGTGTGCGCAGCACTCAGAAGATCACCAAGGCCATGCAGATGGTGGCTACCAGCAAGATGCGCCGTGCGCAGGAGCGCATGCGGCTCGCGCGTCCGTACGCGCACAAGATGCTGAATGTCATCGGTCACCTCACCGAAGCGAACCCGGATTATCGGCATCCGTTCCTCACGGCGCGTGAGGCGAAGGCCGTCGGCATCATCGTGGTCTCCACCGATCGTGGCCTCGCCGGTGCGCTCAATGCCAACGTCTTCAGACAGACCCTGCATCTGCTACGCGACTGGGAAGGCAAGGGCGCGCGCGTGAGCCTGTGCCTCATCGGCACCAAGGGGCTCAACTTCTTCCGCCGGCTCGGCACGCCAATACTCGCGAGCCTCAACGGTCTCGGCGACAAGCCGCACGTCAAGGACCTGATCGGCACGGTCAAGGTGATGCTCGACGCTTATCGCGAGCAGCAGATCGATCGGCTGTTGCTGGTGAATGCGCAGTTCGTCAACACCATGACGCAGCGCCCCGCGGTCCAGCAGCTGCTGCCGATCGAGGCGCTCGACACCGAAGCCTTGCCGGAGCACTGGGACTACATCTACGAGCCCGACGCCGCCGCGATTCTCGATGGCCTGCTGATGCGCTACATCGAGTCGCAGGTCTACCGCGCGGCTGTGGAGAACGTCGCCTCCGAGATGGCGGCGCGCATGGTCGCGATGAAGGCGGCCTCCGACAATGCCGGCAAGCTGATCACCGAGTTGCAACTGGTCTACAACAAGGCCCGCCAGGCTGCGATCACGAAAGAGCTTTCGGAGATCGTGGGTGGTGCGGCCGCGGTCTGAGGATGCATAGAGTATGAGCACGCCCGAAGGACACATCACCCAGATCATCGGCGCGGTGATCGACGTCGAGTTCCCGCGCGAGTCGATCCCGAAGGTCTACGAAGCGCTGAAGCTCAAGGACGTCGATCTGACGCTCGAGGTGCAACAGCAGCTCGGCGATGGCGTAGTGCGCACCATCGCCATGGGCTCCTCGGAGGGCTTGAAGCGTGGGCTCGCCGTGCAGGCGACCGGTGGGCCCATCGCCGTTCCGGTCGGCGAGGGCACCCTCGGGCGTATCATGGACGTGCTGGGGCATCCCCAGGACAATCGCGGGCCGGTTAAGGCCAAGGAATACCTGCCGATCCATCGGCCGCCGCCGTCGTTCGAAGAGCAGGCCGGCGGGCAGGACCTGCTGGTCACCGGCATCAAGGTCATCGATCTGCTGGTGCCGTTCGCCAAGGGCGGTAAGGTGGGCCTGTTCGGCGGCGCGGGTGTCGGCAAGACCGTTAACATGCTCGAGCTCATCAACAACATCGCCAAGCAGTACAGCGGACTCTCGGTGTTCGCCGGCGTCGGCGAGCGCACCCGTGAGGGCAACGACTTCTATCACGAGATGATCGAATCGAACGTCATCGACAAGCAGAACCTGGTCAACTCCAAGGTGGCGATGGTGTACGGCCAGATGAACGAGCCGCCAGGGAACCGTCTGCGCGTCGGGCTCACGGGGCTCACCATGGCGGAGTACTTCCGCGACGAGGTGCGGCCGGATTCCAACGGCAAGGGCCGCGACGTGTTGTTCTTCATCGACAACATCTACCGCTACACGCTCGCCGGCACCGAGGTGTCGGCGCTGCTCGGGCGCATGCCCTCGGCGGTCGGCTACCAGCCGACACTCGCCGAGGAGATGGGTGTGCTGCAGGAGCGCATCACCTCCACCAAAAGGGGCTCGATTACTTCGATCCAGGCGGTGTATGTACCGGCGGACGATCTCACCGACCCATCGCCGGCGACCACTTTCGCGCACCTCGATGCGACCGTGGTGCTGTCGCGCCAGATCGCCTCGCTCGGCATCTACCCGGCGGTGGATCCGCTCGACTCCACCAGCCGCCAGCTCGACCCGCTGGTCGTCGGTGAGGAGCACTACAACACCGCGCGCGGCGTGCAGGCGGTGCTGCAGCGCTACAAGGAGCTGCAGGACATCATCGCCATCCTCGGCATGGACGAGCTCTCCGAGGAGGACAAGCTGACCGTGTTCCGCGCACGCAAGGTGCAGCGTTTCCTCTCCCAGCCCTTCAACGTCGCCAAGGTATTCACCGGGCAGGACGGCAAGATCGTGGCGCTCAAGGACACGATCCGCGGCTTCAAGGGCATCATCGGCGGCGAGTTCGATTCGCTGCCCGAGCAGGCCTTCTACATGGTCGGCGCGATCGAAGAAGCGGTCGAGAAGGCGAAGACTCTGCAGTAATCATCATGGCGGACGTTCCCATCATCCACGTCGACATCGTCAGCGCCGAAGGCGAGTTGTACTCGGGCCCCGCCGCGGCGGTGTTCGCGGCAGCTTCGCAGGGCGAGCTCGGCATCTACCCGCGGCATGCCCCGCTCCTTACGCTGCTGAAGCCGGGCGAGGTGCGTGTGTTGCCGCCGGACGGCGAGGAGCAGCACTTCTTCGTCGGCGGCGGAGTGCTCGAGGTCCAGCCGAGCAAGGTGACGATACTGGCCGATACGGCGCTGCGCGCGAAGGACATCGACGAGGCGGCCGCGCTTGCCGCCAAACAGCGCGCCGAGGATGCGTTGCGCGACAAGGTAGGACACCTCACCCAGGCCGAGGCGCTCGCCGAGCTCGCCCGCGCGGCGGCGCAGCTGAAACTCATCGAGCGCCTGCGCAAGCTCCGAGGCTAGAGCGCTGGACCCCTCAGCGGATAGTCCGATCCCGCCCGCGGCGCCCGCCTCGCCGCCGCCCGATGGCGCTCCACCGCCCGGGGCGGCGCCGTCTGCCCCCGCACGCGCGGTGCTGGCGGCGTTGCTGCACAACCTCACCGGCGGGTTGCAGCTGGCGCTGCTGCGCCGGCGCTGGCCGCCGCGCTTCGTGGTGAGCTTCGACCAGCTGGCGTTGCTCCTCGCCGTCAATCTCGCCGTATGGGCGCTGCTCGATTTCCTGCATGCCCCCGCGCACGCGCCGCTCGCTCTCGATGGGCTCTTCGGCTGGGCGTGCTACCTGCTGCTGGGGCTGGCCGCTTGCGCGCTCATCGCGCGGGTGCAGAGCCGTGCCGCCGACACGCGCGCGCTGCTCGTGCCGCTGCTCGCGGTCGCGCCCTACGTCCTGGTGGTGTTTACGCTCGCTTCCGACCTGGCACTCACCGGGCGTTTCCCCATCGCCGTTACCCTGCTCGTGCTCGCCTACCTGGTGATCCTTGCCCTGCGGGTGTTGGCGGCGGCCTATGGACCGGTCCGCAGGCGCCCGGCACTCACCGCCGTCGCGCTGGTGATCGTGGCGCCGACGGTGCTCGGACTGCTCGACCTCGACACCAGGCTCTGGGTGCCGGAGGAGCAGGCGCCGGGGGAGGAGGCCGAGGACGCCGACCAGGCCGAGGCGCTGTTCTACGACCAGCCGGCGCGTATTGCTGCCGCCGTGGCGCGCGTTGCCCCATCGCAGGCGGGAAAGCCGGCCGTCTACTTCGTCGGTTTCGCCGGCGATGGCAGCCAGGAAGTGTTCCGGCGCGAGACGCTGTTCGCGAGTGAAGTGTTCGGTGCACGCTTCGGCACGCTCGAGCGCTCGGTGCTGCTCATCAACGACCTCGACGACCGCGACTCCTATCCAATCGCCAGTGTCACGGGACTCGAGCAGGCACTGAAGGTGCTTGCCGCACGCATGGACCGGGAGCAGGACGTGCTGGTGCTGTTCCTGAGCTCACACGGGTCGGAGGACGGACTCGAGGTGGAGAACGGCACACTCCCGCTTGCACAGCTGGCGCCGGAGGACGTGCGCGAAGCGCTCGATGCCGCGGGTATCCGCTGGCGGGTGGTGGTGGTGTCGGCCTGCCACTCGGGCGTCTTCCTCGATGCGCTCAAGAGTGAGACCGCCGCCATCGTCACCGCCTCGGACGCCGCGCACAACTCCTTCGGGTGCGAAAGCGACCGCGAGCTCACCTGGTTCGGCGAGGCCTTCCTCAAGGACTCGCTCCCGGGGAGCGCCTCGCTCGAGGAGGCTTTCCACAAGGCGGCCGGCCTGATCGCACGCCGTGAGGAAGCCGACCACCAGGTGCATTCCAACCCGCAGCTGTACCTGGGTGAGGCCATACAGAAAAAACTGGCGGAGCTCCCGCCGGCTAAGACCCGCGACTCCCATGCCTACACGGTGCGCCGCTGAGTAAAATCGTGTCGATGCCGGGCACGCCGCTGTCGATCGTCATTCTCGCCGCCGGCGAGGGTAAGCGCATGCGATCTGCGCTTCCCAAGGTATTGCAGCTTCTCGCCGGCAGGCCGCTGCTGCAGCACGTGATCGACACCGCGCGCACGCTCGCCCCGAGCGCTATCCACGTGGTCTACGGCCACGAAGGCGAGCGCGTGCGCGCGGCCCTGGGACACGCGCCGGTTTCCTGGACACTGCAGGCGCCGCAGCGCGGCACCGGGCATGCGCTGCTGCAGGCCATGCCGCAGATTCCCGACGACCATCGCGTGCTCGTGCTGTACGGCGATGTGCCGCTCATCGGCCGCGAGACGCTGCTGCAGCTGGTGCAGCTCGCCGGCGCTGCCGGCGTGAGCATCCTCACCGCACGTTTCGAGGAGCCCGAAGGGTACGGGCGCATCGTGCGCAACGCGCGCGGCCTCGTGCAGAAAATCGTCGAGCAGAGGGATGCCACGCCCCGGCAGCTTGCCCTCCAGGAGTGCAACACCGGAGTGCTGGTCGGCCCGGCGCGGCGCCTGCGGGGCTGGCTCGGACGGCTGACCCGCGCCAATTCCCAGGGCGAGTACTACCTCACCGACGTCATCGCCATGGCCGTGAAGGACAAGGTGCCCGTGAAGGCACTTTTGGCACAGGAACCGGCCGAAGTGCTCGGGGTGAACGACAAGGCGCAGCTGGCGCGGCTCGAGAGTATCTGCCGCGCACGCAGCGCCCGCGAGCTGCTGCTCGCCGGGGTGACGCTCGCCGACCCGGCGCGCATCGACGTGCGCGGTACGCTGACGCACGGCAGCGATGTCTTCATCGACGTCAATGTGATCTTCGAAGGGCGCGTCGCGCTGGGTGACCGGGTGCAGATCGGTGCGGGTTGCGTGGTGCGCGACAGCGAGATCGGCGCGGACACGCAGGTGCTGCCCCACTGTGTGATCGAAGGCGCCCTCATCGGACCCTCGTGCCTCATCGGCCCGTTCGCACGGCTGCGGCCGGCGGCAACGCTCGCCCCGGAGGTGCACATCGGTAACTTCGTCGAGGTGAAGAACTCGCAGCTCGGGGCAGGCTCCAAGGCCAACCACCTCGCTTACGTCGGCGACGCCGAGATCGGCAACCGCGTGAATATCGGCGCGGGCACCATCGTCGCCAACTACGACGGGGCGGCGAAGCACCACACCACCATCGGCGATGAGGTGCACACCGGCTCCAACAGCGTGCTCGTCGCGCCCATCACCGTCGGCGCCGGTGCCACCATCGGCGCCGGCTCAACCGTCACGCATTCGGTGCCGGCGGGCAAGCTCACCGTGGCACGGGCTCGCCAGACGATCATCGAAGGATGGCGCCGGCCAGTGAAGCCGGCCAAGTGACCCGGCCAATCGCTCCCCCTGCAACGTCCCTGTAGCACTTACGGACTACCGTGGCTCGTCGCCTTACCGAGGGCCCGGGATTATGAGTGCGTCGATACATCCGGGGCCGGAATGGCTCGACGCGGGCTTCTGGGAGCGGCTCCATCGGCTCGACCGCTGGCACCGGCTCGCACAATGGGACCACGAGCGCGCCGAGCGCGGCCTCAAACGGCTCTCCATGTCCCGGGCGGACGCACAGGACCTGTACCAGGCATGGCAGAGCTACTGCAAGGCGATCGCCGAGCTGGACCGTGTTACCGCCGAGATCGAATCGCTGCGCACATGCGTCCGCTGACCGCTCGGGTGCGCAGCAGGATCCTGTCGCGCCGGACCATCGAGGAGCTTGCCGCCCTGCAGGCGAGCGTGCATGCCCTCGGTGGCACGCGCGACGCGGCGCTGCGCAGATTCGTCGCCAGCCGCCGGGCCACGACGCCGAGCGCGCAGCGCGAGTTCTGGCTGGAGTTCTCCTGGCTCGACCAGGAATACCGGGCCGCGGTGCGCCGCCTGGCTGAGTTCTGCCTGGAGCAGGAAGAAGGCGCACCGCGAAAGCTGCAAATCGCCTGATCGACCCTGCCAGGCCCCGGGGTTGCCCGGCAGGCGCCCTGCGCTCTCCCGACCCCCACCTGATCGGCGCGGCACACGCGCCGATTGTTTATGCGCGGTTCAGTTTTCTTGCTCCGGAGCGAGACTCAGAGGCCGAGGTTTCGTTAAGGAAATCATTCTTTACCACTGGTTTCGGGCAAACTAAATGGTCCAGGGCCCGCACCCCGGGACCAGGGGAGGCCATCGAGGACGGAACCATGTGCGGAATCGTTGGAGCAGTCGCCGAGCGCAACATCGTGCCGGTCCTGATGGAGGGACTGCGGCGGCTCGAATATCGCGGCTACGACTCGGCCGGCATCGCGGTGCTGAATGGCTCGAAGCATCTCACCCGGCTGCGCACCGTGGGCAAAGTGCGCATGCTCGATGAGGCACTCGAGCACACACCCACCGACGGGAGGATCGGCATCGCTCACACCCGCTGGGCGACCCATGGGGTGCCGAGCGAGCGTAACGCCCATCCGCACATCTCGCGCGACGGCATCGCCATCGTGCACAACGGCATCATCGAGAATCACGAGCAGCTGCGCGCGGACCTGCTGCGCCGCGGCTATCAGTTCGCCTCCGAAACCGACACCGAGGTCATTGCCCACCGGGTACACCTGCACCTGCAGAGCCGTCACGACCTGTTCGAGGCGGTGCGCGCCACGGTGGCCGAGCTCGAGGGAGCCTACGCGCTCGTCGTGGTAAGCGAGCACGACCCCGACCGGCTGATTCTCGCGCGCGAGGGCTGTCCGGTCGTCATCGGGCTCGGGGTCGAGGAGAACTTCGTCGCCTCCGATGTCGCGGCGCTGTTGCCGGTGACGCGGCGCTTCATCTTTCTCGAGGAAGGCGACGTCGCCGAAGTGCGCCGCGAGTCGGTGCGCATCGTCGACCGTCACGGTGCGCGCGTCGAGCGAGCGGTGCGCGAGAGCGAGCTGTCGGCGAATGCCGCCGAACGCGGACCCTACGAGCACTTCATGCTCAAGGAGATCTGCGAGCAGCCGCGTGCCATCGCCAACACTCTGCAGGAGCGGGTCGCCAACGGCCGGCTGCTCGAGGCGGCCTTCGGCCCGGCAGCCACCGAGGTGCTGGGGCGCACCGAGAACGTGCACATCGTCGCCTGTGGCACGAGCTACCACGCCGCCTGCGTAGCCCGCTACTTCATCGAGCAGATCTCCAAGATTCCGTGTGCCGTGGACATTGCCAGCGAGTATCGCTACCGCAAGCCGCTCGTGCCGCCGAACTCTCTGTTCGTGACGATCTCCCAGTCCGGCGAGACGGCGGACACACTCGCCGCGCTGCGCCTCGCGCGCGAGTCCGGCTACCTCTCCTCGCTCGCCATCTGCAACGTTCCGGAAAGCTCCCTGGTGCGTGAATCCGAGCTCGTCATGCTGACGCGTGCGGGCCCGGAGATCGGCGTCGCCTCCACCAAGGCGTTCACCACGCAGCTCACCGCCCTCGGTATGCTCGTGGTCGCACTCGCCCGCCACCAGGGTGCCAACGGGGAGCGCGAGCGTGCCCTGGTAGGTCGCCTGATCGAGCTGCCGGGACTGGTGGAGCGCACGCTCGAGCTCGACCCGATCATCCGCCGGCTGGCGGAGCGCTTCGCCGACAAGCGCCACGCGCTGTTCCTCGGGCGCGGCGCCCTCTATCCCATCGCACTCGAGGGCGCCCTCAAGCTGAAGGAGATCTCCTACATTCACGCCGAGGGCTATCCGGCGGGCGAGCTCAAGCACGGGCCGCTCGCGCTGGTTGACGCCGATATGCCGGTGGTCGCGGTCGCGCCCAACAACGACCTGCTCGAGAAACTGAAGTCCAACCTCATGGAGGTTCGTGCGCGGGGCGGTGAGCTCTATGTGTTCGCCGATCCCGATTCCGGGATCTTCGCGAGCGATGGTGTCACCGTCATCGAGATGCCCCGCCAGGTGACCTACGTGCAGGCGCCGGTGGTCTACAGCGTGCCGTTGCAGCTGCTCGCCTACCACGCGGCGATTCTCAAGGGCACCGATGTCGATCAGCCGCGCAATCTCGCCAAGAGCGTGACCGTCGAGTGAGGGGGCATCAAAGGGCGCCGTGCCATGCGCCGCAGTCGGCGCGCTGACCTCGCGGGAGCGACGTTGATCTAGCCCCACCCCGTGCGTCGACCGGGGCCTCGCCTCTTTTACGTTAGGATGACGGTCGGATGAGGAGCACAACCGTCCCCGACGTCCTCGCCGGCGTGTCGATCGCAGGGCTTCTCCTGCCTGAGGCGGTCGCGTATTCGGGGCTCGCTGGGCTGCCACCGCAGGCCGGAGTGCTGGCGCTCTTCGCCGGTCTCCTGTGCTATGGCCTCATCGGCCGCAGCCGGGTTGCCATCGTGACGGCGACCTCCTCGTCGGCTGCGGTGCTGGCCTCCGCCATCACCGCCCTCGGCGCGAGCAGCGATCCTGGTGGTGGGCACCGGGCTGGCGTTCGCGTTGTGTGCGGCGCTGCGGCTCGGGGCGATGTCCAACCTGATCGCGCGCCCGGTGCTGCGTGGCTACACCTTCGGCCTCGCCCTGTCGATCGCCGTCAGGCAGTGGCCGCATCTCGCCAACATCCAGCCGCACAGCAGCGGCTTCTTTCCACTCGTCTTCGAGCTGGTGCGCGACTATCGGGTGTGGCATCTGCCGAGCGTGGCCTGCGGGCTGCTGGCTCTCGCCGGGCTCTTCACCCTCGAGCGCGCACCAAGGGTGCCGGGCGCGCTGGTGGTGATCGTCGCGAGCATCCTCGCGGCGCCCCTGCTCGCGGCACACGGTGTCGAGCTCATCGGACCAATTCACCTGGCGCTCAAGCTGCCGGCGTTCACCGCTCCCCCCGGCCTCCCCGCGCTGCCACTCGTCGAGTACTCGCTCGCGATCATGTTCATCCTCTATGCCGAATCCTACGGCTCGATCCGCACGTTTGCTCTCAAGCACGATGAGGCGGTGCAGCCCAATCGCGACCTCGCCGCGCTCGCCGCGGGCAACGTGGTGGCGGGACTGCTGCAGGGTACGCCGGTCGGTGCCGGCTACTCCGGCACTTCCGCCAACGATGCCGCGGGTGCGCAGTCCCGACTCGCGGGGCTCAGCGCGGCGGTGATGGTGTTGCTGCTCGTGTTGGCGTTCATCAGCTGGATCGAGCGCACACCTCAGCCCGTGCTGGCGGCGATCGTGATCCATGCCGTCAGCAAATCGTTGCGGCTCAGTGCCTTCAGGAACTCCTTCCTGTGGCAACGCGACCGCCTGGTGAGCGTGGTTGCGGTGCTGGGCGTGATGGTTCTGGGCGTGCTCAACGGGCTGCTGGTGGCGATTGCGCTCACCATTGCGCTGCTGCTGCGCTCGCTGGCGCGGCCGCGGCTCTCGATGCTCGGGCGCGTCGGCGAGCACGACTACGTGAACGTGACACGCTATCCGGCGGCCAAGCCCGTGCCTGGCATGGTGGTGCTGCGGTTCGAGGAGCCGCTGTTCTTCGCCAACGCCGAGCCGCTGCTCGCGCAGGTGCGCGAGCGGGTGCGCGACACGCGTGAGATCAGCGTCATGGTGTTGAGCCTCGAGGAATCTCCGGACCTCGACAGCACCTCGCTCGAGGCGCTCGGCGAGCTGTGCAGTTGGCTGGCGGCACACACCATCGAGCTGCGCCTTGCGCGACTGAAGGACCTGGCACGTGAGGCCCTGGCCAGGGCCAACCTGAAGCATCTGCCCCCGAGCGCACTGCACTACGCGAGCGTTGACGACGCCGTGCGCGGGCAATGCGTTGTCCCCTGAAGCGAATCAACTACTTACAGGTTGGAAGTTACATCTCCGTCATGTTGGTCCCCGCCGATGGCACCGCCGGCACTTCGTGTTACTCTTCCAACTCGATGTCAGGTGAATGCGGGGGTTGGTCCGCCGCGGCTGCGGGCGCCACAGCAGCCGCAGCTGACCGCAGTGCCGCACCGCGCAATCGGACACGGAGGTACACTATGGCGGATGACAAGAAGCCGGCAGCCGACAATCCCTACACTCAGATTCACGTCGTGCAGTCCGGCGATACGCTCTCGAAGATTGCCCAGAAGTACTACGGCGACGCCTCGCTGTACACT
>Ga0318514_10000443_pt1 | contig 12264 bp, 10 predicted proteins | sample GRESIP176b2f18_FD_203684 | JGI IMG/M metagenome (GOLD analysis project Ga0318514, IMG submission 203684) | Tropical soil microbial communities from Luquillo Experimental Forest, Puerto Rico - GRE.SIPMG.176b2f18 | ecosystem: Environmental > Terrestrial > Soil > Tropical forest > Bulk soil...
GCCAGACGTGTGGGGCTGGGCTTCTTGTAAAGAACGTATCATGAACCTATATGCCCAATCTCATTCGCCGCAGAACTTCACTGATGCCCGAAATCGTCGCCGATCCGCTCTCGGCCTTCTGTTATCGCCTGTTTTCTGGGCCCGGAATTATAAGATCTCAACGGCTTGGTTCTGATGCGTTTCTGCGTCGCGCGCACGCGCGCGAGAGGTCGTTCGGGGCGGCTTGGTCCGGCAAATCGGCGGACGTGTGGTGCAACCCATATTTGAATCTCGCTGCTGATTCGCTGCAGATTGCACAAACCGTAAAAGGTGACTCAATTCGGGATTGTGATTGCGCTGGCGTTGGGATGCGCGTCGCCCGCCGCCGCGGTCGGCAGATCGCACAGTTTCCCGTGCCTTTTCATGCGGCTGTGCGGCCCGTCTGGCGCTGCTAACAAACTCGCAATAGGCGCGGGACCAACGATGTGTTTAGCGCGCGGATCGGCGGCCCCAGGCGAGAAAGCCGTCGTTCTTGAAGCCGGGCTTGCCGTAGGCAAGCGGCTCGCCAGTAAGGGTCTCGACGCGGCCGCCGGCGGCTTCGAGGATCGCCTGGCCGGCTGCGGTGTCCCATTCCATCGTCGTGCCGAAACGCGGGTAGAGGTCGGCTTCGCCGGCGGCGATGACGCCGAATTTAAGGGCGCTGCCGCAGCTTTTGCGCGCCTGTACTGGATAATCCTGCAGAAACTCGGCGAGCCGGCGGCTGTTCTCGTGCGAACGGCTGTGGACGATGACGAGCCCGTCCGCCGGACTGCGCGCGCGAATCGGCTCGGGCCCGCCACCCTTCCGCCGACGGACTGCCGTACCCGGCCCGCAAGCGGCGTAGGTCAGACCGACCGCCGGCCCGTGCACGACGCCGAGCACCGGCCGCCCCTCCTCGACAAGCGCGATCAGCACCGCGAACTCGCCGTTCCGGGCAATGAATTCCTTCGTCCCGTCGAGCGGGTCGATCGCCCAGAAGCGGTCACAGCAGGGCGGGATCCCCTCGGACTCGCACAATTCCTCGGCAACGCAGGGGATGTCGGGAAAGACCGAGATCAGCCGGTCGACGATGATCCGCTCGGCGGCGAGATCGGCCTCCGTCACCGGGGTCTTGTCGGTCTTGTGGCGAACGTCGAATTCTTCGGCATACACCTTGAGGATCGCTTCGCCGGCGGCGACCGCTGTCCGGCATACGATGTCGAGCATTTCCTGCCGGTCGGTGCTCACGCGGCCTTCCTCGCTGCGATACCGCGGATCGCGGCCCACACGCGCTCGGGGGTCAGCGGCATATCGAGATGCTCGATGCCAAGCTCGCCGAGCGCATCGATAACCGCGTTGACCAGGGCGGGCGGAGCGCCGATCGCGCCCGCTTCGCCGGCGCCTTTGATGCCGAGCGGGTTAGTGCGGCACGGCACGACATTGTACGCGAATTCGATCCGCGGGAGGTCGTCGGCGCGCGCCAGGCTGTAATCGGTCAACGAGCCTGTCAGAAGCTGTCCGGTCTCGGGGTCGAACACGGTCCGCTCGAGCATCGCCTGCCCCACGCCTTGTGCCACCCCGCCTTGTACCTGTCCGGCAAGCAACAACGGGTTAATGACGGTGCCGAAATCGTCGACGACGAGGTAGCGCAGGATATCGATGTGCCCCGTCTCGGGCTCGATCTCGACCTCGCAGACATGACAGCCATTGGGGAAGGTCGGCTGCGGCGGCGTGAAGTGGCCGCTCTCGGCAAAACCAGGCTCGACCCCCGGGGGCTGGCGCGCCGGATCGAAAGCGGCGCGCGCGACCTCTTCGATGGCAACGCGGCGATCGGTGCCGGCGATCGTAAACACGCCGTCGGCGAATTCGACATCCGCCTCGGCCGCCTCGAACAAATGCGCGGCGATGCGCCGGCCTTTGGCGATCAGCTTGTCGGCGGCATGTGCGAGCGCGGCGCCGCCGACCGGCAGCGAACGCGAGCCGCCGGTGCCGCGGCCGAACGCGATCGCAGCGGTGTCGCCTTGCAGGACCCGGATCTTTTCGGGATCGATGCCGAGTCGCTCGGCGGCGAGCTGGGCGTAGGCGGTCTGGTGACCCTGCCCCGATGACTGCGTGCCCATCAGGATCGTCAAAGTGCCGCTCGGGTCGAAACGCAATTCCGCGAATTCGTCGGGCGGGAAGCCCGATTGCTCGATATAGACGGCGTGGCCGAACCCGCGATAGCGGCCGCGCGCCTGGGCTTCGACGCGGCGTGCCGGGAAGCCGGCGAGGTCGGCGGCAGCGAGCGCTTGGTCCATGTTGCAGGCAAACTCGCCGCTGTCATAGTTGAGGCCGAGCGGGGTCTTGTACGGCATCGCCTCGGGCGTGACAAAGTTGCGCCGCCGCAGCTCGTGCGGTGGCACCCCCAGTCGGCGCGCCGCGTAATCGACGAGCCGCTCGACCGCATAAGCCGCTTCCGGCCGGCCGGCGCCGCGATAGGCATCAACGGGTACGGTGTTCGTGAACACCCCCTTGACGCCGACATGGATCGCCGGGATCGCATAGACCCCGCTATACATGACCGCCCCGGAGATCGTCGGGATCTCGGTCGCGAAATTCGACAGATAGGCTCCCATATTGGCGACGAGCTCGACTTTGAGCCCAAGGAACCGCAGATCTTCGTCGAGGGCCAGTTCCAGTCGTACGATGTTGTCGCGGCCCTGCGTGTCGGTCATGAAGGCGTCGGCGCGGTCCGGTATCCATTTGACTGGCCGGCCGAGCTTTTTGGCAGCCCACAGCACGAGCACATGTTCGGGATAGAGGAACAGCTTCATGCCGAACCCGCCGCCGACATCGCGCGTGACGACGCGGATGCGGTTTTCCGGGACCTGGAAAACATTCGCGGCGAGCAGGTTGCGAACGAAATGGGAGCCCTGTGTCGAACTCCACAACGTATAGGAATCCTCGCCCGGATCGTATTCACCAAGCGCGCCGCGTGGCTCCATCGAGTTAACCACGATGCGATTGTTGACGAGCTCCAGGCGTATGCGGTGCCGCGCCGTTGGCATCGCACTCTCGACCCCGGCGCGGTCTCCGACGTCCCAGTCGAAGCACAGGTTTCTCGGAGCCTCCTCCCACACTTGGGGTTGGCCCGGATCGAGAGCGTGAGCGGTCTCGACGACGGCTGGCAGCGGTTCGTAATCGACGGCAATTAGCTCGGCCGCATCACGGGCGGCGGCGGCGCTCTCCGCCACAGCCATCGCAACCGTGTCGCCGACATGGCGCGCCCGAGCATTTGCGATCGCCGGATGCGGCGGCAGCACTGCGGGCGATCCGTCGCGGTTGGTGACGGCGCTGAGGCACGGGATCGTTCCGATCAAGTCGCGGGCAAGGTCCTCACCGGTAAAGACGGCGAACACACCGGGGGCGGAACGCGCCGCCTCGGTATCGATCGCGGTGATGCGGGCATGCGCATGCGGCGAGCGCAGCATGAAGGCATGCGTCTGGCGGGGCAGGCTGATATCGTCGAGATAATTGCCGTGCCCGGTGATGAAGCGCCGGTCTTCGACGCGGCGGACCGGCTGACCGATGCCGAATTGCTTCATGGAACATCACCTCCGACCCGGATATCGGCGACGAGCACAGGTTTCGCCATAGCCCCTATCGTTTATCGTTTTAATGACCGCACATCATCCCTCCAAAGCGTTACCTCGGCATGTCTGAGAGCTTTGCAGTCATCGAGACCGATATCCCCGCGCGGCTCGACCGCCTGCCGTGGACCCGCTTTCATACCCTCATCGTCGCCGCGCTCGGTATCACCTGGATCCTCGACGGCCTCGAGGTGACCCTGGCCGGCTCGATTGCCGGAGCGCTGCAGGAAAGCCCGGTCCTGCATTTCAGCGCGGCGGAGGTTGGGCTCGTCGGCAGCGCCTACCTCACTGGCGCGGTCACCGGGGCCGTGCTGTTCGGCTACCTGACCGACCGGTTCGGCCGCAAGAAGCTCTTTTTTGTGACGCTTGGTCTTTACTTGGCGGCGACGGCTTCGACCGCGGCGTCCTGGGATTTCTGGAGCTTCGCGCTGTTCCGTTTCCTGACCGGCGCCGGGATCGGCGGCGAATACACGGCCATCAACTCGGCGATCCAGGAGTTCATCCCGGCGCGTTTTCGCGGCCGCACCGATCTGGCGATCAACGGCAGCTTTTGGCTCGGCGCGGCGCTCGGCGCGGCCGGCGCGGTGCTGTTCCTGCAGCCCGGGAGATTGCCGCCGGATTGGGGCTGGCGCGCCGCCTTCGGGATCGGCTCGCTGCTCGGCCTCGGCATCCTGGCACTGCGGCGCCTGATCCCGGAGAGTCCCCGTTGGCTGATGCTGCATGCCCGGACCGATGAGGCCCAGGCGGTCCTCGGCGAAATCGAACGCCGGGTGAAGGAGGCCGCCGGAATGGCAAGGCTGGCGGCCGCGGAAGGGCGAATTCGGCTTGCCACGTCATCGCATACCCCGCTTGTACGAATGGTCCTCGCGATCATCCGCGACTATCCGCAGCGCACCGTGCTCGGCCTTGTGCTGATGGGCTCGCAGGCGTTTTTCTACAACGCGATTTTCTTCACCTACGCGCTCGTGCTGACGCAATTTTATGGCGTGCCGTCGAGCTCGGTCGGCTGGTACATATTGCCTTTCGCGCTGGGCAATTTCTGTGGGCCGCTGTTGCTCGGGCCGCTCTTTGACCGCATCGGGCGCAAGCCGATGATTGCCTCGACCTATGCGATCTCAGGTGTGCTGCTCGCAGTCGTCGGCCACCTGTTCAACGTTGGCGCGGTCGATGCCGCGCAGCTCACCTTGTGCTGGACCGGGATCTTCTTTTTCGCCTCGGCCGCCGCGAGCGCGGCTTATCTGACGGTCAGCGAGAGCTTTCCGATCGAGGCCCGCGCGCTCGCCATCGCGTTCTTTTACTCGGTCGGCACCGCGCTGGGCGGCGTCGTCTCGCCATGGCTGTTCGGGACCCTCATCGGCTCGGGCGAGCGCGGCACCGTTTTCAACGGATATCTGCTCGGTGCGGGGTTGATGGTCGCCGCGGCGCTCACCGAACTCGCGATCGGCGTCAAGGCCGAACGCCAGCCGCTCGAAAGCGTCGCGCGGCCGATCTCGGCGATCGGCGACTAGGCAAAAGCGGGAGCAACTTCGGCGATGAAACGCGCCATCTCATCCTTGACCTGAGAGTGCGGCTTCAAGCCGACATTGAAGTAAAGGATGACCTCGGCGAAACCGGCGTTCTCGACCTTTTTCAGAATGTCGGTGATCTGCGCCGGCGAACCGAGCAGTACCGAATTCTCGGTCAGGTCCTGCGGCCGCACGTTGCGCAGCCGTTCGACCATGCCGACGAAGTAGCGGTAGCTCGGCGGCGCCGTTCTCGGATCGCCCGGAAAGGCGGCGATCACGCACTCCTTGTAGTAGCGGATCTGCCGGGCTCGGGCCGCCTCTTCCTCCGCCTTCGTATCGGCGAAGTGGATGAAATAGCTGCACATCAGCCGTCCGGGCGGACGGTCATGCTTGGCGCAGACCTCGCCGTAGAGCTCGGCTACTTGCTTGAGACCGCCGTAGCTCATCGCGGCGGCGAACGGTGCGACGATCAGTCCGCAGCCGAGCCTGCCGGCGAGTTCGATGGAAGGCTGTGAGAATGAGGCGACATAGGCCGGTATCGGGCGCTGTACCGGCTTCGGCGTGATCGACAGATCATCGAACTGGTAATGCTTGCCATGATGCGAGATCGGCTGGTCACTCGACCAGAGGCGGCGGACGACCTCCATGCCTTCATCAAAAATTTCCTGATTGTCCTCGAACGAAACCTTGAGGGGCAGGTACTCGCGCCGGTCGTAACCGCGGCCGGCGGCAAAATCGACCCGGCCGCCCGAGAGCAAGTCGAGCGTCGCCCATTGCTCGGCGACGCGGATGGGATGATGCAACGGCAGCACGGTTACGGCCGGCGCGAGGCGGATGCGCTGGGTGCGGGCGGCGACATTGGCCAGAACGAGGTCGGGACACGAGAGCACGCCGAGCGTGCTGAAATGATGCTCACCAATCCAGGCCGAATGGAGCCCGACCTCCTCGGCGTAGACCGCTTCGTCGAGGATATCGGCGACAAAGGCATTGGCGTCCCTGCGGTTGTTCTCGTAATGGTTATCGCTCAGCGTAAAATAGCCGAATTTCATCTGCTTCTCCCGCTCCATCAAAAAATGCGCCGCCCACGAGGTGCGTGCAAGCGTGAGGTGCTCGGCACCTCATCGATCGGTCTCGTCTCACAACCAAAGATTTTATCGGCGAATCCTTATCTGCAGCAAATCAGCAGCAAAATCTCGCCTGTTGGTTGAATATCCCTCGATAGCCGGCTTCAATCACCGGAACGTGCCCCGTCCAACCGCGGCACGTTGCCGAAACCGTCAGCAGTTCAAATTATGCAATCAGAAAGTGGCAATTTCTTGATCGTGTTTCTCGCAACGTGTGCGCAACAACCGAATAGCGTTGGCTTGTCTTTTCGTATGGAGACAATAGCGCCGAGGTATTAAGATTGCAGGGTTTTAGGGGAGGATCGGATGGCCATAGCACGTTTCCTGAGCCGATGGTCGCGTTTGCCGCGCCGCATTGCGCTGATCCTTGGATTGGGCGCACTGTCGACCGCCGGGGCCCGAGCCGACACCCCTGAGCCAGGCAAGCTCACGGCATCGCGCGACGTGGTCGTCCGCAGCGAAGGCGGTCGGGTCTTCCTCTCCGAAGGCGGCCGGGAAACCGAGTTGGGTCTCTCCGCAACCCCCGAGCGCGCTCGCCTCTTGCGGCTGCTAGAGCATCATGGGCCTGCTGGCGTCAAACTGGACCGCGATCCCCGCCTGATCATGTCCGGCGGCGGCGGCTCGGGATTTTCGTTGCGGGACATACAAAGGTCCATATTTGGCGAGCCGACGCCCGCGCCGCGCGATGCGCAGCAACCCGGCGCCCCGAAGCGCGCGCCGGCGGGACGGGAAACTAAGCCGGCCAGCGACAAAAAAGGTTGACCCCCGGCAATTGTAACGACAGAGCCGCTGCAAAGGCGGCCTTAGCGAAGGCGTTCCGGCACGGCACCCATCGTGAGGTCGCGCCCTCCGAAACCCTGGCCCGGTTTCGTCCCTTTGCGCCGGAGATGGGGATTACACGCCTCGGCAACATCACCGGCCTCGACCGCATCGGCATCCCGGTTGCCGTCGCCGTGCGCCCGAATTCTCGTTCGGTTTCCGTTTCGCAGGGCAAGGGGCTGGATCTGACACAGGCGATGGCCTCAGCGCTGATGGAAGCCATTGAAGGCTTCCACGCCGAGGAGGTCGGCGCCGGCTGGCGCGCCAGCTACGGCGAGATTGCCGCAAGTGGGCGCGCCGTCGTCGACCCGCTGACGTTGTGCTCGACGGGTCGGCCCTTCGATGCAGACGCTCCGATTTCGTGGCTGGAGGGGTTTGACCTGCTGCAGCAAGAACCCTGCTGGGTCCCGGCCGAAACTGCGCACACCGACTACACACGGTCGCTCGACGGCTATTTTCTCGCCGGCTCGAACGGACTGGCCTCCGGCAATCATTTGGTCGAGGCGATCAGCGCCGCGATCTGCGAACTGGTCGAGCGCGACGCCGTCGCGTTATGGGGCGCGTCGGGCATTCGTGCGCGAGCACAACGCGCTCTCGACATCGCCTCCGTCGACGACCCGGATTGCCAGGCGTTGCTGGCAAAATACGACGCGGCCGGCATCGCGGTCCGGTTGTGGAACGTCACGACCGAGACCGGCATTGCCGCGTTCATCTGCGATATCCGCGAGCTGTCCGAGGGCGAGCCACGCCGGCTGCGCCGCTTTCACGGCGCCGGATGCCATCCCGACCGGACGATCGCTCTGAGCCGGGCTCTCGCCGAGGCGGCGCAGACACGGCTCACCTACATCGCGGGCATTCGCGACGATCTGTTGCCGGCGGAATATGAGGAGCCGCCGACCGCCGATATCGTTGATGCGCTGCTCGATGCGCTGCGCGAGGAGAAAGCGCCCCTTTCGTTTCGCGAGGCTCCGAGCTTTACCGCGGATGATCTGGGTCAAGATTTGCGCTGGGAGCTGGAACGCCTACGCTTGGCAAGGATCACACGAGCCGTCGCCGTCGACCTGACCCGCCGGGAATTCGAAATCCCAGTCGTCAGGATCGTGATCCCCGGTCTCGAAGGCGACATCAGGCACCCGCATTACACTCCCGGCGAACGGGCGATGCGAGCGGCGCAATGCCGATGAACGCTGTCATTTTTGCCGGGCCCTCGCTGCCTCCGGCCTATCGGCCGAGCGATCCGGCGCTGGAATGGTGCCCGCCGGTAAGGCAGGGCGAAGTTTACAAGGCTGCGCTCGCCCGCCCGGCGATCATCGGCATCATCGACGGCTATTTCGAGGTGACGCCAACCGTTTGGCACAAGGAGATCCTGTGGGCGATGGCCCAGGGCATCCATGTCTATGGCGCCGCCAGCATCGGTGCATTGCGTGCCGCCGAGCTCCATTCCTTCGGCATGGTCGGCATCGGCCGCATCTTCGAGGCTTACCGCGACGGCATTCTGGAAGACGACGACGAGGTCGCGGTTCTGCACGGCCCCGAACAGCTCGGTTACCCCGCCGTGACCGACGCGATGGTCAACATCCGCGCTACCCTCGACAAAGCGGTCGGCGCCGGCGTGGTCGATCGTTCGCTGGCCGGCCGCTTGACCAGGATCGGCAAGACTTTATTCTATAAAGAGCGCAACTGGGATGCGATTCTGCGGCTGGCCGCTCGTGATCCTCCACCGGTCGCGCTCGATCATCTCGCGGCTTGGCTGTCCACCGGACAGATCGATCAGAAGCGGATCGACACCCTGGCGATGATCGCTGCGATCCGTAGACATGGAATTGCCGGGGTCTTCCCGCTCAAAGTCTGCTACCACTTCCACGCGACGGGCTACCACCGTGCCGCGGCGGGGCCGGCGCATTTGCGGCACCAGGAGGACTTCTAAATCTATGCGTTTTCGTGAGACGACCTAATCGGCCGCAGGGCCGTTTCTGAAGTCTACTAGTCGCTGAAAATTCGCGGCCAAAACAACAAAAGACAGCGAACCGCATAAGGCGTCCTATCGCACGGCTTGCCGGCCTCGTGTTCCTTTGGAGCGACACAGAGGTAAAGAGCGCCACTTCACCGCCGATTCTCTCGATCGGCCCGGCGCGCGCATCGCGCGATGCTTTTAAATTCTGTGGCTTAACAGCCAAATTGGCGCTCTGCCGCCGTCCCGGGTTATGGAGACGGCCGTTTGGGGGACAGTTCAATGACGAAGCTGACAATCGCCTTTTTCGCGAGTGCGCTCGCGTTTGCGAGCCCGCCGGCGTTTGCTGGTGACTTGCCCGATTACGGTTCCAAAAACTTCAGCCCGTCGGAGGACACGCCGACGCATTTCGCCAACGAGGACCTGCCGGTGTCCGCCAGAACCGCGGACGCCACGGAACGCGATTGGTCTGCCGTCGATGCGATGGCGCCAGCGCCGCCACCCGGGTCTTCCCGATCGGCCCATCGCAGCGCGGGACGGCACGGCAGATACGGATTCGCCCGCGGGCCCGGACGGCACACCACCGCTGGCTTGTCGAGCAGTGCGTATGGGACGAGAAGTTTGTCCGTCCGCTACCACGCCACGCCCGCAGGCGCCACCAAGACGATGAGCGCGAAGCACGGCAAACCGGGCGCACGGCATGCAAGCACCGCCATACACGATACCGTGTTGTAGCCGGCGGCGAAGCGCCTAACGCGCTTGGCGCCAGGTCTTCCAACGTTGGACAGAGCCGCCCCGGCCGCCATATAAGCGGGGCATGGGCAAGGTCGCGTTTCTCAAGATGCACGGGCTCGGCAATGATTTTGTCGTGCTCGATTGCCGTCGCGGCGCGGTGGCTCTCGGTGCAAAAGACATACGCGCGCTCGCGGATCGGCGCACCGGCATCGGCTGCGATCAGGTGATCCTGATTGGGTTGCCGCACGATCCCTCCGCCTATCTGTTCATGCGCATCTATAATGCCGATGGCAGCGAAGCCGAGGCTTGCGGTAATGCCACGCGCTGCGTTGCCGCCCTTGCTCATCGCGAGACGGGTGAGCCGCGGATTTGCGTCGAGACCTTGGCGGGACTGCTCGAAGCCGAGGCGCTGTCGGACGGGTATATTGCCGTCGATATGGGGCCGGCGCGCACCAGCTGGCGGGAGATCCCGCTCGCGCAGGCGATGGACACCAACCGCGTTGAACTTGCGCTCGGCCCGCTCGCCGGGCCGGTTTGCACCAATATCGGCAATCCTCACGCAACGTTTTTTGTCGATGAGGTCGAGACGGTGGATCTCGCTCGGCTGGGACCTGACCTAGAACGCCATCCGTTGTTTCCGCAGCGCGCTAATATCGGCGTCGCCGCAATTCGCGACCGCCGGACCATCCGGCTGCGCGTCTGGGAGCGGGGCGCGGGAATCACTCCAGCCTGCGGCAGCGGCGCTTGCGCCGCGCTCGTCGCCGCTCATCGGCGGGGGCTCGCCGATCGCTGCGCTGCCGTCGAGCTCGATGGCGGCGTGCTCGACATCGCTTGGCGTGAGGACGGCCACGTGATCATGACTGGGCCGGCTAAACTGAGCTTCGAAGGCGCGTTCGACACCGACCTCCTTACCGCGAGCTGAGCGCAATGCGGGACAACGAAGTCATTACCTTCGGGTGCCGGCTGAACAGCTTCGAATCTGAAGTCATCCGCCACGCCGCCGCGGCCGCCGGCCTCACGGGCGCGGTTATCGTCAATACCTGCGCCGTTACCGCGGAGGCCGAGCGTCAAGCCCGCCAGGCGATCCGTCGTGCCCGCCGCCGGCACCCCGAGGCGCACATCATCGTGACCGGGTGCGCCGCCGACATCTCGCCGGAACGCTACTCCGCGCTGCCCGAAGTCGACCGCGTTCTCGATAACCGCGCTAAACTGCGGCCGCAGAGCTATCGGCAAGGTGAGCCTCCGGCCGAGGATTTGGCCGAGAGCGCCGCGCATCTCGTCGACGGCTGCGACGGCAAGCGCCGCGCTTTTCTGCAGGTTCAGCAGGGTTGCGACCACCGCTGCACCTTCTGCATCATCCCCTATGCGCGCGGCCCTAGCCGGTCGGTCCCGATGGGCGCCGTCACCGATCAGGCACGGCGACTTATCGCCGCCGGCTATCGTGAAATCGTACTTACCGGCGTCGATCTGACAGCCTACGGCGGCGACCTTCCAGGGAAGCCTAGCCTTGGCCAAATGGTGCGCCGGCTGCTCGCTGCGGTTCCCGAACTGGAGCGTCTGCGCCTATCCTCTCTCGACCCGGCCGAGTTGGACGCAGAGCTGTGGCGGCTCTTAGCCGAGGAGGAGCGGCTGATGCCTCATCTGCACCTGTCACTGCAGGCCGGTGACGATCTGATCCTCAAGCGCATGAAGCGGCGGCATTCGCGATCGGAGGCAATTGCCGTGGCGCGGCGCGTCCGCGCGTTGCGTCCCGATGTCGCTCTCGGTGCCGATTTGATTGCCGGCTTCCCAACCGAAACCGAAGACATGTTCCGCCGCAGCCTCGACCTGATCGCGGAATGCGGGCTCGCCTTCGTGCATGTGTTTCCGTACAGTGTGCGGCCCGGGACACCCGCTTCCCGGATGCCTCAGCTTTCCGGAGCCGTGATCAAGGAGCGAGCGGCGAGACTGCGAGTGGCAGGCGCGGCTGCTCTCGCCGCCGACCTGGCGGCACGTATCGGCGGCGAGACCGACGTGCTGATCGAACGCCCGGGAATGGGCCGCGCCGCCTTCTATGCGGCCGTGAGCTTCGAGGCGCCCGCGGCCGAGGGGGCGATCCGGCGCATGCGGATTATCGGCACCAGCGGGCGCAGTCTTACCGGAGTGCCTGTTCGATGAGATTGTGGAGGCGCCCGACATCCGAGCCAGTTCCGGAACCTGATCCGGACGGCGATGCGGCGACGGCAGACGCCGAGCACCGCCGCCCGGCGCTGGTTCCAAGCGAAGCACGGGAATCCATGCCGGAGCCAGACGGCGCAGCCGTCTCACCGGAAATATCAGGCTGGCGATTATCGCGGCGGGAATCGACAGAACCCTCCGAGAGCCTGCGGCCCGCCGAACAGGGGCCATTAGAGGAATCTGAGCCGACGCTCGCTCCCGAGGGCTCCGAAACCGGGGAACGCCATGGCTGGTTGAACCGCCTGAGGGCGGGGATGGCGCGCAGCTCAGCGCGGCTCACCGACGGC
>Ga0318514_10000451_pt1 | contig 12205 bp, 9 predicted proteins | sample GRESIP176b2f18_FD_203684 | JGI IMG/M metagenome (GOLD analysis project Ga0318514, IMG submission 203684) | Tropical soil microbial communities from Luquillo Experimental Forest, Puerto Rico - GRE.SIPMG.176b2f18 | ecosystem: Environmental > Terrestrial > Soil > Tropical forest > Bulk soil...
TCGTCGGTCTTTCCCTGCCCTTCGAGTGCCTTCGCGAGCCCGAAGAGCGACCGGGCGTTTCCGGGGTTCCGCTTGAGGTCCTCCCGGAAGACCCGCTCCGCCTGGGCGGGCTTGCCGGCCCGGAGATAGACCCCCCCGAGCGACTCGCGCGTGGGGTAGTACCACGCGGGCGGCTCGTCGTACGGGAGCTTGTCCTCCGACTCGACCGCCTTCGACCAGGCCGCGATCGCGGCGTCGGTGTCCCCGCGCCGCTCGGCGAGCTTCCCGTCGATCATCGCCGCGGCGACCGCGAGCAGGTCGGAGCTCGGGCTGAAGTTCATCATCGCGTCGGCGGGGACCGCGGCCCGGGCGGTCTCGAACGCCTTCCGCTCCGCCTCCGCCGCGTCGGTCTTCCCCTGCGACGCGAGGGCGTAAGCGCGGGCGAACCTCCACAGCGCTCGGGCCGTCGGAAGGGTCGCGTCCGGCTCGGGGATCGCGAGCACGTCGTCCCACCTCTGGAATCGCAGCGAGAAGTAGACGGACCACGGCACGACGAACTCGGCCATCGGCAGATCCTTGGCCATGCCGACGGCGACCTCGGTCGTCTTGCGTGCCGCGTCGAGGGACACGGTCGATCGTCCTTCCTTCGCCGCGGCCGCGGCGAGGAACTGGAGGTTGTGCGTGTAGTACATCATCGGGTAGACGCCCTGGACGTTGTTCTTCGCGATGTACGCCTCGTCGACCTTGGCCGCTTTCTCGTTCGCGGCGGACGCCCCGGCGTAATCGCCGGTCCGCATGTACGTGTGCGCCGGCATGTGGACGAGGTGGCCCGCCCCGGGCACCAGGGTCTCGAGCCGCTTGGCGGAGGCCAGCGCTCGTCCCGGATTGGGCGACGCCTCGGTCGCGTGGATGTAGTAGTGATTCGCGCCGGGGTGGACCGGATTGCGCTTGAGCACGCTCTCGAGCGTCGCCAAGATCTCGGTCGTCCCCGGCGCGGGCTGCCCGTCCGGAAGCCAGAGCTTCCAGGGCCGCAGGTCCATCATCGACTCGGCGAACAGCGTCGCGGCGTCGTCGTCCGCGGGGAAGCGCTTCACGACGGTCCGCATGGCGTCCGAATAGGCCTGATCGAGCTTCGCCCGGTCCGCGCTCGCGTCCGGGCTGTAGCGCACGGAGAGCGCCTCGATCAGCGCCTTCTCGACCGGTTTCGCCTGCGCCGCGAGCGCCTTCGCCTTGCCCACCGCCTCGACGGCCTTGGCGTTCCGATCCGGATCGGTGGGGAGATTGATGTTCGGACCCAGGACCAGGCCCACCCCCCACCAGCACATCGCGCACTTGGGATCGAGGCGGGCCGCCTCGCGAAACGCACGCTCGGCCTCGTCGTGGTTGAAGCCGTAGGTCAGGCGCAAGCCTTGATCGAAGTATTTCTGCGCCGCGGCACTCTTCGTCGAAATCGACCGGTGATACGTCCCGAGATCGGTGAACAGCGGCACCGCGGCGGGAGCCGCGGCCGGAGCCATGCCGTGCTCGTGCCCCGCCGGGGTGTCTCCCGCGGCCGCCAGGGCGATCCAGAGAACGTAGGTCACGATCATCGAAGGATCTCCTGTTCTTGAAGGTTTCCCCGAGAGTACAGCAACCGGCGCCGGACTTGAACCTCGCCTCCGGGGAACCTACGATGACACAGGGTTCCAAGGAGCGCCCCGGCATGAGCGCGCACCGCGACCGGACCGATCTCGATCCCATCGACCACGTCGCGCTTTCCGCGCGCGACATCGCCGAGTCCGTCGCCTGGTACACGAAAACGTTTCGTTGCCGCGTGGCCTACCAGGACGCGACCTGGGCCCTGCTCGACTTCGGCAACCTCAAGATCGCACTCGTGATCGAGGCGCAGCACCCGCCGCACGTCGCGCTCGGCCGCGCGGATGCGGGCGCGTTCGGTGTGCTCGAGACCCACCGCGATGGAACCCGGTCGACCTACGTGAAGGATCCTTCCGGCAACGCCATCGAGATCATGGCGGTGGATTGAGCGGATCCCCCGAACGAGCGCGCGGCCTCCGCGCAATCGTCCTCGCGATGCGCTCGTGGCGGACGGCCTCCGTCGCGCTGATGTCGTTCGCCTCCGGCCTGCCACTGGGCCTCGTCTACGTCGCGATTCCGGACTGGATGCGCTCGATCGGCGTCGACATCAAGGTCGTCGGGCTGATCACGCTCGCGCAGGCGCCGTGGTCGTTCAAGGTCCTGTGGGCGCCCCTCCTCGATCGGTACGTCCCTCCGTTTCTCGGGCGCCGGCGCGGCTGGGCGGCGATCGCGCAAGTCGCGCTGTTCGCGCTCACGCTGTGGCTCGCCGGGGTGGGACGGCACCCCGACTCCCCCTGGGTGATCGGCGCCCTCGCGTTCTCGATCGCCGTCGCCGCCGCGACGCAGGACATCGCCGTCGACGCCTACGCCGTGGACGTGCTCCACGCCGACGAGCAGGGAGTGGCCGTCGGCTTCCGCACCGCGTCGTACCTGATGGCGATGCGGCTCGCGGGGGCGTTCGCGATCACGTTCGCGTCGTGGTCCTCCTGGCCGGTCGTGCTCGCCGTGATCGCGGTGGCGTTCCTCGCGCTCGTCGTCACCACGTCCCTCGCGCCGCGGCCCGAGGAGACGATCGAGCCCCCGCGCTCGCTCCGCGAGGCGGTCTGGCAGCCTTTCGTCGGCTTCCTCTCGCGGCCGTTGGCGCTCGAGATCCTCGCGTTCGTCGTCTTCTACAAGCTCTCCGACGTGATGGCGAACGCGCTGCTGCGCCCGTTTCTCCACGACATGGGATACAACGAGTTCGACCGCGGGCTCGTCCTGGGCCTCGTGACCTGGGGGAGCACCGCCGCCGGCGCGCTGCTCGGGGGCATCCTGACGACAGGCCTCGGCGTGGGGCGGTCCTTGTGGCTGTTCGGCATCGTGCAGTCGCTCGCGAACATCGGCTACGTCGCGGTCGCGCTGAGCCCGGTCAACCGCCCGCTGATGCTCGCGGCGAGCGGCTTCGAGACGCTGACGTCGGGAATGGGCACGGGCGCCTTCTCGGTCCTCCTCCTCCGCCTGACCCAGAAGCGCTTCTCCGCGACGCAGTACTCGCTGATGTCGAGCCTGTTCGCGCTGCCTCGCATCCTGGCCGGGCCGATCGCGGGGGTCACGGTCGATGCGATCGGCTGGGTGGCGTATTTCTCGATCGCCATCGCGGCGGGCATTCCGGGGCTGTACTTCCTCCAGCGGTTCGCCCCGTATTCGGGCCGCGAGCCGGACCTTCGCCTCGAGGAAGCGCCGGCCGGGCCGCCGGCGACACGGCGCGCGCTGTTGATGGCCGGGATCGGCTCCGGCGTGGTGGTTTTTCTCTTCTCGGCGCTCGTGTCGGCCCTGCTCGGCGCGTTGAAAGCCATGCGGGTATCGACGGACCACGGCTTCGACCTGATGGCCGCGCTGGAGTCGTTCGTGCGTCTTGGCGGCGCCGAAGACGGGGTGCGCGTGGTGGGACTCCTCGTCCTCTCGATCGCCGGAGGCCTGTTCGTCGCGGCCGTCGTCGCCGCCCGCGGAGGCCGATCCGGGCTCTCCTGATCGCGGACGCGAGGCGTGCCTTGCCCCGTGCAGCGGCCGCCGCTAACCTCGGCGGATGATCCCGCCCTCCCCCGCCGCGAGACGCTCGTCGATCGCCGTCCGGCCGCTCACTCCGGACCGCTGGAACGACGTCGTGAGCCTCTTCGGCGAGCGAGGCGCGTGCGCGGGGTGCTGGTGCATGTGGTGGCGCATGGGGCAATCGGAGTGGGAGCGCACGAAGGGAGCTGGAACCAAGCGCCGGTTTCGCGCGCTCGTGGCGAAGGGTCCTCCGCCCGGGTTGCTCGCCTACGCCGCCGGGGAGCCGGTCGGCTGGTGCGCGCTCGCACCGCGTGAGGCGTACCCGCGCCTGGCACGGTCCAAGGTGCTCGCCCCGGTCGACGGGGCGCCGGTCTGGTCGGTCACGTGCTTCTTCGTCCGCAAGGACTGGCGGCGGCGCGGCATCACGGTCGAGCTCTTGAAGGCCGCCGCGAGGTTCGCGAGGCGGCAAGGCGCCTCGCTGCTGGAGGGATACCCGACCGACACCGATCGCACGGAGCCCGGAGCCTTCGTTCACCACGGGCTCCTCTCTGCATTCCGTCGCGCGGGATTCTCCGAGGTCGCCCGGCGCTCGCCGCGGCGGCCGATCGTTCGCAAGGAGGGCTGAGGCATGATGCGTCGCAACTTCTCCTCGGGAGGGCCCTGGGAGTCCGCGGTCGGCTACTCGCGGGCCGTCCGTGTCGGAGACCTCGTCGAGGTCGCCGGTACCGCGGCCGTGGACGACAACGGGCAGGTCGTCGGGGTGGACGATCCCTACGCCCAGGCGAAGTTCATCCTCGGGAAGATCGGACGCGCGCTGACGCTGGCGGGCGTGTCGTTCGAGGACGTGATCCGCACGCGAATCTACGTCACCGACATCGGCCGCTGGGAACAGGTCGGCCGGGCCCACGGGGAGATCTTCAAGACGATCCGTCCGGTGAGCACGTGCGTGGCGGTCGCGTCGCTCGTGCGCCCGGATCTGCTCGTCGAGATCGAGGCGACCGCAATCGCGCGTCCGCGCGGAGCCGGCGGCCGATGAGCGGCCATCGGGTCGCCTACACGCTCGCCATGTCCCGGCCGCACAGCCATCTGTTCGAGGTGACCGTGACCCTCGAGGGATGGGCCGAGCCGGCGCTGGACCTGGTGTTGCCCTCCTGGACGCCCGGTTCCTACATGATCCGGGAGTACGCGCGGCACGTTCAGGACTTCCGCGCGGAGCGCGAGGGGCAGCCGCTGTCGTGGACGAAGACGGCGAAGGACACCTGGCGCGTCAACACGCCGGCGGGAGGGCGCGTCCGGGCGAGCTACGCGGTCTACGCGCACGACCTGTCGGTGCGCACGTGCCACCTCGACGGGACGCACGGGTTCGCGACCGGTGCCGCGGTTTTCATGTACGCGGCGGCGCGGGCCCACGCTCCGGTGTCGGTGGAGGTCGTCGTCCCGCAGCGCTGGCAGGTCGCCACGGGTCTCGAGCCGCTGGGGGGCGGCAACGGGATCTTCCGCTTCGGCGCCCGCGATTACGACGAGCTCGTGGACTGCCCGATCGAGTGCGGGACGCACCGGGTGCTCGCGTTCGAGGTCGACGGGAAGCCGCACAAGATCGCCTTGTGGGGCCGGGGAAACGAGACCGAGGAGCGCCTGTCCGCGGACGTCAAGTCTATCGTCGAGTCCGAGCGCGCGTTCTTCGGCGGTCTTCCCTACGACCGGTACGCGTTCCTCGTCCACCTGGCCTCCGGCCGGGGCGGCCTCGAGCATCGGAACAGCGCCGTCTTCCTCGTCGACCGCTGGGGGTTCCGGCCGCGCGCCGCCTACGAGGCGTTCCTCGAGCTCATCGCGCACGAGCTCTTCCACGTATGGAACGTGAAGAGGATTCGACCGAAGCCTCTAGGGCCGTTCGACTACCGCAGCGAGAATCACACGCGCCAGCTCTGGGCCGTCGAGGGGATCACCTCGTACTACGAGAAGCGCTTCGTGCTGGCGGCGGGCCTCTATTCCAGGGAGCGTTTCCTTGCGCGCCTCGGCGAGGAGATCGCGATCCTCCAGGCGACGCCGGGGCGCACGCGGCAGTCCCTCGAGGGAGCGAGCTTCGACGCCTGGATCAAGTTCTACCGTCCCGACGAGAACTCCGTGAACTCCGCGGTCTCCTATTACCTCAAGGGCGCGCTGGCCGCGTGTCTTCTCGATCTCGAGATCCGCGCCGCGACGGTGCGGGCGAAGTGCCTCGACGACGTGGTACGCCACCTCGCTTCCGAGGCGGATCGCTCGGGGAGCGGGTTCGCGGAGCCCGACGGGTTCCTCGCGGCGCTCGAGCAGGTCGCGGGGGCGCACGGCGGTGCGTTCCGCCGCTTCATGGAGCGCTTCGTCGCGGGCACGGACGAGCTCGAGCTCGAGCGCATACTCGGGCACGCCGGCATCAAGTTCACCTGGAGCCGGCCTCCGGCCGAGGGAGACCGCGGCGCCTGGCTCGGCGTCGCGACGCGGCCCGAGGGACGCTCGATCATCGTGACCTCGGTGCGCAGTGACGGTCCGGCGTTCGCTGCGGGGCTCTACGCGGGCGACGAGATCGTGGCCCTGGACGGTCACCGCGTCGACGGCGGCCGGCTCGCGGCGCGACTCGCCGAGCGCGCGCCCGGATCGAGCGCGCGTGTGTCCGTGTTCCGGCGGGACGAGCTCCTGGACGTGACGGTTCCGCTGGCGGAACCCCCTCTCGAGGTCGTCACCCTCGCTCCCGATCCGGAGAGCACGACGGCGCAGGCAGGACTGCGCGAGGCGTGGCTGAGCCCGTTCCAGCGCTGACCCGCCGTCCAGCCCGCTGATACAGTGAAGATGTGGCCGGAACCGCCGCCGAAGCAGCGCGCGCCGAAGGCCGGCGCGAGCGCTACGACCTCCCCGTCACGGGAATGACCTGCGCGGGGTGCGTGGCGAACGTCGAGCGGGCGCTCTCCCGTACCCCAGGCGTGGAGACCGCGCTCGTCAACCTGGCCACGGAGAAGGCGACCGTGGTGCTCGATCCCGGGCGCGTCTCCCTCGACAGGCTCGCGGAATCGGTCCGCCGCGCGGGTTACGGCTTGATCCTGCCCGAGCCGGGAGCCGTCGACGCGCAGGACGCGGCGCGGAAGGCGGAGCGCGCCGAGATCGTCCGCCGGTTCGCGATCGCCGCCGTTCTCGGACTGCCAGTCCTCGTGCTCGGCATGAGTCACGGCACGCTCTCGGTCCCCGGAGACCGCTGGATCCAGCTCGTCCTCACGACCGGCGTGATGGTGCTCGCCGGAGGCTTCTACTTCCGGCGCGCGTGGGCCGCGCTCCGTCACGCCACCGCCGACATGAGCTCGCTCGTCGCCCTGGGAACGGGCGCGGCCTATCTGTACTCGTGCGTGGCCACGATCGCGCCGCAGGCCGTGTCCGCCGGCAGTTCCGGCGGCCACGACGAGATGCCGCCGGTCTACTTCGAGGCCGCGGCGGGGATCCTCGTCCTCGTGCTCTTCGGGAAGCTTCTCGAGACGGGTGCCCGCGTGGAAACCTCGGCCGCGATCCGGAAGCTCGCGCGCCTTCAGGTGCGCTCCGCCCACGTCGTCGCGGGCGAGACCGAGGAGGAGCGGCCGCTCGAAGCGCTCGCGCTCGGCGACGTGCTCGCGGTGAGGGAAGGCGAGTCGATTCCGCTTGACGGCGTGCTGGTCTCGGGGGGATCGGCCGTGGACGAGTCCGCGCTCACGGGCGAAAGCGTCCCCGTGGTCAAGCGCCCGGGGGACGAGGTCTTCGGCGGGACGTCCAACGGCGCAGGCGCGTTCCGGATGCGCGTGACGCGCATCGGGCGCGACACGGTCCTTCAGCAGATCGTGCGGATGGTCGAGGAGGCGCAGGGCTCGAAGGCGCCCGTCCAGCGCCTGGCCGACCGGGTGAGCGCCGTCTTCGTGCCGATCGTCCTGTTCGTCGCGCTCGCGACGGTGGCCGCCTGGCTCGTTTTCGGCCCCCCGGAATCGCGGCTCACGCTGGCGCTGGTCAATGGGGTCGCGGTCCTCATCATCGCTTGCCCGTGCGCGATGGGGCTTGCGACCCCGACGGCGATCCTCGTGGCCACGGGCCGGGGGGCTTCGATCGGCGTGCTCGTCAAGGGCGGCGGGGCGCTCGAGTCGGCCGCGCGCGTCGACACGGTGGTCTTCGACAAGACGGGAACGCTGACCGAGGGCCGCCCGGAGGTCGCCGCGGTCGAGACCGCGCCGGGGTTCGAGGCCGACGGCATGATCCGCCTCGCCGCCGCCGCCGAGTCCGGCGCGCATCACCCGTTCGCCGAGGCGATCCGCCGCGAGGCCGCGCGCCGCGGCCTCTCGATTCCTGCCGCCGCGTCGTTCGAGGGGATCGCCGGCTCGGGCGCTGTGGCGACGGTCGAGGGGCACGCGATTCTCGTCGGCCGCGGGGGATGGCTCGAAGACGCCGGGGTCGAGATCGCGGACCTGGCCTCGTACGAAGCGGCCTGGGCGAACGACGGGCGGACGCCGGTCCTCGTCGCCGTCGACGGGGTGCTCGCGGGAGGATTCGCCGTGGCGGACCCGGTCCGGCCCGGCGCCGCCGAGGCGGTCGCCGCGGCTCGGTCGCTGGGCTGCGAGGTCATCCTGCTCACGGGCGACCGCGCGGGCGTCGCGCGGGCGGTCGCGGATAGAGCGCGCCCGCCGCACGCTCGCCACGATCCGGCAGAACCTCGCATGGGCGTTCGTCTACAACGTGCTGGGGATCCCCGTCGCGGCGGGCGCGCTCTACCCGCTCACCGGTCGTCTCTTGTCGCCCGTGGTCGCATCGGGGGCGATGGCGCTCTCGAGCGTGTCGGTCGTGCTCAACAGCTTGAGGCTGCGGAGCTTCCGATAAAAAAAAGCCCCCGCAACAAGCGCGGGGGCATCAAACCGGCCGGCGGGGGGTCCACCGGCCGGCACGGGATCGAAGATCAGAAGGTGAGCGTCAGACGCGCGGCGATCCGCGAGACCGGATCGCTCGAGGTGACGCCGTAGGCGGCCTCGAGGGCCTTCCCCGGCAGCCACTCGCCGAGACCGACCTCCATGCCGACGTTCTTGCTGTAGCGATAGCCGTACTTGAGGTCGACTTCCGTCCCGAGGCTGTCCTCAGTCAGCGCGTTCTTCTCGGTCAGCTTCGCCCAGTGGGCGGCGATCATGAGCGAGTGATTGCCGAACCAGTGCTCGTAGCCGAGGTTGACGTCGGTGATGTTCTGCGGGCCGCCGTTGCCGATCGTGTCGATGAAGTCGAGGTCACCGAAGCGGTTGTTGGCGTGGAAGTCGCCGTACAGCGGGACGAAATTCTCGTCCTTGGTCGTGCTCGTCTTGTCGCCGGACGTCGAGAGGAATCCGATGTGGGCGCGGCCGTGGCTCTTGTCGCCGCCGAAGTTGAACGCGAACCAGCCCTCGTAGACCCACGCGCTGATGTCGACCTTCGGCCCGGCGGTCGGGCCGAACTTGTCACCGGTCTGAGAGGCGAGCTCGAGGTTCCAGTCGAACATGTCGCCGCCCTTGTAACTGCCGGGGGCCGCCATGGCCTTGTTCCAGCGGGCGCCGATCGTGTACAGCTTGGAGTCGGGCGCGCCGATCGGTCCGAAGCCGCCGAGGTCCTGAGCGACGAGCACGTAGCCGCCGACGGTGCCCCAGACCTTCTCGAAGTTGTAGTCGTAGGTCGCGCCGAAGAAGTTGCTGTCCTCGGTGCGGAACGAGTTTGCCGGGCCGTTCCCTTCGGCGACGTGGTAATAGAACCCGTTCAAGTCATTGTGACCGTGCTTCCACATGGCCCGGATGCCGTCGAACGACAGCCCGGCGTAGTAGTCGTTGTCGCCCATGAAAAGCTCGGTGCCGTAGGTGTGCTCCTGGCGGCCGACCCGGAGTCCGAAGTCGGTGCCGCCGAGCTTCGCGAGATCGACGTAGGCGGTGTAGAGCTGCACGCCCTGGGTGTTGAACTGATACGGGGTGTTGAACTGACCGATCGGGGGAAGGACGTCCTTCTGCGGGCTGAGCTCGTCGCCCCACGCGCCGACATACTGGAATCCGATGTGCGCGGAGACGTTCTGGGAGAACTGGCCGTTGATCCCGGCCATGACCCTGTAAGGCCAGAGCGACACGCCGTCGTCGTTCGCGCCGGCGGTCCCGGTGTTCTTCAGATCGAAGTAGTTGTTGAACGAGTCGAACCCGCTCCGGACCATCCCGTTGAACGTGAACTTGGCTTCCCCGTCGTCCTGCGCGAGCGCGGGCACGGACGTCTGCCCGACCAGCGCCGCCGCGGCCACCATCAACAGCACCTTCTTCATTCAAAACCTCCCAGCCAAGAGACCGGCACCGGATGTGAGGCCTTCAGCCGCTCGCAGCGTCCGACGGCCCCTTCGCGGGGGCGCGGTTCCCGGGGACCATCCCCGGCTCCCGTGCGATCTCGCCAAATCCCTTAAAATCCCCCTACTCGATGGGCATTAAGCCCGCAGGAGGCTAGCAGCAAGGGGCGTGCCCCGGCAAGATAAGTGTTAGAACTATCTGTTAAAGTCTTTTAAATCAGTCCATTGGGAAGGAACACACCCATAACTCTACAATATCTATGGGGAATTCCAAGGTTCCGGGATCCAATAGTCCGGATCGTCCAAGTTGCCGGATCAAAAAAGCTTGGAATCTCGTCGCGCTATCCGGCCAGGTAGAGGAGCGGGGCTGTGAGGAGACAAAGCGCACCCACGACAACCCAGTACCCGGCGACCAGGGCAATCGCCTGCATGCTCCACCGGCCACGTAGCACGCCGGCCACCGCGACGCCGGCGAGCGCGATCCCGCAGGCGAGATAGAACGCCTGCAGCACATTGGTGAAAAGGACCAGCGCGAAGAACTCTTTCACGATGCCGGACGAGCGTGCCCTGGCCCCTGGGACCTGGAGGGCAACGGTTGCGGCGCGTACCCCGTCGGGGCCGGCGGAAGCCGCCGGGATCACCGAATGAGGAAGCCAGAGACGACCATCCAGCATGAAGGGCTGGTCGCCGCTGACCGGCGGAGCCGTGCCGGCCCCGGATGCGGCCTTGGCGGGCGACCCGGGCGCCCCACCGGCCGCCGCGGTGGCGGCCGGAGCCGCCTTTACCACCTCGCGGATGAAAGCGATCGCGTCGACGAGGTCGCCGTCCTTGAGCGCTGGGTTGCCCCCGCGCGCGGGCATCGCGAGGTGAAGCTTGCTGGCCGGATCGAACGGCTGCCGGCCGATCTTGACGAACGCGAGAAGTTCCGCATCGGATTTTGACCGGACGAAATCGCTCTCCCGCAGGTTTGCCCCCTGCCCGCGCAAGCCGGTCAACTCGGGGCCGTGACACGCGGCGCACGTCCCGAAAAAGATCGTCTTCCCGTGCCCGGCGTCGGCCAGGTGGGCAGGTCCGGCCGCGGCCGGCGCGGCCGCAACGCGGGTACCGGTGTTCGGGGTCACGAAGCCGGCGTTCCGGCGCGCCGTCGGTGTTTCGATCCCGCGTACGACGAGCACGCCGGCACCGAACACCGACGCGGTGATGATCATCGCGCAAGCGATACGCCGGCGTGAGGCGACGGCGCACAACGCAGCCACGGCGCCGCACGACGCCGCGACGAGCATCCCGGCGGCGGCGAGGCTTCCCAGGGTCCTGTCGAGAAGCCGCGGCGCGAACGCGAACAGGTCCGGCCGGAGCCAGCGGAATGCGGCGAGCGTGGCCGCGGTCCCGCCCAGTGCCAAGGCGCCGGTGGCGGCGAACGCGACGATGCCCGTTCTCGCCGGGCCACGGACGGGCCGATTCGATTCGGTGGGGCCTCCGGGGCTCGTCATCGGTGCACCTCGATTGGAGACGGCGCCTCGTCCCAGCGGACCGCGGCTCCGCCGTGTTCCTTCACGAACGCGTGCGCCTCCTCGAGGGACGCGAACGCGAGCAGACCGGATCCCATCGGCGTCAGGGACGCGTCCGCGCGGACGAGGCTCGCCGTCCCGGCATCGATCCACGCGTCCCGCGCGTGGTCACGGACGAGGGCGGCGCCGTTCGCGATTCCCGGGTGTCCGGATCCCCATCGGCGAAGGCAGTCGATGTCGTCGAACAGCAGCCAGGCCATCCGGTCGCCCTCGCTCGCGCGCACCGCCGCGCCGACACGCGTGTCCGAGAAAGCCATGCCGCAGCCGGCGCAGACGTCGATGCCGGCACGAGGCGGGGGCGGTCCTTCGGGGACGTGGGCGCTGCAGGCCGCGAGCGCCGCGGCGAGGACGACGCACACGGCCGGCCGGATCGCGCTCACGGCCGGCTCGTGCGCGCGAACACCGCTCCGGCGGCCGCGAGCGGGAGGACGACCCACGCCGCGAGCGCGGCCGCGAACATCCACGGGAGCGCCGCTCCGTACGTCGTCGTCGCGTAGGTACCGGCGGGTCCGAGCATGTCGAGCGCCGGGTTCAAGCGTGCGAGGACGGCGAGCTTGAAGACCTGCAACGGATTCAGGAGCGCCAGGTCCAGAAGCTGCGGCGCGCGGAGCTGAAAGACGAGGCTCGATCCCATCAGGCCGAGATCCGTCAACAGGACCAGCGCGAGCCAGATGACCACGGCACCTCCGCCGGCCACCGACGCGCGGGGAGCGGCGCTCGACACGAGCATGCCGACGGACAG
>Ga0318514_10000454_pt1 | contig 12197 bp, 6 predicted proteins | sample GRESIP176b2f18_FD_203684 | JGI IMG/M metagenome (GOLD analysis project Ga0318514, IMG submission 203684) | Tropical soil microbial communities from Luquillo Experimental Forest, Puerto Rico - GRE.SIPMG.176b2f18 | ecosystem: Environmental > Terrestrial > Soil > Tropical forest > Bulk soil...
CGCCGCGATGCAGGAGTTGATCACCAGCAGCGTCCGCGACTATCCGCAACTCAAGCCGTTGATGACCAAGCTGTTCGACGACCGCAACACCGCCATGACGGCAAAGATCGAGCGCTTTCTGCAAACCCCCAAAAGTTATTTCGTCGCCGTTGGCGCCGGCCATCTGGTCGGCGACAAAGGCATCCTGAGTCAATTGCGGCGCAAGAATTTCAGGGTGGAGCAGCTTTAGGGTCGGCACTCAATCGGTTCAGCTGCTCCCTGCTTCGCCCTAGTCCGGCGGCGCTTAGTTCAGCCTCGAACCGGTCGGGCCTGTCCGCTCGATGCTATGACCGGTTCGGCGGGTCGCACCCGCCGTACGTGTTAGCTGATATGCAAAGAGAAAACCGTGCGATAATCGCGGCGGTTTTGTACACTCACGTCAACATTTCAAATCAAAAGGAGCGTCCAGAGATGCCAGAAGCAGCACAGACATTTACGGCAGGCCCGCTGACGTTTGCCGTCAAACACGAATTGTGGGACGAAAATATCCAGGATCACGCCGACCAGGGCGTTGCGATCATGGTCAAGGCGCAGGTCGCCGGCAAGGACACCACCTTGTTGCGGTTCAACTGTTTCGATATCGAGAAGAGCTACGATTACGGCCCGGAGAACAAGGAGTTCGCGATGGCCGGGCCGGAGATGCTCGGCGGCGCGATGCTGACCAATCACTACCAGATGGACCCGATCGCCTGCGGCAACCCGATCGGTTGGACGATCAAGACCCTCGGTACGAAGCTGTCCAAGATGCTGGATCGTGCGGGGTATCCGGCGGTCGGCGCGATGGTGGATTACGTCGCGGTGCGGGGCCTGCTGCCCCAGGTCGAGGCCTGCGCCCGCGAGCTCTACGCAACCAAGCGCAACACGGTCAAACACAACCGCGGCACCGACATCTTCGAGGCCGGCAACATTCGCTTCGGCCTCGAAATGCGGCGGCAAGCCGGGGGCGATGGCGGCCTCGCCATCCATGTGCTGGCCGATATCGGCGGCACGCCGGGCAAGGCCTATACCGAGGAAACCGAGCTCCTGGCCTTCGACCACTTCTGGAACAGCCCGCATTACCATTACGGCCCGCGCAACAAGAACCACCGCATCTATTGGGACACGACGTTGGTCGAGAACCCGCTCGCCTGGACCCTTGAGCAGTTCGAGAGCGGGAAATTGCGGGCGATGATCGAGCGAGCCGGTTATCCGGGTGTCGCCGCCGACCTTGACACAGGCAAGATCGCTTCGGTCTTGCCAGTGATGAAGAAGCGAGCTCTCGAAATGTGGGAGGAAGGCGAAAGGCTGACCGGCCACCCGGGCTTGCCCCTGGAGGTGACGCCTAACCTGGCCGCCGCCGAGTAAGCGCGAGGAGACGCCGTAAGGCGAGTGGTCTCCGACGAAGGCCGGAGGAGGTAGCTCGCCGTCCGTTGCCTTCCGGCGGGTTACACCGCCCGACGCTCACCCACAGGAACGGCGCAAAAGCGGGTTGCCCGAGGTGCTGTGCTGCGCCATCTTCGTCGTGCGCAGGACCAAGCGCGAGATCCTCGAGACGAATCGCGGCCGAGGCAGAGGATGGACAAAGCGTTAGAAGGTGTGAGGGTGCTCGATTTGAGCCATGTCCAGGCGGGCCCGACCGGGACGCAGCTGTTGGCGTGGATGGGCGCTGACGTGATCAAGGTCGAGATGCCCGGCCGCGGCGACATCACCCGCGGCCAATTGCAGGATGTGAAGGGCGCCGACAGCCTCTATTTCACGATGCTGAACTCGAACAAACGCAGCATCACGGTCAACCTGAAGTCGCCCAAGGGCAAGGCGGTCATCGAGGCGTTGGTCCGGCGCAGTGACGTAGTCATCGAAAATTTCGGTCCTGGTGTGCTCGATCGTCAGGGCTTCACCTGGGAGCGCTTTCAGGAGCTCAATCCGCGGATCATCTATGCCTCGATCAAAGGGTTCGGCCCGGGCCCCTACGCGGACTGCAAGGCCTATGAGAACGTCGCCCAGTGCATGGGTGGTGCGGCGAGCACGACCGGCTGGGAGGACGGTCCGCCGACCGTGACCGGCGCCCAGATCGGCGACAGCGGCACCGGCGTACACACAATCGCCGGTATCCTCGCCGCACTCTACCAGCGCGAGCGCACCGGTAAGGGCCAGCGGGTGGAGGTCGCGATGACCGACGCGGTGCTCAATCTGTGCCGGGTCAAGATGCGCGACCAGCAGCGCCTAAAGCACGGGCCGCTGACCGAGTACCCGAACAAGGAATTCGGCGATGCGGTGCCGCGCGCCGGTAATGCTTCGGGCGGCGGACAACCGGGTGCCGCATTGCGCTGCGCGCCGGGCGGCCCGAACGACTATGTCTACGTGATCATCCAGCCGCCCTGCTGGGAGCCGCTGATGAAGCTTTGCGGCCGCGAGGAACTGATCGCCGATCCCGGGTTCGCGACGCCGCAAGCGCGGCTGCCCAAGATCCCCGAGTGCTTCTCGATCATTGAGAAGTGGACGATGACCAAGACGAAGTTCGAGGTCATGGCGGCATTGAACGAGGCCGACGTGCCGTGCGGCCCGATTCTGTCGTTGAAGGACATCTACGAGGACAAGTCGCTCTACGAGCGCGGCATGCTGGTCGAGGTCGACCATCCGACCCGCGGCCGCTATGTCCAGGTCGGCTCGCCGATCAAACTGTCCGACTCGCCGGTCGAGGTGAAGCGTTCGCCGCTGCTCGGCGAGCACACCGACGAAATTCTCGGCTGGCTCGGCTTCGGTAAGGACGAGATCAAGGCATTGCACGAGGAGGGGGCCGTCTAAGCCGCTGATGCCGTCGTCCCCGCACCACGACCGTCGCATCCACCCCGGATCGGGGCGCCGGCGCGGGCCCGACCACCCGAAAGGCCGGCAGGTCGATCCGGCTGCGCTCGCCGATGTGCAAGCGCTGCTCGGCGACTGCGAGCGCCGTCGTGACCTGCTGATCGAGCATCTCCATCTGCTGCAGGATCACTTCGGCTGCCTGCATTCGCGCCATCTGGCTGCATTAGCCGAAGAGATGCGGCTCGCGCTCGTCGAGGTGTATGAGGTCGCCTCGTTCTACGCTCACTTCGACATCGTCATGGAGGGCGAGGCGCCGCCTCCGGCGATCACCGTCCGCGTCTGCGACAGCCTGAGCTGCGAGCTTGCCGGCTCGGCTCAGCTTCTCACTGGTCTCGAGATCCGGCTGGGCGACGGTGTCCGCGTCGTCCGTGCGCCGTGCATGGGCGGCTGCCATCGTGCGCCGGTCGTCGCGATCGGCCATGCGCTGCACGAGAGCGCCACCATCCCCAGTGTCGGTGCGGCCGTCGCGGCGGGCGAAACGCACCCTCCGATCCCCGGATTTGTCGGCCTCGACGCCTATCGCGCGGCCGGCGGCTATCGCCTGCTGGAGGCGTGCCTAGCCGGAGAGCGCAAGCCGGAACAATTGATCGAAATTCTCGAACATTCCGGTCTCCGCGGGCTCGGCGGCGCGGGGTTTCCGGCTGGCCGCAAATGGCGTCTGGTACGTCAGGAGCCGGCGCCACGGCTAGTTGCGGTCAATGCCGACGAGGGCGAACCCGGCACCTTTAAAGACAGACATTTCCTCGAAACCGACCCGCACCGCTTTCTCGAAGGCATGCTGATCGCCGCTTGGGTGGTTGAGGCGGCCGAAATTTATGTCTATCTCCGTGACGAATACCCGCAATGCCGTGTAATCCTCGAAAGCGAGATCGGTGCGGCCGAAGCGGCCGGCCTTGCGCGGCACGCAAGGATCCATCTTCGCCGCGGCGCCGGTGCCTATATCTGCGGCGAAGAATCGGCGATGCTCGAAAGCATCGAAGGCAAGCGCGGTCTGCCGCGGCAGCGGCCCCCCTTTCCAGCTCAGGTCGGGCTCTTTGGCCGGCCGACCCTGTGCAACAATGTCGAGACCCTCTACTGGGTCCGCGATATCGTCGAGCAAGGCCCGGAGTGGTTCACTCGGGAAGGGCGCAACGGACGCAAGGGGCGGCGCACCTTCTCGGTGTCCGGGCGAGTCAAGAACCCGGGTGTCAAGCTCGCCCCGGCAGGCATCACCGCGCGCGAGCTGATCGACGAGTATTGCGGCGGCATGGCCGATGGGCACAGGTTCAAAGGCTACCTGCCCGGCGGCGCTTCGGGCGGCATCCTACCGGCGGCGATGGCCGACATTCCGCTCGATTTCGGGACGCTCGAACCCGAGGGCTGCCTGATCGGCTCGGCCGCAGTCGTCGTGCTGTCGGACAAAGACGACATGAGAGCGGTGGCGTTGAACCTGCTTCGTTTCTTCGAGGACGAAAGCTGCGGCCAGTGCACGCCGTGCCGCGCCGGCACCGAGAAGGCGGTCAAGCTGATGACCGCGCCGCATTGGGATGAGCCGCTGCTCGAAGAGCTGACCCGGGTCATGAGCGACGCCTCGATCTGCGGCCTCGGCCAGGCCGCGATGAACCCGGTCAAGATGGTGCTCAAGCACTTCCGCGAGGACCTGAGATGAGCGATCCGGTCCGCTTTACCCTAGACGGCAGCGAAGTCTCGGCTGAGCCGGGCGAGACGATCTGGCAGGTCGCCAACCGTCAGGGGATCGAAATCCCGCATCTCTGCTGGCTGCCGAAGCCCGGTTACCGCGCCGACGGCAATTGCCGCGCCTGCATGGTTGAGATCGAGGGCGAGCGAGTACTTGCCGCCTCGTGTGTGCGCCAGCCGACCGCGGGCATGAAGGTGCAGACCGCGAGCGAGCGCGCGAAGTTCTCGCGCAAGCTGGTGTTCGAGCTGCTGATCGGCGACCAGCCGGACCGTGCGGTCGCGCACGACCCGAACTCGCGGCTATGGCAATGGGCCGACCGGCTGGAGGTCAGCGACAGCCGCTTCCCCGGACATGCGCCGAGGGCGCCTGATCGCAGCCACCCAGCGATGGCGGTGCAGCTCGATGCCTGCATCCAGTGCAATCTCTGTGTGCGGGCGTGCCGCGAGGTTCAGGTCAACGACGTGATCGGCATGGCGGCGCGCGGCTACCACGAAAAGATCGTGTTCGATTTCGACGACCCGATGGGCAACAGCACTTGCGTTGCCTGCGGCGAATGTGTGCAGGCCTGTCCGACCGGCGCGCTGATGCCGGCGACCTTGGTCGATGCGAACGGCGTCTACGCCAATGCCCCCGAGCGCGAGGTCGACAGCGTGTGCCCCTATTGCGGGGTTGGCTGTCAGCTGACCTACAAAATTCGTGAAGACCGCATCGTCGCGGTCGAGGGCAAGGACGGGCCGGCCAACCACAACCGGCTCTGCGTCAAAGGCCGTTTCGGCTTCGACTACGCTCATCACCCGGACCGCCTGACCGAGCCGTTGATCCGCAAGGACGGCGTCTCCAAGCATGACACCGATATCGACCCGGCCAATCCCTATACGCATTTTCGTAAGGCAAGTTGGGAAGATGCGCTCGATCGCGCTGCCGAGGGCCTCAAACGCATTCGCGACCGCGAGGGGCGGCGGGCGCTGGCCGGGTTCGGCTCCGCCAAGGGCTCGAACGAAGAGGCCTATCTGTTCCAGAAGCTCGTGCGCACCGGGTTCGGCAGCAACAATGTCGACCACTGCACGCGGCTCTGCCACGCCTCCTCGGTCGCGGCTTTGATGGAGGGGATCGGATCCGGCGCCGTAACCGCCCCGTTCACTGCCGCGGCTGATGCCGACGTGATCATCGTCATCGGCGCGCGTCCGACCGAAAATCACCCGGTCGCGGCCACCTTTTTCAAACAGGCAGCCAAACGCGGCGCCAAAGTCATCGTGATCGATCCGCGCGGCTACAGTTTGATGCGCCATGCGTGGAAAACGCTGCGCTTCAACCCCGGGCGCGACGTCGCACTGCTGAACGCACTGATCTACACGATCATCGACGAGGGCCTGTACGACCGGCAATACGTGCAGGCGCACACCGAGGATTTCGAGCAGCTGCGCGAGCACATCCGCGACTACAGCCCGGAAAAGATGGCGCCGATCTGCGGCATCGATGCCGCGACCCTGCGCGAGGTCGCGCGCACCTACGCGCGCGCCGAGGCGGCGATCATCTTCTGGGGCATGGGCATTTCGCAGCATGTCCACGGCACCGACAACGCCCGCTGCCTGATCGCGTTGGCACTCGTCACCGGCCAGGTCGGGAGGCCCGGCACCGGGCTGCACCCGCTGCGCGGCCAGAACAACGTGCAGGGCGCCTCGGACGCCGGTTTGATCCCGATGGTCTATCCCGATTACCAATCGGTCGAGAGCCCGGAGATTCGCGCCAAATTCGAGACGCTGTGGCAGACGTCGCTCGACGACAAGCGGGGGCTGACCGTCGTCGAGATCATGGATGCAGTGCATCGCGACGAGATCAAGGGCATGTACATCATGGGCGAGAACCCAGCGATGTCGGACCCCGATGTCCAGCACGCGCGCGAGGCGCTCGCCAAGCTCGAACATCTCGTCGTCCAGGACATCTTTCTGACCGAGACCGCGAAATACGCCGATGTCGTCTTGCCGGCCTCGGCTTGGCCGGAGAAGGACGGCACCGTCTCCAACACCAACCGCCAGGTACAGATGGGTCGGGCCGCTCTGCCATTACCCGGCAATGCTCGCCTCGATTGGTGGATCATCCAGGAGATCGCGCGCCGCATCGGGCTCGACTGGTCCTACGCCCATCCGCGCGACGTGTTCGCCGAGATGAAGCGGGCAATGCCGTCGCTCGACAACATCACCTGGGAGCGGCTCGAGCGCGAGAGCTCGGTGACCTATCCATGCGATGCCGAGGACCAGCCCGGCAACGGCATCGTCTTTGGCGATGGGTTCCCGACGGCATCGGGCCGCGGCCGCCTGGTCCCGGCCGCGATCATCCCGCCGGCCGAGGAGCCCGATGCCGAGTACCCGATGGTGCTGACCACCGGCCGTCAGCTCGAACATTGGCACACCGGGGCGATAACCCGACGGGCGAGCGTGCTCGACGAGCTCGAGCCCGAAGCGGTCGCCAGCCTCGCACCGGCGGAATTGCGCGCGCTCGGCATCGCCGCCGGCGACCAGATCCGCGTCACCACCCGCCGCGGCACCATTGAGTTGAAGGCGCGAGCCGACAGCGCCGTCGCTCCGGGCCAAGTGTTTATCCCATTCTGCTACGCCGAAGCAGCCGCCAACGTGCTGACCAACCCGCAGCTCGACCCGTTCGGCAAGATCCCGGAATACAAATTCTGCGCCGCCAAAGTCGAACCAATCGCGCTTCCCCTCGCAGCAGCAGAGTAGGTCGGTCCCGGGCGCTGTGCAGATCCAGAGGCGAGAAATGGAAACGCATTGGGGTGATCTCGTCTCGGCAAAAGTGGCGGCGCATGGGGTGCTCGTCCTCGGGATCGATCCCGCGCCTGAGCACGCACCGTGGGCACTCTCCGCCGGCCCTAGCCCGTTCCTCAGGCGATACGCCGAACTTCTTATGAGCGCCGCGCACGGTCTCGTGGGCTTCGTCAAGTTCCAGTCTGCCTTCTTCGAGGCCTTCGGCAGCGAGGGCATGTCAGAATTGGCGGGGGCGATCGCGGTGGCAAAGGAGCTCGACTATGCCGTGATCCTCGACGCGAAGCGCGGAGACATCGGCTCGACTGCCGAGGCTTACGCGCAGGCGTATCTGTCCCCTGCCCATGCCGGCGGCACCGACCTTGAAGTTGATTGCCTTACGGTGAACCCGTTCCTTGGTCCTGAGACGATGGAACCCTTCGTGGCGCGGGCGCGAGATTTCGGTAAGGGCCTTTTCGTCCTCGTCAAGACCTCCAACCCAGATTCCGGATGGCTCCAGGATCAACGCCTGAAGGGGGGCTCGATATCTGACTTGGTCGCGCAGATGGTCGCCCGTTGGGCCGAAGCAACTACGGGGACGAGTGGCGTCGGAGCGGTCGGCGCCGTGGTCGGCGCGACCTACCCCGAGCAGGCACGACGCCTCAGACAGCTGATGCCGAGATCGACGTTCCTTGCACCCGGCCTCGGTGTGCAAGGGGGCGACGCGCGTGCCCTATCCTCGCTAGCCACAAAGACCGGCCCGGTGTTGGTGTCCGCCTCGCGCGGGATTACGAGTGTGGAAGATCGAGATATGCCGATCGCGGCCTACAGGACGCTCGTTCGGGATCGCATCGCCGCATACGCCGCCGCGGCAAAACCTCAGGGTCAGACAGGAGCATAATCTGATAGATATCGGAGACATGCGAAAAATCGCAGTAGTTGTCTTCTGACCCGCAGCTAGAGAGACGCCGCCTCTTCTCGCCAGCACCATTTTTGATGACTCTCGGCAATGGGGGTGCGTTACGAGCCGTTACCAAGCGAGGACAAAATTTTAACAAAGCGAGGACAAAAATTTTACCAAATACTCATCGATTTTTTGCGCAGCCACGCGCCGGGGTTCATCTTCACGACCTCACTGCCGCCGGCGCTTGCCGCCGGCGCGCTCGCCAGCATCCGCCATCTGAAACAGAGCCAATTCGAACGCGATCGCCACCAGGAGCGCGCGACGACGTTGAAGCGCCACCGGATCTATGTCCAGCCGATCAATTACCCGACCGTGCCACGCGGCACCGAACGCCTGCGCCTGACCCCGACGCCATTGCACAGCGCCGCCGACATCGAAGCGCTGGTGGCGGGCCTCAGCGATGTGTGGAGCGGGCTCACCTTGCGCCCTGCGGCCTGATCGGCAACGAGATTGTGAGCGACAAGTGCGTGGGTTGGCTACGCGTCGAGCGTCTCGAGCAAGGCCTTTGCCTCTTGTAGGTCTGGTGTGTCGAAGCCTTCGGTAAACCAGCAGTAGACAGACGCGAGGACGGCGCGAGCCTCGTCTCGCGGCCCCTGAGCGCTCAAGAGGCGAGCCAAGCTGACGGCGGCGCGCAACTCGAACCCGCGGGTGCCCTGGTCGCGCGCCACGGTCAGTGCAGCGCGCAAACAACTCTCGGCCTCTTTCCAGTCGTTGGATGGCAATCGGCCCAGGAGGTCGCCGCGCCGGCGGTGGAGCTCGGCATCGGCCCAATGTGCGCCAGAGGCCTCTGCCGCTGCCGATGCCGTAGCGAGCATTTGCAACCCTGCCGCGACCTTTCCTTTGAGCGCGAGGGCCTCCGCCACGAAACCCAGGACCATCGGATCGGAGCGGCGTATTCCCGTAGCTTGCATAGCCGCCACGGCTTCATGGATCCGTTCGACGGCGGCCTCCCCCTGTCTGCGAAGAGTCAAGGCCGCGCCTTGCAGGAGTAGGCCGTATCCCAAAAACAGCGCGAACCCGTGCTCGCGCGTGAGCGAAACCAGCTCATCCGCAGCCTGCTCCGTCTCGGCCGCCCAGCGCGCCGAGGTCGCCATCAGGCCCTTGTAAATAAGGGCGTAGGCGAGGGTATGGCGATGGACGGATTGTCGGGCCCGCCGGATCCCCCCCTCCAAGGCTCTGCGCGCCTGGTCGGGGTAGCCGCAATGCCAGAGTGCCCACGCCCGGACGCATTGAGCGGTAATGCCGATGTCCGCACCAAACCGGAACGCAAGCTCCCGGTGCTCTTCGGGCCGGTACAACTCAACCGCGCGATCAAGGTGGGACAACGCGGCCGGGTAATTCCCAGTGAAGATCAGCGCCGAGCCGACGAGCCGATGGCCGACCAGCAGCAGTCCCAACTGCGGGTGAGCTTCGGCGAGCGACATGAATTCCTTGGCCTGCTCGAGCGCTGCGATCGGCTCGCCGCCGAGGTACTGGGCGACCCACAATCCATACAGCACCGAGAAATGCAGGATTGTCCCCGTAGCGTCGGTCTCGACGATCAGGCTGCGCGCGCGACCCAGTACTTCGGATACTTCGGGGTGAACATGGCCCTTCGATTCCCTCAGCGCCGACGCCAGTGTGACCTGGAGATCGAGCTCCTGCCGCTTGCGCTCGCGAGAGTCCGGCAGATCGGAAATCAGCAGCAATCCTCTCCTCAACTGCGCTTCCGCCTCGATCATCGCAGAGCGAGCCGCGGATTGCCGACCGGCTTTGACCCAGTAGATAACCGCTTGTTCTATAGATCCGGCCTCGGTGTAGTGATGCGCCAGCAGCCCGGGCTGCTGATCGGTAACTTCGGGGAAGCGCTCTTCCAGCACCGCAGCGATGCGGGCGTGAAGCTCACGCCGCCTGCTGCGGAGTAGGGTCTCGTGGGCGGCATCCTGAAGGAGCGCATGCTTGAAGAGATAGATAGCGTCCGGTGGCGTGCCGCGACAGTACAGAAGCTCCGACTGGACGAGCGATTGCAACCCCTCCTGAACCCGATGCTCGGGAAGCCAATCAGCAACCGCGCGTATCGCCTCATGAGAAAACTCTCGGCCGAGCGCCGCACCGATCTGCGCTACCTCTTTGGCCGGGCCCAGACGATCGAGGCGGGCGATCAACAAGCCCTGCAAAGTGCTCGGAATCGCCAGCGGCGGAACCCGACCGTGCAGCCGATATTCGTCGTCGAGCTCGAGCAGCAACCCACTCTCGAGCACGGTCTTGGCCAGCTCTTCGACGAACAACGGCACGCCATCCGAAAGGCCGACGATTTGGCCGTGGACCTCGCGCGGCAATCGTTTGCCGGTGACGTGTTCCGCTATGGCGGTCACCTCACGATTGCCCAGCCGGTTCAGCACTATCGCGGTGGCGTGCGCGTGGCCGGCCCACGGTGGCGTGAACTCCGGCCGGTAGGTGATCAGCAGCAGCACTGGCAGGTTTCGGGCTCGATAGGCGATTGCGTCAAGCAGCTCGCGTGAGGTTGCATCCATCCAGTGCGCATCCTCGAAAACCGCGAGGACCCGCCGTTCGCTTGCCACCCCGGCGAGTTGCGCCACCACCGCCTCCAACGTCCTCTGCTTGCGGTGCTGCGGGGTGAGGTTGGGTGGCGGGTATCGTTCGCCGCCGGGAACCGACAGCAAGGCGGCGATCAGCGCAACCGCCTCGTCGCCGATCGACGGGTGAACCAGCGCTTCGAACTTCGCGAACCGTTCATCCGGGCTGTCGTCGCGCCTGAAGCCGGCGGCGCGTTCGAGCTGCGTGATCACCGGATACAGCGGACTGTCCTGATGATTTGGGGAGCAATAAAAACTCAGAACCGCGTCATTGGCCAGCCTGTCCCGAAGCGCGCGGACCAGACGTGACTTTCCAATGCCCGGCTCCCCCGAGATCAGCACTACGCGGCCTTCGCCCGACTGGATCTGCTGCCAGCGCCGCAGCAGCAGGTCGATCTCCTCATCGCGACCGATCAAGGGCGTCAAGCCCCCGTCGCGCAGCGCTTCGAAGCGGCTCTCGGCAGCGCTCTGGCCGACCACCTGCCATGCCGGAACCGGCTGCGCCAAGCCCTCCAGTGCGACGGGGCCGACTAGTTGATAGTCGAAAAGGCCGCGCACGAGACCGTGCGTGCTGGGAGCGATCACGACCGTGTCCGCGGGTGCTATCGACTGGAGCTGGGCCGCGAGGTCCGGGGCCTCGCCGATCGCGACCGGCTCATGGACGGCGCCATCGAGGGCTGCACTCCCCGCCACGACCAGCCCTGAAGCAATGCCGACCCGCACATGCAGCGAGGGGGCGAGGCGGATGGCGAGCTTCGGCACCGCGTCGATAAGCGCGAGCCCGACGCACACCGCTCTCTCGCCATCGTTCTCGTGCGCCTCGGGGTAGCCGAAATAAGCGAGGACGCCATCACCCGAGAAGGGCGCGGGAATTCCGCCGAAGCGAGCGATGACCTCAGCGCAGCACCGGTGGTAATCAGCCAACACGACGCGCAAATCCTCCGGATCGAGCCGAGACGCCAGGGCCGTAGATCCGACCAGACCGCAAGACATGACGGTCAGCTGTCGACGCTCAATCGTTTGCGGCGGCGCCTCCGCTGGCGCGTCCAACGCCGTCTGGGCTGGTGAGCGGATCTCCCGGAGTTGTGCTGCGAATTTGTACCCTTCGCCCAGCACAGTAACGATAAACCGCGGTACCTTGGGGTCCGGCTCGATCTTTCGCCTTAGTCTCCCGACCAGCACATCGACGCTGCGATCATAGGGCTCGGCCCGACGGCCGAGCGCCGCATCGAGCAACTGATCACGCGACAGGACTCGGCCGGAGTGGCGGGCCAATACGACGAGCAGCGCAAACTCGGCACGCGTCAGCGGCACTTCGCTGCCGCCGCAGTCACGCAGGG
>Ga0318514_10000459_pt1 | contig 12160 bp, 5 predicted proteins | sample GRESIP176b2f18_FD_203684 | JGI IMG/M metagenome (GOLD analysis project Ga0318514, IMG submission 203684) | Tropical soil microbial communities from Luquillo Experimental Forest, Puerto Rico - GRE.SIPMG.176b2f18 | ecosystem: Environmental > Terrestrial > Soil > Tropical forest > Bulk soil...
GCCCAGGCCAAACGGACCGGCGCATCGTCGCCGCCGGCGCGAGGAAGCGGGATGAGCCGCGGCTGCCGCTGACCCGGTCCGGACGGTACCGTCGTCGTGTCGGCAAGAACGACGATCGGCGCCTCGAGCCCCTTGGCGCCGTGCACGGTCATGACCCGCACCTCGTCGCGCCTGATTTCCATGTCGCGTTTCACATCGGTTTGCGTGCCGCGCAGCCAGGCGAGGAACCCCTGCAAGGACGGCGTCTCGCGGCGCTCGTATTCGAGCGCCAGATTGAGGAACTCATCGAGCGCATCGTCGGCTTCGTGACCGAGACGCGCGAGGAAGCGCTTGCGGCCGCGCTCGGCTCCCAGCACCCGGGCGTAGAAGGCAAACGGCATCTGCTGCACCCAATTCGCGAAGCGATCGAGTTTTGCCGCGGCTTCGGCAAAATGCGGCCGCAGCGCGGCTTTCGCGCGCAAAGCGCCGCGCAACGAGCCTTTGCGATCCCACGCGATCGCGAACAAGTCATCGTCATCGAAACCGAATAGCGGGCTTTTCAGCACGCTCGCCAGGGCGAGATCGTCTTGGGGCAGCAGCAAGGCGTCGGCGAGCGCCAGCAGATCCATGACCGCAATATGCTCGGTCAGCACGAGGCGGTCGGCGCCCGCCACCGGGATTTGCGCTTCCTTCAGCGCCCGGATGATCGCATCGAACAGCGGGCCGCGCTGGCGCACCAGGACCAGCACATCGCCCGCCCGCGCGCCTTGCTTGATCCAGCGCTTGGCATTGTTTGCCAGCTTGGCCGCGAGCCGCGCCTGCGGGCTCTTTTCGGTCAGTTCGTCGAACGGCGCATCCCAGGCCTCGATCTCGCGCTTGTCCTGCGGCTTGATCGTTTCCCAGATTTCGACCAGTCCAGGGGCAGCATCCGGCAGCGCGATGTGAGGCGGAATGCCGTCCGGATCTGAGGTGACGCTGGCGTGAATCGTATTGTGCGCAAAGACATCATCGACGGCGCCGAGCACGTTCGCCCCGGAGCGGAACGAGTGCTTGAACTTGAGCGGCACAAAGGCGAGCCCGCTCGCCGCATGGGCGCGTTGGAATGAGACCTGCATTTCTGCAAACGCGTGCGGCGCGGCGCCCTGGAACGAGAAGATCGACTGCTTCTCGTCACCGACCGCGAAAATCGTTCGCCTGACCGTCCGCGCGCCCGCGCCCGCGAAGAACTCTCCCGTCAGCCGCCGAACGATCTCCCATTGCTTGGAACTCGTATCCTGCGCCTCGTCGATCAGCACGTGGTCGATGCCCTGATCGAGCTTGTAGTGCACCCAAGCCGCGCGCTCCTCGCCAAGCAGAGCGAGTGTCTTGTCGATCAGGTCGTCGTAGTCGAGTAGGCCGCGCCGATCTTTTGCCGCCTGATAGCGGGAGATCACTGCGTCCGCGATGGTGATGAGCGCCGCGGTGCGGTTGCGGCAGGCGAGCGCCTTGCGCCGCTCGTGCAGCGGCCGCAAACGTGCCTGCTCCTCGACGAGGCGGCAGGCGAGCGCCGGATGCTGGATGGCCAGAGGTTTGGTAACGAGATTGGCGCGCGGCTCGAGCTTGCTGTCGAAAAAGACGTTGAGATAGGCCTCGACCCGTTCGCTGCCGGTCGCGGCACAGGCGGCAAGGAGACGCGCGCATTGCTCCTGGTCGCGGGCCGAGCTCGCTTTGCAGGCTGCCGCGACTGCGCGCCATTCCGATGACGGCAGCAGCGGCCCCTCCGCGATCTCTTTCTCCACCTGCTCCAGTGTGTCGTCTGCGGCGACGCCGAGGGCACCACAAAGACTTGTGATCGCGCCTTCGATGCTGCCGGCGTGATCGATCCACGCGCGAAGGGGGTCGCGCTTGCGGATGGCTTCGCCGAGCGCCTCCTTGAAGGTCTGGTCACTCGCCGTCGTGATCGCGGTCGCAAGCGCGCGGCCGAGCGGGCCATCGGGCGCCATCGAGGCATCGAGCAACACGTTGAGGCTGATGTCGTTGAGGAGCTGCGCCTCCGCAGTCTCGTCGAGCACGCTGAAGCGGGCGGCGACGTTTGCCTCGAAGGGAAACTGCTGCAGGAGCCGCGTGCAGAACGCGTGAATGGTCTGTACCTTGAGGCCGCCCGGCGTCTCCAGCGCCATCGCGAACAGCCGCCGCGCCAATGCGCGCCGCGTGGCATCCGGGCGCAGGTCGGAGATCGCTCGGATCGCGCGATCGAGCTCTCCGTCGTCGAGCGCGGTCCAGCGGCGCAGCTCGTCGAAGATGCGGTTCGCCATGTTGGCGGCGGCAGCCTTGGTGAAAGTGATGCAGAGAATCTTTGCGGGATGAACGCCGTCGAGCAGCAGCCGCATCACCCGCTGCGCCAGCACATGCGTTTTGCCGGAGCCGGCATTGGCCGCCACCCACGCCGAGACAGCGGGATCCGACGCCTCGATCTGCACGCGGATGAGGTCTGCGGGGATCTCGCGGATGGCACGATGGATATTCATCGTTTTATTCACTCGCCCTCTGCTGCATCGTCCGCGCCGCCGGCCGACCACTCCTTCACGCGGGCGAGATGGTCATAGGGGCCGTAGCGGGATTTCCACATCGACAGCACCAAGGGCAGATACGGCTGCTGCTCGTCCTCGAACTTTGTGGCGACCTCGATGAGCTTCTCGAGCGCGCGTTCTGCGTGCGAGTTTGCGTCGCCCTGCTTGAATCCGATCGGCCGCTCTTCGCCCGCCAGCTCGCCGCCCCTGAGCGCGACGTAAACGAGATCGCAGACGGCGGCGTCCGCAGCGATTCCGGGAAATCCGCCGCGGCGCAAAATGGCGGCTTCCAGGGTGAGTTGCGGCGAGATGCCGATGCGCACCTGCTTTTCGGTCGGCACCTGGCCGGTCTTGTAGTCGAGGACGGCATAGCGTCCGTCGGGGCGGCGTTCGATGCGATCGGCGCGCGCGCGCAAGGTAAACACGCGCTCGCCGAGCGTGATCGGGATCTTGCCGTCGACTTCGGCGATGAGCGCGGTCCCGTTGTTGCGGCGCTCGCCGTCCCAGGCGGCAAACCAGCGTGCGATCCGCTGGAAACGCGGCCACCAGAAGGCGCGCGCCTCCGGGTAGTCCTCGAGTGCGGCAAAGTGCTTGGCGCCGATCGCGATCAGCTCGGCGGCCGGATCGGGCGGCAGCGCGGCCGCAAACTTCTTCGTGAATTCGCCCAGCGCAGCATGCATGACGATACCCCGGTCGGCGGCGCCGGGCGGCAGGTCGATGGGATCGAGCTCGCGCAGCTTGAGGACGCGCTTGGCGTAGATCGTGTAGGGATCGCGCAGCCAATTCTCCACATCGGTGACCGAGAGCCCGGTCGGGCGTGCGGCGCGCGGCGGCTTTGGCGCGGGCCGATCGATCCGCTTGATCTCGGGCGGGCGATCGAGCGCGCGTGCCCAGGCAAGATACTTCGCGCCGCGCGCGCGCGCTTGCTCCCACGCGGTCGTGCCCGCGACCGCCGCCAATCGCTGGACGAAGCGGGACTGCACCGTGGGCGTGCCGGCGAGCTTGGCGGGATAGGCGAGAACCACCTCTCCGGCGCCCAGCGCCTGAGCGAAATCGTGCGCGGCGAGCGACGTGCGCCGCTCCGGCAGATCGAGGCCGAGCGCCTGGCGCATCGGGCGGCTGAGCCAGGGATCCGAGCGCGTCTGCGGCGGCCACACGCCCTCCACCAGGCCGCCGAGAACGATGCGGTCGGCGCTTTGCAGCCGCGCCTCGAGCAGCCCGTAAATGCGCACGCGCACCTCGGGCCGACCAGGACGCCGCACGAAGCGATCGGCGATCGCGGCCTTGAACAGGTCGGCAAATTCTTCGGGGACCACGGCTAAAGCGGCCGCGCCATCCGCCTCCGTGATCTCGTCGAACGCGTGCGCGAGCGCGACGCCCTCGCGGTCCGTGAACGCCGCTGCGACGCCATTTTCGTCCTTGCTCAGAAGGCCAATGACATCGCGTAGCTGGGCGGCGATCTCGGCGAACGGCCGCGGCGCCCGCCACAGGCGTTCAAGCGGCGCAAGCGCGCCCGTGAGTTGCTCGACGAGCGTGGCAGCGGCGGCAAGCTCCGCATCGTGAAGATCGGTGCGAGGATCGGATGGATGCAGATCAGACGGCTCTTTGCGCCGCAATTTTGCAAGCTCGCTGCGAAACGCCGCCAGCGCATGGGCAAGGCCCGTGGTTCCGGGTTGCGGGCGCGGACCACGCAACACCGCCCGCTCCAGTGCGGCGATGGCGTGCGCATGCGCGTCGTGCGCCGCACCAAGGCGCGTCAGCGGATGCTTGAGCAGCGCAAGCACGGCGACCGGCGTGACCCCACCCAGCACCGTTTGTGCGGCAAGCCGCGCGAAGCGGCCGGCCGACGTGTCGGAAAGCGGATCACCGCCGGAATCGTCCGCCGCAATATTCCAGCGCTCCAGCGCGGTGAGCACCCGCCGGGCGAGGTCGCGATCCGGGGTAACCAGAGCCGTGGTCTTGCCGGGTGCCTCTACCGCTTCGCGCAACGCGATCGCGATTGCGAGCGCCTCCTCTTCGGCGTTCGCGGCCTCGATCACGGACAATCCCTCAAGTGCAGCTGGCGCGCCGGCTCCGGCAAGTTGCTGCCAGCGATCCGTGCTGGCGGCGGGCCGCAGCGCCTCGGAAACCTGACGCTCCCGTTTCTCCCGCGCGGGCTCGCCCAGCACCGCGACCGCCTCGCGCGCAATGCCGATGCGCGATAGCAGCGCCTGCATGGCGAATTGCGGATGTCCGAGCGCAGGCGCTGAAAGTTCGTCGCCCGCTATCAATTGCCAGGACTCGGCATCGAGCCCGAGGTCGAGGCCGGGCAGCACCACCACCCCGCGCGGCAGCCTGGCAATGGTCGCGATCAGCTCGGCGGTCGCAGGCATCGAGCCCGTCGAACCTGCGGCGATCACCGGGCCATCACTGTGCGCGGCGAGCCGCGCGGCCTCCGCCTTGATGAGAGCGTCGCGGCGTACGGCGAACTCGATCGCACCATGTTCGGCAAGGATTTTCGGCCAATCATCGCGGACGATTTTCAGGAATTTGAGCGTGAGCTGCCAATACCGGTCGAGCGTCTCCGGCACCAGTTCATCAAGGCGATCCCACGGCACGCCGCGCGTGGTCATGTCGTCCATCAAGCGGGCGAGATCGTCAGCAAGCGCGAGCGCCGTCACCGGATTGTTGGCGACGAGTGGCGCATCGCCGGCCTGTTCGGGCGCAATCCTGGTCGCCCATTTCAGTACGAGTTGCGCGAGCCGCATCCTGCGCTCGAACTCACCGAGCGCCGGCGGCAAGTCGAGCGTCGGCGCTGCGAGCGTGCCGCTGGCAACCTGCGCGAACGCGATCTCATCCTCGTCGATGTCGCCAAGAGCAATGATGCGCGGCAGTATCGCCGCGCGGCCTTCGATCACGTCAAGGAACAGGTCGCGCGCCAGCCGGCAAGCGCGACGAGTCGGCAGATAAAGCGTTGCGCTCGCGAGTGCGAGCGGGTCGCTCGCAGCGGGGAAACCCGGCACCAGTTTGCCATCGCACAAGGCGCGCAGCAGCGTCGGCAGAAACGGCACCGAGGTCGGAATGGTGAAGACGTTGGGACGCGCAACCATGAGCGGGCATCCGGTAATGCTGCCGCGACGCTTGATTCGTCGAAGTGGAGATTACTGGATCATCCGCTTTCGCGGCTGATGACACAACCAGATTTTCCGGCGAGTTCCGCTAAGCGGCGCTGGCGAGAATGGCGGCCTCGGCCGCTTTGATCGCCTCGGGGGTGCCCACATGCATCCACACGCCATCGAGGCGCAGGCCGTAGAGGCGCTCCGCCTCGGCTGCGCGGTGGAACAACGGCGTCATCGACGAGGGACCGGCAGGCGCTCCGGCAAGGAATGCGGGAGCAAGAATCGCCGCTCCGGCATAAACGAACGGCACCACCTCGCGCTCGCGGCGCACGGTCAGCCGTCCATCTGCGGCCATCGCGAAGTCGCCGCGCCCGACATAGCCGATGCTGGACGCGGTCGTGGCTAGCAGCAGCAACGCATCCATGCGATCGCGGTCGAAGCCAGCAGCGAGACGGCCCAGATTGGACTTCACGCCGTCGATCCAGATCGTATCGGAATTGATGTGAAAAAACGGATCATCGCCAAGCTCGGGCAGCGCCTTGATGACGCCGCCTGCGGTGCCGATCTTCGGCCGCCGGCGCGGGGCGAGATGCTGTTCGATCTGATCGGCGAGATGATGGACGTTGACCACCGCGCGCTCGACGCCCTGTTCCGCCAAGCGATCGAGCGCGTAGTCGATCAGGGCCTTGCCGCCGACTTGAACGAGCGGCTTGGGGACTTGCCCGTTGTACGACCGCATGCGCGTGCCGAGGCCCGCCGCGAGCACCATGGCGCGTCTCGGTGCGGTGATGCCTGGCGATGATTTGTTTTTGATCATTCCTGCATTTTTGCCCGTGTGGCATTTAGATTGTGTTTAACGCCGGGACATGGGCGACGTACCAAGCGTGCAGCGGCTTGAGCACGGGATGGCCGAGCGAGCGCTGCAAATAGCCCCATACCCGCGGCATGTGACGCAAATATTGCGGTTTGCCGTCGCGCATGTCGAGGCGCGCAAAAATGCCGAGGATCTTGCTGGCGCGCTGCGCGGCGAGCGTCGCGTAGATCTCGATGAAGCGGGCGGAGTCGAAGTCGGGATCGCTCTGACGTCGTCCGCGCACGTAACGCCCGAGCAGCGCCAGCTCGGTTTCTTCGGAAACGCCGACCCGCGCGTCCTGCAGCAGCGATGCCACGTCATAGGCCGGTGGCCCGATCACCGCGTCCTGAAAATCAAGGAGACCAAGCCGCGCCAATTCAGCGCGGCGCGGCAGCCACAGCAGATTGGGCGAATGGAAGTCGCGCAAAACCCAGTTCACCCCCGCCTGGATGGCGCCCGCCAGACGCTCGCGCCAGAGGCTGCGGAACTCATCCCGGTCGTCATCCGAGACGGCGACTCCGAAGCGCGGCAGAAACCAATCGAGGATGAGCTCTGCCTCGATCAGGAACGCGTCCATGTCATACGGCGGAATGCGATAGTCGAGGCGCGGCGCGACCGGCAGCACCTCGGGCAGCTGCTGCTGGTGCAAGGCGAGCAGCACGTCGACAGCCGTCTCGTAGCGCTCCTCGACCGGGACGGGCGGATCGCCGCTTACGACCGGCTCGTCGCCGAGGTCTTCAATGATGAGCAGCCCGGCAGCCAAATCGGCCTGATACACGGCGGGCGCGGAGAATCCGTATTGCCGCAGTCCTTGCGCCATGGCAACAAACGGTACCACGTCATCGGCGAGACGCGCGATCTCGCCATAGGTCTTGCGATCGCGCACCGGCGGGCCGTCGAGACGGCGCGGCGCGTTCATCAGAATCGCCTGTTTGCCGATGAGCGCGAGGCGTTCGTACGAACGGGTGGAGGCGTCGCCTTTGATTCGCGTGCGCCGCGCCCCGCTGTAGCCGCTCTCGGCAATGAACCGCCGCGTCGTCGCCATGCGATCGACGCGCGCCGCGAGTGCGCCAAGGCCGGTGACGCGGCCGTGACGGAACTCCCCCTTTAGCCTGGGCGCTAGCGCCAGCGCGATGTCCAAGCGATCTCCCGGCAGAACGTCAGCTGCGCGATCCGGCCATTCCAAAAGGATCACGGCGCGGTTCGGCAGGTCGTCGAAGCCGAGCTCGGCCAGTTCGGCCGATCCGGACAACCGGTAGAGATCGGCGTGCACCAGCGGGAATGGCGCCAACTCGTAGATCTGCACGAGCGTGAAGGTTGGGCTCGGCACTTCGAGTGCGCGATCGCCGGCGAGATAGCGGATCAGCGCGCGCGCGAAGGTGGTCTTGCCGACGCCGAGATCACCTGAGAGCGTGACGAAGTCGCCGGGCTGCAACGAATTGGCAATGTCAACAGCGAGCCGCTCCGTGGCGCGCTCGTCAGCCAGCGCCACCGAGAAGCTCGCCGTGGCCGCTGCCTTCAACACCAACGTGGCACTCGTAACAGGCCGGCGTGCTTTCCGACAGCGTTGCAGGTGCCGCTTTCCGCGGCTCGCTCGCGTGGGCCAATGGGCAAACCGAGGATCACGCGGCGCTGCGCGCGGCGGCCCGCTCGACCGGGAACACGCAGATGACCGTGGTGCCGCGGCCGGGCGCCGATTCGAGCCGCACGGATCCGCCGTGCAGTTCGACGAATGAGCGCACCAGGGAGAGCCCGAGCCCGGCGCCCCGGTGGCGCGAGCCGAGCGAATGGGTCTCGAACCAATCGAACACCTTGTCCTGTACTTCGGCCGGGATGCCGGGACCGCGATCCGTTACCGAGAACACGACCGCATCCTTGAACCGGTGGGCCGCAAAAATAATGCTCTCGCCGGCGGGCGAAAAGCCCACGGCATTGGCGAGCAGATTGAACAGCGACTGGCGCACGCGCCACTCGTCGGCGACGAAGCTGCCGATGTCCGAGGTGACCCGAATGTCGAGGCTGATGCCGCTCTTGATCAGGCGGTCCTGCACCCCCTCCGCCGCTGCTTCCATGGTTCTGCGGATATCGACGTGGCCGAGATTGAGCGTCATCGCGCCGGCGTCGATGGTCGCGAGGTCGAGGATGTTGTTGATGATGGCGAGCAGCGCGTTGGTCGAGGCTGTGATGTAGCCGAGGTATTCGCGCTGCTTGCCCGTCAGCGGCCCGGTGAGCGGGTCGCTCAGGAAATGAGCAAAGCCGATAATGTTGGTGAGCGGCGAGCGCAGCTCGTAGGATACGTGGTGAACGAAATCGATCTTGAGCTTGTCTGCCGCCTCCAGCGCCTCGTTGCGCTCCCGCAGCGCGCGCTCGACATTCACCGTATCGGTTACATCCTGGAAGGTGACCAAGGTCGCGCCGTCCGGCAGCGGCATGCTGGCGCAATCGACCATGCTGCCATCGCCGCGTTCGAGGCGGCCGACGATTGGCGCACGAACGTCGATTGCGGTGATGGCCGCCCGCAGGCTTTGCCAGATCTGTTGGTCGTTGTGCAGCGGTCGGCTCCAGCCGCTGACGGTCTCGACATGCGGCTGCTGTGACAACTGCTCCGGCGCCAGCTGCCACATGCGCGCAAAGGCCGGATTGTGCAGCCGCAAGCGTCCGTCGCTGGCGAACACGGCGACCGCTTCGTTGAGATTGTCCAGTGTCTCGCGTTGCACGCGGATCAGGGCGTCGTAGCGGCGCTCGAGACCGAGGCGCTCGGTCACGTCGTCGAACAGGTAGGTGACGCCGCCTTCCGGATTGGGCGTGGTGACCACACGGATGGTGCGCCCGTCCGGCAGATGCCAGGTGTGCTCTTTGGGCTCGACCGCACGATAGGCGTCGAACAGCGCGGTCTTCCATTGCCGAAAGTCCTGCTCGTCAGGGAGCTTGCGGGCTGCCCGCAACTGGTCGAGCACGGCCGAATCGGTCGGCCGTTCACTCAGGAAAGCGGCATCCAGATCCCACAGCGCCCGATAGGCGGCGTTGTAGAAGCCGAGCCTCCGATCGGAGCCAAAAATGGCGACCCCGGTTGCAAGCTGATCAAGCGTGCGGCGATGGGCGTCGACCATGCGCTTGAACTCGGCGCGCATCAGCTCCGCCTCGGTCGCGTCGACAGCGATGCCGACGCTGCCCGCCGCGGCGGGGACCGCGATCACATCGAAGCTGAGGCGGTCACCCGCCACCACTGCGGGTAACCGGCGCGCGTAGCTTTCGCGGGCCTCGTGAGCGTGCACAAGCTCGCCGCGGTTGGCGCGGTCGAACAGCTCGAGGCCACCGTCGATCACCTCGGCCGCCGTCTTTGCTTCGACCGCGCGGGCATAGGCCGGGTTCGCGAACACGATTTTGCCTGCCGCGTCACGCGCCCAGATCGGAAGGCCGATCGCCTCGATCAACGCACGAATGGCGTCCGTTTCGGCGATTTGTTTCTCGTGACGCAGGCGCAGCTCCGCGAGCTCCGACTTGATCCCGCTCGCAACGCGCAGTCGCAGGATGGCGCGTGCCCCGATCACCCGGCCTTCCGCTTCGATGGCTTGTCCGGAGAGTGTGGTTACCATCATGATGAAACCGACGCCGCGGGCACGCAGCGCGTCGACGCAGCGCTGCAACTCCCTGGCTGCATCCAGGTCAAGCCATGATGGAAAGGCAAGCACGTCCGGCGCATCGCCGATCACCGAGGCAGGCTCACCGACGATCTCGGGCTCGGCGCCGGGAAGCGCCGCCCACACGACCAAAACTTGCGGCTCGCTGAGCAGCAGCGCGTAGGCGCGGTCGATCGCCGCCTTTGCGGCGATAGTCTCGTCGCGTGCCGCCGCCTCCACCTGTGCCAAGCGGCGGCGTGTGCGCACCAGCAGGATCGCGGTGACCACCGCGAAGCAGAGAATGCCGAGGGTCAGCGCGAGCGACGCCAGCTCGTGTTGATTAAGGAGCGCAAACGCCGCGATATACGTGTTGAGCAGAGAAATCGCGTAATCGCTGGTTGCCAGTTCGGCCGATGCCGGGTCACAGGGCAGCCATAGCAACAGGGCGAGCGCTGCGCGGAATCCGCTCCGCGGCGGACGAGCCCAAAAGCCCTCCACGGTCGCCCGGATCGCGTCCGGCATACCGGTTTGCCCCATAGCCGCATTTCCCGGCATCGTGCGACGCCGGCTCGCGGCCTGCCCAAGCGCATGGCCTCATGCGCTTGCGCGGCAGCGAATCAAGGCACTTTAACTCCAAGGCGCACTGGACGGTATAGTCCAGATCGTGAACAGAGGTCGGAGATCAGAGCTCGGACAGAAATCGCAATCGTCTCCCGACCTCTGATCTCTGTTCTCTGTTAGGCCCTGCCGGCGAGCTTCAGCCCCTTATCGAGCGCGGCGTAGCTGCGCACAGGGGCTGCCATGAGGAATCGGTAGCCTTCGGCGAGAATGCGCTCGACATTGTTGGCATCGACGTGAGGATGACCGACCACCACGTTGTGCTTCTTGCAGGTGTCGACCACCTTGGCCATCCACTTGAGCACTTCCGGGTGTTCGTACTGCCGCGGATAGCCGAGCTCCTGGGAGAGGTCGCCCTCGCCGATCAGGATTGCGCCGATGCCGGGGACCTTGGTCAGAATTTGGGAGAGTGCCTCGATCCCGCGCGTGTCCTCCATCATCAGGATCACGAAAATTTCCCCCTTGGGGTTGAGCGGCCAGACGTCGGCGCGCTCGTAGTATTCAGGCTGGGTGAGGCCCCAATAGCGCACCGCCGCGGTCGGACCGTCGCCGCGCAGACCGGCCGGCTCGTAGCGCGGCGCCGATGGGAGGCGCGGATAACGGCAGGCCGCCACCGCATTGTAGGCTTCCTCGACCGAGCTGATATGCGGCCAGACGATCCCGTAGGCGCCGATGTCGAGCGCCTGCTTGGCGTGCCACTGCGCCTTCTCGGCCCCGTTGGGCGGGATCCGCACCATCGGGGTGACGGCGGGAGCGAGCGAGCCCGATTGCGCGATCTGCCGGCGGTTGAGCATGTATTGCAGACTGTCGCGCAGCGCCCGAATGTCCCAGGGATTGTGCTCCATCTCGTAGACGATGCCGTCGTACTTGGCCGTGCTCATGGCGATCGCGGTCTCGGGATCGGCCTGGCAAAACGACGTGAATGCGGGCTTGCCGCTCTCCAAGGCGCGGATCACGCCGTTCAAACGCGCAATATCGGCCATACTCGACCCCTCCGATGCCTCACGCGCGCATCCTAACAGACCGCGGCGGCGGTTTGACAATGGCGAAGCGCGGTTCGTAGCATCGCGCCTGGGCCGGCCTCCGGCTCATTGGCTGCTCCATCCATCCCCGAAGTGACGGTGTCATGATCATCGATTGCCACGGCCATTACACGACCGAGCCGAAGGACCTGCTGCGCTGGCGCAAGCAGCAGGTCGACAACGTCAAGGACCCCGCCAAGCAGCCGCCGAAGTCATCGCTCAAGGTGAGCGATGACGAGATCCGCGAGAGCCTGGAAGGCGCGCAGCTCAAGCTACAACGCGAGCGCGGCACCGATCTCACCATCTTCTCGCCGCGCGCCATGGGCATGAGCCACCACATCGGCGACTACAACGTGAGCCTGGCCTGGTCGCAGCTGTGCAACGAGATGATCCACCGCGTGTGCACGCTTTATCCCGACAA
>Ga0318514_10000467_pt1 | contig 12086 bp, 12 predicted proteins | sample GRESIP176b2f18_FD_203684 | JGI IMG/M metagenome (GOLD analysis project Ga0318514, IMG submission 203684) | Tropical soil microbial communities from Luquillo Experimental Forest, Puerto Rico - GRE.SIPMG.176b2f18 | ecosystem: Environmental > Terrestrial > Soil > Tropical forest > Bulk soil...
GCCTCCGGCGCGGAGGACGTCATCTGGGTGGCCGCCGGCCAGCGCTGGCACGAGGACTCCTGGTGCTGCGCGGAGTGCGGCTCGCACCTGCTGCGCGACGAACTCGGCTGGCGCTGCGGCGAATGCGGGTTCCAGCGCCCGTCCACCCGGTGGGTGCTGGACGGCGACCGGGTCATCGACTCGGCGGGCCGCATCAGCGACCTGTCGCTGTCCCTGCCGGGCCGGGCCAACCGGTCCAACGCCGTGGTCGCGCTGGCGGTGGCCGAGGTGTTCGGCGTGGACACCGCGCAGGCCCTGCCCCGGCTGCGGGAGGTGGTCTCGGTGGCGGGCCGGTACACCCGGCTGGCCCGCCATGGCCGCCAGGTCCGGCTGCTGCTCGCCAAGAACCCGGCCGGCTGGCTGGAGGCCTTCGACGTGCTCGACCCGGCGCCGGCTCCGGTGCTGCTCTCGGTCAACGCCCAGGGGCCGGACGGCAAGGACACCTCATGGCTGTGGGACGTGGACTACCGGGTGCTCCGTGGCCGGCGGGTGTTCGTCTCCGGCGAGCGCAGGCTCGACCTCGCGGTCCGGCTGGAGGCGGACCTGGTGCCCTTCGATCTGGTCGACGGGGTGGACGGGGCGGTGGATCAGGTCGAGGCGCCCAGCCTGGACGTGATCGCCAACTACACGGCGTTCCAGCAGATCCGGGTTGCGCTCGGGCGCGCGGAATAGGGCGGAGGGCATCGTGACGGCCGAGGTTCCGCGACGGCGCGGCGCGCACGAGCGCAGCGGCGCCCACGAGCGCGGCGCGAGCACCCTGCGGCTGGTCTGGGTGTACCCGGATCTGCTCAGCACCTACGGGGACCGGGGCAACCTGCTGGTCCTGCAGCGCCGCGCCCGGCTGCGCGGGATCGAGGCGGAGCACGTGCTGGTCCACGCAGATCAGCCGGTTCCCCGGCAAGGCGACATCTATCTGCTGGGCGGTGGCGAGGACCTGCCGCAGGTGCTGGCCGCCCGCCGGCTGCGCAGCGACGGCGGCCTGCGGTCGGCGGCCGAGCGGGGCGCGGTGATCTTCGCCGTGTGCGCGGGCTACCAGTTGCTTGGCACCGAGTTCGGCGGCGAGGAGGGCCAGCCCGTCGCGGGCCTGGAGATCCTCGACATGCGCAGCGGCCGCGGGGACCGCCGCGGCGTGGGGGAGATCCTGGCCGACGTGAACCCGGCGCTCGGCCTGCCCCAGCTGACCGGGTTTGAGAACCATCAGGGCATTACGCAGCGCGGGCCCGGCGTGGCGCCGCTGGCCCGGGTGCTGACCGGGGTGGGCAACGGCGACGGCACCGAGGGTGCGTGGGCCGGGCGCGTGCTCGGTACCTACCTGCACGGCCCCGTGCTCGTGCGCAACCCGGGCCTGGCCGACCTGCTGATCAGCTGGATCGCCGGGCGGCTGCCCCCGCTCTCGAGCCGCGAGGAACACTGGACCCAGTCGCTCCGCGAGCAGCGGCTGGCGGCCGTCACCGCGACGCCCTAATACACCAGCGCCTGGGTCTCATCGGCGGTCACCTCGGCGACGAACGTCGCCGCCCCGGCGATCCGCACGCCGTCGATCAGGTCCGCCTCGGTGATGCCGCGCCGGGCGGCGCACTGGGTACACAGGGTCACCTGGCCCGCGGCCAGGACGCTCCCCAGCAGATCCTCGAACGGCGGCGAGTGGTCGAGCACCACCTCGCCGGCCCGGCCGGGCAGCGCGAACCAGGCGGACTCACCGGTGAGCCACAGCGAGACCGCGACCCCGCTGGCGAGCGCGGTGGCGGCCACGTTCAGCGCCTGGCCGCTGCGCTCGGGATCGTCCTTGCCTGCGGTGACCTTGATGACCAGAGTTCGTGCGGGCATGGGCGAACACTAACGGGTACCGGCCGGGGCGCGGAAATGTGCCCGGCGCCGCGGACGCGCTTCCCGGGTCGGCCAAGGCCCCGTGACGAAGGAATGGGGCCGTAGGCCACCGGGGGTTCCGGGGGGTCGCTCCCTCGGGCAAGCACTGCCGTAGGCCAGCGGGGTCCGGGGTGTCCCCGGGCTAACACCGCCGCCCGCTGCGTACACTGCGGTGCATGCTAGGGATGGTTTCCGGCGGGCTGCTCGTCGCGGCCTTCCTCGCGGTGGCCGGGGCCTCGCTCGTCGTGCTCCTTCGGCTGTTCAGGATCGCCAGGCCAGGCCGCGGCGAGGCGCGCACCGGTGGCTGACACCGGCGGGCACCTGCCCGAGCCCGGCGAGCCGCACCCGGACCTGGCGCCGATTGCCTTCCTGCTCGGCCGCTGGGAGGGCGCGGGCGTCGGCGGCTACCCGACGATCGAGAGCTTCCAGTTCGGCCAGGAGATCACCTTCGGCCACAACGGCAAGCCCTTTCTCAGCTACGTCAGCCGGACCTGGCTGCTCGACGCCGACGGCAAGCCCGGCCGGCCACTGGCGATGGAGACCGGGTTCTGGCGCCCGCAGCCAGAGGGCAGGCTCGAGGTCATGCTCGCCCATCCCACCGGCATCGTCGAGATCTACCTGGGCGAAGTGACCGGCACCAAGATCGAGATGGCCACGGATCTGGTGGCGGCCACCGAATCCGCCAAGGACGTGCGCGCGGGCCGCCGGCTCTACGGCCTGGTGGGCGCGGATCTGGCCTACGCCTTCGACCTGGCCGCCGTCGGCCAGCCCTTGCAGCCGCACATCTCGGCGCAGCTCAAGCGGGTTGCCGGACTGGACGGGCAGCCAGGCCAGCCCTGATCTGGGCCTTGCCTGGGGACCAGAAAATGCATGGGGTTACCGTGCGCCCGGGGCAGCGTAATGCATGAATCAAACCGATGGTGCAGGATGCCGGACCGGCTCCGTGCACGCTCAGGCGATAGCCAGAAAGGGAGAACCCCGGGCGGCTCCCGTGCCCAGCACCGCATACCCGCCCGGTCCGCCAGGGCTTCAGGAGGCGCCATGGCGGAGGATTCCGCGGGATGCGAGGCTGAGCCACGGGGACCGGCTGGACTAGGCCGATCAGCCCGGGGGCCCGGTGTCTGCCGTGTATTCGCCGGCCGCCGCCATATGGCACGCGCGCCAGTCGTGTGGACTGGCCCGCGACGGCCGAAGATCGTACTGAGCGCCGGTGCCATGGGGCACGCACCGCCAGTACGCCCGGCGGGACGGCGGCTAGCTGACAGCCACCTCGCGAGTCCTACTGCTATGCATGCTGTTGGACCACCTCCTTTCCCGCGTAGACCGGAGGCTATGTCAGGGTGGCCCGCGGAGGCAAGAGGGTTATCGCGCCGCGGCCGCCCGCCGTGGTCCCGCGGCGCCCCCGCGCGGGCTAGTCTCGGGCCATGACGCAGGCGTGGGACAAGACACTGCGGGCCCGTGGCTACCGCGTCACGCCGCAGCGTCAGCTTGTCCTCGCGGCGGTCACCAAGCTGGAGCACGCCACGCCAGAGGAGATCTGGGCCGACGTTCAGCAGACCGCAAGCGGTGTGAACATCTCCACCATCTACCGGGCGCTTGAGCTGCTCGAACAGCTCGGCCTTGTGACCCACACCCACCTCGGGCACGGCGCGCCCAGCTACCACCTGGCGGCCGAGCACGTCCACGTGCACCTGGTGTGTTCGGAGTGCGGGCGGATCACCCAGATCCCCCCCGAGGAGGTCGAGCCCCTCGTGTCCGCCTTGGAGCGCAACCACGGCTTCCAGACCGATGTCGGCCACCTGACCGTGTTCGGCCGGTGCGAGTCGTGCCGGGCGGGTGCGCCCGCCGGCGATCCTGGGCCCACCGCATAGCCTGGGGGCATGGAGAGCCCGTTGCTCGCCAGGACCGGCGCGGTCCCGGCACAGGGAATCGACGCGGGAGTCGCCGCCCACTACGGGGACCCGTATGCGGAGCAGCGGGCGCTGGCCCGCGCGGCCGGCCTGGTGGACCGCTCCCACCGGGAGATCGTCCGGATCGCCGGGGAGGACCGGCTGTCCTGGCTGCACAGCCTGACCACCCAGGACCTGCAGCACCTTGAACCGGGCACCGCCGCGCAGGCGCTGGTGCTCAGCCCGCAGGGCCACATCGAGCACCACCTCACGCTGGCCGACGACGGGACCGCCGTATGGGCGCACGTCGAGCCGGGCACCGCCGGGGCGCTGCTGGCCTTCCTGCAGTCCATGCGGTTCCTGCTCAAGGTGGATCTGGCGGACGTGACCAGCGATTTCGCCGTGCTCACGCTGATGGGCCCCGACCGGCCCGCCGCCGCGCCGGACGGGGCGGTGGTAGCCATGCCGGACTCGTTCGGAATGGACGTGCTGGTGCCCAGGGACCGGCTGAGCGAGATCGCGGCGGCGGTGGAAGGCTCCGGGGCCGCCGTGGCCGGCCTGGACGCCTACGAGGCACTGCGGATCGCCGCGCACCGGCCGCGGTTCGGGCTCGACACCGACCACAGGACGCTGCCGCACGAGGTCGGCTGGATCGACACCGCCGTCCACCTGACCAAGGGCTGCTACCGCGGCCAGGAGACCGTGGCCCGGGTGCACAACCTCGGCCATCCGCCGCGCCGGCTGATCCTGCTCCACCTCGACGGCAGCGAGGACCGGCTGCCGGTGCACGGTGACCCGGTCACCCGTGACGACACGACGGTGGGGTTCGTCGGCTCCGCGGCGCGGCACTTCGAGCTGGGCCCGGTCGGGCTCGGCCTGATCAAGCGGACGGTGCCGGTGGACGCGGCGCTGCGGGCCGGTGGCGTGCCCGCGGCCCAGGAGGTCGTGGTACCGCCGGATGCCGGCGCGAACGTGCAGATCACGCTGAAGCGGCGCGGCGCGCTCGCGCGTCCCGGCAGCTGACCCGCGTCACGGTGTCCCGGAGCGGGCCGCGGCGCGCGCTGACCCGGGGCTGGCCGGCCTGCACTGCAGGGGTAACGTAGGCCGGCAGCAAGCAGCGCCGCTGCAGGCGGCGGCCATCGAGAGCCCAGGGAGAGTGCCCGTGCTGCGCCGCATACTGCTCGCCGCCTCCGACAGCGGCCGGATGCGTCAGCTCGTGACAAATGCGCCTGTCGCCCGCAGTGTCGTGGCACGCTACGTGGCCGGGGACACCGCCGCCGACGCCGTCGCGGTGGCCGGGGAACTGCGCGAGGCGGGGCTGCATGTCACCCTGGACCACCTGGGTGAGGACACCCGCGACGCGCGGCAGGCGGAGGCGGTCACCGGCGAGTACAGCGCCCTGCTGGCCAGCCTGGCGACGGCCGGGCTCACCGCGGGCGCCGCCACGGAGGTGTCCGTCAAGCCGACCGCGCTCGGCCTGGGACTGCCCGACCATGGCGAGAAGACGGCCACGGAGAACATCTCCCGCATCTGCGCGGCGGCCCGCGCGGCGGGCACCACGGTCACCGTGGACATGGAGGACCACACCCATGTGGACGCGACGTTGCGCATCGTGCGCGCGGTCCGCGCGGAATTCGCCGGCCTCGGCTGCGTGATCCAGTCACAGTTGCGCCGCAGCGCCGCCGACTGCGCCGCGCTGGCCACGCCAGGGTCCCGGGTGCGGCTCTGCAAGGGCGCCTACGACGCCCCGCAGGACGTGGCGTTCACCAGCCGCGCCGAGGTGGACCGCTCCTACGTGCGGTGCCTGCGGGCGCTGATGCAGGGCGATGGGTACCCGATGCTGGCCACCCACGACCCCCGCCTGATCGAGATCGCGGCGGCGCAGGCGCACCTGACCGGACGCGGCCCCGAGGACTTCGAGTACCAGATGCTCTACGGCATCCGGCCGGCCGAGCAGCGGCGGCTTGCCGCCGGGGGCGCCAAGGTGCGGGTCTACGTGCCTTACGGCAGCGACTGGTACGGCTACCTGGTCCGCCGGCTCGCCGAGCGCCCCGCCAACCTGGCGTTCTTCGCCCGATCCCTGGCCAGCCGGCGCTAGCCGCGCCGAGGTCAGCCTTCGCCTCCACGCTAACCCCGTACGGACATCCGCCTTATCACCCGAAACGGCTCCCCAAACCAGGACATAACGGGCGCCAGACCGGCCGTTTCGTATGAAAAGACGGGAAGTGGGATCGCGGTTGGTCTGGTTGCCCATCGCTACGGTGGGTTGGCTAGCCTGGGTTGGTGATCGCGATTCTTGGTGCGGGCAAGATGGGCGAGGCGCTCATCTCCGGCCTGCTGCGGGCCGGGCGCAATCCCTCTGACGTGGTCGTGGTGGTCCGCCGGCCCGCCCGCGCGGACCAGTTGCGGGACACCTACGGCGTGGCGGCGCAATCCGCCGCGGACGCGGTCAAGACCGCCGAAACGCTGGTCATCGCGGTCAAGCCGCAGGACATGAGCGTGCTGCTGGAGGACATCGCGCCGCATGTGCCCGCGGACCGGCTGGTCATCTCCGTCGCCGCCGGCATCCCCACCGCCATGATCGAGCGCAGGCTGGGTGCGGAGATCCCCGTGGTCCGGGTCATGTCGAACACGCCGGTCCACGTCGACGAGGCGATGAGCGTGATCTCGGCCGGCCGCTACGCCGGGGAGGAGCATCTGCGCCGGGCCGAGGAACTCCTGCGGCCGGTCGGAAAGGTGCTGCGGATACCCGAATCGCAGCAGGACGCGGCGACAGCCCTGTCCGGCAGCGGCCCGGCCTATGTCTTTTTCCTCGTCGAAGCGATGGTCGATGCGGGCATTCTGCTCGGCATACCCCGTGCCACCGCCCTTGAGATGGTTAATCAGGCCGTCTATGGTGCCGCGCGCATGCTGCGGGACACCGGTGAGCACCCCGTGATCCTCCGCGAAGCGGTCACCTCGCCCGGTGGCACTACGATCTCCGCCATTCGGGAGCTGGAGCGGCATGGCGTCCGCGCCGCCTTCCTCGCCGCGATCGAGTCCGCCAGGGACCGGGGTGCCGAGCTTGGCAGTGGCTGACCGTTACGTCTGATCTCGGCGCTGTTTGGCCCGTAGGTGTGAGTCTCAGGTGACGTAGTGAGGCTGGTTGGAGGGTTGCCCTTTTTCAGGCAGGACTTACGCTGGAGACGGAGGTGACTGATGCGCCGTTTACGGCCAGGCGTAGCCAGCACTGTGTGGAAGAGGGCCACCGATGTCTGCTAATGAGACTCCCCTGAGTGACGTGAGGTTCCTGACCGTGGCGGAAGTCGCCTCGATCATGCGTGTGTCCAAGATGACGGTTTACCGGCTGGTTCATTCCGGGGAACTGGAAGCGATACGGGTTGGCCGCTCCTTCCGCGTCCCCGAGCAGGCGGTCAACCAGTACCTCAGGGATTCATTCGTCGCGGCGAGCTAGCTCGCGTGGCCGACCGTGCCCGCGTACCGCGGCCGCTACCTCTGGCTGAGGACACCGGGCTGGGACGGTAATCTATGCCGTTGGCGTGTAAAAACGTTGGCGTGTGCCCCAGCCGGCGGGTGTCGGGCGTGCGCAGGCATGCCTGCTGGTCCTGGAACGTCGAGCGAGGGTGGTGCTGTGGGCTCCGTTATCAAGAAGCGCCGTAAGAGGATGGCCAAGAAGAAGCACCGCAAGCTGCTGCGGAAGACGCGCGTTCAGCGGCGGAACAAGAAGTGACCCGCTCGGCGCCTTCGGATCGGCCCTCGGGCCGGTCATATGCGGGCGCTGGGCCAGGTGCGGGCCGGGATAACTCACGCGGAGCGCGTGCGCGGCGGCCCAGGGGCACACCGGGGACGGGGGGAACGGTGCGTCAGCTCACCGCCGTAGCCAGCGGCATCCTGCGGGATGCGGCCGCGGCGGGTGCGAGCAAGAGCACGCCCGCGCGGCGGGCCCGCTCCTGGCTGGCCGCCGATCCTGCTGGTGGCGATCGGGCTGCCGCGCCCTGGAACAAGCCGAACGCCCCTGTGACGCCCGCTGCCGTCGCCACGGCGCAGGGCTTGCGGCAACTCGTCGGGAACGTGCTGCGGCTCGCCGAGGACCACCTCGGCGACGAGGGGCCGGTCGACGAGTTCGGTTTCGACCCGGCGTTCAATTCCCGCTACCTGCTGCCGGTCGCGCGCTTCTTCTACGAGCACTGGTTCCGGGTGCAGATCCGTGGCCTCGAGCATGTGCCTGCCCAGGGCCCTGCCCTGGTGGTCGCCAACCACTCGGGCACGCTTCCGATGGACGCGGTCATGCTCGAGACGGGGCTGCACGACGAGCATCCGGCGCACCGCAATCTGCGGGTGCTGGGCGCGAACCTGGTGTATGACGTCCCGCTACTGTCCGCCCTGGCCCGCAAGAGCGGGCACATCCGGGCGGCACGGGCGAATGCGGACGCGCTGCTGCAGGCCGGCGAACTGGTCGGCGTCTTTCCCGAGGGCTTCAAGGGCGTCGGTAAGCCGTTCGCCGAGCGGTACCAGCTGCAGCGGTTCGGCCGCGGCGGGTTCGCCGCCACCGCGATCCGCGCCGGGGTGCCGCTGATCCCCTGCGCGATCATCGGGGCCGAGGAGATCTACCCGATGATCGGCAATGCCAAGCCGATCGCCGAGTTGCTGCGGCTGCCCTACTTCCCGATCACGCCGCTCTTCCCGTGGTTCGGGCCGGTGGGCATGGTGCCACTGCCGTCCCGGTGGATCATCGAGTTCTGCCCGCCGGTGCCGACCAACGGCTACGAGCCCGGCGATGAGACCGACCCGCGGGCGATCGCCGACCTCAGCGGCCGGGTCCGTGGGACGATCCAGCGCAAGCTGGACGACCTGCTCGACGAGCGCGGCCCCGCCTTCGGCTGACCGCTGCCGCCGGTCAGCCGATCCCGGCCCAGCCCGGGACGACCTCCTCGATGGGTGTGCCCGCGCGCCGCCCGGGGCGTACCGCATCCTGGACGGCCCGGGCGCGGGTGGAGTCAGCCGCGGACGCGGCGGCGCAGCGCGATCCCGGCCGCGACCCCGCCGGCGATGGCACCAGCGCCTGCGGCGGCCGGCAGCGCGATCAGCGTCGCCCGCCGCCCGGTACGGAAATCGTGGATCGGCCAGCCCTGCGCGCGGGCCTGCGCACGCAGGTCGGAATCGGGGTTGACGGCGGCTGGATGGCCGACCAGTTCCAGCATGGGCATGTCGTTGGACGAGTCGCTGTAGGCCGAGCACCGCGACAGGTCCAGCCCTTCCCGCACGGCGAGCGCCCTGATCGCCGCCGCCTTCGCGGGGCCGTGCAGCAGCCCGCCGACCAGCCGCCCGGTGTACTCGCCGTTCACCGACTCCGCGACGGTGCCCAGTGCCCCGGTGAAGCCGAGCCGCCGCGCGATGATGCTGGCCAGTTCGACCGGGGTGGCGGTCACCAGCCAGACCCGCTGGCCCGCCTCCAGGTGGCGCTGCGCCAGTTCGCGGGTGCCCTCCCAGATCCGGTTGGCCATGTCCTCGTCGTAGATCTCCTCGCACAGCGCGACGATGTCGCTGACCTTGTGCCCGGCGACGAACGCGAGCGCGGCTTCCCTGGCGGCGTCGATATGGTCGGGGTTCTCCGCGCCGCGGACCCGGAAGTACACCTGTTTCCAGGCCATCTCCGCGAGATCCCGCGGGCCGAACATCTTGCGGGCGGCCAGCCCGCGCGCGAAGTGGTAGATCGACGCGCCCCGCATGAGGGTGTTGTCCACGTCGAAGAACGCCCCGGCCGATGGGTCGGGAATCGGCGGCGGCTGCTCTACCTCCGCGGCGGCGGCCGATGCCTCGCCCGCCACGGCATCGCGGTTGCGGCCCGGCCAGCGGGCGCCCGCCCAGAGCCTGCGGGCCGCCTGCCCGTCTTCCCGGATACCCGACATCAGCCGACCGGCACGCGTCACCAACGCGGCTCCGCCCGGCAGGGCAGCCCGATCTCCCAGCACCCCCATACCGTCATCCATGCTACCGGCCTGGCCTGGTGCCGCTGGTCAGCCACAATGCGCAGCATTGCTGGTCAGCCGACTGAGGCCTAACCTCGGCGGACGTCGTACCATACGGGGGGATGTCTATTTCACTTGGGGCAGCGGCGGTCGGCGCGCTTGCCGCCCTGGTGTTTGCCGGGCTGCTGGCGCGCCGGTGTATTCGCGCACCCAGATTGGCCACCGTCGCTCTGCTCTTCGCCTCGGCCGCGCTGACGGTGGCGCTCGGCGCGCAGGTGGGCGGCTACTATCACGGGTTCGACGAGACTACCTTCCGCGCCGTTCAGATGGGCGCGCAGCTGATCGCGCCGCTCGCGTTCACGTGGGCGCTGGCCGAGCTGACCGGCAAGAGCATGGTCGCCCGGTTCGCCTCCCGGCTCGCGCTCGGCGCGGTGACCGTGGTCGGCACGGTGGTGCTGGCCACCGACCCGCTGACCAGCGCCGCCTTCAGCAAGGCCTGGCCGCCAGCCTCTGTGCACTACCAGATCATCCCGAACGGCGTGCTGAAGTTCGTCGCCGTCCTGACCGCGCTCGCCGCTGTCATCTCGCTGATCGTGACCGGCGTGCGCGCACGGCAGAGCCCGGGCTGGCAGACCCTGTTCCTCGCCGTGGCGGCCATCGCGGTCGCCACCGTGCTGCTTGATGTCATGCGGGTGAAGCTGCCCGGGGACTCCGCCTACGCGGTGATCTGCTTCGCCGCCGCGGGCCTGGCCTGGTTTGCGGCGGGGCGGGCAAGCGCGGTGCGGCTGGAATCGCTGCGTTCCGGCGGGTTCGCCTGGGATGAGGACACCGGTTCCTTCGTCAGGTACCGCGACGAGGACACCGGAGACTTCGGTTACGCCGACGACACGGGGGGCTTTCGGCGTGCCCGCGGTGAGACCGACGGCCGGGACTGGTACGCCGACGACACCGGCGGCTTCCGCCGGGACATCAGCGACACCGACCTGCGGGGATGGTTCCGGCCCGGCGGGGAGGGCGGCGGCGCCCGGCGTGATCCCGCCGACCGGCGCGACGTTGCCGACAGCGGCTATGGCAATTACGGGATCACCGATGCCGGCCCGGCGACCGGCGACGTGGCACACGACATGCCGCCAGGGCCGGTCCCCTACGGCCAGGTTGCCCCTCCCCCCGCCCAGGGGCCGCGCGACCAGAACGGCGCGGCGGGCAACGGCGGCGGGCTCGTGGAGACCGGCGACGTGATGCCGGCGCTTGGCGAGTACCACCCCCTGCCGGAGTCGGCATCCGTCGAGGACATCTCCCGGCTCTACGGGCAGATCGCCATCTACACCTTGCTCGACGAGACGGCCGACGACTTCGAGAGGCTCGCGTCCGAGGTGGTCGAGCAGGTAAAGAACCGGGAGCCGGACACCCTGGTCTACGTCATGCACGGGGTCCCGGCCGCGCCCATGCAGCGCATTCTCTATGCGATCTACCGGGACGAGGCGGCGTTCGACCGGCACGAGCGCCAGCCCTACATCCGGCAGTTCGAAGAGGAGCGGGAGCCGTACGTGCTGGCGACCAACGTCATCGAACTTGGCGTACGGCACGCCAAGTTCATGCCGGTCGCCGCACCGCGCCAGCCGCGCGCGCGGAAGGTCAGGCCGCGCGGCAACGGTGCCAGGTGAGCACGGCCGCACCAGCATTGATCACCCTGCTCAGCCGGCCCGGCTGCCATCTGTGCGACGACGCTCGCGAGGTCATCTCCAGGGTCGCCGCCGATCTCGGCGTGGCCTGGGAGGAGCGCGACATCACCCGCTCCGAGCGCGATCTGCTTGATTACTCGGACATGATCCCGGTGACGCTGATCAACGGCGTCCAGCACGATTTCTGGCACGTGAGCGAAAAGCGCCTGCGCGCGGCAGTCGCCGAGGCCGGTGCCACGGGCCCGGCCTGAGCCAGCACAGCCCAGCTACACGAGGGAACTCCGGGCCGCGGTTATCTGACTTTGTGCATGCGTTCACAAGGGCGTACCGTGAAATGAAACCGGTCCTGTGGCGGCTCAGGTTCGACCTTGGGACGCCTAAGGCCCCCGACCTTCAGGAGCACCGGCGAATGTCGCGCCGCCCTAACGCAGCCCCTGGCAGCCAGGGCATTCCCGAGGCGACGATTGCGCGCCTGCCGGTCTACCTGCGGGTCCTTTACACCTTCGCCGAGCAGGGCATCGCGACCGTGTCCAGCGAGGAGCTCGCGGCCGCGGCGGGCGTCAACTCGGCGAAACTCCGCAAAGACCTCTCCCACCTGGGCTCATACGGCACCAGGGGAGTGGGCTATGACGTGGACTATC
>Ga0318514_10000495_pt1 | contig 11888 bp, 9 predicted proteins | sample GRESIP176b2f18_FD_203684 | JGI IMG/M metagenome (GOLD analysis project Ga0318514, IMG submission 203684) | Tropical soil microbial communities from Luquillo Experimental Forest, Puerto Rico - GRE.SIPMG.176b2f18 | ecosystem: Environmental > Terrestrial > Soil > Tropical forest > Bulk soil...
CCGCCGGCAAGGACAGCGGCAACTGCGCCGGCAAGGCGAAGTCTCGCAGCGAGAGCGGCGGCACCCGGAAATCGTCCGGAGTCTGGCCGCACAGCTGCGCCAGCGCATTGCGGTAGACCTCGCGCTTCTGCTCGAGCGACGGCAACGTCGCGCGCAGGTTCTCCAGCTGCGTCTGCGCGAGCAGCGTATCGCTGCGCGTGATCTTGCCGGCGTTTTCCAGTGTGCGCGTGAGCTCGTACTGCGACTGGTACTCCTGCACGAGCGCTTCGGTGACCTCGATCTGCGCGCCGGTGGCGGCATAGTCGAACGCGGTGATCACCACCTGATCCACGAGCGTGACGTAGGTGTTGAGCACCTGGGCGCGTACCACCGCGGTGGCCGCGCGTTGCGACTCGACCTGACGGCGGAGGCCGCCGAAGGGATCGAGGTTGTAGGCAAGTTCGGGGCCGAGCGCGAAGCGGTTGCCGGTCACGTTGATGGCGTCGACCGGCCCATAGAAATAGCTGCCGTTGAGATGTGAGCGGCCAGCGCCCCCGGTCAGATCGACCTGCGGCAGCTCGGTGCCGGCGACTGCCTTGAGCTCGAATTGAGCTGCCAGCAGTCCGTGACGGGCCGACTCGAGATCCGGATTGGCGGCGAGGGCGCGGCGCACGAGCTGATCGAGCGCCGGCGAGTGAAAGAGCTGATACCAGTCATCGGCGACGCCGGCGCCGGGGTTGAGAATGCGTGTGGCGCTCGGGGCTGGCGCGGCATTCTCATAGCCCCCTGGCGGGGGCCTGGGCCGCACAAAATCCGGGCCGACCGTGCAACCGGTAAGCGCGGCGGCGAGGGTGGCGAGGGCGATGAGGGCGATAAGGGTGGCAAAGGTCAGGCCACGCCGCTGGCTGATGTCAGTCATGAGAGGCCTCCCGACTTCGCCTTGCGTTGCCGCGGGCTCGTGGCACGGACAGCAGGGACGGGGGACGAGGCGTTCGCCTCAGCGGCGCTCTGCAGAACCCCCAGCATGCGTTGCAAGAGGCCGACGAGCGCGTCGAGCTCGGTCGCCGAAAAGTGCTCGGCCAGCTCGTTCATGAGCTCCACGATCGCCCGCTTGCCGGTCTCCGCCTCGCGCCGGCCGGCTGCTGTGATGGCGAGCTCCACGGCGCGGCGATCGCGGCGACTGCGCTCGCGGCGCACCAGTCCGCGCCGCTCGAGCTCGTCCACCACGCGAGTGAGCGCGCCCATGTCGTGGCAGAGCTCCTCGCTCAGCCGGGTCGCTGAGATCGGCTCCTCCTGGAAGCCGAGGCGCATCAGCGTCATCCACTGAGTGAACGAAACCGAGGTCGATTCGAAACGCCGCTCGGCAAGCTGCGTCATGAGCCCACCGCAGCGCTTCACGAGGTAACCGATGCTGTTGCCCGGCTCGAGGGTCTCGACGGTGTAGTAGGGCTTGGCCATAATTTGTTCCGGCGACATTTGCTGAGACTATATTTGTCTCGGCAAATAAAGTCAAACTAAGCCGCGACCTCAGCGGCGGCACCGTCGCGGCTGCCGCGCTGCGCCGTGCGATCCGCTCGGCATTCCGCGTGGACATGATGTGAGCGATCGCTCATATTGTCTACTCGCATCCGCAGTCGCCTTTGAGAGCAACGAGCGTGCGCACGAAACCCCGGAAATCTCCGTCGCAGCAACGCTCGCAGCTGACGGTCGCGGCGCTCCTCAAAGCGACCGCTCACATTCTCGTGAAGGAAGGCTACGAAAGCGCGAGCACCAACAGAATCGCGGCGGCGGCCGGCGTCAGCATCGGCTCGCTCTACCAGTACTTCCCGAGCAAGGAAGCACTGGTGGCGGCGGTCGTTGACCGCCACATGCAGGAGATGTTGGAGCTGCTGCGCGCTGCGGTGGACCGGGTGAGGGAGCAGCCCGTCGAGGCCGCGACGCGTGAGCTCGTGAAGGTGATGATCGACGCTCACCGCGTCGATCCGAGGCTCCACCGGGCTCTGGTGGAGCAGGTGCCCCGCGTCGGGCGCCTGGAGAATGTCCGGGCGATCGACCGGGAGGCCTACACGCTCATCCGCGCATATCTCGAGGCACATCGCGACGAGCTGCGCGTTGCCGACCTGGACGTCGCCTCATTCGTGTGCGTCGCCACGGTCGAGGCACTGACGCACGCGGCCGTGGTGAATCGCCCCGAGGTTCTGAGCGACAAGTCCGGCGTGTTCGCCGAGGAAGTGACGCGTCTCGTCGTGGGCTATCTGCGCGGGCCGTGAGGGCAGCCGCGGTGGCCGCCCGGGTACCGCGCCCGCTTATGCCGCGAGCTTGCTCTGCAGGTGCTGCGCGAGCTCGGCGATGGTCGGAAAATCGAACAGCTCCGTCAGGTCCACCTTGCCGGGATACTCGCGGTCGATCTGCTCGTGGATCTCGATGAGCTTCAGCGAGCTCGCGCCGACTTCGAACAGATTGTCGTGAATGTCGACGCGCTTACCTTCGAGGGCCGCATCACAGATCGTCTTCAGCTTATCCTCGATCGCGGTGCGCGAGCCGACCTCGGGTCCCTGGTGCGCTTCGCGCAGCGCCGCGAGCTCGCGCAGCTCCGCGTCGAATTCCCCAGCGGCGTAATTCTCTTCCAGCATGTGCCGCTGGATCTTGCCGCTGGTGGTCTTGGGGATGCGCTTCACCGGTACCACCTCGGCCACCTCGAGCCCGGTCTGCTCGTTGATGAGCCGCGTTACCTGTCGCCCGAGCGGCAGGAAGTCCTCGAGCGAGCCGCGGTGCAGAACGAACACCACCAGCTGCTCGACCTCGGCTCCGCGCGGGCGTACGCCGGCCGCGACCACCTTGCCGAGCTCCAGCCCCGGTGCACGCTGCGCGATGGCCTCGAGATCGTGCGGGTAGTAGTTCTGGCCGTTGACGAAGATGATCTCCTTGGCGCGGCCGGAGATGTAGAGCTCACCCTCGTGCATGAGGCCGAGGTCCCCAGTGCGCAGCCAGCCATCGGCGCTGAAAGCGGCGGCATTTGCCTGGCTGTCCTCGTAGTAGCCGCGCGTGACGTTATCGCCGCTGATGTGCACGTGGCCGATGCGGCCCGTCGGGAGCTCGCGATCCTCATCGTCCGCGATGCGCACGCGGCAGTAGGGGATGGGCCGCCCCTCGGAAACGAGCTGCACGGCATCGCGGTCCGTGGCACTCACTGGTTGCACCACGGTGCCGGGATTCAGCTGGTGGCGATTGAGCGCCAGGGTACGAAGCGGCGCGCCCACTTCGGGGAAGCTCACGGCGAGGGTGGCCTCCGCGAGCCCGTACACCGGGAACATCGCAGTGCGCGCCAGCTTCGCGGGTGCGAGGCGCGTGAGGAACTCGTTACAGAGCTCGACCGAGATCGGCTCCGCGCCGTTGAAGATGAAGCGCACCGAGGAGAGGTCGAGACCCGTAACCTCGCGATCTCCCAGCACCTTGAGGTAGTGCTTGTAGCCGAAATTCGGCGAGCAGAGGATGGTCGCGCGCACGCGCGCCGCGAGTGTGAGCCACAGCAGCGGCCGGCGGATGAAGAGCTCGGTCGGCATCAGGTGCGCGTGCACACGGTTCGCGAACATGACGAGGTGGAAGCCGATCAGCCCCATGTCGTGCGTGAGCGGCATCCACGAGAGACTCACGTCGTTCTCGTTGAAGCCCGCCGCCTCGGTGCTGCCGCGGATGTTGGCGAGAATGTTGCCGTGGCTGAGCACGACCCCCTTCGGGTCACTCGTCGAGCCGGAGGAGAACTGGATGAAGGCGATGTCACCGGCGCTGACGCGCTGCACGCTGCCGGCGCGCGAGATGTCATCGAGGTCATCGACCAGGAAAGTGCGCTTGCGCAGGGCATCGAACAGCTGCTGCTCGCCAGCCTGGGCGGCGAAGGCGCCGATGCGCTCGAGCGAGCGCCGCTCGGTGTAGAGAAAGGGCGTGCCGAGGCGCCGCGCGATGCGCAGCAGCTTGTGGCGGTGCTCGTCGCTGATGCCGAGCGCCACCGGCACGGGCACGATCCCACCCAGGATCGCCGCCCAGAACACGTCGATGAACTGCTCGTTGTTGCCGAGAAACAGGATCAGCTTGTCGCCGCGGCGCGCGCCGATGCGCTGCAGGTGATAGAGGATGCCGAGCGCGCGCTCGTAGAGCTCGTCAAAGGACACCTCGCGCGTGTCGTTCTCGCCCTCCAGGTAAGAGAGGGTGCGCGCGATGCCGCGGTTGTTCTCGATGAGTTCCGTGAGGGTCGTGGCTTTGGGGTTCACCGGGCTTCCAGCCTCATGTGCAGCGGGTGACGGGTGCGGAGATTGATCCCGGCCTCGAGCTCGAGCGGCTTGTCGGCCACGTATCGCAGACGGTAACGGCGTGCCACCTTGTAGAGGTGCACGAACATCTCGAAGAGGGCGAGGGTCTCGCCGATGCAATGGCGCGGGCCAGCCGCGAAGGGCATGTAGGCGAAGCGCGGACGCTCGGCCTCGTGCTCGGGAGCAAAACGCTCCGGCCAGAACACCTCGGGGTCTTTCCAGAAGCGCGGATGCCGATGCACCAGGTACAGCGGCAGCAGCACGTTGGTACGTGCCGGCACCGGGTAGCCCCCGAGCACATCCGCCTCGATGGTGCGGCGCGACAGCACCCAGCCGGGGGGATACAGGCGCAGCGCCTCGTTGATCACCTGTTGCGTGTAGGCCAGGGCCTCCACCTGCACCAGCGAGGGCGCCGGCAGCTCGGCTGCCGCGTCGAGCTCGGCGTGCAGCCGTGCCTCGGCCTCGGGGTGCTGCGACAGCAGATACCAGGTCCAGTTGAGCCCGCTGGCGGTGGTCTCGTGACCGGCGACGATGAGTGTCAGGATCTCGTCGATCAGCTCGCCATCGCTCATCGGCAGGCCGGTCTCCTTGTCGCGCGCGCTCAGCAGCATGGCGAGGTAGTCGAAGTGCTCCTCGTCGGGCTGCGCGCGGCGGCGCGCGATGAGCTTCTGCACGAGGCCCGTGAGCGAGCGGAACTTGTAGACGAACTGCAGGTTGCGGGCCGAATCCCTGGCGACCACCTCGAACGGATTGGCGCCGAGCTCCTGCGTCACGCGCTCGAGGTCGCGGCCGATCAGCGAGCGCATGACGATCTCGAGCGTCAGGTCGCTCATCTCCTCAGTGACGTTGACGAGCTCGCCGCGGGCCGCGAGCGCTTCCCAGCGCGCGATGAAGCGCTCGTTCGCCTGCGCGATCAGGTCGGCGAAGCGGGTGATCACGCGGCGGTGAAAGCACGGCTGCATCATGGCGCGCTGGCGTTTCCACAGCTCGCCCTCGCTCGTCATGATGCCTTTGCCGAGCAGCAGCTTGATCCGATCGATGCCCGTGCCCTTGGTATAGTTGCGGTAGTTCGAGACCAGCACGCGCTTCACGTCATCGGGGTGGTGAATCACGTACGTCCAGGAGTGCCGCGACGGTACGTACACGCGATAGGTATCCCCGTGGCGCGCGAACAGCTCGATCATCCGCTCCAGGGAATCGTCCGTGGAGCCGACGTCGAATTGCAGCTCAGCCTCGGGTGGCTCGGGTTGCGGCGTTGCGGCGGCGGTCATGCAAGCTGTTGAAAGCCAAACCTTAATCTTATATCAGACGGACCTCCGCGGTCAGTGGCCGGAAGCGCCGGCGCGCGCCTTCACCGCGCGGCTCCCGTATGCGCGGCGACTCGCGCTCGGCTCGGGAAGCCCCGCGAGCCGCGCCAGCCTCGCCGGGATTGCGCTCGCGCTGCGCGCACTCGCGCGCCTGCTCGGACGGCGCGTGCTGCTAAGCGAGATCCTCTTCGCGCCGGGCGCGAAGCCGCGACTGGCACCACCTGCCGCGCTCGCCGCCGGCGAGGCGCAGTGCGCGCAGCGCGGCGTCACCTCGCACGATGAGCGCGCGGTGCCCGATTTCAGCATTTCGCACGCGGGTCCCTGGGTGGCCTGCGCGGCGCTCACCGGCGGACGCGTCGGACTCGATCTCGAGACGAGCACCGACGAGCGCATCGCGCAGTGGGTGCTGCGCGAGGCGCTGCTCAAGGCGAGCGGTGAGGGACTGCGTGGGCTGCGCGAGGTGCAGGAGCTCGCCGTGCACGAGGGCCGTGTACGCTTCCGCGGTGAGTCGTGGCGCGTGCATCGCCTCGGCGGCTTTGACGGTGCTCTGGCGTGCATCGTCTGCAGCAGCGAGGTCGCTGCGCTGGAGAGCCACGCGCTCTCGCCCGCGGAGCTGTTCGTGACATGAACGCGGACGACGACGGCCGCCTGCGCAACACGCTCTATCGCACCGCCACGCGCTCGAGCAGACGCATGACGCCGGTGCGGCGGCTCCTGTACGCCATCACGGTCCCGTTGGGCACCGGGCTCATCCGGCTGTGGTGGCGGCTGTGCCGCGTGGTGCGCATCGAGGGCGTGCAGCATCTCGATGAGGCACTCGCGCGCGCGCCCTCGCTCGTGCCGTGCTATTGGCACCAGCACCAGCTCTATTGCGGTAAGTTCCTGGTCGAGCAGCGCTCACGCGGCCTCACGCCCGGCTGGCTGATCAGCCCCTCGGTGGACGGCGAACTCGGCGCCATGTTGGTGCGCCGCTTCGGCGGTGCCGTGATCCGCGGCTCCTCCACCCATACCGGTGCGCGGGCGCTGCGCGATTACTACCACGCGCTCGTGCGCGACAACGTTTCCCCCGTCATCACCCCGGATGGTCCCCGTGGGCCGCGCTTCAAGTTCAAGCCCGGCGCGCTGCTGCTCGCGCAGATGTCAGGTCGGCCGATCCTGCCGATGGCGTACGCCGCCTCGCACGCCTGGCTCATCAAGTGGGACAAATTCGTGATCCCGATGCCGTTCGCGCGCATCGCCATCGCGATCGGTCCGGCGTGCTACGTGCCGCGCGTGACCGACGCGGCAACGCTCGAGCGATTGCAGCGACAGATGGAAGAGGAGCTCAGACGGCTGTATGGGGTCGCGCGGGAGGCGCTCGAAAGGCACCGTTGAGGGTCCCGGGGGCGGTTCGGGGGGAGCCGTACCGCAGGGGATTCTGTTAACACGTAAAAAATCGTGAAGGCTTGATAAGCGTGATAAGCGTGTTTGAACAGGAGCTTAGCTTGTGTTCTTCAGTCAGTGTGCGAGAATCCGGGGCAACCGTTTGGAAAGCAGCCGCCGCGCTGAATTTCTCCAGTCCGTGACGGGGCGTCACGCCGCAGCGCAAATAATTGAATAGGCTCGCTTCCTCGCGTGGGTGGGAGGTCTCAGGTCAATGACGACTCTGCCGCCGGATAAACCGGCGGACTTTACCGCGTCCGACATCCTGTCGGCAGAGGCGTGGACCGGTCGCGCCGCCAAGCCCGTTGTCGGCATCGACGTCGTCTGCACCAAGATCGCGGTGGACTTCCAGAACATGCGCCGCGAGAGCATGGAGGAGTGCATCCGGCGCAATCTCGAGCTGCTGCGCGGCGCGACCAGCGCCGATTGCGCCTTCCTGGCCGCCTTCAGCCCGGAGGACGGCAGCATCGCGGAGGTGCAGTTCGCACGCAGCGCTTTCGCCCAGTGCCGCCCGGAGGCGCTCGCGGGCACGAGCCTCGAGTCCTTTCCGTGGCTGAAGGGACGGCTCGAGCATCTGCGGCTCTCGGAGCTGCGCGACACCGCGTCCCCGCGCAAGGACCAGACCGCCGAGGCGGCGAAGTTCGCCGAGCTCCAGATCGGTTCGGCGCTGATCGTGGCGCTGAGCGCGCAGGGCAAGCCCGCCGGATTCCTCGCGCTCGCCCATGCGCTGCCACGCGGAGCGTGGGACGTGAACCTGCAGCTGCTGATGAAGCTCATCGGCACCAGCCTCGCCACCGGGCTCGAGCGCATCCGCACCGAGGCGCGGCTCGCCAAGCTCGAAGAGCGCACCAACCTCTTCCAGGCGGCGGCGAACGACGGACTGTGGGACTTCGACGTCGAGAGCAACGAGGTGTATTTCTCGCCGCGCTGGAAGGCGATGCTCGGCTACGGCGATGACGATATGCGTGGCTCGCCCGACTGGCGCAGCCTCGTGCACCCGGACGACCTGGCACGCGTGCAGGCCGCGATCCGCGATCACGTCGCCGGCAAGACGCCGATTTTCGAGAGCACCCATCGCATGCGCCATCGCAACGGCGAGTGGCGCTGGGTGATCAGCCGCGCGACCGCGCGCGTCGACAAGCACGGACGGCTCCTGCGCCTGGTCGGCGTCGAGCTCGACATCACCGAGCGCAAGCTCTACGAGGAGGCGCTGTTCCGCGAGAAGGAGAGCGCACAGATCACGCTGCAGTCGATCGGCGATGGCGTCATCACCACCGATGCCAGCTCCACGATCGACTACATCAACCCGGTGGCCGAAGAGCTCACCGGCTGGCGCCTGGAAGACGCCATGGGACGCCCGGTGGAGGAGATCTTCCGCGCCTTCCACGAGGAGACCTGCGAGCCGCTCGAGAATCCGCTGTCGGTGTCGATCCGCCGCATCCGCCCCATCAAGTCGGTGCGCCCGATGCTCCTCATCCGACGCGATGGCAACGAGCTCTATATCGAGAGCACCGCCGCGCCGATCCGCGATGGCTCGGGGCACGTCGCCGGAGGGGTGCTGGTGTTCCACGATGTGAGCGAGTCGCGCGAGCTCAACCGCCGGCTCTCCTATCACGCGAGCCACGATCTGCTCACCGGGCTCGTGAACCGGCGCGAGTTCGAGAGCCGCCTCGAGCGGGCGCTGAAGAGCGCCAAGGCGCGTGAGGCGTCGTACGCGCTCTGTTACCTCGACATCGACCAGTTCAAGATCGTCAACGACACCTGCGGTCACAGCGCCGGCGACGCGCTCCTCGGCCAGGTCGGAGCGCTGCTCAAATCGAAGGTCCGCTGGCGGGATACGCTCTCGCGCCTGGGCGGTGACGAGTTCGGCATTCTTCTCGAGAGCTGCTCCCTCGATGAGGCGATGCGCACCGCGGAGACACTCCGCGAGGGCGTGCGCAACTTCCGCTTCACCTGGGAGGACCGGGTGTTCCGCCTCGGTGCCAGCATCGGCGTCGTGCCGATCACCGCCGACAACGAGGACGTGGCCTCGATCCTCTCGGCGGCCGATTCCGCCTGCGCCGCGGCGAAGGAGAGCGGCCGCAACCGCGTCCACAGCTTCGCCGAGAACGACATCGAGCTCATGCGGCGGCGGCGCGAGATGCAGTGGGCGGCGCGCATCAACGCGGCCCTGGAAGAGGGCCGTTTCGAGCTGTTCCGCATGGCGATCCAGCCGCTGCAGCGCTCCGAGAGCGGTGCGCACTACGAGCTGCTGCTGCGCCTCAAGGACGAGACCGGACGCATCGTCGCGCCGAATGACTTCATCGCTGCCGCCGAGCGCTACGCCATCACTCCGGCGATCGACCGCTGGGTGATCGAGAACGCCTTCCGCTGGCTCGTGTCCGAGGCGGACGAGCGCGAGAAGCTGCGGCAGTGCTCCATCAATCTCTCCGGGCAGAGCCTCGGCGATGACAAGTTCCTGCCGTTCGTCATCGAGCAGTTTCACAGGAGCGGGCTCGACGCCTCCAAGATCTGCTTCGAGATCACCGAGACCGCGGCGGTAGCGAGCTTCTCGCAGGCGAACCGCTTCATCCAGGCGCTGAAGGAGCTCGGCTGCAAGTTCGCCCTGGATGACTTCGGCACCGGGCTCTCCTCCTTCGGCTACCTCAAGCACTTCCCGGTCGATTACCTCAAGATCGACGGCAGCTTCGTGCGCGAGATCCTGCGCGATCCGATCGATCGCGAGATGGTGCGCTCGATCAACGAGATCGGGCACCTCACCGGCAAGCAGACCATCGCGGAGTTCGCCGAGAACGCCGAGATCATCCAGATGCTCACCAGCCTCGGGGTCGACTACGCGCAGGGCTACGGCGTCGCGCAGCCGCAGCGGGTGGTGAAGTCCGCGGTCGCCTGAGGGTTCGCCGCGACGGCCGGTCGTTCGTCACGCCGGGCGGCGGGAGTAAGATCGGCCCATCGATCGACCCGACGGGTGTCTCATGCTGTATCTGCTGGCCCTGCTTCCGGCGACTGCGATCACCATCGCCGGCTACTTTGCCCTGTACCTGTCCGCTCGCTCGGAGGGCTCGATGCGCACCTTCGGCAGGTACCTCGGGTACTGGGCATTCACACTCGCGGGCCTCGTGATACTCGGAGCCATTTTCGCGGCAGCGCACCACTGTCACGGGCATTGCCCATGGCACCACGACCGGGACGACCGCTATGAGGCGCCGCGTGGATCCCCGGCCCCTGCGCCGCCGGCAACTCCCGGAGCTGAGTCAGAACCTGCGACACCGCCCACGCGCCAGTAGACGAGTGCGCCCGGGCTGCCGCCAAGCCACTTTGCTGGCGCTGAAATTCACCGCCACACTGACCGCTGCGATATTCGCGGGAGCGGCGCTATACATCAACCTGGTCGAGCACCCCGCGCGGATGAGGTTGGATACCCGCGCGGCGGCCATGGAGTGGGCTCCGGCCTACGCACGCGCGACCTGGATGCAGGCGCCGCTGGCAGTCGTCAGTTTCCTCGCCGGCGTCGGTGCATGGTGGTCGGGCGGCGGCGTCGGCTGGGCGGTCGCTGCACTGCTCATCGGCGCGGTCGTGCCGGTCACCTTCCTGATCATTATGCCGACCAACCAGCTCCTCCTCGCGCCGGGTCGGGACCTCGCCTCCACTGAGACGCGCGGTCTGCTCGAGCGGTGGGCGAGGCTGCACGCCGTGCGGACCGTGCTGAGTCTCGCGGCGACCGTGTTGTACGGAGCGCTCGCGGTTGGATCCTGAGAGGCACTGCCTGTCGTATGATCAAAAGCATGACCTCAGCCCCTGCGGATGACCGCAATGCCAGGGAGATCGCCTACTGGAACGGTCCGGGTGGGGAGCGTTGGGTCAGCCACCAGCGGATGCAGGATGCGCTGCTTGCGGAGGTGGCCGGCCTGCTGTTGGAGCGCGCCGCGCCGCGCGCGGGCGAATCCGTTCTCGATATCGGTTGCGGAGCCGGCACGACCTCGCTGGCACTCGCACGGCAGGTTGCGCCAGCCGGCCGTGTGCTCGGCGTGGATGTCTCGGCTCCGCTTCTCGAGCGCGCGCGGCAACAGGCGTCTGCAGACCTGCCGGTGGAGTTTGCGCTCGCCGATGCGACCGTCTATCCGTTTGCGCCCCGCGCGGCAGACCTGCTGTTCTCGCGTTTCGGCGTCATGTTCTTCGCCGACCCGGCGCGATCGTTCGCCAACATGCGGGGCGGCCTGCGCGCGGGGGCGCGCGCGGTTTTCGCCTGCTGGCGGCCGCCGCGCGAGAACCCCTGGCTGATGCTGCCGTTGCAGGCAGCCTACCGGCACGTTCCGCGGCTGCCCGAGGCCGGCCCCGAGGATCCCGGACTCTTCTCGTTCGCGTCCGAGCCGCGCGTTCGTGGCATCCTCGAACGTGCCGGATTCCGCGCGATTGCACTCGAGCCTGTCGACCTGTCGTTCGATCTCGCGGAGGGCCACGGCCTCGACCGCGCGGTCGAGCTGTCGGTCGGCATCGGGCCGGCCAGCCGGGCGCTCGATGGTCAGCCGGCCGCGCTGCGGGTCGCGGCGGCCGCAGCGATCCGCGCGGCGCTCGCGCCGTACCAGCACGACAGCCGCGTGCCGCTGCCCGGCGCGATCTGGATCGTCAGTGCGATGAACCCCTGAGCTATCCGCCGCCGAAATCCAGCCGCATGGAGAGGTCGATCGCGCGCACGTGCTTGGTGATGGCGCCCACCGAGATGTAGTCGACGCCGGTCTCGGCGATCGCGCGCACGGCTTCCAGCGACACGCTGCCGGAGACCTCGAGCTTTGCCGCTGTACCGGCGGCGCGGTTGAGTGCTACCGCGGCGCGCATGTCCTCGAGCGTGAAGTCATCGAGCATGATGATGTCG